>JAEEGF011179166.1_pt1 | contig 45749 bp, 34 predicted proteins | sample 9134171 | NCBI WGS metagenome assembly JAEEGF01 (sample SAMN16246542, study PRJNA631951) | gut metagenome | biome: gut microbiome; feature: rumen; material: AP-attached | host: Bos | place: Iran: Karaj | collected 2018-10
CACTCAGAGCGCCCGCTGTGACGCTTTGCTTTTTGCGCCCTTTTTATGCCGCTTCCCAATCTACATCTTTTTTCTCTTGGGGCTTGACTTTTAATAGTTAGTCTTCACAATCCCCCCATGCGTGTCGGTACCTTGCCGCATGGGCGAAGGGTTGTCTGCAGTCCGAGGCTGACGGAACCGTCAGCCTCCCGAAATCAAATCAGCTTTTCGCGGATGCCTGAAGAATCAGAGGATCCTGCGGATGCTGCCGCTGTGTCCCCGGATGAAACCCTCGATCACGCCGAGGCCCAGATCGCTGCAGTCGTAGCGATAGCTTGTGTCTTCCATGTTCCGGTTTACTGCGGCAAGATACACGCCGTTTTCCGCCTGCTCTCCAAACACATCCTGCCCGTCTGTGATATAGCGCAGGATCAGCAGCACGCCGTCAGACCCGGCGGCAAAGCGCACATGTCCGGTGGAGAGTGCTGGCGCGCTGTTGCGCAGGGCGGAGAGCGCGGCATAGTGCGCAAAGAGATCCTGCAGCTCCTCCCGGAAGGGGAGACGGTTGAAGGGATCCCCCACGCCGCACATGCCCTGCTCGTCGCCGTAGTAGATGCTGGGGACGCCGGGGAGCGCAAACTGAATGACAGCACAGAGCTTCTCCAGCTCCACCGCCCGCTCCAGCGCTTCCTCCGAGAAAGTCAGCTTCAGCTGCTCTTCCCGGGAGAGGGTTTTGATCCAGATGTCAGTTGCCAGGGCGGAACGAAGGCGCTCCACATCGTGGGAGCCTAGCAGGTTCATCAGCGAGTAGTAGAAGGGCTTGGGGTAGTTGAGCTGCTGCCCGATGAGAAAGTCCCGCAGCGCATAGGCGCTGCAGCGGCGATGGGCAAAGTCCAGGATCGCAGTGCGCAGGGGGTAATTCATCACGGAGTCCAACGAGTAGCCCAGAGCGTAGTTCCGGCGGCTGCCGTAGCTCTCCTTGAGCACAGCGTCCTCCCACACCTCGCCCAGTACCACGGCGTCCGGCTTCTCTTCCTTGGCGGCCTTGCGGATCAGAGCCAACACCTCGTCCGGCAGCTCGTCTGCCACGTCCAGCCGCCAGGCGCTGGCGCCCCGTCGGAGCCAGGTTTTGACTACGCTGTCCTGCCCCGTGACGACAAAGTTCTGCCAGGAAGGGGTGGTCTCCTCCACCTCCGGCAGCGAGTCAAAGCCCCACCAGCAGCGATATTTGTCGGGAAACTCCTGAAAATCATACCAGCTGTAATAGGGAGACTGCTCTCCCTGGCAGGCGCCCGCTTCGGGATAGTGGCCGTAACGGTTAAAATACACGCTGTCGTCCCCAGTGTGGGAATAGACGCCGTCCAGCATCACGCGGATCCCCAGCTCCTTCGCGCTTTCGCAGAGGCGGGAAAAATCCTCGTTGCTGCCAAGGATCGGATCCACCTTCAAATAATCGGAGGTGTCATAGCGGTGGTTGGAGCGGGCCTCTCCGATGGGGTTCAGGTACAGAACGCCGACGCCCAGGGATTTCAGATAGGGGAGACGCTGCTCGATCCCCTTGAGTGTGCCGCCGTAAAAGTCGTCCGGCGTATAGGAGCGTTCAAAGGGACGGGGCTGCCAGCGGGGAGTCTCGTCCCAGCTTGCATGCAGCTCCGGCGTCTGGCCAAGGGCGGCGTGATAGGCGATGCCCGCCTCGGCGGTGCCATCGTCTGACGCGGCGAAGCGATCGGGGAACACTTGATACATCACACTGCGGCGGAACCAGGCCGGGGTCTCGAAATCCTTCCGGTAGACTGTGAGACGAAAACCGGTGATCTCCTTGCCGTAGAGACGGCCGTGGTAGCCGCTGCCGTCCGGACAGAGCCAGTGGGTGCCGTCCTGCGTCTGGATGCGGAAGCAGTACCAGAGCACGCCTGCCGTCTCCGGCATCTGAACTGTAACGGAAAAGCCCCGCTGAGATGGCGTCATGGGGATCTCCTGTCGGAGCCCATCGCCGGTGAGGATCAGATCCGCGCGCTGGGGCTTGCCCGCCAGCACCTTGAAGCCCAACCGAAGCTGAGCGCCTTCCACCACAGCCCCGAGAGGCGTGCGGTAGACGGGGTCGTTGCTGTTATGCAGGGCGGCAAGGCTGCTGTCGCTGCAGCTGCGCAGAATGCTGATGATATGAGCGGTGCGGGGCTGCAGGGGAAAGACCTGGGCGGCGTCCACGCCGGTGGCACGCAGGTCGCCGCAGCAGGCGGCGGCCACCTGGAAGGCGCTGCTCATGGGGAAACCGCAGTCGTCCATCAACAGACGCACCAGCTCCGGAGCGGCAAAGGGATTGTTGGGGGAGTAGAAGCACTCGTCCAGCTGCTCCAGGGGCAGCCCCTTTGCGGCGCAGGAGCGGGCGGCGGCATACACGGAGGCTGCCGCCTGGAAGTAAAGCATGGTGACGGCTGGGCACTCCGGGGAGTTCAGAAGCCGCAGCCATTCCGGATCCCCGCCCACAGCACGCCAGACGCCGTCTGTACAGACGGCGTCAACGTTTTTTCTGCCCTCATAGTGCACGGCGAGGGTGTAGTCCTTGGACCACTGTTCCTGATAAGTCCCGCCAAAGTAGAGGATCAGCCGCTCCTGCGCCTCCTCGGAAGCAGGACGACTCTCCCGGCAGATCACAGCATCCATAAATAGAGTCTGGCGTATTCTTCGGCGGAGAGATCAAAGCCGAAATCGGTCTCCATGGCGCTGCGGATAAGGCCGTTCATGACCTCCGGCTTGCGGTAGCAATCCATGGCCTTGCGCATGGCATCCCGCAGTTCCCAGGCATCGTAGTTTGCAAAGGAGAAGCCGTTGCCGGAGCCGGTGAACTGGTTATAGGGACTCACAGTGTCCCGCAGACCGCCGGTCTCCCGCACGATGGGAAGGGTGCCGTAGCGCATGGCGATCATCTGACTCAGACCGCAGGGCTCAAAGCGAGAGGGCATGACCAGAAAATCACTGCCCGCGTAGACCAGGTGGCTCAGCGGATCGCTGTAGCCGATGTAGGCGCAGAGACGGCCTTTGTAGCGGTACTCCGCCCCGCGCATGAAATTCTCAAAGCGCTCATCCCCGGTGCCCAGGAGCATGAACTGCATATCCTCCCGGCACATCAGATCGTCCAGCACGCAAGCCACCAGATCGAAGCCCTTCTGCTCGGTCATGCGGGTGACCATGGCGAAGAGAGGCACGTCCGGGCGGACGTCCAGACCCATCTTCTCCTGCAGGGCGGCCTTGCAGACGGCCTTGCCCTTGCGGTGTCCCTTGTCAAAGTGCGCGGGGAGGTTCGGATCCTTCGAGGGGTTGAACACGACTTTGTCGATGCCGTTGATGATCCCGGAGAGCTGGGCGTGGCGGGCGTTGAGGATGCCCTCCAGCCCCTCGGCGTAGTAGGGCGTTTTCAGCTCCTCGGCATAGCTGGGGCTCACGGTGTTGATCCGGTCGGCAAAGACCAGACCGCCCTTGAGGAAGTTGGCGCAGCCGTTCAGCTCCATGAACTCGGGGGTATAGTAGCGGCTGTCCACACCCAGCAGATCCTGCACCCGGTCGAAGCCGCACTTGCCCTGGAAGGCGATGTTGTGGATGGTCAGCAGGTATTTGAGACCGGCCTGCATGCCGCCGTTATACTGGGTCTTGCCCAGCATGGGGATCATGGCGGTGTGCCAGTCGTTGCAGTGCACCACAGAGGGTGTGAAGTCCAGATTGGGAATGGCGTCCAGCACGGCGCGGGTGAAGAAAGCGTACTGCTCCAGCTCCGCGTCGCCGCCGCGGTAGATCTTGTCGCCGAAATAGTGCTCGTTATCGACAAGATAGATGATCATGCCGTCCAGCACCAGCTTCTCGATACCCACGTATTCGCTGCGCCAGCCAAGACGGGCGTAGAAGGTGAACATATGCTCCACCCGGTCGGCGTACTTGTCCTTGATGATGCGGTGATAGGGGGTGATGACCCGGGCGTCGATGCCCAGCTTGGCCAGCGATTTGGGCAGGGTGCCCACCACATCCGCAAGGCCGCCGGTTTTGGAAAGCGGCGCACATTCGGCAGAGGCCAGCAGAACGGCGGGCAGCGAGCTGCGTCCTTTTTCTTTCAGAAGATCACGAAATTCTTTTTTCATGGAAAAACTCCTATATGTAAGATTGCTTTATTTTTTCCTGGGTTTATAGCGGAAGAATACGGCGGACATGGGCGGCAGCGTGATGCTGGCGGAGTAGTTCATGCCCAGAAAGCTCTGTTTGTGCGCGTGAATCAGCGGCGGGTTCTTGATCCCGGTGCCGCCGAACTGCTCATCGTCGCTGTTGAGGATCTCATGCAGCGTGCCGTTCATGGGCAGACCGAAGGTAAAGCCATCGTAGCGGATGGGGGTGAAGTTGCATACGCAGACCACATAGCTGTTCTCTTCCTCGGCAGAACGGAGGAAGGCAATCGAGCTGCGCCCCGCGTCGTCCACGTTCAGCCACTTGAAGCCGTCCCAGGAGCGATCTACGGCGTAGAGAGCGGGATACTCTTTGTACAGGTGGTTCAGCGCCCGCATGTAGAGCCGGAGCTGCTCGTGCTTGCGGAAGCCCAGCAGCAGCCAGTCCAGTCCCTGCTGCCAGTTCCACTCGATAAACTGGCCGAACTCGCTGCCCATAAAGGTCAGCTTTTTGCCCGGATGGCCGAACTGAAAGCCGTAGAGCGTGCGCAGGGAGGCGAACTTCTGCTCATAGTCGCCGCTCATCTTGTTGATCATGGAGTATTTGCCGTGGACGACCTCGTCATGGGAATAGGCCAGGACAAAGTTCTCCGAAAAGGCGTACATCATGGAGAAGGTGAGCTTGTTGTGGTGATAGCTGCGGTAGAGGGGATCCAGCTGCATGTACTCGATGGTGTCGTGCATAAAGCCCATGTCCCACTTCAGGCAGAAGCCCACGCCGCCCACGTCGGGGGGCGCGGTGATAAGCGGGAAGGCGGTGGATTCCTCGGCGATGGTAACGGCGCCGGGATAGGTGGAGAGCACGGCGCTGTTCATCTTCCGCAGGAAGCGCAGAGCGTGGAGGTTGGTGGTACCGCCCTCCTCGTTGGGGGTAAATTCCCCGTCCCGACGGCCGTAGTTCAGATAGAGCATGGAGCTCACCGCATCCACCCGGATGCCGTCAATATGGAACACGTCGAAGAATTTGCAGGCAGAGGACACCAGGAAGCTCTGCACCTGGGTGCTGGCGTAGTCAAAGATCAGCGTGCCCCATTCCGGGTGCTCCGCCATGCGCCGCTCCTTGCACTCATAGAGGGGCGTACCGTCAAAATTGGCCAGGCCGTGTTCGTCCTTGGGGAAGTGGGCGGGGACCCAGTCCATGATGACGCCAAGACCCACGCTGTGCAGCTTGTTCACGAAGTACTTGAAATCGTCCGGATTGCCGTAGCGGCTGGTGGGGGCATAGTAGCCGGTGACCTGATAGCCCCAGGAGCCGTCATAGGGATACTCGGTGACGGGCATCAGCTCCACATGGGTGTAGCCCATGTCGGAGCAGTACTCCGCCAGGGCGTCCGCCAGATTCCGGTAATTGACGCCGCCCTCGAAGTCCTGCCACGAGCCGGGATGGATCTCATAGATGCTCATGGGATTGGTCATAAAGTTCCGCTTGGCACGGGCCTGCAGGAAGTCCCCATCCTCCCAGGGGTAATCCTCCCGGCACCAGACCATGGAGGCATTCTGACTGCGGGTCTGAGACATGGCGGCAAAGGGATCCGCTTTCAGCACGCGGCGGCCGTCCCAGGATTCCACACAGTATTTGTAGCACTGACATTCCCAGATGTTGTCCAGGAAAACGCACCAAACGCCGCCCTCCAGCTTTTCCATGGGGGTATCGTCCCAATGCCAGTCGTTGAAGTCGCCCACCAGATTGACGCTTTTCGCGTTGGGCGCCCAGACCAGGAAGCGGTGCATCTTCAGCTCGGGGATATAGCGGCAGCCGAAGGCCAGCCAGGCTTTGCGCGCGTTGCCGGTGTTGAAGAGATAGATGTCGTCACGGGGAATATAAGGCAAGAATCTGTCTTCCATCGTACCAGTCTCCTTTATCTGTTTCTTCGCACCCTTTATTATAACGCTTTTTGCCGTCAATTCCAAGTATTATTTCTTGAAATTCGAGTGCAATAAAAAAATCCCCCTGCGGAACAGAGCCGCAGGGGGAGGGGAGAGCTCTTTACTCTTTTCTCAGCCGGGGCAGAACAACGGTCATGCCGAGGCAGGAGACCAGCAGCAGCGCCGCCCAGAGCGTGGGGGCGGGATCGCCGGTCTGGGGCGCGGTGCCGGCAGAACCGCCGGAGCCGCCGGAGAGAATCTTGAAGGAGCTGGACACGTCCTGGGTCTTGCCGTTATTGGACACGGTGACGGTGATGGTATAGGTGGTGTCAGCCTTCAGGGTGTTCAGGTAGGAGGCCTTCAGTGTGATGTTCTTGCTGTCGCTGATGGTGTAGTGCTCGGAACTGATCTCGGTGCCGTTCACAAAGACCTTGGTGACCGGGTCAGAGGCGATGAAGATGATGTTCTTGCTGCCGCCCTTGGTGTGCTGGTTGCCGGTGTTGCTGGACCAGCCCAGGGAGGGTTCAATGGTGATCTTGGCGGAGACGGGGCCGGAGGTGGTGTCCACAGACAGAGTGTGGTCGCCCCAGACCAGATTGGCGATGGCGGCGGGCTTCACGGTGAGCTTGTTGCCGCTGGCGGTGTAGTTGCTGCTGTCAAGGGCGATGGAGTCGATGGAGACCTTGGTGATGTCGGGCTTCACGGTGAAGGCCTTCTCCGTGCCGCGCTTCCAGTTCACCGCGGTGGGGTCGATGGTGGGAGGAGGCAGAATGGTCACTGCGTAAGGCGCGGCCAGGTTCTGCCCTCTGTAATCCACGGCAAAGCCGAAGTACTTGGTGACATTGGCGTCGGCCGCGGCAAGCGTGTCCAGATACTCGGGCTTCAGGGTGATGGTATTGCCGGAGACAGTGTAGTCGGTGCCCTCAGTCAGCTCCTTGGCGGAGGTGAGCTTGTTGTTGTCGCTGACAAGAACCTTGTCGGGAATATCCGTGAGAGTGACGACAATGGGAGTGCCGCTGTTCTTGACATGGCGATTCGTATCCAGAGACAGGTTCAGGATCACATACAGATCAAGCTTCGCAGCGGTGGCGTCCTTGAACTGGAACTCCAGATAGTAGGCGTCGGCCTCCAGCGCCTCCAGAGTGGCCTTGTTGGCGCTCTCGCTGATGACCAGGGTGCCGCCCTCCTCAGGAGCGGAGGGATTGGTGGGGGTGAAGGTATAGCTCAGACCCTTGCCGGCGGCAGGATCGGAGACATAGGCGATCACTTTTTCGGGCAGGGGGCTGACCTTGTAGGTCTTGTCGCCGCCCATGCCGGTGCTGTTCTTGTAGTAAAAGATGATACCGGGGGTGGAGCCGTCGGGATTGGTGACGGAGCCGGCGGTCTCGGGGCTCTTGGTGTCTTCCTCTTCGGGGGCGTTCGGATCGACAACAGGAATGGGGCTGGGCACGACCTGCGGATCGGTCTCGGTACCCTCGGCGGGGGGTTCGGTGGTTTCGGGCTCTTCGATCACCTCAACGGTCTCGTCCTCTTTGGGGGCGACGACATAGGCGCCTTTCTCCTCGTCAAAAGTGGCGCTGTAGTCGCCGGGGAGATAGGAAGAGGGATCCTGGCTGTACTCGCCGTCATACACGGTGATGAGGCCGTTGCCGTCCTCGGACTTGACGGTGGAGAGCATGGTGCCGCCGGGGAAGGCGTAACGCAGCTTCAGGTTGTCCAGCGTCACATCGGCGCCCTTGCCGGCGACGATGCCGATGCCGTAACCGGCGTCTTCGTCCTCAGAGACGGCGCTCACGACGCCGTTTCTCACGGTGACCTCGGCGCCGACGACAAGGATGGCCACATCCTGCTTGTCAGCAGCGGTGAAGCTGAGCACGTTGCCGCCCAGATCCAGAATAATGTCTTTCTCAATGGTGATGCCGCTGTTGAGGGTCACATCCTGTAGCAGGGTGACTGTGTCGCCCTTGCCGGCCGCTTGCAGCGCCTCGTCCAGGCTATATTTCTCAACCGTTTCGCCGCCTGCGGTTTTCACGGAGGCGACAGGATCGTCCGCCATGGCGGGAAAGCTTGCCAGACTTACGCAGAGTGCGACAAGCAGGAGCATGGAAATCAGAATCTTCGATGCTTTCATGTTGATTCTCCTTCTCAGTGGATGATTTCTCAAAAATGCGTGCGCTGTGGATAGCACGCCGATATACAAAGATACTGTATCACGGAAGACCTCGTTTTGCAAGGGAAAATTTCACCGATTCGCCACTTCATTTTACTAAAACGTAAATTTTATGACAACATATAGAAACTATTTCCGACTGCATACAAGATTTTGGGCTTGGACCGCTGAACTTTTCTTTCATTATAGCGCAAAAAGACGGAAAAGTCTTCAAGTTAAGAATCTTTAAGAATTTATGTCAAAATAATATTCCGGAGCAGAGGGTGTTTTGGCTGGGACAGACAAGAAAGAGAGGAGTGAATAGATCGGGACCTGAAAGCTGGTAATAAATGGTATTTGCTTTGTGCATTTTGCCTTGCTGCTCTATTCATTCCTTCGAATTTTTGTATTATTGCATAAAACTATGCAATATGACGAGAAAGAAGCGAAAAAAGCCTTGTGAATCAGCCGCCAATAGTGTAAAATACACAAATGTCAAAGAAAAAATGAGAGGAGTGCAATTCTACATGGAAATACTCCAATGGTTGATTCCGGTGGCAGCGCTGGCGGCGTTGCTGTTCGCGGCCTATAAGGCGTGGTTCGTCTCCAAGGCCGCACCCGGTACGGAAAAAATGAAAGAGATAGCCTCGGCCATCGCTGAGGGCGCGGACGCTTTTCTGCGGTCGGAATATAAGATCCTGGCGATCTTTATTGTGGTTCTTTTCTTCCCGATCGGGTTCTTTATCAGCTGGATGACGGCGCTGTGCTTTGTTCTCGGTGCGCTCTGCTCCATTCTGGCGGGCTTCTTCGGGATGAAGGTCGCCACCCGCGCCAATGTGCGCACCGCAAACGCCGCCATGGAACACGGTATGAACCGGGCCCTCTCGGTTGCGTTCTCCGGCGGCTCGGTCATGGGCATGTGCGTGGTCGGCCTTGGACTTCTGGGCTGCAGCCTGATTTACATTTTGACCGGTAACTATGACATCCTCTTCGGCTTCTCCCTGGGTGCTTCGTCCATCGCGCTCTTTGCCCGTGTGGGCGGCGGTATCTACACCAAGGCGGCCGACGTGGGCGCTGACCTGGTTGGCAAGGTAGAGGCGGGCATCCCTGAGGACGACCCCCGCAACCCTGCCGTCATCGCCGATAACGTGGGCGACAATGTTGGCGACGTGGCCGGTATGGGTGCCGACCTTTTTGAAAGCTATGTGGGAGCGCTGGTCTCTGCGCTGACCCTGGGCGTCTCCATTACAACGGTCGCCTTTACCGGCGCAGGCGCGCTCTTCCCGCTGGTCATGGCGGCTGTGGGTGTTTTTGCCTCCATCATCGCGACCTTCTTTGTGAAAGGAAAGGACAACTCCAATCCCCATAAGGCACTCAAGATGGGCTCTTATGTATCCGCGGGCATCGTGGCAGCGGCGTCCATCCCACTGAGCATCCTGTTCTTCAAGCAGGGCATGTTCTCTGTGCCCATTGTGGCCGGTATCCTGGTCGGTCTTGTGATCGGCTACATGACAGAGGTCTTTACCTCGGAGGACTACCGTTCTGTCAAGCGCATTGCAGATCAGTCCGAGACCGGCTCCGCCACCACCATCATCAGCGGCGTGGCCGTGGGTATGATGAGCACCTGGGTTCCCATCCTGCTGATTTGCGTGGGCATTTATGTCTCTTATGCGGTCACCGGAGGCCTTTACGGTATCGCTCTTGCGGCAGTCGGCATGCTGTCCACGACAGGCATCACCGTCGCCGTGGACGCCTACGGCCCCATTGCGGATAACTCCGGCGGCATTGCGGAGATGAGCGGCCTGGATCCCCACGTGCGCGAGATCACCGATAAGCTGGACGCGGTGGGCAACACCACCGCCGCCATGGGCAAGGGCTTTGCCATCGGCTCCGCTGCGCTGACGGCGCTGGCGCTCTTCGTCTCCTACGCGCAGGAGGTAAAGCTTACGGGTATTGATCTGCTGAGCCCCTATGTTGTCATCGGCCTGCTGATCGGCGGCATGCTGCCCTTTGCCTTCTCTGCGCTCACTATGGACTCCGTCTCCAAGGCGGCCTATAAGATGATCGAAGAGGTTCGTCGTCAGTTCCGGGAGATCCCCGGCATCCTGGAGAGCAAAGCAAAGCCGGATTACAGCTCCTGCGTCTCCATCTCAACCCGTGCGGCGCTCCGGGAAATGATCATCCCCGGGGTTATGGCGGTTGCAGCGCCCCTGCTGGTTGGTATGCTGCTTGGCGCCGAGGCGCTGGGCGGCCTGTTGGCCGGCTCTCTGGTCACGGGCGTGCTGCTGGCGATCTACATGTCCAACGCCGGCGGCGCTTGGGACAATGCCAAGAAGTTTATCGAGGAAGGCCACCATGGCGGCAAGGGCTCCAAGGCCCACAAGGCTGCGGTCGTGGGCGACACCGTGGGCGACCCCTTCAAGGACACCTCCGGACCCTCCCTTAATATTCTGATCAAGCTGATGACGGTCGTGGCTCTGGTGTTTGCGCCGCTGTTTGTGAAATATGGCGGCCTGCTGCTGGAGATCTTCAAGATCGGCTGAGATACTTAAACGGCGTCGGGAGAATCCCGGCGCCGTTTTCTATCTTTACATTTTCTTCTTTCTTTTTCCCGTGACCTATGGTATAATGCCCCGGCAGAAGGGAAGTGAGGAACGTGCCGAAGCAGCAGGGCATCAAGAAAATCGCAGATAACCGCAAGGCTTTTCACGATTACTTCGTGCTGGAGCGCTTCGAGGCGGGCATCGAGCTTGCCGGGACGGAGGTCAAGTCCATCCGTGCCGGGCAGGTGAACCTGAAGGATTCTTTCTGCACCGTGAAGGACGGGGAGCTGTTTGTCCGCGGCATGCACATCAGTCCCTATGAGCACGGCAATATTTTCAACAAGGATCCTGTGCGCCCCCGCAGGCTTCTGATGCACAAGCGGGAGATTTTGAAGCTCAACGCCCGCGTCATGCAGGACGGCGTGGCACTGATTCCGCTGTCCCTGTATTTCAAGGACAGCCGGGTGAAGGTGGAGCTTGGCCTCTGCAAGGGCAAAAAGCTCTACGACAAGCGGCAGAGCGACGCGGATCGGGAATCCAAGCGAGACATTGACCGCATCATGAAAGAGAGGAAATACGAATGAGCAATCCCATCGTGACCTTTGAAATGGAAAACGGCGACGTGATGAAGGCGGAGCTCTACCCGGAGATCGCCCCCAACACCGTCAACAACTTTATCTCTCTGGTGAAGAAGGGCTTTTATGACGGGCTGATCTTCCACCGGGTTATCCCCGGCTTCATGATCCAGGGCGGCGACCCCAAGGGTATGGGCATCGGCGGCCCCGGCTATGGCATCAAGGGCGAGTTTCTGCAGAACGGCTTCAAAAACGAGCTGAAGCATACACGCGGCGTGCTGTCCATGGCCCGCGCGGCGAATCCCAATTCCGCCGGCAGCCAGTTCTTCATTATGCATGAGGACAGCCCTCATCTGGACGGCGGTTACGCGGCCTTCGGCAAGCTCATTGAAGGCATCGAGGCGGTGGATCATATCTGCGACGTTCGCACCGACTGGAACGATAAGCCTCGGATCCCCCAGGTGATGAAGAAGGTCACCGTGGAGACCTTCGGCGTCGAGTACCCCGAGCCGGAGAAGTGCTGAGCTGCCTGTAGGGGAGGGGCTTGCCCCTCCCGCACATCCTGACGTTGACAGCAAAACCAAAGCCTGGTAAAGTGGCGTTGGGGTTGAGAGGAAGCGGAATGGAGCAAGCTTCCTCTGACGTTACGGGGGTGTAACGGTTTCGACGGGGGTGTGGAGGCAGGAATAGCGGGCGGATGCGCCCAGCATCCATAAAATGGGCAAACCTTTATAAATTAAAGAACGACGATAACGCTGTTCTCCTCGCTGCTTAAATAGCGAGCGTTCCGCCTGGGAGGCCCACGGCCCGGGATGGAGCGTCGATGAGTGGGGAACGTGCGCGCGGTAAGCTTTGCCCGCGCCACGCATCATGAAGCTACCAAGTCCCGCAGCATGACGGCTTGCGTCGGGACGAGGGAATGCAAAGAACCGTCTGCGCCCGGAGAAGTTCCTGTTAAAACGCTTTCGGACGGGGGTTCAACTCCCCCCACCTCCACCACATAGAAAAGCCCGCCTTTTGGCGGGCTTTTCTATGTGGTGGAGAAAAAGGGGGGAGTTGAAACATGTACGCACATGCCGGCGGCATGTGCATGAGCCAGTGCGAACACTGGCGAATACCTTGATTTTTTCGCACGGTACCGGGCGGATAAGGGAGTAAACCCTTCCTGCGAAAAAATGCAGACAACTCCCCCACCTCCAACAACAAAGAAACCTCTTTTGAGTACCAGGGAAAGAGAGGTTTACTTGTTGATAAAGCTTTGACTATCTGCTACAATATCATCAATAAAACAAAGGAGACGGAATTTATGAATCTTTGGAAACAAGCACAATCTATCCAACTGCAAGTTTCGGATAAGATTGAACCCGGGTTCAATATAGGCTTTGACAAAAGAGTCCCGCCTGAAACAGAAAATGAAATGCGTTCTTTTGTAAAATGGGTCGAGAGCAAGTATCGCGTGCCCATAACACTGTGGGTAGATTTTGAATATAAGCATTATCTTGTCAGCCGGGAAGGAAATCGGGTAGGATACTTGTTTTACTGGGCAGATTTTGCAGATTACCCTGTTTTCAATGATCCGGACAATATTCCCGAGATCCGCTTACCGGTACGAACAGAGAAGTCAACAATGGAGGAAATCTTGACTTCGTTTATCGAAGCAATTTCGGATTACTATGCGTGGATTTGCAACGAACTGCATGAAGGATACAAGGCGAATAAGAGTGAAGTTGAGGAAATTCTGCAAGAGTATTTGAGTTCCCGATAATTGTCACGTTACGTTTGAGCGTTCTTCCATCAAACAAGCCACCCAGACAGGGTGGCTTTTTTGATGACGATAGATCTTGCTGACGATTGAAAACCTGTAGGAAATAATCTATAATGATTAAAAAAGGGGGCGATGCTTATGCCGGATTATCTTGCGTACCCGCTGGAAATACTCATTTTTCTTTTGCTGTTCTGGCTTTTGTCCTTCTTCTCTGCGCTGCTGCATGAGCTTGGCCATGCTGCCGGCTATAAGATCGCTACGGGAGATTCTCATTGGCAGATTCGGATCGGGAGCGGCAAAAGGCTTATTCATACAAGGAAATTTACGGCGAAGCTCTTCGTGATCGACGGCTTTTTCTGCCCGCTTGACGACAAGATTGATACCCCGGCGAAACGAATCACCATGCTTGTGGGCGGCCCCCTGGCGTCTCTGATTTTGCTCGCGGCGCTTCTTGCTTTCTGGTTTAGCGGGATCGAGATTCAGACCTCGGTGATCTTGGTGGAGCCTGTAGTGAGCTGGGCGGTGTTTATCAATACTTTTATCCTGTTTTCCTCTGTGATCCCGACACGCTATCTTTTCGGCGAGATAAAAGGCTTGGAAACAGATGGCCTGCAGATCTTGAACATCTTAAAACAGCGAAAGAAATAATACTTTGGGTAAATGTAGTCACAATGGAAGCGATACCGGGAAGGGGAGCGAATACCCCCACTTGCCAAAAATGCTCCGCCGAAGTAATTCGGCGGAGCATCGTGCCGCTAAAGAATTTAGGATAGTGTTTTATACCAGAATGAGATGCTGCTTTCCGGGAAGAAGCCGGCGGCGGAATAGAAATCTTCCTCCAGCCAAACGAATCCACATAGCATCTCTCAATGCCGCGTGTTTGGCAGCGCTGCAGGACGCCATGCATCATGGCGGTTCCCAATCCCTTGTGCTGGTATCTTTCCCTGGTGCTGACCGGTTCGATCAGAGCTGTCTTTGCCGCCTTATCAACGTAAACAAAGCAATAGGAGCAGACATTGTTTTTCTCGGGAGAGTTTTGCTCCACCACCAGGCATTCGAAGCTATCGGGATAGAGCGACGATTTTTTGCGTTCCTGATAGGGGCTCATGCTGGCTCTGTAATCCTGAGACTCCAACTCGGGGTGAAATCCCATCCGAAGCGCGCTCCATTTGTTTTCTACGTTTGGGTACTCTTCCCCGTAAAGCAGCTGAAATCCCTGCGGCAGGGCGATGGCTGTTTCGGCTTTCGCGGGAAATGCGCAGTTCATATACTCCTTTTCCGGGTATTCCCGGTAGCCCGAGGCTGCAAGTACTTCCTTTGCATACGGCATGCTGTCGCTGATCGCAAACCAGAACTTGACTGTGCCGTCTTCCGCCGCGGGAAACAGGACTCGGCACTTTTCTTCACTGAAGGTGACCAGGGAAGGGAAGAGCTGCTCATAACCGTGTTTGATGCTGACATAGACGTTTTCCCCATCGGGAAGGATGCACGCGAGGATTTCTCCATTCGCTTCCCAAAGATAGATATGATCCGTGGATGGTTCTCGGCCCTCGTCAAGCTCATGCGCCCGGACGCGGTACAGCAGATCGTGAAGCCTTTCCGGAAGCCATGAGGTCGCTTCGCCATCCTCGCGGTATCGCTCTCGCAGATAAGCTTCAAGACGACCCAGATCCCTGTCAAGCCGAAATTTTGTGATTTGCATAATAGCCTCATTTCTGCCTGCTAAAAAAGTTCGTTCAGCAGCTTCCGACCGGCTGCCGTCAAACACCCGATCGACATCCCGGCCTGAGATGATGATACCACGACATGCGGCGCTATACAACAGAAAACCTCTCTTGTCCCAAGAGACAAAAGAGGTTTTCTGATGGAGGCGCCACCCAGATTTGAACTGGGGAATCGAGGATTTGCAGTCCTCTGCCTTACCACTTGGCTATGGCGCCATATAACATATGCGGGCGAGAGGCCCGCATATGTATTTTCTGGAGCGGGCAACGAGGCTCGAACTCGCTACCTCCACCTTGGCAAGGTGGCGCTCTACCGGATGAGCTATGCCCGCAAACGCCCCGCTAAAAGCGGGGTGGTGCCTCCGGTCGGAGTTGAACCAACGACACGCGGATTTTCAGTCCGCTGCTCTACCTACTGAGCTACAGAGGCATATACAAGTGTTTTTGGTGGGAACAACTGGACTCGAACCAGTGACCCCCTGCTTGTAAGGCAGGTGCTCTAACCAGCTGAGCTATGCTCCCGCGCTGACAGCTTGTATATACTACTAAATCTTTCGCGGTTTGTCAAGCGTTAATTTTGATTTTTTGGATTATTTTTCTTTTTGCCTCAGCGCAAGCAGCTCCTCCGGCGAGAAGGCGTAGTCTGTGCCGCAGAATTCGCAGCTGACGCGGATGGTCTCGCCGGAGTCGATCATCTCATTGAGATCGCTTTCCTCGAGCGTGGCCAGCGCTTCTTCCACCCGGTCCCGGCTGCAGGGACAGCGGTAGCCTACCGGAGCCTCCGCCACGATATGGTACTCCATGCCCTTGAGCACCTGGGCAAATACGGCGTCGGTGCCGTCCTCGTCCAGAACGGTGGTGAGCTGATCCATGAGGAAGATGTTCTCCTCCAGTTGGTCGATGAGCTTCTCGTCGGCGCCGGGCATGAGCTGCACCAGAAAACCTCCGGCGGCCTTGATGCTGCGGTCGGTATCCACCAGGACGCCCAGAGCGCAGGCGGAGGGCACCTGCTCACTGGAAAGCAGATAGGAGGTCAGATCCTCGGCAATCTCGCCGCTCACAAGTGCGGTGGAGCCGATATAGGGCTCCTTGAGCCCAATGTCCCGGCTGACAGTCAGCGTACCGTCATGCCCTACGGCGCCGCCCACATTCAGCTTTCCGTCAGCGCGGAGGGGAAGATGGACGCCGGGATTCTCCACATAACCGCGCACAAAGCCCTCGCAGTCCGAAACGGCCACGACGCTGCCGATGGGGCCGCCGCCATTGATGCGGATGGTGAGGCTGGAGTTTTCCTCCTTCATGCTCTCACCCAGCAGAGACGCGGCACAGAGCGTGCGCCCCAGGGCGGCGGAAGCGGTGGGGGAGCAGCCATGGATCTCCCGGGCGCGCTCCACGGTATCCCGCGCGGTGATCACAGCCATTTTGATAGAGCCTTCGGCTGCCGTGGCTCGAATGATTTTATCCATACTTTACTCTCCTCGTATTGCGCTGATGAACAGGCGCCCCTGGTCGTTTTGGGGACAGTCGCCATGCAGCACGACGTTACAAAATCCGGCGTTTTCCATGATCGTGCGCAGCTGCTCCGGCTCGTGTGCATATTCGATGTGCTCTTCACCGCTGCGCTGCCAGAGGCGGCCGCGGCGCTCAAACAGATCCATGCCGTATACGATGGCGTTCTGATCGGCTTGGAAATCCGCCCGCCAGACGCAAAACACGTCGTCCTTTTCGTCCAGAAAAATTTGGCCGTCCAGATCACGGAACCATTTTGGCAGACGAACGTCAAATAAGACAAGGCCACCGGGACGCACAAAGAGATGCAGCCGCCGAAAGACCTCCGGCAGCAGCTCCGGAGCCAGATAGTTCATCCCGTCCAGAGAGCAGATCGCCGCGTCCACCGTGCCGTAGAGATCCAGCTCCTCCGCCCGCTGGTGGAGAAAGAGCGGAGGCGTGGGCAGGGAAGCGCACTTGTCCTGCGCCTGCATCAGCATATCCACAGAGGCGTCGACCCCGATCATTTCATAGCCGCGCCGCGCCATTTCTGCAGTGAGAGTACCCGTCCCACAGCAGAAATCCAAAAGAAGACGGAATTCGCCGCCGACTCGGGCGAATTCCGTCTCATAAAAATCTGCAAAGGATTGATAGGGAACGTCGCCGGTCAATTGATCATACCAGGCGGCAAGTGAAGAATAGCTGCTCACGCGTCCTGCTCTCCCGTGCGCTGGAAAACGATCTCATATCCACCCTTTCCGTACTGCAGGGAGCGATTGACCCTGCTGATCGTGGCGCTGGACGCCCCGGTTTCGGCAAGAATGTCGTTGTAGATCATCCCTTTGTGGAGGCAGGAAGCCACTTGATAGCGCTGCTCCATTGCCATCAGCTCGGAAATTGAACACAGATCCTCAAAGAACTGCTTGCATTCCTCCACATTTTTCAGAGAGAGGATCGCCTCATACAGCTTGTCGTTTCTCGGCTTTTTCAGGAGTTTATTCATGTCAACCTCCAAATCATATAGTGCAAAAAGAACGATTCCTGTCTTATGTTACCGCAAAACTGATAAATTGTAAAGGCTTTATTGGGAAAAATCGGAAATACTTTTTTATTTTACTTTTATGATGCGGATCGTTGAAAAGGTCTTGCGCAGAATAGGAACTAAGTTTATAATATAACAAGAAAGGAGTGATACTATGGGAGGCATTGAGCTGAACATGACGTTTGTGTGGCTGATCGCCATGGTTGCCCTTCTCGTGGTAGAGGCGATCGTTCCCGGGCTTGTTTCGATCTGGTTTGCGGCCGGCGCGCTGCTTGCACTGCTGCTGTCTCTGATCGGGGTGGATCTATGGCTGCAGTTTACCTGCTTCCTGGTGGTGTCTCTTGTGCTTCTTGCGCTGACACGCCCCCTTGCAAAGAAGTATGTGAACGCCCATACCACGCCCACCAACGCGGATCGGCTTCTTGGAGCGGACTGTGTTGTAACGGAGGAGATCGACAATCTGCGCGGTACCGGAGCCGTCTCGGTTGACGGGAAGGTCTGGTCGGCGCGGATGGAAACGCCGGACGGCAAGGCTCCAAAAGGTTCAGTTGTGAAGGCACTGCGCATTGAAGGCGTTCGCCTGATCGTAACAGAAAAGAAATAAATAATTAAGGGAGGATCAAAAAATGGAAGGCAATATCGGCCTGATTGCCGGCATTCTTGCCGCGTTAGTCATCGTAGTTATCTTTATCCGCAACATCCGCATCGTGCAGCAGGCGAGGGCTTATGTCATTGAGCGCCTGGGCGCGTACAAGACCACCTGGAATGTGGGTCTGCACTTCAAGGTGCCCTTCATCGAAAAGGTTGCCAAGGTTGTGTCCCTGAAGGAGCAGGTGGCGGACTTCCCGCCCCAGCCGGTTATCACCAAGGATAACGTCACCATGCAGATCGACACCGTGGTCTACTTCCAGATCACCGATCCCAAGCTCTACACCTACGGCATCGAGCAGCCCATGGTGGCCATCGAGAATCTGGCCGCCACCACCCTGCGTAACATCATTGGCGACCTGGAGCTGGACCAGTGCCTGACCAGCCGCGATATTATCAACACCAAGATGCGCTCCATCCTGGACGAGGCCACCGACCCCTGGGGCATCAAGGTCAACCGCGTGGAGCTGAAGAACATCCTGCCGCCCAGAGAGATCCAGAACGCCATGGAGAAGCAGATGAAGGCCGAGCGCGAACGCCGCGAAGCCATCCTTCGCGCCGAAGGCGAGAAGCGCGCCGCCATTCTGGAGGCCGAAGGCGAGAAGGAATCCGCCATCCTGCGGGCCGACGCCAAGAAGCAGCAGCAGATCCTGGAGGCCGAAGGCGAAGCGGAGGCCATCCTGAAGGTGCAGCAGGCTACCGCCGAAGGTATCCGGCTCATCAACGAGGCTTCTCCCACCGACGCCGTGCTGCGCATCAAGGCGCTGGAGGCCTTTACCGCCGCGTCTCAGGGTCAGGCCACCAAGATCATCATCCCCAGCGAGATCCAGGGCCTGGCGGGTCTGGCCACCGGCATCATCGAGGCCAGCAAGGACAAGTAAAGATCGAAATGTCATTTGGGAGGGTACAGACGTACCCTCTCATTTTTTATCTTTTCTCTTTTCAATACATGGTTTTGTGCTATAATGAACATCGGAATTTGAATTCAAAGCGAGGAGAGAAGCGGAAATGAACAGTGAAAGAGCGCTTGACTTTCTGCAGCGTCACGGAATGAGTCCAGAGACGATTGAGCCCGCCCGGGATGCGGGTAAAATGGCTGCGGAGATGGAGCTGGGCCTCACCGGCCAGGGAGGGTCTCTGCCTATGATCCCTACCTATCTCAGCGACGGGGGAGAGATCCCGGTGGGCGAGCCGGTCGCGGTGATCGACGCCGGCGGCACCAATTTCCGCTGCGGACTGGTGACCTTCGCGAAGCAGAGCTGCCGGGTGGAGGAGCTGCGCAAGTGGAAAATGCCGGGGATCGGCGCCCCCGCCACCTGGGAGGAGTTCATGGACTTTGCGGCGGACGCCATTCTGCCGCTGATGGATCGGACGGATAAGATCGGTTTCTGCTTTTCCTATACGGCGGATATTACCCCGGAAAAGGACGGCCGGGTCGTACGTATCGATAAAGAGGTGGTCATCACCGGCTGTGAAGGGCAACTGGTGGGTGCCTCTCTGCTGCGGGCGCTGGAGCGCAGGGGCGTAACCGGGAAAAAGATCGTGATCCTGAACGACACCGTGGCGGTGCTGCTGGGCGGTCTGGCGGCTATGGGAGCCCAGACAGGCTGCATGGCGGGCCAGGTGAGCGGGACCGGCACCAACACCTGCTGCTCGCTGCCCGAACGCCGCATCGGAAAACTGAGCGGCAGCGGAGAGCGGCGCATGATCGTGAATCTGGAGTCCGGCATGTACGACGGCATCCCCCGGGGCGATTTTGACAGGGAGCTGGACGCGGAGAGCCACAATCCGGGACAGAAGCTCTTTGAGAAGATGACGGCAGGGGTCTACTTGGGGGAGCTATGCCATCGGATGCTGCAGGCCGCGGCACGGGAGGGCTGCCTGAACCCAGAGAGTGCGGAAAAAGTTTCTGCCCTGGGCTGGATCGACTCTGCCGTGATCGACGCCTGGGCCATGGGGGAGAGACTGGACGAAATCGCCGTGGGGGAGGAGGACGCTGCCTTTGTACAGGCGATCTGCACGGCCATGTTTGAAAGATCTGCCCGCTGCATGTGCACGAACCTGGCGGCGATCCTGCTGCTGAGCGGAGAGAACTGTCTCCGGGTCTGTGCGGAGGGCTCCCTGGTGCAGAAAGGCCGCGTCTACCGGCCCATGCTGGAGAAGCTGATCCAACGGGAGATCCGGGAGAAGCTGGGCTTCGACGTGAGCTATACCATCGGGAACGAATCCACGCTCTCCGGCTCCGCCGCCGCAGCGCTGCTGAACCTGTGAGATACAAGCTGCTCAGATTAATGCATGGATTATCATTTGAAAGGAGTAATCGAAATGTTTGACCACCCGGGGAAAAAAGTTCAGACTCTGGCATTCGTGCTCAGCGTATTGCTGGGCGGCGCAGCCCTCGTGATAGGAGTACTGCTGGCTGGAACGGATGTTCTAATAAGCGTGGGGGTTATCCTGGGCGGGGTCCTCGTGGCCTATGTTGCAGGGCTGCTGCTGTATGCGTTGGGCAGCCTGGTTGATAATTCCCAAGAGATCCGAGCTTCTTTGTTTAGACTTGAAAATGGAGATTTTGAACCGGAGGAGCCTGCTACCCCTGCGGTGCGCCCGGAGAAGCCGGAGAGGGTAGGACGCCGATTTTCTTCCGATGAGGGAGAAAAAACCTGGCAGTGCGACTGCGGTGCGGTAAATCCCAACAGGATCAAGACCTGTTCCTGCGGAAGAAGCCTGTATGAAGTTGTAGCAAACCGACTGGGACAGCAGGAAGAATAAAGCATAAAAGGCGAGCGTGAAGGCGCTCGCCTTTTTCGTCAGTTTTTGTCCTTCGGTTTTGCGGCCAGGGCGATGAGAAAGCCGAAGAGCAGGGCGGCGCAGAGTCCGCCGGCTGCCGCGGTAAAGCCTCCGGTAAAGGCGCCCAGCAGGCCCAGTTCGGCTACGGACTCCTTGACGCCCTTGGCAAGATTCCACCCAAAGCCGGTGAGGGGAACAGTGGCACCGGCACCAGCCCAGTCTGCCAGTGGCTGATAGAGCCCGACAGCGCCGAGCAGAACGCCTGCCACCACATAACAGGACAGAATGCGGGCGGGGGTGAGGCGAGTATAGTCGATGAGCAGCTGGCCGAGTACGCACAGAGCGCCGCCCACCAGAAAGGCTTTTCCGTATTCCCAAAGCAGCTCCATTTCTACGCCTCCCGTTCCAGAATCAGGGCATGGCAGATGCCCGGGATGCTCTCGCCCTGCTGGGAGCTGGTGGGGGACATGAGCACGCCGGTGGCCGCAAAGAGCACCCGTCGCCAGACCCCATCCTCCATGGCTTTCAGAATGTGCCCGCCCAGGACGGAAGCGCTGCAGCCGCAGCCGGAGCCTCCGGCGTTCACATTCTGGGTGTTGAGATCATAGATCAGCACGCCGCAGTCCATATAGCGCGGGCCAAGCTCCACCCCGTCCGCCTTGAAGAGTGCGGCGAGAATGTCGTGTCCCAGAGCGCCCAGATCCCCTGTGATGATCGCGTCATAATCCACCGGACTGCGCCCGGTGTCCCGAAAGTGCGCTCGGATGGTATCGAAGGCCGCAGGCGCCATGGCGCTTCCCATGTTGTTAGGGTCCTTGATGCCCGCGTCCACGATCTTTCCGTGGGTCACATGGGTGACGCGGATGGAACCCTGCCCGCCCAGGATCACGGCGCCTGCGCCGGTCACCGTCCACTGGGAGCTGGGGGTGCGTTGACCGCCGTATTCCAGGGGGAAGCGGTACTGCCGCTCTGCGGTGCAGAAATGGGAGCCGGTGAGAGCGCAGGCCTTTAAGGCGAAGCCCCCGTCCACCAGCAGCGCGGCCAGACTCAAGCCCTCCGCCATGGTGGAGCAGGCGCCGTAGAGCCCCAGGTAGGGGACGCTGCAGTCCCGCATGGCGAAAGCGGAGCTGACGCACTGGTTCAGCAGATCCCCCGCCAGGACGTAGTCAAGCTCTGAGGGCGGGAGCTTTGCTTTGTCGCAGGCCAGCTCGAAGCACTGCTTGAGCATGTGGCTCTCCGCCTTCTCCCAGCTCTTTTCTCCGAAATAGCTGTCCTCTCCGATATAGTCGAAACGCTCCCGCAGCGGTCCTTCGCCCTCTTTCTTGCCGGCCACCGCCGCGTATCCCAGCACCGCCGGCGCGGAGGGGAGATACAGGGTCTGTTTTCCCACACGTTTTGTCATAAGCGATCCTCGTTATATTTCAGGATGGCTTTAGTTTGCCCCGCGCAAGGCTTTTTACGCATAAAAAAACCGCTGCGAATTGTTCGCAGCGGTTTTCGAAATAGAGACGATCAGCTTCTCAGCGTGCGCCAGAGATCGGAGATGTAGTTGAGCGTATCCTGATCCAGATTGCGGAAGGCGTACGCATTGTACAGCTCGCTGAAGTTCTCAATGCCGGGGTAGAGGATCTCCATGGCCTCTTCGCCCATATCCTCCCGATAGCCTTCGTTCTCATAGACCAGGGAATTCGGAGAGGCATAGTAGATGAACTCGGCGTTGGCAATGGCCACTTCCTCGGAGAGCATGAAGTTGATAAACTCCTCAGCCAGACGCTGATTCTGGCAGCCCTTGGGGATGCACATGGCATCCACAAAGTAGTTGGTGCGCTCGGGGTAATAGAAGCGCAGATCCACATCATCGGCCTGGGCGTCCAGCATGGTGAAATAGTCGCCGGCATAGTAGGCGGCGATGGAGGCCTCGCCGATCTCCATCATGTTGTAGACCTCGTCCATGACATAGTTCTGAACCAACGGCTCCTGCTTCTGCAGCTCCTGCAGCGCCAGATCCCAGCTGGCACGGTCGGTAGTGTTCACGTCCAGACCCAGCTTGTACTGGGCGGTGCCGAAGGCGTCGCGGGAGTTATTGAACTGCAGGATCTTGCCGCTGTACTTTTCATTCCACAGCAGATCCCAGTCGCCCACATCCTCCGGATCCACCACGTTGGCGTCATAGATGATGCCGACCACGCCATAGGTGTAGGGGACGGTGTACTGGTTGTCGGGGTCGTAGTACAGGCCGCGGAAGCTCTCGTTGATATACTGGTAGTTGGGGATGTTTTCGTAGTTCAGGGGCAGGAGCATATCCTCGCTGATCATCTTGGCGATCATATAGTCGGAGGGGATGATCACATCGTAGCTGACAGCGTCGCTGGAGAGCTTGCTGTACATGTCCTCGTTGCTGGCGAAGGTGCTGTAATTGACCTTGACTTTGCGCCCATAGGTCGCCTCGAACCATTCCTCAAAGGCGGCGACGGTATCAAGACTGCCCTCAAAGCCGTCCGAAATATATTCGCCCCAGTTGTACACGTTCAGGGTCAGAGTGCCGGTGCCCAGGAAAGGATTCTCCTCATCCGGTACGGCGTTGACAGCGGGCTTGTTCTCCTGCTCCTCCGCGGAGCCGCAGCCGGCCAGCGCCGCGCAGACACTCAGGAGCATGCAGACGGAGAGAAGAACGGAAAGAATCTTTTTCATGATGGAACCTCCCTATATTGCTTGTTTTTTTGCTTTTTTCTTTTTCTTGGCTTCTTTCAGGTTTTTGCTGGTCTCGCTGTCAAAGAGATTGGAGAGCATCAGCAGCGCCAGAATGACAAAGAAGATGACCGTTGCCAGCGCATACACGGTGGGCTTCACGTCCCGCTTCGTCATGTTGAAGATGAATATGGGCAGCGTCTGGAAATCTTCGCCCATGGTAAAGTAGCTGATGACAAAATCGTCCAGCGAAAGGGTGAAGGCCATGATCATGCCGGTGAGGATACCGGGCATCAGCTCGGGCAGCTCCACCTTGAAGAAGGCGCGCAGCGGCGTGCAGCCCAGATCCATGGCGGCCTCCGGCAGAGATTTGTCCATCTGCTGCAGCTTGGGCAGGACCTGCAGGATCACGTAGGGCAGGCAGAAGGTGATGTGGGCGATCAGCATCGTCCAGAAGCTGAGCTTGTTGGCCAGACCGAAGAGACGGCCCACGAAGACGAACATCAGCATCAGGGAAATACCGGTGATGATGTCAGGGTTGATCATGGGGATGTTCGTCACGGTATCCAGAGCCACGCGCAGATATTTTTTCCGGAGCCGGAAGATGCCGACGGCGGCAGCGGTTCCCATGATCGTGGAGACGATCGCCGCGCTGAAGGCCAGAATCAGCGTGTTGCGCAGAGATTCCAGCAGGCGGGCGTTATCGGCCAGCGCCTCATACCAGCGGAAGGAGAAGCCGGACATGACCGCGGTGCTCTGCTGCCCGTTGAAGGAAAAGACGATCATGATGGCGATGGGCGCGAAGAGGAACAGGAGGATCAGACCCGTATAGATTTTGGAGAGAACTTTCATATCCTGCCCTCCTTACGCTACGGCCCGTTTGTTGGCTCTATGCTGCAGGATAGCCATGAAGATCAGCAATAGGACCATCATCACGAAGGCAATGGCGGCTGCCCGGTTCAGATTCCTGTTGTAATAGATCAGATCCTCGATCTCATCGCCGATCAGACGGTTATTCTTGCCGCCCAGCTTTTGCGAGATATAGAAGGTGCTGACGGAGGGAATGAGCACCATGTTGATCCCGGAGATGACCCCCGGCAGGCTCAGGGGCCAGATGACGCGTCGCAGCACGCCAAAGCCGTTGCAACCCAGGTCTCTGGCGGCTTCCAGAAGCTTGGGGTCCATCTTGGCCATCACGGAATAGATCGGCAGGATCATATAGGGCAGATAGTCATAGACCATGCCGATGATGACGGCGGCTTCGGTGTTGATGAGGTGGATGGGGCCGAGACTGAGTTTTCCCAGGTAGGTGTTGAGGATGCCCTTGTCCAGCATGATCATGCGCCAGGTATAGGTGCGGAGCAGGAAGTTCATCCACATGGGGATCATGATGACGGTGATCAGAATGCTCTGCATCCGGGGAGAGGCATGGGCGATCCGGTAGGCGAGGGGATAGCCCAGCAGCAGGCAGATCACTGTGGATATGGCAGAGAGCTTGAAGGATCGGAAAAAAATCGTCACATAAAACGGGAGAGAGGCATTCTCGTCCGTTTTGTAGGTGAAGATATAACGCATGTTCTCGGTGGTAAAGTGCAGCTCTTCATCGGTGAAAGCATAGAAAGCGATGAAAAAGAGAGGCACCACAATGAACAGCACAGCCCAGAAGGAATATGGCGCGAGAGCAAGCCTCTGAACAAGACTGCCCCGGCGAAGAGCGGCATTCCTGTTTTTCATTCGCCGCGCTCGCTTTCCGCGTCCTCAGACGCCTCCGGATCGGTGAGCTCGCCCAGCTCCTCCAGATTTTCCTCCGGCAGCTCGCCGATCTCGTCCAGCTCCATGGAGAAGCTGGAGTAGTCGCCGAACATGCCGGAATATTCGGACTTTTTCATGATGTGGATGGCGTCGGGCTCAATATACAGGCCGATGTGCTCGTCCACATCCACGAAATCCGTGGTCTGGATCATCCACTTGAAGCCGTCGATATCTACGATGATCTCGTAATGCACGCCCAGGAAGGTCACGGAAGTGACCACACCCTTCAGCATGCCCTTTTCCTCGGGGACGATGTCCACGTCCTCGGGCCGCACCACCACGTCCACCGGCTCCTTGAGCTCAAAGCCACTGTCCACACAGTCGAACACGTGGCCGGCGAAGACGACGCGTTTATCCTTCAGCATCACGCCGTCCAGGATGTTGCTCTCACCGATGAAGTCCGCCACGAAGGCGTTGGTGGGCTCGTTGTAAATATCCACCGGGGTGCCGATCTGCTGGATGCGGCCTTCGGACATGACCACCACAGTGTCGGACATGGAGAGGGCCTCCTCCTGGTCGTGGGTAACGAAGACGAAGGTGATGCCCGTGGCCTTCTGGATTTTCTTGAGCTCCTGCTGCATGTCCTTGCGCAGCTTCAGATCCAGGGCGGCCAGCGGCTCGTCCAGCAGCAGCACCTTGGGCTTGGAGACCAGGGCGCGGGCGATGGCTACGCGCTGCTGCTGCCCGCCGGAGAGGGAGTTCACGCTGCGCTTTTCAAAGCCGGCCAGCGCCACCAGCTTCAGCATCTCGGTGACCCGCTCGTTGATCTCCGCCTTGGGAACCCGTTTTTCCCGCAGGGGAAAAGCCACATTCTCAAAGACGTTCAGGTGGGGGAAGAGAGCGTAGCGCTGAAAGACAGTGTTCACGTTGCGCTTGTAGGGCGGCACGTCGTTGATCCGATCGCCCATGAAGATCACATCGCCCTCATCCGCCGTCTCAAAGCCGCCGATGATGCGCAGGGTCGTGGTCTTGCCGCAGCCGGAGGGGCCGAGCAGCGTCAGAAACTCATTGTCGTAGATGTTCAGATTGATGTTGTCCAGCACGACCTCGCCGTCAAAGGCCTTGGTGATGTTTTTCAGCTCGATAATTTTGTCCATGCCTGCTCCTCCCCGCAAAGAAAAAAGACGCATGCTTTTCGCATACGTCTTATGATACGACCTATTACCGGCGCAGCCTGCAGGGAGCGCCCGGGTCACAATGGGTTTGAGAGTCTATATAGCAAAACACTTTTACTACTCTTATTGACCATTTCACAAGTTGTATGCTTTGGTAAAGCACCGGTTTATAGTAACCAACTTATAAAATTTGCGCTTTGAACGCAATCAATAAGGCAACAGAAGTTGCCGCCGCACCTGCGGAATTCGGCATTCGACCCGGCTGTCCGTGTGGCCTTGGCCCCGAAGGGCGGTCGCTATCTTGCTTCGGATAGACCCTATCCAATTGAGACGACTTATTCTAACAAGTTTCCCCAGTGATGTCAAGGAAAAACTGTGCCTAAAAATAGTATAAGGTAAGCGGTTCGTTCTGGTCAGTTTTCATAGCGCACATCCCAGAGTGTGAGCCCTTTGGCGGGCGCAGTTGCGCCGGCTCTTGTGCGGTCCCGGGAGGCGAGAATCTCTCCCATTTCCTCCGGTTGACGATGACCAAGACCCACCTCCAACAGCGTGCCGGTCAGGATCCGCACCATGTTGTAGAGAAAGCCGTCACCCGTGAAGAATAGACGAATCTCCGCTCCTATTTGTTCCAGGCTGATGTCGCGCAGATGGCGCAGGGTGGATTTCTTGCTGTTTTTCACGGAGCAGAAGGCGGCGAAATCATGTTCTCCGCAGAGAAGTGCAGCGGCCCTCTCCATGGCGGCCAGATCCAGGGACTCCGGAAGGGGGAGAACATAGCGCCGCTCAAACACATTTGGCGCCTCGCTGTTCCAAATCCGATAAACGTAGGTTTTCTCCACGCAGCTCAGCCGTGCGTGGAAGCGGGACGGCGCCGGCTCCAGGGACACCGCGCCGATGTCCTCCGGCAGGTGGGCGCGAATCTCTTGCAAAAGCGTGTCCGGTGCAAGGGCGGTATCCGCACGGAAAGAGCAGACCTGCCTGCGGGCGTGGACGCCCGCGTCGGTACGGCCGCTGGCGGCCAGCTCCACCGGCTGCTCCAAAAGCCTGGAGAGGAGCGTCTCCAGCTTCTCCTGAATGGTGCCTCCGGTGTTGCCCTGCCGCTGCCAGCCCTTGTAGCGTGTACCGTCGTAACAGAGTGTCAGTTTGAAATTCCGCATGTCTCTCACCGCCGTTTTTGCCTTCGCTGCTTCCACAGCTACTGTCACCATTTTTTGATCTCCGGGACGATGTTGTGATCCCGCAGCGCCAGGTATCCGGGGCCGAAGGGACTGCTCTTGCGGTTACAGTAGCCCTTATCGTCGTAGAGGAAGACCTCGCGCATCCGCGCATAGTAGGGGAAGTAGTTGTTCGCGCCCTGCGTCCCCTCGTTGTAGCGCCAGGGGTAGCCGTAGCAGAATTCGTCTCCCCAGCCGCAGAGACAGTCGGGGTGCGCCTGCTCAAAATGCTCGCGCTGATCCTTTGGCAGCATCGTGTCCATGGCCATCAGACGCTCAAGCGGAACATCGTCCAACGGAGAGAGGTCGGTGACGCTGGTGATGGAAATGTTCAGATACTTCAGATTTTGCAGCTCGGAGAGAGGACTCAGATCCGTCACCTGCGGGCAATAGGCTATCTCCAGCCAGGTGAGATTCGGGCAATTGGCAAAGCCGCTCAGATCATGGATGTTCGAGCCGGAGAGGATGACGCACTCCAGCCGGGGCATGTAAGCAATAAAGCTGAGGTCGGACAGGGGACTGTTGTGCCCGAAATCCAGATAGACAACATCGGTACAATACCGGAGCGGGCCGGTGTTGCGATCGTTGATAACGTAGCCGATGCGAAGGATCTCCTCGTCCGTCAGCATATTGGCCTTGTCGAGGAAAACGCGCCAGACGACCTTGGTGTTGGGATAATCGTCCCGGATGGAGGCCATGATCTCGTTGCTGATCCCGAATCTGTCCTCATCCAGCTTGAAGTAGCTGCAATTGGGGAGAATGTCCAGCGCGGCACGGATCTCCTCTTCATCCTCATCCCGCAGCGTAGGGACGTTGCATTCTACCCGCTCGTCCAGGGTGCTGACGCGGGTGCCGAAGAGCGAGAATTCATAGTGAACGGCGGCCTGGGGCAGCGCGTCCATCAGCATGCGGACATCCGCTTTGTCGGCAGAAGTCGTGTCGCCAGCGCCCATCAGCTCCACCTCCCGGAGCTCCGGCAGGAGCGGCAGCACCTGGGCGGCCTCGGTGAGCTCTTCCCGCGTCAGGGCGGAGAGATCGACGGAAACGGTGTCCTGAGGATAGCTGTGGCCGCAGAGCTCCACATGATAGAGAAGCTGCGCTTCGGGCGCGGCGGCGGCAAGCGTCTCCAGCTCTTCGGCAGTCAGATGCATCTGATCCAGTTGAATGCTGCGAAGCTGTTCCAGAACTGGAAGACGGGAGAGCAGCCCGGGAAGTTCATCGCTGCGAAGATCCGGGAGGGAGATCGTTTCCGCGTCATCTTCCACCACTTGCCCGGCAATGAAAACGCTGTAGCGGACTTCGCCTTCGGCCGCATCGCGGAGCGCCCGGATCTGATGAAGCTCCAAATCCGTCTCCGGCAGGTACAGCGCCTCAAGCTGCGTGAGCATGGGCAGGGCGGAGAGGAGCGCGTCATAATCGAAGCTCCCCGCGGGAAGCGTCAGCTCCCGTACATCGGAGGATACGCTGATTTCGCCGAGAGAGAATTCCGTCAGGGCCTCCGCGTCGTTGGAGTCGGGAAGAGAAGAGAAAGTCGGGGGAGAACCCTCGGCATCGGATGCGAGGACGGCGTTGGGAGAGGGCGTCATCCGGGGGCCAGGTCCGTCCCAGGCAGCCATGCCGAGAACCAGAAGCACAAGCAGCAGAGTGAAGCAGAGAGCCTCAAGCGTGTATGACCGTTTGATAAGAATCCCCCCTCATAAATGCGATGTGTTGTCGAGAAAATCATACCATACGGAACTTTAAAAAGCAAGGACGGAAGGCAAGGCGGCCCCGGCCTCAAGGGCGATTTGCGACGCTTACCCTACTTGAGATGTGGGGAAAACTGTGATAGAATCCGGTATCGGAAAAAGCCTGAGGCAAGGAGGCGGGAGCCATGTCCGTGCCTTCCTGGAACGGGACAGGAAAAACGCGTTTTTTACACATTATTCACTTTCTGCGGCGGGAACTGAGCTATAATCACAGGATGATAAATGGATGCTTTACGCTAACTTGACAGGGGGACCGATGAATGAGCAAACGGGCATTGATCGTTGAGGATGACGCCAATATCGCGGAGCTGCTGCGCCTGTATCTGGGCAGAGACGGCTTCGAGGTCATGATCGTCTCGGACGGCGCCAAGGCGGAGGACGGATTTGATCTCTTTACGCCGGATCTGGTGCTGCTGGACATCATGCTGCCCGGGAAGGACGGCTGGCAGATCTGCCGGGAGATCCGCAAGAAATCTGCGGTACCCATTATCATGCTCACAGCCAAGGGCGAGACGGTGGACAAGGTCAGCGGCCTGGAGATGGGCGCGGATGACTATGTGACCAAGCCCTTTGAGGTCAAGGAACTGCTGGCGCGGATCCACGCGGTGATGCGGCGGACCGAAGGAGAGGGACAGATCGAGAAAAAGCTGAGCTTCGACAAGCTGGTGATCAATCTGGACTCCTATGAGCTGATCGTTGACGGGAAAAAAGTGGACACGCCTCCAAAAGAGATGGAGCTTCTCTACCACCTGGCGGCCTCGCCCAATCGGGTCTTTACCCGCAACCAGCTGCTGGACGAGGTCTGGGGCTTCGACTATTTCGGGGACTCCCGCACCGTAGACGTGCATATCAAACGCCTGCGGGAAAAGCTGGAGGGCGTCTCCGACAAGTGGAGTCTGAAGACCGTCTGGGGTGTGGGCTACAAGTTTGAACTGGCGACGGACGAGCAGAGATGAAAAGCATTTATCTTCGCAGCTTCGTGGCCATCGCAGCGCTGGTCGCGGTCTGCTTCCTGATCGTTGCCCTGTCCTTTGTGGGAATCGGCCGGCAGTATGTGATCGAAGAGTACAGAAAAACCATGGAGCGCAGCGCTGAGGAGATCGCCCATACGGCCGCGGCGGTTTTCAACAGTGAATCTCTGGACAGCTGGATCTTGCGAATGAACGTCTCCTCGGTGGCGAACGCCTCGGGGAACCTGATCTTTGTGACGGATGAGAGCGGCAAGGTGCTTTGCTGCTCGGACAAAGATCCGGTCTGCGAGCATATCGGCCTTGTGATTCCCCAGGAGATCCTGCGGCAGACAGAGCTTGGAAAGCTCGGCACGCGAAGCGATCTCGGCGGCGTCTTCAAGGGTCAGCGTTATGTACAGGCCAGCCTCATCCTCTCCCCCAAGGGAGAGACCGTGGGCTACGTGTTCGTATCCAACCCCAGCGGGAACATGCTGGGCGCCTGGTCGACCTTCCTGACCATTGCCGCGGTGATCGCGGTGGTGGTGTTTTGCGTGGCCCTTGGGGTGACCATGATCTATACGCGACACATGGCGCGGCCTCTGGATGAAATGGCCGCCGCCTCCCGGAAATTTGCCCGGGGTGACTTCTCCGTTCGCGTGAAACAGACGGAGGATCCCACCGACGAGATGGGCGCGCTGATCGAATCCTTCAACAAAATGGCGGATTCCCTGGAGCAGGCGGAAAAACGCAGAAGCGAGTTCATCGCCAACATTTCTCACGAGCTGCGCACGCCTATGACCACCATCTCGGGCTTTGCCGACGGCATTCTGGACGGTACCATCCCCGCGGATCAGCAGGAGAAGTATCTTCGTTCCATCCGGGACGAGACAAGGCGTCTTTCCCGCCTTGTGCGCGAGATGCTGAGCGTTTCCCAGGCCAGGGCGAAGGCGGCAAATCCGGCAACCCGCAGCAATTTTGACCTGACGGAGCTGATGCTGCAGACGCTTCTGAGCTTTGAGAGCCGGGCGACAAAGAAGAATCTGGACGTGGATCCCCAGCTGCCGGACGATCATCTGATGGTGCACGCCGACAAGGACGCCATTACCCAGGTGATCTACAATCTGCTGGACAATGCGGTGAAGTTTTCCGAAAAGGGGAGCTGTCTCGTGGTGCGGCTCTACAAGGACAACGGCAAAGCCTACGTCTCTGTCAAGGATAAAGGGGAGACGATCCCACCCGAGGATCTGCCCTTCATCTTTGACCGCTTCCACAAGTCCGACCGCTCCCGCAGCCTGGACAAGGACGGCGTGGGACTTGGCCTGTATCTGGTGAAAACCATCATAAACAGCCACGACGAGGACATTGCGGTTAAAAGCGAGAACGGCGAGACAGAATTTGTGTTTACGCTGCCGCTTTCGACATAAGATAACAAAAGAAATCCGAAACGGATCAGGGGTGTAGTTATGAGCAACAACAATTGGTACGCGACAGAGGACTGGTATGCGCCGCTGAAGCGGGAAGAGCCTGTGAAGGTAGTTCAGCCCGTGACGGCGGAGGAGCCGGAACTGCCGAAGAAAAAGTCAAAAAAGGGGTTTTGGGCGGCAGCAATCGCATTTTTGCTGACCTTTGCCATCGTCATCGGCCTGTGTATGCCGGCTATCCTGAAAGCGCGGGAGAATCCCTCCATTGAAGCGCCGAAGAGCAGCACATCGCCGGAACGTCCTTCCCAGGAGCGCCCCTCCGGAGAGCGGGACGCCGACAAGCCCGAGGCGACACAGAAGCCCTCCGATGGGCAGGAGGGCGGGGATATGCCCGAGGACTGGGATGAGTTTTTTGCAAACTACTACCAGGATGTGGACACTGCCTCCGCAGAGGTGAACATCCAGCGGGGCGATCTGCCGGATTCCTTCAAGCTCCAGATCCAACCCGCTGCCGGCAAGGAGCTGAGTCTGCAGGAGCTCTATGAAAAGTGCTCGCCCTCCATCGTGGCCATCTCCGGATATATCGACGGGCAGAGCGGCTACAACTGGGGCACCGGCGTGATCCTCTCCGCCGATGGGCTGATCCTCACCAACACCCACGTCATCGACACGTGCGACCGGGCGACTGTCACGCTCTATGACGACCGGGAGTTTGAAGCGCGCCTCATCGGCTATGATACCATCAGCGACATTGCCGTGCTGAAGATCGACGCCACGGGGCTCACTCCGGCAGAGTTTGGCGAGAGCGCGTCCCTGCACGTGGGCGACCGGGTGGCCGCCATCGGCAATCCCCTGGGTGACAATTTCCGCAGCACCCTCACGGACGGCATCATCTCTGCCATCTCCCGAGACATCAGCTACAAGGGCCGCACCATGACCCTGCTGCAGACCAACACGGCGCTGAACGAGGGCAACTCCGGCGGCGCGCTGTTCAATATGCACGGCCAGGTGGTGGGCATCACCAACATGAAGATGATGTCCTCTTTCTCCAGCATCGAGGGCATTGGCTTCGCCATCCCCAGCAGCACCGTGGAGACCGTGGTCAACAGCATGGTGCGCTATGGCGAGGTGCGGGGCCGGCCCTCCATCGGCGTCACCGTGGGCGGCATCCCGCCCGAGGCCATGGCCCAGTATAAGCTGCCCAGCGGCCTGTATATCACCGATGTTCTGGAGAGCTCTGACGCCTGGAAGCAGGGCGTCCGTCCCGGCGACATTCTCACCGAGGTGAACCACATCCCTGTCTCCACTACCACGGAGGTCAACGACATCAAGAACCAATACGGCGTGGGCGACAGCCTGCACTTCACCATCTGGCGCAACGGCGAGATCCTGGAGTTTGACGTGCTGCTGATGGACACCAACGATCTCTACGGCGGCTGAGCCGAAAGAAAAAAGGAGAAAAAACGATCCCCTCCCGGTTTCGGGAGGGGATCGCTGCGTATTATCTGCGCCGGGATCGGGGTTTCAGACTGATCAGATACCCGAACACGGCCAGCACCAGCGCCGCAAGCAGCGCATAGGAGCCGTAATACATATATAGAAGGTAGTGGGCGCCCTTGGGGGAGAGGTAGCGGCTCAGGTAGGCGAAGTAGCCCAGGAAAGAGGCAAACTCCACAAGGGGCGCCGCAAGGAATACCGAGGGAATGGCAAAGGCGAGGATCAGGGACAGCACATCCGCTGCGTAGAAATACCGGTCGTGCATATAGGGCAGCAGGAAGGGGATCCCGATGGCGAAGAGCAGGGATAGAACAAGGATGGAGCGCTCCGAGAGCCGTTTGCGCTGAAACCAGGCCAACGCCAGCAGCGAGACCGTATAGACTCCGGCGGCGGCGATACCCATCGTCGCGGCGTGCCTGGCCTGCTCAGTGCCGTCCTGGATGCGCCAGAAGATGGCGAAGATGGACGGGGAATTGGCAGAGAGATAGGCGTTGATGGTGTCCGTCTGCTTAAAGTGGAAGAGCAGCATTTCCAGGAAGGGCTGCCCCATCAGCACAGCCGGCAGGATCGCCAGCAGATAGACCAGCGGAAAGACAAGGAAGTGCTGCAACCGGTATTTGCCGGTGAACCAGAGCACCGCGCAGATGGGCAGCACAAACACCGCCTGGAGCTTGAAGGCGAAGGAGAGCGCCATCATCGCCATGGAGAGGATGGGGCGATCGTCCAGCGCAAGCCAAAGTCCCAGCACCAGCAGTGAGACATAGATCCCGTCGCACTGTCCCCAGAGAGCGCCGTTGAGAAACACCGTCGGCCAGAGGAGTATGGTGAAGAAAAGAGCCAGCCGCAGAGCCTTGTTCTGGGTGATGCGACCCAGCAGCTTCATGGAGCCCCAGGCCAGAAGCAGATCGAAGATCACGCTCAGAAGCTTGATGAGATAGAGATCCTTGCCCGGCAGATAGGAAAGCAGCGCCAGAAGGTACAGATAGGGAACATGGTAGTTGCAGTAGGGCGGCAGCGTCCCAAAGGCGCGAAAGCCGCCGTTGTTTCGATAATATTGAAACCAGGTGGAGAGGAACCAGCGGTAATCGTCCGTCTCCACATCGAAGACCCTGGCCCGCAGCGCAAGCGTGAGCGCCACCAGAATGGCACAGAGAGCGGCGGCCCAGGGCTTGCGGATCAGCCCCTCGCCATACAGGAGCCAGAGGGCGATAACGCCCAGGAGAATAAAGGCAAACAGCACCAGCGCATCCATCATGAGACCTCAAAAACAAAGCGGGAGACAAAGCTCCCGCAAAATTTCACATTTTACAAATTTGTTCTTGACAAGGGCAGGACAGCAATGGTAAAATGTCTTGCTCTATGTGCAGGGGAGGGGGCACATTGCCCCAGCTTCCATCTGTGTGTAGTATACCAGCATCAAGCGTGTAAATCAATGCCAGGGCGGTTGAATTTGACAACAAGCCCGGGCGTTCGCAAAAACGATAAGGAGAGTGCACCAATGCCAAAAGATGTTCTCTACGGCAAAACTCTGCGCAAGAGCTTTGCCCGCACCCCGGAGATCCAGGAGATGCCCAACCTGCTGGAGATCCAGAAGAGTTCCTACAAATGGTTTTTGGAGACCGGCCTGCGCGAGGTGTTCAAGGACGTTGATTCCGTAACCGACTACTCCGGCAATCTGGAACTGAGCTTTATCGACTATTCCATGGAAGATAAGCCCAAGTACAACGAGGAGGAGTGCAAGGCCAGAGACGCCACCTATGCCAAGCCCCTGAAGGTTCGGGTTCGCCTGCGCAACAAGGAGACGGAAGAGATCAAGGAGCAGGAGATCTTCATGGGAGATTTCCCCATCATGACCGATGGCGGCACCTTCATCATCAACGGCGCCGAGCGCGTCATCGTCTCCCAGATCGTCCGTTCCCCCGGCGTGTACTTTGACAAGACGCTGGACAAGTCCATGATCGCCATCTACGCCTCCACCGTGATCCCGTATCACGGCGCCTGGCTGGAGTACGAGACAGACGCCAACGACATGTTCAATGTCCGCATCGACAAGAACCGCAAGCTGCCCATCACCTGGTTCCTCAAGGCCATGGGCGCCTATCATGAGGAAAAGCCCGCCACCTGGCTGAGCTGCGTGAACGATCCCTTCGTGGGCGCCACCACCAACGAGCGCCTGAAGGAGATCTTCGGCGAGGACGAGCGCATGATCTCCACCCTGGACAAGGACACCACCTCCTCCCGGGAGGAGTGCCTGCTGGAGATCTACCGCAAGCTGCGCCCCGGCGATCCTCCCACTGTGGAGTCTGCCGAGACCCTGCTGGACGGCTTGTTCTTTGACCGCCGCCGGTACGAGATCTCCAACGTCGGCCGTTACAAGTTCAACAAGAAGCTGAGCCTCTACCCCCGCATCGCCGGTCACGAGCTGGCTGAGGCGGTGGCCGATCCCTTCACCGGCGAGCTGCTGGCTGAGCCCGGTGAGATCATCACCCGCGAAAAGGCCCGCCAGATCGCCGACGCCGGCGTGAACGGCGTCACCCTGAAGGTGGACGGTAAGAACGTCAAGGTCTTCTCCAACGGTATGGTGGACATCCGCCGCTACATCGACTTTGACCCCGCCGAGGTGGGCGTCAAGGAGCTGGTGCACGGCTGCTACATGGCGAAGCTCTGCGAGCAGTTCCAGGGTGAGGCCCTGAAGGACGCCATCCGCGAGAATATCGACGTTCTGATCCCCAAGCACATCGTGGTGGACGATATATTCTCCTCGGTGAACTACCTCAACTGCCTGGCTCACGGCATCGGCGAGGCCGATGACATCGACCACCTGGGCAACCGCCGCGTCCGCTGCGTGGGCGAGCTGCTGCAGAACCAGTTCCGCATCGGCTTTAGCCGCATGGAGCGCGTGATCCGCGAGCGCATGACCCTGCAGGACCTGGACATCGTCACCCCCCAGAGCCTGATCAACATCCGCCCTGTCACCGCGGCCATCAAGGAGTTCTTCGGCTCCTCCCCGCTTTCTCAGTTCATGGACCAGACCAACCCTCTGGCCGAGCTGACCCACAAGCGCCGTATGTCCGCTCTGGGTCCCGGCGGCCTGAGCCGTGAGCGCGCCAGCTTCGACGTGCGAGACGTGCACTACAGCCACTACGGCCGTCTCTGCCCCATTGAGACCCCTGAAGGTCCCAACATCGGCCTGATCAACTATCTGGCCTCCTACGCCCGCGCCAATGAGTACGGCTTCCTGGTGGCGCCCTACCGCAAGGTGGAGAAGGGCACCTGCCGCCTGACCGACGAGGTCGAGTATATGACCGCCGATCAGGAGGATCAGTATATCGTCGCCCAGGCTTCCGAGCCTGTGGACGAGAACGGCGTCTTCATCAACAAGCGTATCACCTGCCGTCACCGCAACGATACCGTTGAAGTGAACCGGGAGGACGTGGACTATGTGGACGTCAGCCCCAAGATGATGATCTCCATCGCCACGGCCATGATCCCCTTCCTGGAGAACGACGACGCCAACCGCGCTCTGATGGGCGCGAACATGCAGCGCCAGGCTGTGCCCCTGATGACCACCCAGGCCCCCATCGTCGCCACCGGCATCGAGCACAAGTGCGCTGTGGACTCCGGCGTCTGCGTCCTGGCCGAGGAAGACGGCATTGTCACCCGTGTGGACGCCAACTATATCACCGTGCGCTACGACTCCGGGCTTGTGAAGGACTACAAGCTCATCAAGTTTGCCCGTTCCAACCAGGGCACCTGCATCAACCAGCGCCCCATCGTCAACGCCGGTCAGCGCGTGGAGAAGGGCGAGGTTATGGCCGACGGCCCCAGCACCTCCAACGGCGAGATCTCCCTGGGCAAGAACATCCTGGTCGGCTACATGAACTGGGAAGGCTACAACTACGAGGACGCCATCCTGCTCAACGAGCGTCTGGTGATGGAAGACGTCTTCACCTCCATCCACGTGGAGGAGTATGAGTGCGACGCACGCGACACCAAGCTGGGCCCCGAGGAGATCACCCGGGACATCCCCGGTGTGGGCGACGACGCGCTGAAGTATCTGGACGAGCGCGGCATCATCATGGTGGGCGCCGAGGTCACCGCCGGGGACATCCTGGTGGGCAAGGTCACCCCCAAGGGTGAGACCGACCTGACCGCAGAGGAGCGTCTGCTCCGCGCCATCTTCGGCGAAAAGGCCCGCGAAGTCCGCGACACCTCGCTGAAGGTGCCTCACGGCGAGAGCGGCATCATTGTGGACGTGAAGGTCTTCACCCGCGATGCCGGCGATGAGATGAACCCCGGCGTGAACCAGGTGGTTCGCGTCTATATCGCTCAGAAGCGCAAGATCTCCGTGGGCGACAAGATGGCCGGCCGCCACGGCAACAAGGGCGTTGTGTCCCGCATCCTGCCGCGGGAGGATATGCCTTATCTGCCCGACGGCACCCCGCTGGACATCGTGCTGAACCCCCTGGGCGTGCCTTCCCGTATGAACATCGGGCAGGTGCTGGAGGTTCACCTTGGCTACGCTGCCCAGGCTCTGGGCTGGAAGGTTGCCACCCCCACCTTCAACGGCGCCAACGAGAACACCATCCGCGAGACTTTGAAGCTGGCCGGCCTCCGCGAGGACGGCAAGAGCGAGATGTACGACGGCCGCACCGGTGAGAAGTTCGATAACGACGTCACCGTGGGCTGGGTGTACTTCCTCAAGCTCCACCACCTGGTGGACGATAAGATCCACGCCCGTTCCACCGGCCCATACAGCCTGGTGACCCAGCAGCCTCTTGGCGGCAAGGCCCAGTTCGGCGGCCAGCGCTTCGGCGAAATGGAAGTCTGGGCCCTGGAGGCCTACGGCGCGGCCTACACCCTGCAGGAGATCCTGACGGTGAAGTCCGACGATGTGACCGGCCGTGTGAAGACCTACGAGGCCATCGTGAAGGGCAACAACATCCCGCAGCCCGGCGTGCCGGAATCCTTCAAGGTTCTGGTCAAGGAGCTGCAGAGCCTGTGCCTGAACGTGCGCGTGCTGGACGAGCAGGGCGACGAGATCGAGCTCAAGGACGACGATGAGGACGATTTCATCCCCGATATGAAGGATGAGCTGTATGCGGCCGACGACAGTGAGATCGAAGCCGGCGGCTTCAGCATCGAGGACGTGCCCGAGGACGAATTCGGCGCGGACTTTGGCATGGACAACGACTATGATGAGGAGGATCTGTGATGAGCTATACACCCTTTGACGCCATTCAAATTGGCATTGCCTCTCCGGAAATGATCCTCAGCTGGTCCTACGGCGAAGTGAAGAAGCCGGAGACCATCAACTACCGCACCCTCAAGCCCGAGCGGGACGGCCTGTTCTGCGAGCGCATTTTCGGACCCACCAAGGACTGGGAGTGCCACTGCGGTAAATATAAGAAGATCCGCTACAAGGGCAAGATCTGCGACCGCTGCGGCGTTGAGGTCACCAAGGCAAAGGTGCGCCGTGAGCGCATGGGCCACATCGAGCTGGCAGCCCCCGTGAGCCATATCTGGTATTTCAAGGGCATCCCCAGCCGTATCGGTCTGATGCTGGATCTGACCCCCCGCACCCTGGAGAAGGTGCTGTACTTTGCCAACTATATCGTCATCGACCCCGGCTTTACCCCGCTGCAGAAGTGCCAGATCCTCACCGAGCGGGAATATCGGGAGATGCGCGAGAAGTATGAGGACGATTTCAAGGCCGGCATTGGCGCCGAGGCCATCAAGGAGCTGCTGCAGCAGATCGACTGCGAGCAGCTGGCCGCCCAGCTTCGCGAGGAGCTGAAAAACGCCTCCGGTCAGAAGAAGGCCAAGATCGTCAAGCGCCTGGAGGCCGTGGAGGCCTTCCGCATCAGCGGCAACCGTCCCGAGTGGATGATCATCGACATTCTGCCGGTGATCCCGCCCGAGATCCGCCCCATGGTGCAGCTGGACGGCGGCCGCTTCGCAACCTCCGACCTGAACGACCTGTACCGCCGCGTCATCAACCGCAACAACCGTCTGAAGAGACTGCAGCAGCTCAACGCTCCGGACATCATCGTCCGCAACGAGAAGCGCATGCTGCAGGAGGCGGTGGACGCCCTGATCGACAACGGTCGCCGCGGCCGTGCCGTCACCGGCGCAAACTCCCGCGCCCTCAAGTCTCTGAGCGACATGCTCAAGGGCAAGCAGGGCCGCTTCCGTCAGAACCTGCTGGGCAAGCGCGTGGACTACTCCGGCCGTTCTGTTATCGTGGTCGGCCCGGATCTGAAGATCTACCAGTGCGGCGTGCCCAAGGAGATGGCCATTGAGCTCTTCCGCCCCTTCGTCATGAAGAAGCTGGTGGAGGACGGCGTTGCCAACAACATCAAGTCCGCCAAGAAGATGGTCGACAAGCAGCGCACCGAGGTTTGGGACGCGCTGGAGGACGTGATCAAGGAGCATCCTGTCCTGCTCAACCGCGCGCCTACCCTGCACCGTCTGGGCATTCAGGCCTTCGAGCCCATCCTGGTGGAAGGCCGCGCCCTGCGGCTGCACCCCCTGGTCTGCACCGCCTACAACGCCGACTTCGACGGCGACCAGATGGCCATTCACGTGCCCCTGTCCGCCGAGGCCCAGGCGGAAGCTCGCATCCTGATGCTCTCCGCCAATAACCTGCTCCGTCCCCAGGACGGTCACCCCGTAACCGTGCCGACTCAGGATATGATCCTCGGTTCCTACTACCTGACCATGATCCGCATCGGCAAGGCCGAGAAGGGCGCCGAGCGCCTGATCGTGGACGATCCGGGCGATACCGGGCTGGAAGCCGGCGCCATCGTAGACGGCGACGAGCTCTACCAAAAGAACCTGGAAGCGAAGAACAGCGGCAAGAAGCCCGCAAGCTACAAGCCCACCCGTATGTACCGCGACTCCAACGAGGCCATCATGGCCTACAACGAGGGGAGCCTGGGACTGCACGCCCCCATCCGTCTCCGTGTCACCAAGACCATCGACGGCGTGGAGGTCAAGAAGACCATCGTGACCACCGTGGGCCGCATCATCTTCAACGAGCCCATCCCCCAGGATCTGGGCTATGTGGATCGCAGCGACCCCGAGCACATGTTCGATCACGAGATCGGCTTCCAGGTGGGCAAGAAGCAGCTGGGCGACATCATCGACCGCTGCATCCAGAAGTACGGCTTCACCATCTCCGCCGAGGTGCTGGACAGCATCAAGGCGCTGGGCTACAAGTACTCCACCAAGGGCGCCATCACCATCTCCGTTGCGGATATGACCGTGCCCAGCGCGAAGTACGACATGATCCACAAGACCGAGCAGGAAGTGGTTCGCATCGAGCGGCAGTTCAAGCGCGGCTTCATCACTGAGGACGAGCGCTACCGCCTGGTCGTCTCCGAGTGGGAAAAGACCACCAAGGAAGTCACCGACGCCCTGACCAATGTGCTGGATGAGTACAACCCCATCTACATGATGGCAAACTCCGGCGCCCGTGGCTCCATGAACCAGATCCGTCAGCTGGCCGGTATGCGCGGCCTGATGGCGAACACCTCCGGTAAGACCATCGAGATCCCCATCAAGTCCAACTTCCGCGAAGGCCTGAGCGTCCTGGAGTACTTCATCTCCACCAGAGGCGCCCGCAAGGGTATGGCCGATACCGCTCTGCGTACCGCCGACTCCGGTTACCTGACCCGCCGTATGGTCGACGTCTGCCAGGACGTCATCATCCGCGAGCCCGACTGCGGCACCACTGAGGGCGTGTGGGCCTCCGCCGTGTACGACAGAGGTCAGATGGTGGAGAGCTTCGGCACCGCCATCCACGGCCGCTTCCCGGCGGTTCCCATCACCGATCCCAAGACCGGTGAGCTGCTCTTCGGCACCGACCACATGCTCATGCCCGAGGACGCGAAGGTTCTGGAAGCCCACGATATCCACAAAGCCTTTATCCGCAGCGTGCTGACCTGCGAGGCCCGCATCGGCGTCTGCGCCCGGTGCTACGGCATCAACCTGGCCATTGGCCGCCCGGTGAACGCCGGCGAGGCGGTGGGCGTCATCGCCGCCCAGTCCATCGGCGAGCCCGGTACCCAGCTTACCATGCGTACCTTCCACACCGGCGGCGTTGCAGGCGACGACATCACCCAGGGTCTGCCCCGTGTCGAAGAGCTGTTCGAGGCGCGCAAGCCCAAGAAGATGGCGATCCTCTCCGAGACCTCCGGCACCGTCAGCATCGAGGAGGCCAAGAAGGGCGTCATGTACGCCATCACCATCACCAACGAGGCGGAGGGCAGCACCAACGTCTACACCGTGCCCCACTCCGCCGGCATCCTGGTGCACAACGGCGACCATGTGGATCGCGGCCAGGAGCTGACCTCCGGCGCGCTGAATCCCCACGACGTGCTCCGCATCCGCGGCGTGAACGACGACGAGTTCGGCCGCCAGGGCGTGCGCAGCTATATCACCAGCGAGGTGCAGAAAGTCTACCGTCAGCAGGGCGTTGACATCAACGACAAGCACATCGAAGTCATCGTGCGCCAGATGATGCGCAAGGTGAAGGTGGAGGACGCCGGCAGCACCGATCTGCTCTCCGGCTCCACCGTGGACATCGGCCTGTTGAAGGACGCCAACCGCAAGATCGACCAGCGCATCGCGGCAGGGGAGGAAGGCCTCAACAAGGCCACCTACACCCAGCTGCTGCTGGGCATCACCAAGGCTTCTCTGGCCACCGACAGCTGGATGTCTGCCGCCTCCTTCCAGGAGACCACCAAGGTGCTCACCGACGCCGCTATCAAGGGCAAGGTGGATCACCTGGTCGGCCTGAAGGAGAACGTCATCATCGGTAAGCTCATCCCCGCCGGCTCCGGCCTGTCCGTGTACCGGGAGTTTGAGGAGCAGACCGACGAGACCATCGAGGCCGAGCCCGAGGAATACGTGGATCTGACCGCTCTGGTGAACAAGACCAACGCGCTCTAAGCCAAAGCAATAGAAAAACCAGCAGGAGAACTTCGGATCTCCTGCTGGTTTTCTCTCTATGAGGTTACAGCTTGATCAATTCCTTTTTCAGAAAGGCCTTCACGGCTGCGTCAATGCCGCCGCTGCAGGTGTAGAGCTCCAGCCCCAGCGCTTTGAGCTTCGCCATGGCCTTGGGGCCAAAGTTGCGGCAGATCACCGCGTCCAGCACCGAATGGGCGAAGGCGTCGATGCGCTCTTCAAAATCCTTGGGATAGAGGCTCATGAGCTGCTTCTTTTTGACTTTTCCGCCTTCCAGGCAATAGATCCACCAGGCGTCGGCCTGCTCGAAATTCATCAGCTCTGCCGCCCCGCCGTAGGCTACGGCCACAAAGGTCAATCCGTCTTTCTTTTGAAGTTTCATATCTCTAACCACCTTTCGGGTTAAGAATAGCACAGACTGGGCAAAATGGCAATCCCGGGTTTTCTCACTGGGAAGGGGAAAGCGTGAAAAACGAAAAGATGGAACAGGGGAGATGGATCGTCAAGACGAAGCCCACCGTCGCCGACGCCGGTTTGCAATGACCCGGCAGCGACGATGGACAGCCGATCTTTCTTCCGGCCTCAATATCTTGCGTTTTGAAAAGATTTTTCAAAATTTTTTCTACAAAAATTCTTGACTTAATTTGGTTATTATGCTAATATTCAATAGTTCGTGGCAATCTGCGCCCAAAGTGCGCCCAGTTGCCCGAAGCAATTGAAAAAAGCCGGGTTTCAACCGGACTTTTTCAAAATTGTATCATCGAAGAAAGGAGGAACACAATGCCCACTTTTAACCAGCTCGTCAGAAAAGGCAGAGAAAAGGTCACCTACAAGTCCACTTCTCCCGCAATGCAGAAGGGCCTGAACACCCTGAAGAACAAGGAGACCAACCTGAGCTCCCCCCAGAAGAGAGGCGTCTGCACCGCAGTCCGTACCTCTACTCCTAAGAAGCCTAACTCCGCTCTGCGTAAGATCGCGCGTGTCCGTCTGACCAATGGTTACGAGGTCACTGCCTACATTCCCGGTATCGGCCACAACCTGCAGGAGCACTCCGTCGTCATGATTCGCGGCGGTCGTGTCAAGGACCTGCCTGGTGTGCGTTACCACATCATCCGCGGCACTCTGGATGCCCAGGGCGTTAACGGTCGTAAGCAGGCTCGCTCCAAGTACGGCGCCAAGAAACCCAAAGCTGCGAAGAAGAAGTAATTTCCGACGGCAGCAAATTCTGCCCTGTCGTTTATCTATATACTTGGATAGACCTCGGGGCGCAACGGACGTTTATGATACGTTCGAGTACCGATGATTCCATTTTATAATGAAGGAGGGAAGCAACGTGCCCAGAAGAGGTAATGTTCCCAAAAGAGAAATCTTGCCGGATCCTATGTATAACAGCGTTCTGGTGACCAAGCTCATCAATGGCGTTATGCTCGACGGCAAAAAGGGTGTTGCTCAGAAGGTCGTCTACGACGCTTTTGAGATCATCAAGGAGAAGACCGGCAAGGAGCCCCTTGATGCATTCACCGAAGCCATGAACAATATCATGCCCGCTCTGGAGGTCAAGGCTCGCCGTGTCGGTGGTGCAACCTATCAGGTTCCTATCGAAGTTCGCCCTGCCCGCCGCCAGACCCTGGCTCTGCGCTGGCTGGTCGACTACAGCCGCAAGCGCAGCGAAAAGACCATGAAAGAGCGCCTGGCCGGCGAAATCATGGATGCATGCAATAACCTCGGTAACTCCGTCAAGAAGCGCGAGGATATGCACAAGAACGCCGAGGCCAACAAGGCCTTCGCGCACTTCCGCTGGTAAGGCAAACAGGAGTAAATCCCAATGCCCAGAAAATATTCACTCGAAAGAACCAGAAATATCGGCATCATGGCCCACATTGACGCGGGCAAGACCACGACCACGGAACGGATCCTGTTCTATACCGGCGTCAACTACAAGCTCGGCGAGACCCATGAGGGTACCGCCACCATGGACTGGATGGAGCAGGAGCAGGAGAGAGGTATCACCATCACCTCCGCCGCCACCACCTGTTTTTGGCGCGACACCCGCATCAACATCATCGACACCCCGGGTCATGTGGACTTCACCGTGGAGGTGGAGCGCTCCCTGCGCGTGCTGGACGGCTGCGTGACCGTGCTGTGCGCTAAGGGCGGCGTGGAGCCCCAGTCTGAAACGGTCTGGAGACAGGCGGACCACTATCATGTGCCCCGGATGATTTATGTGAACAAGATGGACATCATGGGCGCGGACTTCTATCATGTGCTGGACATGGTGCATGACAGGCTCAAGTGCAACGCCGTTCCCATTCAGCTCCCCATCGGCAGCGAAGAGGACTTTGTGGGGATCATCGATCTGGTGGATATGAATGCGCGCATCTATCACGATGATCTTGGCAAGGACATGACCACGGAGGAGATCCCCGCGGACATGATGGATCTTGCCCAGGAATACCGCGATAAGCTCCTGGAAGCTGTTTCCGATTACGACGACGAGATCATGGAATTGTATCTCGACGGCGAGGATGTCCCCTCTGATAAAATCAAGGCGGCCATCCGGAAGGCCACCGTCGCGGTGAAAATGGTTCCCGTGACCTGCGGCACTTCCTATAAAAACAAAGGCGTGCAAAAGCTGCTGGACGCCATCGTGGACTATATGCCCTCCCCGCTGGACGTGCCTCCGGTGGAAGGCAAGCATCCCAAGACCGACGCGGTGGAGCACCGCGCGGCGGACGATGACGCCCCCTTCTCGGCCCTGGCCTTCAAGATCATGACCGACCCCTATGTGGGCAAGCTCGGCTTCTTCCGGGTCTACTCCGGCAATCTGGAGACCGGCAAGACCGTGATGAACTCCACCAAGGGACACAGGGAGCGGCTGGGCCGCATCCTGCAGATGCACGCCAATCACAGAGAGGATATCGAGCACGTATATTCCGGCGATATTGCCGCGGCGGTGGGGCTTAAAAACACCACAACCGGCGATACGCTCTGTGATGAAAAGCACCCCATCATCCTGGAATCCATGGAATTCCCCGAGCCGGTCATTCGCGTGGCCATTGAGCCCAAGACTAAGGCCGGGCAGGAGAAAATGGCCATCGCGCTGCAGAAGCTGGCAGAGGAAGACCCCACCTTCAAGACCTATACGGATGAGGAGACGGGTCAGACCATCATCGCCGGCATGGGTGAGCTCCATCTGGAGATCATCGTGGACAGACTCCTGCGGGAGTTCAAGGTGGAGGCCAACGTGGGCAAGCCTCAGGTTTCCTATAAGGAGACCGTCAAGAAGGCCGCCACGGTGGATACCCGCTATGTCCGGCAGACCGGCGGCAAGGGTCAGTTCGCCCATGTGAAGCTGATGATCGAGCCCAACGAGCCCGGTAAGGGTTATGAGTTCGTCAACAAGATCACCGGCGGCGCGATCCCCAAGGAATTCATCCCCTGCGTGGATCAGGGCATCCAGGGAGCCATGCTCTCCGGTGTTCTGGCAGGGTACCAGGTTGTGGATGTGAAGGCAACGCTGCTGGACGGGTCCTTCCACGAGGTGGACTCTTCCGAGC
>JAEEGF010104272.1_pt1 | contig 45701 bp, 41 predicted proteins | sample 9134171 | NCBI WGS metagenome assembly JAEEGF01 (sample SAMN16246542, study PRJNA631951) | gut metagenome | biome: gut microbiome; feature: rumen; material: AP-attached | host: Bos | place: Iran: Karaj | collected 2018-10
TCCTTCAAGTGAGCAGGTCAGCATGGGGGAGGCATCAGGAACTATACGTCCCTTGTTGTCCTGAATCTCAACGGTCACGATGGCTACATCGCGTCCATCGGCGGTGATGAGCCCTCGGTCTGCTGTCAGCACAATTTTTGCCGCAGGGTTGGTGGTCTCGATAGTTTGTTTCAAGATGCGCTTTCCGTTCTTGTATCCAGTGGCGACGATGCGGCCTGGCTGATAGACGGCTTTCCATTTCAGGTGACCGTTCTTGGGCATCGCCTGTCGGCCCAGTTTCTTGCCGTTCACGGTCAGCTCCACTTCATCACAGTTGCTGTAGGCCCAGATCTCCACTTCCTCGCCCTCATGGCCTTGCAGGTTCCAGTGCGGGAAGATGTGCAGCACGGGCTCGCTGGTCCACCATGCTTTAAGATAGCTGGCCTCGTCTTTGGGAAATCCGCAATAGTCGAGAATGCCGAATTCCGAGTCATGGGCGGGATAAGACAGCGGATTGGGCTCGCCACGGTAGTCAAAGCCCGTCCAATAGAAGAGACCTGCCGCCCAAGGACGCTCGTAATAGAATTTCCATCCGCGCTCAATCACGTTCTCCACGCCTGGCTGCGTGCCACGGTTGATGCTGACCATGTGGCCGGGTTGGTCAGGTGAGTCAAAATAGACGCCACGCGTGCCGCAGCCAGTGGTCTCTTCGGTGCCCACGATTTTCCATGCGGGGTTGGCTTTCTTGCGGTTATCCACATCGTTTTGTGCGATATAGTTGAATCCCACCACATCGAGTCCCTTAATCATTTCAGACCCTCCGGCATTGGCAATCGTTGAATGGCGGGTGGGATCAAGCAGGCGGGTATATTCGCGCATGGCGGCTGCAACACGTGTGCCTTGGACGGTGTTCTCCATGCCCCACTCCTCGTTGCCGTCGCTCCACAGGATAATCGACGGGTGATTGCGGTCGCGCTTAATCATGTTTTCCAACAGCCTCAGGTGCTCTGCATTGATGCCCGCAAGCCGGTTTTCGTCAATGACGAGTATGCCCTCGCGGTCGCAGATGTCGAGTTGCGCGGGCGTCATCGGGTTGTGGGATGCGCGATAGGCATTGCAGCCCAACTGCTTCAGTTGCTTGATGCGCCACGCCATGAGTGCCTCGGGGATAGCGGCTCCCACGCCGGCATGGTCTTGATGCATGTTCACGCCCTTGAGCTCAATCTCTTTTCCGTTGAGCAGAAATCCACGGTCGGCGTCAAACTCCACATCACGGATACCCGTTGTTGTCATGTAAACGTCGGTCACCAGTCCGTTCACTTTGACGGTCGTCTCCACTTGATACAGATAGGGGTCGCTGGTGCTCCACAGATGCGGTCGGTCAAGTGTCAGCATCTGTTTGCAGCCGCTGGTCTGTTTGGCTTTCAGGTCAAGTGATGCAGTGTTTGTCCTGCCCACTTCGTTGCCATGAGCATCGAGCAGCCGGTGTTCTACGGTACACGTTTGCGGTTCCAACGAATGATTGTTCACCTCGGTATCGACATGAATGGTCGCCGAGGTGTAAGGCGCCTTGAGGTCGGCATAGACAAAGGTGCCGAATGGAGCTACACTAACCGCAGCCGACTTGATGAGCCATGCGTCACGATAGATACCGGCTCCCTCATAGAACCAGCCTTCTTCGAGCGTGGCGTCGGCCCGCACACAAACAAGATTCTCACCGCCATAGTTCACATATTCGGTCACATCATAGACCTGCGTGGCATAGCCGCTGGGTTCGGTACCCATATAGAAGCCGTTGAACCACACGCGGGCATTGCGGAAGATGCCGTCAAACTGCAGGGCAATGTGCTTGCCCAAGTCCGACTCGGGGATGGTGATCACCTTGCGATACCAACCCACACTCGTTTCGGGATATTCATAACCCACAGTCTTGTAGCCGTGAGAGTGGCTGGCCTCTTGAGCATAGGGCAGGGTAGTCACCCAATCGTGCGGAATGCGCACCTCTTGCCATGTGGAGTCGTTAAACTTGATGGAGTACGGGCCCTCGTTGTGTATCGAGTTGGCCTTGGTCAAATAGTTGAAATACTCAGTGCCGCAGCCATAGTCCTTTGCCGGGTCGGCAGCGTTGCCCAGCGAGAATTTCCAGCCCTCGTCCAATCGTATGGTCTCACGCGCATTTTGCGCATGAACAGACAGCACTGCACAAAGCATCCAGCCCAGAATGGCGAGCCTCATCCCCACATGGTTACCGTTGATATTTTTCATATTTCCTGAATTTGAAGATCATTCATTGGTCGTAAGTGGTGTTGTCCGGTAAATAATGCCGTAAAAGTCTACCATTTTAACACACTCTGCAAAGATACGGCACTTCGCTGAACTTTCCAACAAAAATTTTCCGTTCAGGGAATACAATGTACCCCCCCTTTGTGGTATAACAAGGGATTTTCGACGATTATTACAAGATGGCAACGGTTCATAAATCACAATCCGTAATAGCGTGTTTTTGGGCATACAACGCACCCTCTTTGCATCAGTCCGAAAGCGCCCCATCCTGAAACACGTCCATAAATATAGCAATTACACTTTAAAAATATCAAAAATTTGCCTTATATTTGCATTTCAGAAACGAATGGCACAATTTGAATTGATAGAGGAAGATTGTGCGAGGTTATCAATTCACATAATGGTACTATAAAAATATCTACGCTATGAAACGGTTAGCTATGAAAGTCATTTTGACTGGGATTTTCACTCTTGCTTCAGTTTTGGCTGTACAGGGTGGAATCATTGACGAGAATTCTGCGCGATTGATCGCTTTTGATTTCATTAACAGCAGGGCACTGTGTAAGGACGATGCTTCTTCTCACTCAATTAAACTTGCGCACACGCAATTGTCTGACAACCTCAAAATCCCTGCATACTATGTTTTCAACATCGACTCTGATGGAGGATGGATTATTGTGGCAGGCGATGACAGGTCTAAACACGTGCTTGGTTACAGTAAGACAGGCAGATTTGATCCCCAGAACATGCCAGAAAACCGGCGCACATGGTTCGATGGTTATTGCAGGCAGATGGAGTACTTGAACCAGCATCCCAAGTTACAGCCAACCACACCGGCATTTAGAGCGTCCAACCGTGAAAATATCGAACCAATGTTAGTCACAAAATGGCATCAATCTTATCCATATAACAAGTATTGCCCGAACGGCACTGTTGGATGCACAATCACAGCTGCGACACAAGTGATGTATTATTATCAATGGCCTCAGGATTCCATTCCCGAAATTCCAGGCTACACCACATATAACGATCAAACGTTCCCGTCGCTGCCTCCCACAATATTTAATTGGGATTTGATGCTACCTGAATACAAGTCAGGTGAATACACAACCGAAAACGCCGATGCCGTTGCGGTATTGGCACATTATGTCGGCAAGTCTTTTCAAGCCTGGTATTCCTCTACATATACCATTGCGAATTTTTCCAATGCCGTCAAAGCATTGATACAATACTACGACTATGATGCATCTATCAATTATTTGTATCGAGATAATTATGTTTATGAGACATGGGAGGAGATGGTTTACCAAGAAATCCGTCAGCATCGTCCTGTCGTTTATTCAGGAGTTCAAAAACAACAGTATATTGGGCATGCTTTCATCTTTGACGGGTATGAGGACGGATATTTTCATGCTAATTGGGGTGGTGGCGGAAACGGCGAATATGTGACACTTGACGCATGCCCTGGCGATTACGGTTATAATCGCGACCAAGACATGATCATGAACATGAAGCCCAATGAGGGCGGTCTGCCACAATTTAATATCTTCATGTTAACTCTACTGTCACCACTGAACACGTCAGTCAATTCGGCCATAAATGTCAAGACAGGAATCGGCATCTATGTTAATCCGTATTTCTATCATACTCAATTGGTCCCTGTCAACAAGACGTCCGGTGAACCATTATTTATCAATCAGGAAATTCATGATAGATATTCAGGAGGCTACGACACATTAAGCATTTCATTGCCAACCGGCTTCCCCGAAGGGCTGTATGAATTGAAGGTCTTGCTTAACAGGTCAGAGGATGGGACTGAAGGATCATGGGAAGAAGGCGTCAGGGGCGATGCCTTACCTCGCTTGCAAATGCTTGTTGCAGGCAATTATGTCAAATTAGGTCTAGTCGCGCCATCAGATCCTGATTTAGCATTATCCATTGACGACGTGACTTGGATAATAGATGCGATATTAGCAGGTGATGAAACTTTGACCATTGATGACGTGACCACAGTCATAGATGTGCTACTCGGCAAGCATTCATAGAGTGACTACGAAACGCCCTCAATAGACCCGAAAAGACAGAGAAATTAGCAGGGTGCTAATTCTTGGACAGACGTTCATCACGGACCAGTAGTCCAACGTCACGACGAATGTAATGTTGCACAACACAATCAGAATAGAAGATGAGGCTGAGTGATAAAGCAAGGACTCAAGATAAAGTGATGTGGTTGTAGCCTGTGCAAGCTAAAATCTTCTATTTGCGTTTAACTGCGATAAAGAAAAAACGGGGCGGTAGTGATATATCATGAAACCGCCCCGTTAAGGTAAATCGTTTTTCGTCAAAGTGTTGGACTAGAGAGCAAGCCGCAATCCCTTGCTGTCATCCCCGGTATGTTGTAGGAAAGGCACGAGATGAGGAATGACATCAGTTCGCGGATATTCTTTTTGTGTGACTGATGATACTTGATGCGTAACGATTCCTCGTCCATATATACTTTCTTATTGACCTCGAGCATCATTGATTGATAAAGAAACGGGCAATCGGGTGTTTCGGAATTACTATAAGGTTGATTGAGACCGACTTTGTAGCCATTTTCCTCAAAGAGATTAACCGCAAATTCGATGGTATCCTTATCAGGCTTTGACCAATCCTCGTTGAAGCCTATGCAGATGTCAACATCACTCGACTCACTTGGAAAAGAGTGGCAATCGAGCAGAAGGGCTCCTTCGCACAGATTAACTCTCAAGCGCTCTTGATGAGCATGCCACAATCTCAGCAGGTGCTCTTCACTGTCTGATGGGATTAGCCGTGAATACCCTTCGAACTGACGATAGAGTATTCCCTGTCCCACTTTCTCCAATGGGTCATGCCACAGCCTCTCGGCATCCACAATAAACCGTGAGAACGGAAATCTGACGGTTCTGACAGACGCATTCCTGCATTCATGGAACAGGTAATCAGTGTGCCAGTCAGTCCACTTCAGAACCATATCGATGAAGTGCTCGTCAATTTCCCAAAAACTAAGATGATTGTCATACAAGCCTTCGATGGAGGCATGTGGCTCATTGAGTACAATTCGTTGGTATTGCATATCGTTATTGTTTTAGTTAATATTCACTTAACTCGCATCGCTTTACCACCGTGGCATAACGTGGGCTCGGTTGGTGTGCAACAAAGCACTCTTGATGCATTATTCTGTTGCAAAGATAACACATTTTTAAGGAAAGTTGTATATTTGCCGAAAAGAAATAAAAATTACACACTATGAAACAATGTTTAATTGCTTTAATCCTGTGCCTGGGACTCTCATTCAATGCCCTGGCAGAAAATGAAATCGTGTTCACTACTGTACTGGAGAACCCCATCATCCCCGTGAAGAATCAGAACCGTAGCGGCACTTGTTGGGCCTATGCCACCATCGGCTTCATTGAAGCCGAGCTGTTGCGCACTACTGGCAAGGTTTATGACCTTAGCGAGATGTTTGTTGCCCACAAGGACTATGTGGACTGCGCCGAGTATCATGTGCGCATGCATGGCAACAGCCGCTTCTCGGAGGGCGGCTCGGCCGACGATGTGTTTGAGGTCATCAGCCGTCACGGCATCTGTCCCGAGGAGGCTATGGCGCGTCCCGGCTCGATGATCGGCGACACGTTGGCCAACTTCACTGAGTTCTTTGCCACGCTGGAGCCCTACGTGGAGTCCATCGCAAAAGGTAACAGCACCAAGTTGACAACACAGTGGAAAGTGGGTCTGCAAGGCATCCTCGACGCCTATCTGGGCACCTGCCCCGAGACTTTCACGTTCGAAGGCAAACAATATACACCGGTATCGTTTGCCCAAGCGTTAGGCATCAACAAGAATAACTATGTGAGTATCACGAGTTTCACCCATCACCCGTTCTACGAGCAGTTTGTCATCGAGGCGCCCTACAAGTGGCGCCCTCGCCCCAGCTGGAATGTAACGCTCGACGAGATGATGACAACCATCGATGAGGCGCTCAAAAACGGCTACACCGTGTGCTGGGGTGGCGACGTGAGTGAGGATGGCTTCACCCGCACGGGCCTAGGTATTGCCGCTGATATTGAACACGCTGATGACCTGACGGGCAGTGACGCCGCCCGCTGGCTCAAACTGACCAAAGCCGAGAAAGCAGAATCACTGAAGAAATTGGGTGCCCAGACGCCCGAACTTGTTCCCAGCCAAGCGCTGCGACAGGAGCGTTTCGACAACTGGCAGTCAACCTATGACCACGTGATGGTGATTTACGGCATCGCACGTGACCAGAACGGCCGCGAGTACTATATGGTCAAAAACTCATGGGGCAAGACTGGTGACTACCAGGGCATCTGGTACATGTCCAAGGCCTATATTGCCTTGAACACGACTTATATCTTCCTCAACAAGGAGGCAGTGAAGAAGGACGTACGCAAGAAATTGGGATTCTAAAAAGAACTCCCGATTTCACCAACTGTCCTTGAACGCTACCGCTTTCCACCAGCATACGCCAGTTTCATCGGCTCTCATGATTACAGATACATCGTTCTCGATATTTTTGCAATCAATGTAGGTACAATTCGAAAAAAAAATCTAAATTTGTGACACTTTTATGATCCAATGAGTGATTTCTACAAGACAGTGAAAGGCGTCTCGCAGGGTATTTACCGCGAGAAGATGTCGCGATTCCTGGCGTTTGCCGAACCCGTGTCAAGCGCCGAGGAGGCTCGTGCCGTCATCAAGCGCTACGCCAACGAGTACCATGATGCACGCCATTGCTGTTGGGCCTACATGATCGGGACCGAGCGCAACGAGTACCTGAGCAGCGACAACGGTGAACCCAGCGGCACAGCAGGCAAACCCATCCTGGGACAGATCAACTCATTCGAGTTGACCAACATCGTGATTGTCGTCATTCGCTACTTCGGGGGCATCAAATTGGGGACTTCGGGACTGATTGTCGCTTATCGCGAGGCAGCCAAACTCGCCATCGAGGCGGGTGAAATCCTCGAGTGTCACGAGCAGGCTCGGCTGTCGTTCACCTTCCCATACCTGAGCATGAACGATGTGATGAAAGTGGTGAAAAAGAGCGAGCTAAAGGTCATAGAACAGGCTTTTGACAACGTGTGCTCGATGACCATCGAGGCCGATGCCGATAAGGTGCCCGCCCTGCGTGAGCAGTTCGCCGGCATCGACGGAACCAGCATCTTATCTTAACTGCGAATTACACGGAATCACGCGAATTAAACAAAGTCGGCGGGCGCCATTCGATTTATAAGCGTAATCTATGGTCTATTAGCGTTGTTGCCAGTGGAAACGGGCGCGGACGTGGTCGTTGCCGTCGGCATCTGTAATGCTCATGCGCGCGTCCAGGGGATCGGTATCGTCGATGACGAACTGGCAAGTCTCGCCGTAATGGGTTTCCTTGATAAAAGAAAGCTCCATGCGGCGGATGAAGAAGCTGTCATAACAGTCCATGTCGAACAGGTTCATCAGGTGCGATAAGATGCGCACTGTGTTGACATGACGATTGAAGTCGCAATCTATGTAGCCGAAGGTATAGTCCACAGCATGCCCCTCCTCGATGGGCCTCAAGTGGCTGATCGGCTGTATGGGACACGGGATGGCCGAAACATTCTCGCGGATGTAGCTCAGTTGAGAGATATCGACACTTGCGCGCGTGCTCATGTCAATGACCATCCAGATGGTGCGCACATAGCCCAGCGTATTGCCATCGCCGTCATCCACACGCATGTTGCGCTGCGAGAAGTGGCGGTTGTAGTCCTCAATCCATGTGGTGAGACGGTAGTTGGTGTTCACCTTAGGGTAAGACGTCATCTCGATGGTCACTCGCGATAGCACCCACACCTGGTTATCCTGAATGAGGCGCGCATAGCCCACTCCCCACGAGTTGGCATGAAAAGTGGCCACCTCGATGATGCGGGTCATCAACAACGTGAGGGGCATTTCGCCTTGAGGGTTGCACTCGCCGGCAGCCAGGTAATAATCCTTATGGAATTGTTTTTTATCAGAGCACATTGGTTTTCTTGATTAGGTAGTTATCTAATATCACTAAAGCCGCCATCGACTCGACAATAGGCAAAGCACGTGACAGGACACAGGCGTCATGACGGCCACGAGGTTGCAGTGTCACAGGATTGCCATCACTGTCGATTGCAGGCATCTCACGCATGAGAGTGGGCACGGGTTTGAAAGCGATGCGCATCGTGATGTCCTCGCCGTTACTGATGCCACCCTGGATGCCGCCAGAATGATTGGTTACTGTGCCAATGGTTCCATCCTCGCGTTTCATGAATTTGTCCATCACCTCGCTGCCACGCTTGACGGACATGTCAAAGCCATCGCCATATTCAAAACCGTGAACCGACGGGATGCTCATCATAGCCGCGGCTAATTGTGCATGCAGTTTGCCGAACAATGGTTCGCCCAAGCCAGCAGGAACGCCCTTAATGGTGCAGCCAACGATGCCACCCAAGGTATCACCAGCACTTGCAGCCTCGAGGATAGTCTGTTCCATAGCAGCCTCGTCAGGACAAGGCCCTACTTGCACGATGCCAGCCTTAATGGTAATGCCAAGGCGGTTCAGTGCCTGTATGGCAATGCCTCCTGCCACGACACGGGCCACTGTCTCGCGGGCCGACGCACGTCCTCCGCCACGCGGGTCACGGACACCATACTTCATCTGCCAGGTATAGTCAGCATGATTCGGACGGTAGCAATTGGCTATCTCATTATAGTCGTTGCTGCGAGCGTCGGTGTTGCGAACGATGAAGCCGATGGGCGTGCCCAAGGTCTTTCCCTGCCAGATGCCAGAAAGCACCTCTACCCTATCCTGCTCGTCGCGCTTGCTGCTGCCAACGGTTTGCCCCGTGCGACGACGGTCCACAAATCGCTGCAACACATCAAGGTCTATGGCTACGCCAGCAGGCATGCCATCGAGGATCCCACCCATAGCTGGCCCATGCGATTCGCCAAAGGTGGTGAGTGTCAATATTTTTCCAATCGTATTCATTTTGCATTCTCGGCTGTCAAGTCAACAATTTGCGCGCCGACGAACTCGGCAAGAGTCTGCGGATTAATCTTGAATTGCAGTCCGCGAACACCCGCACTGACGTAGATGTAATCATACAGGATGCACGTCTCGTCGATGTAAGTGGGGAAGGGCTTCTTCATGCCCACAGGAGAGCAACCGCCACGGATGTAGCCTGTTGTCGGCAGCAGTTCCTTCATCGGGATCAGGTCCACCTTCTTGTTACCTGACACCTTGGCGGCCTTTTTCAAATCAACCTCTTCAGCCCCGGGAATGACGCAAACCAGATGACCGGTCTTGTCGCCTTGCAGGATGAGTGTCTTGAAGACCTGCTCAATGTCCTCACCCAATTGGTCAGCGATGTGCTGCGCTCCCAGGTCGGTCTCATCCACCTCGTAGGGGATCAGCTCATAGGCTATCGAAGCGGCATCCAACAGGCGCGCGGCATTGGTTTTAGTGATTTTTTTCATCGTTTTTTGTTCTTAATGGCGCAAAGTTACTATTTTTGCGCCATTAAAAAACAAATTTAAGCAAAATAGACAGAATGAAGAAACTCATTTTCACCCTTATCATCACCATCGCAGGATGGTGTTTTGCCCAGGCACAGTCATTGCCTGCCCCCGAGAAATACAGCGATTTTCTTGAGCAAATAGCTGCCCTTGAACAAACTCGAGCCGAATTCCTGATGACAGCCACAATGGAAACACTGTCCAAGGACCCCAAGGCCTATCGTCAGATGCTTGAATTAGCCGAGAAGCGCTTCAGCGACCCCGCCGATCCTATTCACAACGAGACGCTCTACATGACTGTCCTCAAGCATGCGACCGAGAAGTTCGTCTTGAGCAATACCGAGAAGGAGAGACATCGTCTGTTATTCGAAGGTGCTAAAAAGAACATGATTGGCTCGATTGCTGCCGATTTTGACTATGTCACCCCCAACGACAAGAATGTTCATCACTTAAAGGAATTGAGGGCTGACTACATACTCGTTTACTTTAACAACCCCGACTGCGAATCATGCGAGGCCGTTAAGGAGCGTCTGGCCAGCAATGAGCTTATCAACCAGCTAGTCAATGAAAAGAAGCTCATTGTGCTTGCGGTCTATCCCTATGATGACGAAAAACTGTGGAAGAAGGCCAAGTATCCCAAAATGATGATCAACGGCTGGAACAAGAGCCGACAGATTGAATATGCCGAGTTGTATGACCTGCCCACCCTGCCCTGCTTCTATCTGATGGACAAGGAATTTAAAGTGCTCGTCAAGAACGAAGGCAGCCTGAACAAAGTCGAGGCAAAACTCAAAGACCTGATCACGGCTCAGGAAACCGGTCCTGCACCCAGTGCACCCCAAGCCATTCCCTCGACTCCAGCTCCACAACAGCAAATCACTGCCGTTCCTGCTCCTGCCGACGATCCCAACACTGCTCGTAGCGAACAAATTTTCAACTATCTGCTGGAGAACAAAAGCCAAGAGTTATATGACAACCTAGCCGATCAAATGAAGAGCCAGGTTCAGCCTGCAATGTTCGAGGGTGCCCTTTCCCAAGTCGAGAGCAAGGTAGGCAAATATCAAAGCCATGAACCCTGGCAAATCCGAGAGCTGCAGGGGAATAAGGCATACACCTCACTCGTCAACTTCGAGAATGCCCAGTTGGGAATGGTCATCGTCTATGATGAGCAGGGAAAGGTATTGGGCTTCAACATTGTTCCAGCCCAAGCCATCAAAGCCAACTGATAAAGGAACTTCATCGGTCACAGCATGCGATGCCACGACCGACGCGATAAGAAAAACTGCTGTCTGCTTCAATGTGAGCGCGACAGCAGTTTCTTTTTTGTCATTGACTGTTTATCTCGACATGCGCTTGAGCACATTGTAGCTGGGCAGGATTCCTAATTCTCCTGCCTTGCTCAAGTCGGCGACACCCAGGGCCTTATTACCCATGCGCAGATACATCAAGCCACGATTGTAATAGGCTTCGCCCATGTCGGGTTGTTGCTCAATAGCAGTGGTGTAACAACTGATGGCACTCGTGAAGTCGCCTTGCAGCATATAGACGTTGCCCTTGTTGAAATGGGCATAGGCGTTCTTGGGCGACAGTTTGATGGCATTATCCAGGTCGGTCATCATCAACTCCAGTTCACGCACATCCTGTCGCTGACGCAGCATCGCTTGAGACCTGATATCGGGCGCACCGCCAAGGGCATCGGGGTCGTTCTCGTCACGTGCCTGGGCCATTCGGTATTGCATGTAGTGGGCATCGGAACGCAAGATATAGGCTAACATGAATTGGGGACTCAATGCGATAGCTGAATCAGCATCGGCGATAACGGCATCAGGATTCTTTACCGACAGATAATCCATACCGCGTGCGAAATAGTCAATGCTACGCCGCTTAGCGTTGCTCATCAACGAGTTATAATACTCGATGCTGGAGAAATGACGCTGGATGTCCGATTCATTCAGTTGAGGTTCACCGCTGACGAGCGACAATGTGCCAGGCAACATACGAGAGTCATTCATTTCACCAATTTCACGGATGTATTGTGTCTTTCCGTTAAGTGTGCCCGATTGATTATGATAGGACAAGGTGAACATGGGCATTGGTTCCACCTCGATGTTGTCATTTTGGACATGACCACGCTGGCGGTTGGCATATTCAGGCTTCACCGGGTCACTTTCATTCACCGTGAGCAGGGTGTTGAAGCGGTTCATTATTTCCTCGGCGGTCTCGGGTTCATCGTTGCCTTCAATGGCACGCTGTTCGGCCTTTTTGATAGCGGCAGTGGCCTCAATCTCTGCTGGGTTAAAGGTCGAGACGTGTGTCTTATTGCGGCGGAAAATGGCCATTGCGCGCTCCATGTCAGCCTCACTTCCCCGATTATCGCCCATGCGGCGTTTTGCCTCGCCACGCGCCATGTAGCCAGCCTCAAAGTTGGGATATTTCTTCAAGATGGCAGTGAAGTCGTCGACGGCTTCACGATATTGCCGCGTGCGCATATAGAGCAAAGCACGGTTATAAAGCGCCATGAAATTCGAAGGATTATTCTTGAGAACAAAATCGAAGTCAGTGATGGCTTTGTTATTGTCACCCACCTCGGCACGCAAGAGGCCGCGGTTGAAGTGTGCTTCTTGACTGGACGGGTCCAGGCTGATGGCATAGTCATAATCTGACATGGCACCAAAGTAATCGTCCAAGTTATACTTCATGTAGGCCCGGTTAATGAAGTATCCCGCATAGCGCGGTTCGAGCATGATTGCACTGTCCATGTCAGCCAGCGCCTTTTCAAAGTCATGTTGCGAGCGGGTATAGATTTCGGATCTCATGACATAGGCACTGGCATTTTTCTTACTCAAGGCGATGCCACGGTTCAAATTCTCGAGGGCAGCAGCAGTATCCTGACGTGCAAGATTCATCTGTGCCAGACCGATGTAGGCTCTGTCGTTGCGACGGTCATGTTGCAGCAGGCGGTCAAATGCCTCCTGTGCTTCGTCAAACCGCTTCATGGCACTCAGACACACGGCACGGTTGAGGAGCATGTTCTTATCTTCGGGCATGAGTTTCAAGCCTGCGTCATAGTCGGCGACAGCGCCCTCAAAATCACCCAGATTCTGGCGCGAAACACCGCGCACCTGATAGGCATCGACGATGAACGGATTGCGTTCAATTGCCAAGCCTGCATCTTGTTCGGCCCCTTGATAGTCCTCAAGACTGATTTTGGCAACAGAACGGTAGAAATAAGGCTCAGCCAAGAATGGCTTTGCTTTGATGGCCTGATTAAAATACTGGATAGCAAGAACATAGTCCTCGAAGTAGAGCGCATTGCGGCCGATATTCACCACCTGGTCGGTATTGATTTGGGCATGCGCAGCAACGGCTACTGCCAGCAAAACCAGCAGCAGCGTGAATCGGCGGAATATTGTCAACACCTTCTTCATGTTCTGTTAAGTAACGACAAAAGTAGGCCAAAATTTCACAATCGCCAAATGAGGTTCTGATATAGGGCACATTTTTCACATTAAATGGCATAAAATCTTAAAAGTCACTAATAGATTCCAGTTATCAGTAAAATGTGAAATACATTTAATTCATGCCACTTCGGTTCATAAAAAAGCCAAAAACGGCATTTTCATTTTGTCATGTCCGCGACTTGCAGTATTTTTGAAGTTTGAAACAAAAACGAACCATTCTGACAATGAGAAAAAACATCATAATTTGCTTATTATTCGCCATATTGCTGGTTCCATCAACAATGGATGCCCGCAAGAAGAAAGAAAAGAAATTGGAAAAACGTGACGTGACTGTCGAGAATGTTGTCGCCGACGTTGAACAACCCATGCGCGAGGTCACCATCACTAACCCCGCACAGCAGCTCTACGGCGAGTGGGACATCGTGTCACTGCGCAAAAAGAAGGTCTATTCACTGGAGCGTGCCTACCTTTACCTGGACTTTGCCGGCGGCAATAAGGTGTACGGCAACAACGGCTGTAACACCATCAACGGAACATTCCAACTGAGTGGAAACAATCTGAAGTTCGGTGAATTCATTTCGACCGAAGAATCATGTCACAACGTCACCAACGAGAGAACCATCATGCACACGCTTGCTGACGTAAGACGCTACACCCTGGAGACCCAATACAACGCTCAATACTTGAACCTGATGAACTCTAAAGGCACCGTCATCATGGTTCTCAAGCGCCACAACCTGGACGCGCTGAACGGGGCATGGATCATCAAGGAAATCAATAGCGAGAATGTCGCCGAATACAATATGCGCGTGGTTATCGATGCCGTGATGCAGACCATCCACGGTGACACTGGCTGCAACATCATCAACGGCATTATCACGCTCGACCCTGCCAAGGATATGGCCATACAGTTCGAAGACCTGCAATCTGACGAACACGACTGCGAGGACATCGAGAAAGAGACGGCATTGCTGTTGGCTTTGGAAAAGACCGAATCCTGCAAACGCATTAACCAAAACGAGATCGCACTGCTCGACAACAAGGGTTCCATTGTCATCGTGCTGCAACGCATCACCTTGCGATAACACCACCCCATTGTCACAACATTTCGCGCTAAGGGCTAAACATAAATAGTAGAGACGCAAAATGGTTTTGCGTCTCTACTATTTATTATAATGTTGAATTGATGACCTTAATGGCCAAGTCGCTTGACTGTAGTGCGGGAACCGTCGCTGTGGGTGGTGATGACAATGTTCACACCATCCTGCGGTTGCTCGCAGACAACGCCGGTGGGATTCACATACTTCACATCAATCACCTGCTTGGTGTCGGTAATTTCATCGACAGCGGCACATGAGATGATGGCGAGCGGGTGAATGGTGTAGTTGGTGAAGTAATCCTCGTCGGTAGCATGGATGCGACGTGCGGGGCCTTCAGCAACGTTTTCTTCCCAAGGCTCATCGAGAGTGAAGACACACAGCAGGCCAAAACCACAACCTTCCTTGCTGGCCATCTCTGCCTCAAGAGCAGGAGCGTAATCAAAGTCAAGCTTCACTATCACGGTGTCCTGTTCACTGCACAGGCATGGGGTTCCGTCCTTGTAGAAGAAGTAGCCGTCGGCGCGGCCCACCTCATTGCCCAGAGCGGTGATATAATCAGCGCTCAAGTCATAGCTGAACAACGTCAGTGTGGGGAGTTCCACATTCTCAAGCCCAACAGGTGCGCTGTTTAGCACGATACGCGGGTTGGTCAAGTGGTCAGCAAGCGTGCCCTTTACGGTGCCTGGTGTGAGTACCTCGGCATCGGCAATCGCATTAAAGAACTCCTCGTTACCAGAACAGTCAAGCACAATCCAGTCGGGATACCATGCCATCCACTCGGCATAGCCCCAATCGATATAAGTGTCATAGAAAATCTCATCGACATTGTCGGTCACGAAGACCAGTTTCCCATTCTCGCCATCAACAGCGGCAGCGACGTAGAGGGTATCCATGATTTTGCACATCATGCCATCCTCGCCTTCGTACAGCACCTTCCACAAGCGTGTTCCTGGATTGGAAGTGATGGTAATGGGATAGAGTTCGATGACATCATTATACAGGGTCAACATGCCTTCGATGCCATAGACCTCGGTGGGATCGACTTCGGGGTACTCGATGCCCATCTTGTTGAATCCGGCCATGGTGACCTCTTGGGCAACGTCATCGATAGTCTCTTGAGCGGAAATCGTGAAATTACCACGAGCGTCAATCTGACTCAGTCTGACACCGTCGAAATATACCTTATAGTTCTCCCAGCCATTTTCCGGATCGCTGACGTGAGACAGGTAGCCCGTGCAGTCAAACGGTGAGTAATAATCCTCGTCAAGGATGTTTTTAGGATTGGCAAAATGGGCCGGTTCACCCACCTCGACCAGTCCCTTATAGGTCTGCTTAACGCCAGTCCAGCCTGCGGGAATCACCGCACCCATGGGGTACTCCTTGCCCGTGTCGCCATAGATGATTCCAGCAAAGGCATCGCCCTCCTCGTTGAGTTGCATCACCCACAGATAGTCAGTCCACTGATAGTTGACATAGACATCGCTGGTGAATTGGAAAGCGGTACCGTCCTCCAATGCTGCCAAGTGATGAATCGAGTCGAGTTTAGTGATGTTCGGGTCAATGGGGTCCTCAGGGTCGGGTTCGACAGGATCATCACTGCTGGTAGTGACCACAAGACTAGCCACCTGAGCGTTCTTTGTTCCATAGTGGGTAAAGGTCACCGACGAGGCATTACCCGTCCAAGTGCCTACAGCCTCGGTGGCGCTATATTCGCCCACGTCGGCAAGCAGGTCGAAGTTGGCCGTATTAGCGGCATTGACTGTCACGCCTGTGATGCTGCCCTCAGCAACCGACAAGGTAATTGTGCCATCCACATAGATGCGCAACGAGAAGCTGCCCTGCGAGTTCCAGATGCGCGTTTGGGTAGCGCCATCGGTTGCCGACAAAGTCACTCCGCCCACAGTCACAGGACCAGCCTGAACAAGGTCAGTTCCGGCACTTTGTGCAGGCACGGCATAGCCCATTGCGGCAATGCCCTCGGCTGTGGAAAAATCAAAGGTCACTTGGGCTGCCAATAATGCAGAAAAGGCCCAAAAGGCCATCAAAATCAATAAGTAAAAACGTTTCATTTGCACATTAATAATTTTCTGGTACAAAATTACTACCAATAACCCTAATAAGCGCAAAAATGGCCCGAAAAAAGTTATCAACAAATACACTTTTTTCGGGCCACAATTATGGTGCTTTTATTGATATCACTTGGTCAGCAACAAACCTTCAATTCTTATATAGCCATTCAAATCAGTGTAATCCAGTGCGAATCCTTGTACAATCAACATGGCATCACCATTCGTCAAGACAAACGGTTCAGGGGTCTCATTCTCCCACTTCTCACTTGACAAAGCTATCAAATCCCTCTTATTGACCTCAAAAGTCTGATTCACTCCGCTTTCAGGCTTCAGCACATATTCTATAATATCTTCATCAATGGAGATAACCTGATCATTAACGTTAGTGACCCATTCCATTTTGCGATATCCTTCGGGTATGTCAATTTGCTGGAATAATCCCCAATTGGAATAACTGTCATGATGGACATTGGAGTGGTTGCTTTCATCCAGATGCGCCACTTTACCGATGACAGCATCTTTGGCCACCAGATCTGTTATGTCTTTATATCGGTAGAAGTCCTGTAAATAGTCCAGTTTGCTGTCGATGGAAGCGGCCGTCTTGTGGTCAACGGACTTGAGCCATTTCCCGTATTGGTCACCAGACAGGGGGAATTGCGATAGACCCGACGAAGTGAACGCATTGCGAGCTTCTTGTTTTAATTGGTTGAGCGTGACATTAGCAATGGATTGTGGCCCTACCGAGATGAGCAGCAGAATCACGGCAAACGAGGCAGGAATTATCCAGATGCGCTTGTTGCGTGTGAAAATCAACCACAGGCACACAGCATAGCACCACAAGTTAAATACCAGCAGATAGAGGCGGCTCACGGTGATGCCATAGTCGCTCAAGCGTCGCCCGACGGCCACTGTCATCAGCGCCAACAACGGCAGCATGATCACAGGCAGCAAGCGAGTGATGCCCTTGAACAATCGGTTTCCCTCCTGGTGCTGAATGGGAAATGAGGCATAAATGAGTAGAATCATCAGCACCATGCTGCCACTCACCAGATAGCTCACACCACCCACCGGCAATTTCCATTGGGCTACAATCTGCGCTCCATAGATGTAGAGTGTAATCATGTATAATGCCAGCAGCGGGATAAACAAGTACTGAACCACACCCTTGCCGAAACCCGAGAATTCCACTACGGTATCCAAGTGCTTGTTCTCGCCTTTGGGAATCAAATTCATGAACAGTGCAGGAGCGAGCATCGTCATACACACGGCAGCGATGTCACCAAACAAGCCATTGTCCACCTCGAAACCAAAGAGCATCTTCAGTGATTCCAAGAAAAGATTCAACCCTAGCGTCATGAAACCGCATATGGCTGCCGACGAGCAAAGGGCCAGAAGTGTGCGAATGGAAAAGTTCCAGAATTGCACCTCATGACGCTTGCGGTAAAAGCAGGCGACAAACACCGCCAGCGACATGGCCGCAACAGTGGCGCTCACCGCTATCAGTTGAGGCACTGAAAAACGGTCAAATCTTGCCAGATAGACCGATACTGCCAACCATGCAGAACACACAATGACTTGAACCGCCAACGCCACCTTCCAGCTCTTGAATTCCTCGGTAATCAGCGCCAACGCTACAGCCAATACCGCACCCGTTGCAGGATAAAAGACAAAGAAAAAGTCCTTCTCGAAGCCCAACGATCCGCCGTGGTTGAGATAAATGAGATAACAGCCCAACAGTAATGTGAGCATCATCGCTATCGGGAAACGCTTGAAACTCTGGCCGAAACGTTCGACAAGGGACTTGAGTGAAAACTTCTTGAAGATGTCCATGGCTATCTTTTTACAGGCTTTATCTATTAAACGAAAATTTCGTTTCAAAATTGCACAGGCATGATGAAAGTACCCGTCCAAAAGCCACATGACGAAGGCAAAAGCGGCAGATTATTTGCACACATTGGGATTTCATAGTAATTTTGTCACCGCTAAAAGCAGTATGGCGGCTTGTCGCTCGTTAACATCAATGGTTGCGAGAGGAAAGTCCGGGCAACGCAGAGCATCACATTTCTTAACGGGAAGCTGCGGGTGACCGCAGGGTTAAGGTGACAGAGAATAACCGCCGCTACCTCACGCGTGAGGACAGCGGTAAGGGTGAAAAGGCGGGGTAAGAGCCCACCGGACGCTGTGGTGACACGGCGCGCCGCACCACCTGTGAGTTGCAAGTTCATGTATACCGGCATTTAAGGGTTGCTCGCCCATTGCCGGGGGGTAGAACGCTATACCGGCGCAGCAATGCGTCGGACAGATAAATGACAGGCACCTGCCGTCAGTGCAGGCACATAACCCGGCTTACAGCCATACTGTCTTTTTTGTGAATTAATCGCCACATGAGCGACTCAGATACACCAACAGGTTTACTCTTTTATGGCACGAAAAGAAGAATTAGAGCGCAAGTGGGAACGCACACTGGACTACCTGTTCAACCAGCGTCCCGCATTTGAACGCGAAGGGGCCAGCGGATACAAGCCTGGCCTTGATACCAGTCTTGCACTCGACAAAATGTACAAAGAGCCCCACCGGCACTATCGCATCATCCACATTGCAGGAACCAACGGTAAAGGCTCCACAGCCCACCTGCTCGCATCATGTCTGCAAGAATGCGGTTACCGTGTTGGCCTGTTCACCTCCCCTCACCTGATAGATTTCAGGGAACGCATCCGCGTCAACGGCAAAAAAATCAGTCGTAATTTCGTCATGCGATGGGTTTCAAAATACAGGAAGAATCCTCTTCAGAAATTTGAGCCATCATTCTTTGAGTTAACGTCAACGATGGCATTTGACTATTTTGCCTGGCGCAACGTCAACGTGGCCATCATCGAGACCGGCTTGGGCGGCAGATTGGACAGCACCAACATCATCACTCCCGAATTGAGCATCATCACCAACATCGGCTTGGAGCATCAGCAATTCCTGGGCAATACGCTGGAGGAAATCGCCAGTGAGAAAGCCGGCATTATCAAGCACGGGCAACCTGTCGTCATCGGCAAGGCCGATGGTGTTGTCAGGGACGTGTTTGAGCGAACAGCCAAGCGTCTGTATGCCGAAATCACATTTGCCCAAGACAGCCCCGAGGTCCTCAGCGCAAAACACGTGGATGGCGTCTTGAGGGTCACAACCAAGAATTATGGCATCATCGACTGTGAACTCAATGGCGATTACCAGATTGAAAACTGCAACACGGTGCTTACCGCTTTAAAAATACTCAAGGACAAGAAATACCGCATCAGCGACACTGCACTGCATGAGGGTTTTTCCCACGTGGTCGAGAACACAGGCCTGATGGGTCGATGGATGAAGATCGACACCAAGCCCTTGACCATCTGTGACTCGGCTCACAACCCAGCTGGATTCGCCCAAATGATGAAGCAACTCAAACACGAACGCTTCGACAAACTGCACATGGTGCTTGGATTCATGGCTGACAAAGACGTGGAAAGCATGCTCAACCTGCTGCCCAAAAGTTTCATCATGTATTTCACCCAAGCCCAGACTTCGCGTTCGATGTCAGCGAGTGACTTGCAACGCCTTGCAACAGGCATGGGATTCCAGGGCGACGCGTACGATCACGTGACTGATGCGCTCAAAGCCGCGCGCAGTGCCGCCAAAGAGGACGACCTCGTTTATGTGGGCGGCAGCATGTATGTCCTCGCTGAACTCCTCAAAGCCATCGGCTATGATGATAAACTTGAAAGTTGACATTATTATATAGAGGAGGCTCATCCGGTCTATCGGCCATTCCAACTGTCTTGGAAAAACGGATGTCATTCCTGTCACAATCGGTGTGCGGATGCACTGCCATGATGACATACTGTCATTATTTGTTATTTCGTCAACGGCTAATGTAAAACAATACAAAAATGAATCGAATGCTATTAATTTAGTTTAAAATAAGGCAATCAAGCATTGCACATGTCATTTTTCGTTGTACATTTGGCACAGATTTTGAAAAGTTAAAATTAACAATTAGAAGAATTAAAACAACCAATAAATTAACAATAGAGACACATGAAGAGAAATTTTAAATTAGCAATTATGTTAGTGGCAGCCTCGATTCTGGGTTCGGCAGCCACCATGATGGCAACAAGCGCATTGCAGAAGAAAGGTGTCATTACCGATTCCTATGTGCTGACCAAGCAAGCAACTACAGCCGATAATGACGGTGGTTATGTGAGCACTTCATCATCAAGGCCTGTAGATCTGAATCAAGACTTCACTCAGGTGGCTGAGAACACCATCAACTGCGTTGTCAGCATCAAGAGTTATGCGACACCTCAACAGAGATATCAAGGCGACTATTTTGACCCGTTTGAATTCTTCTTTGGCCCCGGCTACGGGGGCGGAGGCAGTCAGCGCCAACCTAAGCAGCAACAGCAGCGACAACCAAGCGAACCTCAGCCCACTGGCATGGGTTCGGGCGTGATTATCAGCGAAGACGGCTACATCGTGACCAACAACCATGTCATCGATGGAGCCGAGAAGCTTGAGGTGACCCTCAATGACAATCGCCAGTACAACGCCACGGTTGTTGGCACCGACGAAAGAACCGATATCGCCCTGATCAAGGTTAACGCAAAGAACCTGCATGCCATCACCTTCGGCAACAGTGATGCGGTTAAGCCTGGTCAGTGGTGTGTTGCCGTAGGTAATCCTTTCGGCTTCAACTCGACCGTCACCGTGGGTGTCATCAGCGCGAAGGCACGCGGCATGAGCACCAGCGACAACAGCGGCATCAAGGCATTCATCCAGCATGACGCTGCTGCCAACCCCGGCAACTCGGGCGGAGCTCTGGTGAACACTGCGGGCGAACTCATCGGCATCAACACGATGATCTATTCCCAGACGGGTAACTACAGCGGATGCTCGTTCGCTGTTCCCAGCAACACCGTCAAGAAAGTCATCACCGACATCAAGCAATATGGCACCGTGCAGCGTGCCGTGCTGGGTATCCAGTACACCGAGCTGACCGCCGAGAAGGCCAAGGAGGAAGGCATTGCCGCCACCAATGAGGGCATCTATGTGGCCAAGGTCACCGACCGTGGAGCCGCTAAGGAGGCCGGCCTGCGTGAAGGCGACGTCATCGTAAGACTCAACGGTGCCCGCGTCAAGGACAGCGGTGAGATGCAGGAAGAGATGAACAAGTTGCGCCCGGGTGACAAGGCCGAGATCGAATACTATCGTGACAACAAGCTCAAGCGCACAACCGTTACCTTCCAGAACGACCAGGGCAACACCCGCATGACCAAGCAAAGCGACGTCTTGTCACTGGGATGCGCCTTCACCGAGTTGAGCAGTGAGGAGAAGGAAGACTTCAAGATCACCAAGGGTCTGAAAGTCGCTGGTGTCAAGGCAGGCAAATTCAAGAATGCCGGCATCCGTGACGGATTCATCATCACCGACATCAACAACATCCCCGTTGACTCGCGCGATGACGTGGAGAACATCTACAACCAGATCATGCGCAGCAGTGACACGGACAAAGTCATGTTCATAACCGGTTTCTACCCCACCGGTAAGAAGGTATATTATGCTGTTGACCTGAGCGACGACGAAGAATAACGCCACAGGGCAACTGGTCATACAATACTTGAGGGAGATGGCGCACACAGCCCCATCTCTCTCAATTTTCTCACAAGAGCGAAAAAAATGTTTCAAATCATTGAATTTTTCGTTGTCTATGACTATATTACAGCCATGAAAAACGTTTTTAATAATCAACAATATGCAGCCAAATACTTTGGCACACTATTTGCTGTTATAGACTTGTTCTATTCATATCCGAACAAAGAAAAATAATTTTTTCGACTTTTTCTTGGTGAATTAAAAAAAATTTCGTACCTTTGCACGCTTAAACTCTATTCAAAATAGATGAGACAACTTAAAATTACAAAATCCATTACTAACCGCGAGAGCGCATCCCTCGACAAGTATCTTCAAGAAATCGGCCGTAAGGAACTCATTACGGTTGATGAGGAAGTCGAGTTGGCACAGCGCATCCGCCAGGGCGACCAGGCAGCACTTGATAAACTTGTCAGCGCCAACCTGCGATTTGTCGTTTCTGTTGCAAAGCAGTATCAGAACCAGGGATTGAGTCTTCCCGACTTGATCGACGAGGGGAATCTGGGCCTCATCAAGGCAGCACAGAAGTTCGACGAGACGCGTGGCTTCAAGTTCATCTCCTACGCTGTATGGTGGATTCGTCAATCCATCCTGCAGGCCCTTGCCGAGCAATCTCGCATCGTCAGGCTGCCGCTCAACCAGGTGGGTTCGATCAACAAGATCAGCAAGGCCCAGTCCAGGTTTGAGCAGGAGCACGAGCGCCGTCCGTCGGCCGAGGAATTGGCCGAGCGCCTCGACATCCCCGTTGACAAGATCAGCGACACCATGAAGGTGTCTGGCCGTCACGTCTCGGTGGATGCTCCCTTCGTTGAGGGTGAGGACAACAGCTTGCTGGACGTGCTGCCCAACAATGATTCCCCCATGGCCGATTCGACCCTGAACCAGGAGTCACTCGCCAAGGAGGTGAACCGTGCGTTGGATCAGCTCAGCCCGCGTGAGAGGGACATCCTGAAGATGTTCTTCGGCATCGGCTGTCAGGAAATGACGCTCGAGGAGATCGGTGCCAAGTTTGACTTGACGCGCGAACGCGTGCGCCAAATCAAGGAGAAGGCCATCCGTCGCCTGAAGGGCCAAAAGAGCAAACTGCTCAAGGCCTATTTGGGATAACCAAGACATTTTAAGTTAAAGCATTCAGGCTGCCTCACAAGGGCAGCTTTTTTTGATGATGTATGTCGGCATTTCAGTCCCGTATTGGGTAAAAACGGACAAAAATCTTGTGGGTTTGAAAAAATGGTTGTAACTTTACCACCTGTTTTAAAAGCGGCAATTAATTTTTTACCAATAAACAATTAAACTACGTAACAAACATGAAAAAGATTTTGACTTTAGTATGCGCCTTGATGTTGGGCATGGGCTTTGCTCAGGCACAGGTTCATCAGGGAGAGACCGCAGTCGGTGCTAATCTCGTTTATGGCACTGAAATCGAGAGTTTGGGCCTCGGTGCACGTTTCCAGTATGGTATTCTGGACCAATTGCGTGCCGAAGTAGGTTTTAACGGTTTCTTTGCGCACAACCACACCAACTGGTGGGACGTGAACCTCAACGCTCACTACCTGCTGGGGCTGTGGAACGACCAGCTCTACTTCTACCCTCTCGTCGGTATCAACTACACGATGACCAAGGTAAAGGCTCCCGGCCTGAGTTCCGACGAGGAGAATCATGTGGGCTTGAATGTAGGCGCCGGTCTGGAATATGAGTTCAACGAGCACTTCGGCGCTAATTTTGAGTTCCGCCACACCATCATCCGTAAGGTTGACCAGGCCGTTATTGGTGTCGGACTCAATTACAAGTTCTAACTGCACTTCATGTCGAATCATCCATACGAGAGAGGGCTGAACCATGTAGTTCAGCCCTCTCTCGTATAACATAACGCAGCACCTCACTCCAGTGGCTGGAGCTTATCGATGGAGCCAGTCACAAACGAGGAGAAGTCATCTTCCTCATCCTCATTGCCAAAAGAGTCACCCACCTTGATGGTGCACAGTGAGCGAAGCAGTTCCAGCGATGCGTTCGCCTTGTTGTCACTGGTATAGAAATGGCCTTTGCCGTTGAAGATGTCATTCAAACCAAAATCAAAGTAGCCATTGATGCTGTCGGTACGGGTCTGGGAGAAGAAGCCCATCAGAGCGCCATTAAAGAACTCTCGTACAGGCTTCATCTCGTAGGCATAGCCCTCAGTCTGCTCATAGTCCAGCATCTTCAGGTAAAGAATTCCGTCGATGACGCCAATGCGGATCATCTTGTTGTCATACTGGTAAATGTACTCACCGTCATAGACCTCGGGTGCCTGTCCCATCGCATTGGCAAACGAACTGATCTGCTTCACCACTCCGTCGGGGTCAGTCGAGCGTGCTGCAACCACCATGTTCCACTCGCCCTCGAGATGGGGATCACGAGCCAAGCCGATGGTGAAAGGACCATCAATCGTTGCCAGGATACTGGCCAGGTCGATGCGCCCGATGTAGGGTATCTTGCCGAACATGGTCAGCAGTTGCTGAATCTGTTTGAGCTTGACGAAGCTGTCGCCCTTGACACACATTGTGAAGATGTAGTCCATCGAGTTGGGAATGGCCTTGAGCACATCATCGCTGGGCTCACCAATGGTGGAATTAAGCAACTGGGCATACTCGCTGTTCTCGGCTGCGCTGATGCGGGTAGTCATCTCCACTTGCTCATCCTCGAGGTCGATGTTACAAGTCACCGCTTCGATGTCGCTCTCGGTGAAAATGCTGATAAGCGGCATCTTTTGGGACAACTCGCGATAAACCTCACTCTTGTTGAGGATGGTCTTGAGACCTTTACCCTGCACCCAAGCGTTAATGGCTGCATCCTTGTTGTGGAGAACCGTTGTCACTTCCTTGTTGTCGGTGATGCTGGTCGCCGTCTTGGACAGGATGCTCTTGGCACCACGGGCTGCACGGGCGATGTCCATCACCTTGTTCACTGTACCCACCAGCAGGACGTTCCCCTCGATGGCGTACAAGTTGTCCTTGACATACATGCATTCCAGACCATCCTGCTTGACAAAATCACCGCCCACACGCAGCTGGAGCGTCTTTCGGGCCTTGGCAGGGTCATCGAGCTCGACCAGGAGCACACGCCCAAAGGTCTTGACGGTAAAAAAGACGTAGGCTTTTCCGTCGGTCTTGATTCCCATCTGGGGCAGGTCGTTGAGCAAGATGCACAACGGCGATGCGTCATTCTCATCCACCGCCTGCTGCAAAGTCTTGGGCAGCACGATTTTGTCATCGTTGAGCAGTCCCGTCTGATTCAAAATTCGGGGCACGTCAAAACTCACCACGCCTGTTGCATCGGCTGGTATCATTTTCTCAAGATTGTCGCTTGCACAACCCGCCAAGACCAAGGCAAGAAGTGCCACCGACAGGTATTTGAACCATTTAATGGCCATCACTATAGATACATTGAACAATTAAACATGTCACAATTGGGGCTTCAACCACAATCTGCGGCACAAAGTTACGACATCTTTATCAATCAATGACCATAAAAACCATTTCTTTTTCTAGCCTGTTAATAAAAGGTGCAGACTAGACGGAAACAACCATATTTGATAGTATATGTATTTTTTAACTAATCTTTGACGTGAGATTCAAAAAAAAGCATTAAATTTGAACATTCAAACTAAAACCAAAGAAAAGGCAATTGTGTAACCATTGAGGACCCTCCTGCGGGAGTGACCTTTTAAACTAAGGATAAGAATATTATGAACGACATTTCTGAAATACTGCGTGAACTCCTGGATCGCTACAGCAACACGCCTGAACTTGACCAGGAATTTGAGAGAATGCGGCGAGAAGTTGAAGGCTTTGAAGATGAGTATGCCGTTTGGTGTGAAGAGTACGGCTACAGCACTAAAGACGGTTACCGTGACTTCATCAATGAGATAGTGGAATCGCAGGATTCCTACTGGGACAATTATCAAGAATTCGGTAATAATATTTAGCCCACATTTTCATCTTTTAAACCCGGTGACAACACTGCTCATCACCGGGTGCTTAATTCAACGCACCACCATTAATGTTACCATCAAAGAGAAACCGCAGCTTTGCCGCCGAGTGGGATCAGCAAGACGGCATCCTTATATCCTGGCCCAACATGGGCACTGACTGGGCAAGCATGATTGATGAGGTAACAGCTTGCTACGTGGAAATCACACGCGCCATCCTCGACGACGAGGACGAGCGCGTTGTCATTGTTGCCAGCGACCCCGAAGAGGTGCGCTCGGCACTAGGTACATGCATGGACTGGAAGCGCATCTTCATCGCCGTGATGCCCATCAACGACACATGGGTACGGGACTATGGACCTATCACAGTCTGGCACGATGGCCAGTTGTCGTTGGCCGACTTCACTTTCAATGCCTGGGGCATGAAGTTTGCCGCCGATTGTGACAATCAGGTCACATCTCACCTCCATGAATCAGGATTATTCGATCTGCCGTTGCTCAACTACCGTGACATTGTGCTCGAGGGCGGCTCCATCGAGACCGACGGCAACGGCACGGTGATGACCACGACTTGCTGCCTGACTGCTCCCAACCGCAACGATACCTTGACACGGGAGCAACTCGAAAACGTCCTGCTCGAGCGCTTGGGGTGCATGAAAATGTTATGGCTCGACCACGGCAGCCTCGTGGGCGACGACACCGACGGTCACATCGACACGCTGGCACGTTTCGCTCCTGGAGGTGTCATCATCTATACGGGTTGTGACGACCCCGAGGACGAACACTTCCAGCCCTTGATGGAAATGGAAGAACAGCTCAAGCAATTCACCGATGCCGACGGCAATCATTATCACTTGATCAAGTTGCCACTGCCCGACCCCATTTATGAACACGAGTATTTCAGACTACCGGCAACCTATGCCAATTTCCTGGTAACGAATCATCAAGTGCTGGTGCCTGTCTATGGCCAGCCCGAAAAAGACGTTAAGGCTTGCCAACTCATCGGCGAGGCGTTCCCGGGACGAAAGGTTGTCGCCATCGACTGCCGCCCCCTTATTCAGGAACACGGCTCCTTGCACTGCGCCACCATGCAGTTGCCCAAAGGATCGTTGAAAGAGAACAGTTAAGAGTTAACGGATAATAGACAATTTGTTGATATACAGCATCATGAAGATAGGAATCATTCAACAACGCAATAGCGGTGACGTCAAGGCTAACCGCCAGTCGCTCATCAGCAAAATCAGGCAACTCGCCAGTCAGGGCGCTCAACTTGTTGTACTGCCCGAATTGCATGATTCGCTCTACTTCTGCCAAGTGGAGAGTGTGGACAATTTCGACCTGGCCGTGGAGATTCCTGGCGACGTTACAAAGGAGTACGCGGCAGTGGCGCGTGAATGCGGCATTGTGCTGGTCACCTCGCTGTTCGAGAAACGTTCGACGGGACTCTACCACAACACAGCGGTGGTCTTCGACACCGACGGCAGTGTGGCGGGCCAATATCGCAAGATGCACATCCCCGATGACCCTGCCTACTACGAGAAATTCTATTTCACTCCTGGCGACCAGGGCTTCATCCCCATCGACACTTCGTTGGGACGCCTTGGCGTGATGGTGTGCTGGGACCAATGGTATCCCGAGGGTGCGCGTCTCATGGCTATGCGAGGTGCCGAACTGCTCATCTACCCCACTGCCATCGGTTACGAAAGCAGTGACACGCCCGAGGAGCAGGAACGTCAGCGCGAGGCATGGACCACTGTGCAGCGCGGTCATGCCGTGGCCAATGGCCTGCATGTCATCACGGTCAACCGCGTGGGGCATGAGCCAGATCCGTCAGGACAAACTAATGGCATTCAGTTCTGGGGCAACAGCTTCGTTGCCGGACCGCAAGGCGAACTCATCTACCGCGCCTCCAACGAGAGCGAAGACCTCCAAGTCATCGATATCGACATGGAGCGCAGCGAACAGGTTCGCCGCTGGTGGCCCTTCCTGCGCGACCGCCGCATCGAGTGCTACGGTGGCCTGGACAAGCGCTTCCTTGACTAAAGAAACGAACTACGAATTACGCGAATTTCACGAAACTGGCGGTTGCCATTCGTTTAATTCGCGTAATTCGTAGTTTATATAGGGAGTATTATCAGGCTTGGCCTTCGTCCTTGGGACCGCTAAAGGTGTCTTTCAGGAAATCTTCCACCTTGTTCATCACGCCCTCGGCAGCCTTTCCGGCATCGTCAAGCGCGCTTTTAGCCTTATCGAGGACGCTTTCCTCACCCTCCTTGGGTTCAAATGCTTCCTTAGCCTTCTGGGACAGGTCTTGAGCAACCTCGGTGGCTGCGGCAGTGCCCTGCTCCACAAAGTCCTTAGCCTTCTCCATCATCTCACCGGCTGCGGTGGCACCCTCACCAAACATCTCTTTGGCTTTATCCAGCAGGCTAGGCTCACCTTCTTTGGTCTCGAACATCGCCTTGGCTTTCGCCAGAAAGTCCTCGCTCATCTCACCTGCAGCGGTTGTGCCTTTATCGAACATTTCTTTGAGCTGGTCGAGCACACCGGCTTCGCCTTCCTTGCCGTCAAACAGTTCCTTTGCCTTGTCAAAGAATCCCGGCTCGCCTTCCTTGCCCTCAAACATGCCTTTCAGCTTGTCAAACATGCCGGCACCATCGTTTGCGGCCTCGCCAAGCATATCCTTCAACTGGTCAAAGATGTTTCCAGCCTCATTCTTCACTTCGTTAGCAGCCTGTTCGGCATTCTTCATTTCCTCATCCATGATGATATCCTATATTTAGTAGTCGTCGCCTACTCCCTTTCGAGCGTTTCGGCTTTCTCTGCCCCCAAAGTTACACAATATTTCTGAAATCGCAACAATTCCGCAAAAAATTCTGATTGATTCTGTCAATATGCAGCTAAATGACCGTTTGTGATATCACATGAGATCCAAACAGGCAAAATTTAAAGGACCGGGGCGGTATTGCCCACGGTCCTTCATGACATTCTATCGAATGACGATGGCGATTAAGCCTCGTCCTTCTTAACGATGCGGCGCTCCTTGATGCGAGCCTTCTTACCGGTGAGACCACGCAGGTAATACAGCTTGGCGCGACGAACCTTACCATGCTTGTTGATGGTAATGCTGTCGATGAACGGAGACTCGAGCGGGAAAATACGCTCAACACCGATGTTGTCACTGATCTTGCGAACGGTGAAACGCTTCTTCTCACCCTCGCCATTGATTCTGATCACCACACCACGGTACATCTGGATACGCTCCTTGTTACCCTCCTTGATGCGGTATGCTACCGTGATTGTGTCACCAGGAAAGAACTCCGGGTGCTGCTTGTTTGTAGCAAATGCTTGTTCTGCAACTTTAATCAAGTCCATTTCTATATCATTTAATCTGTTAATAATCACTTCGCAATATACACAAGCCACTCTATTTCTTGTCAGAGATTACGAAAAGCGGGGCAAAGGTAGTACATTTTTCCGAACCGACAATGAAAAAATTGATTTTTATTTTCAATTCCCATAAAATACAGCTATTCAGCGGATATAACCCCGCGCCAAGCCGCCCCCCACCACGCTAAGCCGCCAAACCGCTAAGTCTTTAAACTACGAATTTCGCTAATCTTTCTGATTATTGCTCTTAACGGGCGCTATCGGCTGGAAATCGGTTCTTTTTCATATCGGTCTATGTTATCAGGTTATTTATTGCTTGTGATTTAGGTCGAAAAGGTCAGGTGAGGTATTCTTTGATGTAGAGTTCGCAGTTGGCGACGAGGGTGTCGTACCACTGTTGGCCATAGCGCTCGATTAGCGGGTCTTTAAGGAACTGATAAAGGCGAATCTTCTCGCGGCGCCCCAAGACTTCGGCACATTTGCAGATTTTCCAGCGGTCGAAATTGACTGCCTCATAGCCGGGATAACGCTTGATGCGGACGGGATAGAGGTAACAGGAGATGGGTTTGCGCCAGTTGATGCGTCCTTCGCGATAGGCCTTTTCGATAGCGCACAGGCACATGCCACCACGCTCATAGGTAGTGAAAACGCAGTTCGCACCGCCCACAAGTTGCGTGACAAGTTCACCCTCCACGTCATAGAAAGCCACACCATGTTCCTTGATTTGCTGCTGGGCTTGAGGCAATAGGTCGTTCCACACCTCGGGCAACACTTCCTTCAATTTCTCGTACTCCTCCTGGGTGAGCGGTGCACCCGAGTCACCCTCGATGCAGCAGGCACCCAAGCAAGTATCCAGATCGCAGCAGAAGAAGCGCTCCACCAGGTCCAAGCTGACCAAAGTTCCGTCGATGTCGAACATAAGATGTCAGTTTTCAGTTGTCAGTTAATCTTTCTCGACGAGGGCTGAGAGAGCATGCTCGAGGTCGGTACTCGACAGATTGAGGTGCAGCTCGCCCTTGTGGGCATAGGAGATACGACCCGTCTCCTCGCTCACGACGATGGCAATGGCATCGGTAGCCTGAGCGATACCCTTTGCAGAGCGGTGTCGCAAACCCAAGTAGCGCGGTATGTTGGTGTCGTGTGATACGGGGAGGATGCAGCCAGCACTCATGATCTTGCTGCCGTTGATGATGAGAGCACCATCGTGAAGCGGGCTGTTCTTGAAGAAGATGTTTTCGATCAGTCGTGAATTGATGTTGGCATTGATGATGTCGCCGGTACGCTCATAGTCGGTAAGAGGCATCGTCTGCTGCACGACGATGAGTGCACCCGTCTTGGTCTTGGCCATATTCATGCAGGCATACACCACCGGCATAATCCATTTTTTCTCGTCCTCGATCTCGGACTTGCTCTTGAACAGTTTCTCGAATATCTTGAGGCCACGCCTGGAGCCCAGCTCGGTGAGGAAACGCTTGATCTCGTCCTGAAACAGGATGACCAGGATAAACAGACCGATGTCGATGAACTTGTCCATGATGGTGCCGATGAGGCGCATGTCGAGCATCTTGTACATCACCACCCATGCAATCACAAAGGCCAGCACACCGACAAAAATGTCGAGCGAACCCGAATCCTTCATCGTGCGGTAGAGGTAAAACAGCAAGGTTGCCACCAGCAAGATGTCAAGCAGGTCCTTGATACTGAAAAGTGAGAAAATTGAACTTGCCATATCGTGTAGTTTATTATTAGCGGTTTATTGCAGCTTGGCGCAACATCGTGGTGAGTTTTACCGCCTCGACAGCGGCCCGCACGTCATGGACGCGCAAGATGTGGGCGCCCTGCTGCAGGGCAATGGTGTTGATGACCGTCGTGCCATTCAGGGCCTCGTCGGCGGCACAGTTGAGCGGCGTGTAGATCATGCGTTTGCGCGACACGCCCACCAGCAACGGAGCCTCCAACGCATGGAAGGCATCCAGGCGAGCAAGCAGTTCATAGTTCTGCTCAACGTTCTTGGCGAAGCCGAAACCCGGGTCGGCAATGACGTCCGCCACGCCCATCTGCCGCAATTCGTCGATGCGACGTGCCATCCACTCGAGCACATCGGCAGCGACGTTATCATAATCGATCATCGATGACATCGTCTCAGGGGTGCCACGCATGTGCATGAGCACATAGGGTACATGCAGCCGGGCAATCGTTTCAAACATCTTGTCATCCAATGTGCCGCCCGAGATGTCGTTAATGATGTCGGCCCCCCATTCCTCAACACAACGGCGTGCCACATCGGCCCGATAGGTGTCTACCGACAAGATAACGTCAGGAGCCTCGCGGCGGATGACAGCGAGTGCCCATTGCAGGCGTTCCATTTCGCCTTGAGCATCGACCGACGCACTGCCCGGACGTGTGGAGCAAGCCCCAACGTCGAGCATGTCGGCGCCATCGGCGAGCATCGCCCTGACACGCTGTACAAGCGTCTTCTCGTCGTTGACACGGCTTCCGCCGTAAAATGAGTCGGGTGTGATGTTGATGATACCCATCACCCACGGATGATCGATGGTCACCAGTTTCCCCTTCAGGTTAAGGCTATATGTCTTGAACGGTTGCATCATTTTCGCTCATCACATTTTAATTGGCAAAATTACAAAAAAATCTGCAGAAATAATGTACCTTTGCAGTAGATATTCACTGATATGTCAACAACAATCACAGACACAAGCATCGAGCAGGCTCCCATTGGGGTCTTTGACTCGGGTTTCGGCGGCTTGACCATCCTGCGCGACATCAAGCGGGTGTTGCCGCAATATGACTACCTGTTCGTGGGCGACAATGCCCGAGCACCCTATGGCACAAGGTCGCGAGAACTGGTCTATGAATTCACCCTGCAGGCCGTCAAGCACCTGTTCGCTCAGGGTTGCCACCTCATCATCCTGGCTTGCAACACGGCATCGGCCGAGGCTCTGCGCACCATCCAGCAGAATGACCTGCCCAAGATAGCTCCCGAGCGCCGCGTGCTGGGTGTCGTGCGTCCCACGGTCGAGAAGGTGGGCGAGCTGACCCGCACTGGCCACATCGGTGTATTCGGCACACCCGGTACAATTACCAGTCGCAGCTACAACATTGAAATCGAGGGCATGTATCCCGACTTCAAGGTCCATGGCCATGCCTGTCCCATGTGGGTGCCGCTGGTCGAGAATCGCGAGAGCGAGGGCGACGGAGCCGACTACTTCGTCAAGAAAGACATCGACCAGCTCATGACTGATTGTCCCGACATCGACACCATCATCCTGGGCTGCACACATTACCCGCTGCTCATCAACAAAATCAACCGCTACAAACCAGCCGGTGTGAATATCATCCAGCAAGGGCCAATTGTTGCAGACAGCCTTGCCGATTATCTGCAACGTCATCCCGAGATTGAGCGCCATTGCAGCCGTGGCGGCACATGCCGCTATTACACGACTGAGGACCCCGACCACTTTTCACCATTGGCGAGTGTGTTCGTCAACGAACCGGTCAATGCCCACCGCATCATCTTGTAATCAAGCAAACGCCATAACAAAAAGCATTTGGGGATAACATACTTTTGATTCTGTTATCCCCAAATTGTTATGATGTAATCCGTGTACTCTTAGTTTTGTGCTATCGGCGATTGGTTCGCAACTGGAAGGAGCGCATCGTGTAAAGCCTGCCACCGTCCGATAAACCGATCGAGAAGTCAGCTGCTCCATTCTTGAGTTTTTTAGTGGCAATCACCTCGCTCTGGTAGCGCACCGCCTTACCAGGTGCCAGTTCTTTGACAATGGCCGTCGGTGACAGGAAAACCTCCTTTGTGCCGCTCACAGTGATAACGGGAGCAATGTCATAGACATAATCACGACCCGTGTTGCGCATGATGAACACCAGTTTAGCGTGCTCTTGTGCATCTAGTGCGCCATTGTTGTTCTCATCGACAAAACGCAGCTCCTCAATCACGATATTGGCAAAGGGGCTATAGATATCGTTCTCACGATAATCGTCCATGTCGTAGTCGTAATAATAGTCCGATGAGCGGTAATTACCGTCATCCGTCTTGGGGGCAGTAGCCGCAGCACCAATGATTCCGCCAATGGCCATTCCTACCACAGTTCCCATGTCGCTGCCACGAGGGCCATCGGACAAACCTCCGATAGCCGAGCCAAACATGCCTCCAATAGTCGCACCTGTAGTCGCACCATAGAACTGGCTCATTGACTGGCAACTGGACAACATCAACACCGAAGCCATTAACCCGGCAAAGACAATCTTCTTATTCATCTTTTCAATCTACTTTAAATAATCGTTATACATTGTACGGGTCACAGATTCCGCTTACTCAGTCACTAGCAAGAATTGTGCCAACTTCGTTGCGTACGAAAAAGATGCCGTGAGCAGTCTCGCTGCCTTTAGCCTTGAGCAACAAGCGCATCGGCAATCCTTCCTCGGCCAACAGTTCCACCAGTTGTTTCCACTCGTCGCCATAATTCGACAGATGATTGAGCCACAGTTTCTTCGCCTTGGGATTCTCGCCAGTAAGCATGGGCAAGAAACCGGCCAACGAAGATGGTGTACAGAGTTCGACATCAACAGTATCGTCGACCATCTTGACCGAATTGATCACCCATTGATCACCCTGAGGGGAGGGACAACGAGCGGCCAACTGTTCAATCATGGCTTCTATCGCCATTTTTGCCTCATCATCTTGAGCTTGAGCAAGAAAAGGAAGCATGAGAACAGCGAGGAGGATAAGCAACCTTGCCTTATTCATCTCTAGCGGCTTGTTCAGCGTCCAGACTATCGATGACACCGGCAATCATGCCTTCAACAATGCTGCCGCGATAGCCCAGAGCCATTGCGTAAAGTTTGCAGATAGCCAGCTCGTTCTCGTCGAGTTCACCATCAACCATCATCATGGCCACCATGTCGCGCAAATAGGCGAGTTTAGTCTCCTCATCCTCAGGCAGGGTAATGCTGACACTGTCAGGGTCATCGATGACCTTGTTGAACTCCTCGGGGGTAATGTTCTCGCGTGATGCGACAGCCAGTAGCACAGCTAACTCCGAGTCGGTGAATCTATCATCGGCCGATGCCAGCAGCACGAGGTTCTTGAGTTGACCCAGACGTTGCAGGTCCTTAGCGTTGTCTTTTGTATCCATTGTAACAGATTTTTTATAAATCAAACCGAAATTGTCCACACCCCTAGAAAGATCACTTTAACAGGCTGTGTTCACACTTTTCGGGGCAAAGATAGTGTATTTTCACGAACTTGCTGTAATTTTGCACCATAAAACTCAAACATGATGAAAACCATACAAGAAATTAAAGAAATGCTGTCGCGCAGCGAGGGTCAAGAGGCCCTTGATGCTGCAAATGAGATTGTAGAGAACAAAACAGTAGCCAAAGAAACGCTTGCCAATGCATTATACCTGCGCGGCAACGCCTATCGCCAACAGGGCAACGTGCGCATGGCGCTCAACAGTTACCTCGAGTCGATGGAACTCGACCCTGATGGTCCTGCAGCCGAAGCTTATCGCCACATCCAGGAGCTGCTGGACTACTACAACAAGGACTACTACAATCCTTAACAAGGCATAACAAACAAAAAGAGAGGGGCAAGACAGTGATTCTTGCCCCTCTAACTATGCCGTTACGGCCTATTTCAATTCCAGGAATTGTTGGCGTCAACCAGGTTGGTCGCATTAGTGGCGGTGACTGGTTGTGAAACCGAAGTTCCTGACGGGAGAGTGTTCCCGGTGATAATGATGCCATTAGAGCCATTAGTCTTGATGAGCGTGGTGGGAACTGAGGTGACGCTCTCAACAGTGTTACCGCTGATGACCACGTCATTGAGGTAGTTTCCCGAAAACATGATGGCACGAAGGCCAGAGATGCGGTTGTTGGAAATCAGCAGGCCACCGCCCCTGGTCGAAGAAGAGGATTTCATGAAGTCGAACACATAGCTGGTGATGTTGCGGAACGTGTTATTGCGGATGATGTTGAACTTGCCCACAGTGGCATATTCCTCATCGCTGCAGCCATGATTGAACGACGTGATGGTGTTGCCATCGATTATGACATTAGTCACATCCTGGCAGAAGAAAACACCTGCACCACGGACACCGTTACCGGTCATGGTGTTACCCTCAATGACAGCATCTGAGAACACCGTTCCCATGTGCACACCATGCATCGCACAGTTCTGGATGACACAGTTCTTGACAAAGAGACCACCCTCGCCCTGGTCGCTGAGTCCGTCGTAGGATGAGTTGATGAGTTTGCAACGCAACACGAAGTGGTTAAAAGAATGCTTGTCATAGGAGATGCCGTTAGTCTTCTTGGTCGCATAAGCATCAAAATGGATGCATCCGTTGGCCCACTCCATCGGTTCATAGGTCACGTTATTGTATAATGGTCCCTCGGTCTGGCGGTTACCATCCAGGCAAATGTCATGGATAAAGACATTCACACATTCGTCCTTGAACGACCATGAGCGCAGAATCGGGAACGAAGTGGAGAGCACAGCACCAACCGGGTGATTATAAACCACACCATGTTTCTCGCTGTCGTAGGCGCTTTTGATCTTGACTTCATACTTCTCCACTCCATCCTCGACAAAAGCCGAATCGCTGATTTCAGCAATTTCGCCATATGTGCAGAAACGCGCTCTTGTGTTTGAGGGCACAAAGGGATTGCTCGAATAGGATATGAAACAGTGATCACCCACGTGATAGCCGCTGATGCCATCCACCTTTAATGTGATGGTGTGATATTCGTCATTATTATAGACACCCGTCGATATGGCATCGGTGAGTTTGTGCCATGCGGCGGGAAATTTCTTGATGACAGAATTGTCACCGTCACCATAAATCTCCATGCCGCTTGAGAGTGTCAATGGGCGGCGAATCATGTAAGTGCCCGTGGGAATATAAGCTGCCTTGTGAAATCTTGCAGCATCGGCAAACAAGGCTTCAAGCGCTTGGGTGTCGTCGGTCACGCCATCGCCCACGGCACCATAATCGGTAGCCGACAGGTAGCCGTTACTCCAAGTAAGGACACTGCTGCCACCAGCTCCGTTCAACAGGTAGTCAATGAGTTCAGTGACATCATCTATTGTAGCCTCTCCGTCAACATTCACGTCAGGCGCGACGACTTGAGCACGAGCCGCGAACGGGTTCATGTTCATCATCAACAGGCACACTATCACAGCTGCCTTATACAAATAGCCATTCTTTTTCATACTCATATCTATATAGTAGTTAATGTCTTAATTCTGTTTATGAAATGAGGCCCCAATTGGCCGTTTTATCAAAGATGTCCTTGATGTGGGCAGCCATCTTTCTGCCCCAGACAGATTCCAGTTTAGGATCATCGCGGAGATAGTCCTCGGCTGCGTTACGTGCCATTTGGATAATCTGGCCGTCCTGAGCGAGGTTGGCGATGTGCAGGTTGAAGGCGATGCCACTCTGCTGAGTGCCCTCCATGTCGCCAGGGCCACGCAGTTTCATGTCCTCCTCGGCAACAACAAAACCGTCATTGGTCTGCGTCATCACCTGCAGACGGTGACGAGTGTCACGACCCAGGTCGCTGCGCGCCATCAGGATGCAGTAGCTCTGGTCAGCTCCGCGCCCTACCCTGCCCCTCAACTGGTGCAACTGCGAGAGCCCGAAGCGCTCGGCATCCTCGATGACCATGACTGAGGCATTGGGAACGTTCACGCCCACCTCGATGACCGTTGTAGCCACAAGAACATGAGCTTGACCGCTGGCAAAGAGCATCATCTGATAATCTTTCTCGGCAGGCTTCATGCGCCCGTGCACCATCGCCACATTATAATGCGGGAAGACGTCCTTGACTTGTTCGAAACCCTGCTCCAGAGCATGCAGGTCAAGTTTCTCGTTCTCTTCGATGAGGGGATAGACGATATAGGCCTGGCGTCCCTCACGCAACTGTGAGCCCACGAACTGATACATCTTGAATCGGTCAGGCTCATGCTTGAGCACCGTGGTCACAGGCTTGCGGCCCGGCGGCAATTCGTCGATTACCGACACGTCAAGGTCGCCATAGACCGTCATCGCGAGAGTTCTGGGAATGGGTGTTGCCGTCATGACCAGCACATGTGGCGGTGCCACGCGGTTCTTGCTCCACAGCTTTGCACGCTGCGCGACACCAAAACGGTGCTGCTCGTCGATGATGGCGAGTCCCAGGTTGTGGAACTGCACAGTGTCCTCGATGAGCGCATGGGTGCCGATGAGAATCTGCAACTCACCGCTCATGAGCGCCTCGTGTATGGCGGTGCGTGCCTTCTTGCGCGTCGAACCCGTCAGCAGAGCCACTTTAACGCCAATGGCATCGGCCATAGACTTGATGGTTTCGAGGTGCTGTCCAGCAAGGATTTCGGTTGGTGCCATGATGCAGGCCTGATAGCCATTATCAAGCGCGATGAGGGCTGTCATGAAGGCGACAATCGTCTTGCCGCTGCCCACGTCACCCTGCAACAGGCGGTTCATCTGTTTGCCGCTGCCCATGTCCTGGCGCATCTCACGGATAACCCGTTTCTGCGCCCCGGTAAGCGGGAATTGCAGGATATTGTTATAGAAGTCATGGAAATAGGCCCCGACACGGCTAAACACGTGTCCGACAAGTCGGCGACTGCTTCCCTTGATATAATGCAGGATGTTAAGTTCCAGGAAGAAGAGTTCCTCAAATTTGAGACGGAGCTGTGCCCTCTGTAGCGCCTGCTGGTCGGCAGGCACATGAATGTTGCGCAAGGCCTCGGCCAGCGGCATGAGGTGATAGCGTTGCATCAGTTCGGGAGGCAAGGTTTCCGGAATGTGCTTCACAGCCGGTGTCTCAAGCAGGCTGAGAACGAGTTTGTGGATGGCTCGTGACGTGAACGAGCGGTTGCGCAGCACTTCAGTGAGATTATACACGCCTGTCAAGCCTTGTGCCACATTTTCGGTCGTCACCGCATCCACCTCTGGATGGACGATGTTCATGTGGTTGTTGAACATCGACGGCTTGCCAAACAGGATGTATTGCGTGTTGGTGTTATAGGTCTTTTGAATCGAGGCCACACGGTTAAACCACACAACCTCGATGGTACCTGTGCCATCGGTAAACAAGGCTTGGAGGCGCCGCTTGCGCCCCTCGCCCACTGTGTTGAACGTGAGGAAACGCCCCCGCAACTGAATGGCTGTCTCGTCACCATTCAGCTCGTTAACGTGATTGATGACGCTGCGGTCAATGTAGCGGAACGGGAAATAATACAGCAAGTCATAGTAGGTCGAGATGCCCAGCTCTTTCCTGAGCAGCTCAGCGCGCTTGGGACCCACGCCGTGCAGGTACTGTATGTCCGTATGACGCAGGTCAGGCATTGTTCAACAGGTATTCGGCAAGTGCCAGGTCCATTGGGCGGGTCACCTTCAGATTCTTCGGGTCGCCCTCTACAAGAAAAACATCGTGTCCGGCACGCTCCACGACTGAAGCATCGTCAGTAAATGTCGATTCAAAGGGTTGACGGTAAGCGTCCATGAGCAACCGAGCGTCAAACACCTGAGGGGTCTGCACAGCACGCAATGATGAGCGATCCAAGGCACGGCTCACCTCGCCTTCCAGCTGCCGCACTGAGTCATTCAGGGCCACCACAGGAATAGCGCTGCCACTCTTGCGGGCCTTGTCCAGCGTGCGAGCAATCAACTCCACCGAAGCTAGAGGCCGCACCCCGTCATGCACAGCAATCACATCAACATCAGCAATGTCACCAATGCTCTCAAGCGCATTCTTAACGCTGTGCCATCGTGTCTCGCCACCTGCGACGACACGATGAGGAACGGCAAAGTCGTAGCGGTCACACAGTTCACGCCACAATTCCATCTGATTGGCAGGTAAAGTCACGATTATATCATAAGAATCACCTTTATTCTCAGTGAGCGCCACACCAAAAGTCGTGATGGTGCGCATCAGGATGGGCAGTCCTGCCAACTCCAGGAATTGCTTGGGAACCTCGGCACCAAAGCGTGAGCCACTGCCGCCAGCCACTATGATAGCTATCGTTTTCATTTACAACGTTACTTTCGCGCCGACAAAGATAGTGCAAAACTGTGATAAAGACCAAAAAATGAAGGCCCATTTTCTATTCGGACCCAAACGTTACCATCTTAATAACAAATGAATTACTTGAATTTCATGAAAGCCCAAACTGCCGCCACAAGCCCAGTAGATGTTCTTTGATATCGGAAATAAATTTAAAAAGGAACCTTAAGCCTCGGCTTAAAATTCCTTTTTAGGTTTCAAATAGGTAAAATTTCTAAGGTAAAAAAGATTGTTTCAGGTTTATGGCGCAAATTTAAAGTCAAATTTTGAACCATGAACACAAAATAATTATGTTTTAAAACATATTTTTGATGTCTTTCCTATTGAAAATGGCATATCCTGCTGAAAATCAGGCATGCAAACGATTCCGTTTTTTTTTACTGTTTTTCAAAGAAATTGAGCGTGAAATTGCCATCTGCATCAAAGACGACATAGGAACACTTCGAAATCCACTCTCCCAAGAAAATGATTGGTGGCATGGATTCCTGCTCATTGATGCGGGCGATATGAATGTGACCATAGAGATAGGCATCTATGTCGGGATGCTGTTCATAGTGCTCGCGAGAGAACTCCACAAGCCTTGCGGCAGCACGTTCTGAAGTGACATGCTGTTTTCCGGGGGCACGCCGGATGCGGTTTTTGTTGGACCAGGCTGTTGCGATGGGATAGGTCCACCTGGGATGAATCGATGCGTAGAGCTTTTGGCACACCTTATTATGAAAAGACCAACGCGTTAAACGATACATGGCAGGTTGTTGGCCCACGTCATCACCATGAGAGATCAGGATGCGCTTGCCCTGTGTCTCGACCACGGTATTGCCATGAAACACCGTCATCCCGATCTGGTCCCTCAAGTAATCAAACAGCCAAACGTCATGGTTGCCTGTGACCCAAGTGATTTTCACTCCGGCATCGGCCAGCTCGGCCAATTTGCCCAGAAAACGGATGTAGCCACGCGGCACAACATACTTGTATTCATACCAGTAGTCAAGTATGTCACCCAATAAAAAGAGTTCGACTGCATCTTCCTTGATGCTGTCCAGAAAACGGCACACGCGACGCTCACACTCCAAGTGGTCGGTCATGTATTTGGCGCCCAGATGGAGGTCAGAGATGAAATATGAGTTCTTGCCAGCCATGTGCGATGGTCACAGCATGCCGAGTTCGAGTTTAGCCTCTTCGGTCATCATGCGCGGGTCCCATTCAGGCTCAAACACCAGATTGACTGTCGCACTGGTCACGCCGTCAACACTCTCGACCTTCTGTCTCACATCCTCAAAGATAAAGTCGGCGATGGGACAATTGGGTGCCGTCAATGTCATGTCAATGTCCACATGACCATCATCATTGAGGTCAATCTTGTAAATCAGTCCCAGACTGTAAACGTCAACAGGCAACTCGGGGTCATAGACCGTTTTCAACATCTTGACGATGTCTTCCTCAATTTTCAATTTCTGTTCTTGTTCCATATCTGGGTGCAAAAATAAGCATTTTCCGCCAAACATCGCCACAAGTCAAAAAAAATCCGTCGAACAGAGGCAAACCAAGGCCAAACAGTATTCATCACAAATCATCACAAAAACCATGAAAAGCGGTGAAAATCAAAAATTTTCATAAAAAATGCTGAATATTAGCGTTTAATTAGAAAAAAAGTGCGATATTTGCAGGCGCAAAAACGATGAGGGGCTCAATTTTGAGCGCTTTTTATTTGTTGTCACTGCACCAAGCGTTCAAGATAACCAATTGTCGTTCAAGCGTTTAAACTTAGTGAACTATTTAATATTTTTACTCAAAAATTAAAATTTTAGAATACAATGACTAAAGCAGAAATCGTAAGAGAAATCGCTCAATCAACTGGTATCGACAAAGCATCGGTTCTTGAAACCGTTGAGAAGTTCATGGACACTGTTAAGGATTCGCTGGCCAATGGCGAGAACGTTTATCTTCGTGGCTTTGGCAGCTTCATCGTGAAGACCCGCTCGCAAAAGACCGCCCGCAACATCAGCAAGAACACCGTTATCATCATTCCGGAGCACAACATTCCGGCATTCAAGCCCTCCAAGGTGTTCATGGATCAGGTGAAGTAATCACCCTCCCATAGTCCAAAACCGTAAATTATCATATCATCATTATATATTTCATATAACATTTTACGACTATGCCAAACGGAAAGAAACGTAAAGGCCACAAGATGGCAACGCACAAGCGTAAAAAAAGACTGCGCAAGAATCGTCATAAAAACAAGAAATAATTGCGCTTAGTCCAATCTATGACGACTGTGAAATAGCAGGAACAAACAAATTGGCACGCAAGATGGGACAACAGGCTCATGTCAAACCCGACAACCTCAGGCACCCGTCACGTCGATTGGTTTGTTCCTGTTTCGCTATTTCAGAAGAGCGGCGATACCTCCCGCCACACTCCACACACACAACCGCTCCAAGTTCCATTACACCCTCGCACAACGGTGCAGGCTTCAGTCCAGCGGGACAGTCAAAGCCACACCCCAATGTGCCACGTGTGCATTGCCACACTCTTCACCAGGCAATGGATATGTGTATTCATTTTTTAATGTATTTCACCCACACCAACTGCGATGAGAAGTGAACTAGTAGTTGACGTCACGCCCAAGGACATGACAACGGCACTGCTCGAAGACGGGCGCCTCGTGTCGTTGCAGCGGGAGACAAGAGATGCCTCCTATGCCGTGGGCAACATCTACCTTGCCAAGATAAAGAAGTTGATGCCGGGACTCAATGCCGCGTTTGTCAACGTGGGACATCCCAAGGACGCATTTCTTCATTATCTTGATCTGGGTTCACAGTTCAACACTTTCTCTCAATACATCCAGACGGTTCGAGCCAATCCCAACAAGCGGCCGACAAGCATCAGCAAAATCAAGAGCCAGCCCGACACCAACAAACACGGCACCGTCAGCGACGTGCTGGAACAGGGACAAGAGATTCTAGTGCAGATTGCTAAAGAGCCCATTTCAACCAAAGGGCCGCGGCTGACGACCGAGATTACCTTCACAGGACGTTTCATGGTGCTCACACCCTTCAACGACCGCATCTCGGTATCCCAAAAGATAAAGGACCACGCCGAAAAGACACGATTGCGCAGACTCATCGAGAGTATGAAGCCCAAGAACTTCGGAATCATCGTGCGCACCTCGGCCGAAAACAAAAAAGCAGCCGAACTCAATGCCGAGCTCAAAACATTGCTCAAAGCTTGGGACGACGCCATTGCCAAGGTTCAACAGTCCAGCGCCCCCAGCCTCGTCTATGAGGAAGAGAGCCGAGCCGTCGGTGAAATCAGGGACATCTTTAATCCCGACTTTGAGAGCATTATCGTTAATAATGCCGAAGTGTATGAACAGATTCATGACTATGTGAACCTGATAGCCCCCGATCGCAGCGATACCGTCAAACTATACAGCGACGATGTTCCCATCTTTGACAAGTATGGCATCACCAAGCAAATCAAGTCGTCATTCGGAAAGACGGTATCCTTCAAGTCGGGCGCATACATAATCGTAGAAAGCACCGAGGCCCTTCACGTCATCGATGTGAACTCAGGCAACCGTTCCCGCACCAGCACCGACCAGGAAAGCAACGCGCTGAACGTGAACCTGCTTGCTGCCGATGAGATTGCCAGGCAGTTGCGCCTCAGGGACATGGGAGGCATTATAGTGATTGATTTCATCGACATGGCCAAGGCCGAACACCGGCAAGAACTTTACCAGCACATGCGTGAAGTGATGCAGAAGGACCGTGCCCGTCACAACATATTGCCGCTGAGCAAATTCGGACTGATGCAAATCACCCGTCAGCGTGTGAGACCCGCACTGGATATAGCTACCGCTGAGACCTGCCCGTCATGTGGCGGCACCGGCGAAGTGCAACCCTCACTGCTTTTTACCGACAAGTTGAAAGACAAGATTGATTACCTTGTCCACACGTTGAACGTGAGCAACTTCATTATGTATGTCCATCCTTTTGTCGACGCCTACCTCAAGAAAGGCTTGGTGAGCGAGTACTGGAAATGGCGCAGAGAATTCAAGCGCAAATTCCGCATCCTGCCCGATCAGTCGCTCAATTACTTGGAGTATAAGGTCATCGACAAAGACCGTAACGAGATCGACCTTAAAGAAGAGAAAGACACCAGCAGCAGCGAAACCAGCAAAAAGGAACGACGTTCCAAAAAACACGCTGCCGCCGACGAAGACAGCAAGGATTGATGCCATTCTCCCCACGACAGTGCATCAACCTGTGACAGACATCAAGACCACCCTGCACAATACCAGCGGGGCGGTCTTTTTTATTGTGGTCCTGCCATGCCGCATCTCAACAAGAACCGAGAGAAGCCACGTCACTGGCGGCTATAGTAGTGGTATCGTTAAATATTGTAAAACTGCATGACAGTTGCATAAATTGGTCTATATTTGCAGTGTAATCAGACAAACTTTTTTAATCCTTTAAACCAATAACTAACTTTAAACATGGCAACAAAGAAAACAAAACCTGCTGTGAAGAAAGAATCAAAGAGTAAGAAAAACAACTGTCAGCCCAATCCCCTGGGCGCTGAAACCAAGCGTTACATCCAGATGGAAGAGCGCTACGGCGCACACAACTACCACCCACTGCCCGTTGTCCTGAAGAAGGGTAAAGGCATCTATGTGTGGGACGTTGAGGGCAAGAAGTACTTCGACTTCCTGTCGGCCTACAGCGCTGTGAACCAGGGTCACTGCCACCCCCGCATCGTGAAGGCGCTGACCGATCAGACCAAGTCGTTGTGCCTGACTTCGAGGGCATTCTACAACGAGGCCTTCTGCGAGTATGAGAAATTCATGCATTCCTATTTCGGCTATGACAAAGTGCTGCCCATGAACACCGGTGCCGAGGGCGTTGAGACCGCCCTGAAGCTCGCCCGCCGCTGGGGTGTTGTGAAGAAAGGCATACCCAACGATAAGGTTAAAATCATCTGCTGCGAAGGCAATTTCCACGGCCGCACCGTGACTGTTATCACCATGAGCAATGACCCGGACAGCTATGCCAACTATGGTCCGCTGACCCCCGGTTTCATCCGTATCCCCTACAATGACACCAAGGCGCTTGAGAAGGCGCTTGAGAAATATGGCAAAGAGGTTGCCGCTTTCATCGCCGAGCCCATCCAGGGTGAAGCCGGTGTGTTCGTTCCCGACGACGGCTACCTGAAGAAATGCTTCGGCCTGTGCCACGAGCACAACGTGCTCTTCATCGCCGATGAGGTGCAGACCGGTATCGCCCGCACGGGTAAGATGCTGTGTTCTCAGCACGACGGCATCCGTCCCGACATCGTAATCCTGGGTAAGGCCCTGGGCGGTGGCGTGTTGCCCGTATCGGCTTGCTTGGCCGATGACGACATCATGCTGAACGTGAAGCCCGGCGAGCACGGCTCGACCTTTGGTGGTTTCCCCTTGGCTGCCCGCGTTGCCGTTGAGGCTCTGAAGGTGGTTAAGGATGAGAAGCTCGTTCAGAATGCCGAGAAGATGGGTAAGATCTTCCGCAAGGAGATTGAGAAAATCAACTCACCGTTCATCGTGCAGGTGCGCGGTCGTGGTCTGTTGAACGCTATCGTCACCAAGCCCGTCGAGGGCAAGACCGCTTGGGACATCTGCCTCAAGCTGCGTGACAACGGTCTGTTGGCCAAGCCGACCCATGACCACATCATCCGCTTCGCTCCTCCCTTGTGCATCAACAAGGAGGAACTCATGGAAGCCATCGGCATCATCAAGAAGACCTTCGAGCAAATGTTCGGATAATTCATTATTCAAGTGTCGCAAGCCCATGTGGCTTGCGGCACTTGAAGTATAGAGGTTAGAGGTTAGAGACACTGGCTATATCCACAAACCATCCATTTTCACTAAAAACAAACAAAAACTAGTAACTATATATAGGGACTAGAAACTAAAAACCATAAACATAAAATGAATAACGCTAGAATCAAATTTCCCCTTCCCGCCAATGAGCCGGTGAAGGCCTATATGCCCGGTTCTCCCGAGCGCGTTGCCCTCGAGGCTGAACTCGAGCGCCAGAGCAAAATCGTGGTTGACATCCCCATCATCATCGGCGGC
>JAEEGF010847143.1_pt1 | contig 45669 bp, 40 predicted proteins | sample 9134171 | NCBI WGS metagenome assembly JAEEGF01 (sample SAMN16246542, study PRJNA631951) | gut metagenome | biome: gut microbiome; feature: rumen; material: AP-attached | host: Bos | place: Iran: Karaj | collected 2018-10
ATGGAGCACTTCTTCATGCGTCAAGGTTATTATACGTTGCTGTTTAATGGCGATAAGCAGATGTCGCTGATGAAGGATACTGCGGTCAACGAGGCTGTGGTCGAGAAGATTCAGTTGAGGAAAAATCGTGTGATGAACTATCATTTCCTTCGTATTAAGGGGGCGTGGATGATGACGGAGGTGAACGTAACGCCACTGGAGGAAAATGCCAATGCCTCGTTTCTCAAATTTTACCAGCGCTTCGTGACAGACAGCGTGTTTCAAGAGCATAGCATCAATGAGACGGTGCAGTTCGTAGGTCCTGATCCTGATGATGATTTCAGTATGATGGAGGGTGTGATTACACCAGATACGTGGGAAGCCTTTGCCCCAACGTTACCATCAAAACTGTTGTATAATATCGTATATGGTAAGCCTAAACCAGCCGGTGACGAGCAGATTTTCCTGATGCGTGGTGTGTCGAACGGACTTGAATTGGAACTCCGTTTTAAGAAGGTGGACGGCAGATGGCTCTTGATGAAAATGACGACATGAGAATCGAGAATAATTATAGTCTGAAAGCTCATAACACATTTGGCATCGATGCCAAATGCAGACAGTTTATAGAATATGCGACAGAAGCTGAAGCCCAGGAAGTGGCCAAACTGCTCCGGGAAGAGAGGAAACCATTTATTATAATAGGTGGGGGCAGTAACCTTTTGCTGACGAAGGACTACGAGGGTATCGTAGTGCATGCAACAGTGAAAGGTGTGGAACGTCATGGGCAGAGGCTGACATGCGGCGCTGGTGAAGAATGGGATTCCATTGTAGCAAGAAGTCTTGAGATGGGGCTCTATGGTGCAGAGAATCTTTCACTGATTCCTGGTGACGTGGGTGCAAGTGCTGTGCAGAATATAGGCGCTTACGGTGCAGAGGCTAAGGACCTGATTCGTCGTGTTCATGCTGTGGAAATAGCCTCTGGCAAAGTCTGCGAAATAGACCATACGGCATGTGAGTATGGCTATCGACAGAGCCGTTTCAAGCACGACTGGAAAAATCAGTATTTAATTGTGAGTGTGGAGTATGAGTTCTCTGAGACCTTTGAACCTCGCCTTGACTATGGTAATATCAGGGCTGAACTGGAACACAGGGGTATTTCAGAGCCCACGCCTCAGCAGTTGAGACAGACGATTATCGATATTCGCCTTGCAAAGTTACCCGATCCGAAAGTCATGGGTAATGCAGGCAGTTTCTTCATGAACCCTATTGTGAGCAGGGCGAAATACGAGTCATTGGCTGCACAATACGATAAGTTGCCTTATTACGAACTGGATGCAGACCACGTTAAGATCCCGGCAGGTTGGATGATCGATCAGTGTGGATGGAAAGGCAAATCGCTGGGACGTGCTGGCGTTCATGACAAGCAGGCACTGGTGCTCGTGAATCTCGGTGGGGCGACCGGTGAAGAGATTGTAACACTTTGCGAGACGATTCAAAAAGATGTGAAGGCTCAATTCGACATAGATATTTATCCGGAGGTCAACATTATATGAAGCTGATATTTTTGGGAACGGGAACGTCTTGTGGGGTACCAGTCATTGGATGCCAATGTGAGGTGTGCCAGAGTACTCATTCCAAGGACAGGAGAACGCGTTGTTCTGTATTGTTGGAGACGGAGAACACTCGTCTGCTGATTGACTGTGGACCAGACTTCCGTGAACAGATCTTGCCTCAGCCATTTCGTAAGATAGACGGTATCCTGATAACCCATAGCCATTACGACCACATGGGGGGAATGGATGATATCCGTCCGTATTGTCAGTTTGGAGCGATCAACGTGTATGCTGACCCGATAGCCAGGAAAGCAATGCTGGAGATGTTGCCTTATTGTTTTGCAGAGAACCGTTATCCTGGTGTACCTGCCATCGGATTGCACGAAATCCATAAACACGAACCGTTCCGCATTGGTGATTTCGAGATTATGCCTATTGAGGTGATGCATGGTAAACTCCCTATCTTGGGCTATCGCATCGGTAAACTGACATATATCACAGATATGAAAACCATTGATGAAGGTGAGCTGAAGTATTTGGAGGGAACGGAGTTGCTGGTGGTCAACGCCCTACGATTCGACAAGCCTCACCACTCTCACCAACTTGTTGACGACGCCATCGCATTTTCGAGAAGGGTAGGGGCAAAGCAGACTCTCTTGATTCACGTCTGCCACGATATCGGTTTGCACGATAAAGTTAATGAGATGCTTCCTGAAGGTATTCAACTGGCATACGACGGTCAGGAAGTGTTACTCTGAGAATTATTTCTTCTTTTTCTTCTTTCCAAAAAGGAAACCGTAACTCTTCATAAGTTTACGGATGAGCATAAATGTATCAAAGGCTACGATGCCGTTGCTAATCAGTCCTGCTATATAGTCAGACTTAGTGTTGTTCTCGCGTTTCAGAAACACTTGATCCCAGAGAGTGGAAAACTGTGTGTTGTCCTTTTGTAGTTCGTTGAGCAGTTCGTCCTTTCGCTGACGTATCTCTTCGAGCGAACGGTATTCTCTGACGGGTTTCTTGACGGGTAACATAACTGGGAGATCTAAATGTTATTTGCTGAGTAGAAGCTCTGCAAGAAAATGTACAAGCGGCTTCTCAATCCAAGGTTTGCGGAAATAGATGATTGCCAAGAACAGAAGCAGATGGGTGATACCCACTATCATGAATGCCAGTGCCGGGCCAGTATAGTTGGCGAGCCAATAGGCTAAGGCAAAGGAAAAGAATATGATAACGGCAATGATGATGAAGCAAAAGAAGATTGCCAAGGCGGCAGCCGTTAATAGGCGTACCACCTTGTCAATCACATCGAGTTTGACGAATTCAGCCTGTAGCCCGAGGTAATGTTTTAATACCTCAATCAGTTGGGCAAAGGTCTCAACGTTCTTGTCGCTTGAAAGCATCACACAGTGTCTTCTTCAGGTTTATTCCTCTTCTGAAGCGTCCTGGATGTCATCAACCAAGTCAACAACCTCCTTGCGGCTAAGCTTGATGTTGTGCTTCTTCAGAAAGTCCTCTACTGCATCTGTAATCTTTACGCGGGTGTCTTGTCCCTTTTCGGGAGCGATAAGAATGCCTAAGGCAGCGCCAGCGATAGCACCACCAAGGAATGCGCCAATGTAACCTAAACTTTTCATAATCTCAATTGTTTTAATTTCGTTTGTAATGAATTGTTTTGCAAATATACGAATTTTTTCCTTTCTTGTGCAAAAAAGAGCAGAAAATTTGTGAAAAAAGTTAGTATTTTCCCGATTTAACAAACTTTATGTGCCATTTTCGCTGAGTTTTGCGTGATATTTTGTAATTTCGCACCAAATTTGTAGAATAACATCTTTTAAAATACAAACAACAAAATGAAAAAGTACACCCTTTTATGCGTTGGTTTATGCGCAGCAATGGCTTTCACAAGCTGTAAGTCAAATGAGAGTGCCTATAAGAAGGCATATGAGAAGGCAAAGCAGTATGACACCGCAACAGCACAGCAGACAACTGCTTCTGATGCTGTCGTAGCTCCCGTAGAGGCAAGACCTGCTACAGACGCACGCGTGGTTGATAATCTCGACAATGTGTCTGTTCGTCAGGAGAGCGTGCTCCTCATAAGTGGTTCTGGTCTGAAGGCATTCAGCGTGGTGGTTGGTTCTTTTGGCTTGATCTCTAATGCAGAGGGACTTCAGCAGCGTCTGAAGTCAGCAGGCTATGATGCTCAGATTGTAAAGAATGAGGACAAGAATATGTACCGTGTAGTAGCCAGTACTTTTGCAGGTAAAGCTGATGCTGTATATAGCCGTGATCAGCTCCGTGCTACCTATCCTGATGCATGGTTGCTTTATAACGCTCGCTAATTTCACAATTTGGCGAGGATCTTATCTATAGATTACGGTAAAAAGCGTACCGGTTTAGCAGTCACCGACCCATTACAGATTATTGCTGGAGGGTTGGCGACTGTTTCTACATCGGAGCTTTTCGACTGGCTTAAGGCCTATTTGACCAAAGAGCCGGTGGAGCGCATCATCATCGGTGAGCCGCGTCAGCCTAATGGTCAGCCAAGTGAGAACCTGCAGCGAGTGCAGCAGTTCGTCAATCGCTGGCGAAAAGCGATGCCTGATGTGCCTATTGAGTATTTCGATGAGCGTTTCACTTCGGTATTGGCTCATCAAGCGATGATCGATGGCGGACTGAAGAAGAAGGCGCGCCAGGATAAAGGTCTTGTTGATGAGATCTCTGCCACCATCATTTTGGAAGATTATTTAAGAAGCAGAAAATGATATTACCTATTTATATATATGGGCAGCCCGTTCTCCGGAAGGTGGCTGAAGACATCACGCCAGACTATCCTCAGTTAAAGGAACTGATAGAGGATATGTGGGAGACTTTGGCTGATTCAGAGGGCATCGGTTTGGCTGCGCCTCAGATAGGGAAGTCAATCCGTTTGTCGGTAATTGATCTCGATGTGCTGTCGGATGATTTGCCTGAATATAAAGGTTTCAAGAAGGTGTTCATCAATCCCCATATTGTGGAATATGATGAAGAGCATACTGATAGTTCGGAAGAGGGGTGCCTATCGTTGCCCGCCATCCATGAGAAAGTCGTGCGCCCCACACGTATCCATGTGGAGTGGGATGATGAGCAGTTCCAACATCATGACGAATGGATTGAAGGCTATCTCGCTCGTGTCATGCAACATGAGTTTGATCATCTGGATGGTAAGATGTTTATCGACCATATCTCACCTCTTAGAAAGCAGCTCATCAAAAGCAAACTCCGTGCACTGACGATGGGTTGTTATCGTTGTGGTTATAAGACGAAACCTGTCAGAAGATAAAAATGCGTCGCATTTTTTATCTTCTGCTGTTCATACCGTTAGTCAGTTTTGCACAGTTCAATACTGACCGTTTGGTGATGATAGGGCGCTCTGCGCTCTACTATGAGGATTATGTCCTCTCTATCCAGTATTTTAATCAGGCCATCAGTCAGAAGCCTTGGCTCTATGAGCCATGGTTCTTTCGAGGAGTGGCAAAATTTTATCTCGAAGACTATCGAGGAGCAGAGAGTGACTGTTCCGAGGCCATAGAGCGTAATCCCTATGTGGTGAGTGCCTATGAGTTGCGAGGACTCTGTCGTATCAATCAGAAGAAATATTCTGAGGCGGTAAGCGACTATGACCGTGCCCTGCGCTATGACCCTGAGAATCAGGGGCTGTGGCACAACCGCGTGCTCTGCTTGATACAAGAGAAGAACTATGATCGTGCATTGGCAGAGATTGATACGATGATCGTGCACTGGTCGAGATATGCACGTGCCTATTCGATGCAAGCTGAGGTCTATCTGATGCAAAAAGACACTACGAAAGCTGTGCAGTCGCTTGACAAAAGTTTGGAACTTGACCCCTATGACGGTGGTATTTGGGCAGAGCGTGCCGTCATCAGTCTCGCCCGTCAGCAGTGGAAAGAAGGTGAGGAGTATCTTTCAAAGAGCATTCATCTGCTGCCGAAGCATCCTGGCAACTATATCAACCGTGCGCTGGCACGCTATAATCAGAGTAATCTTAGAGGTGCAATGGCCGACTATGATACAGCCCTTGACCTCGATCCCAATAATTTCCTTGGTCATTATAATCGTGGTCTGTTGCGTGCACAGGTTGGCGATGATAATAGAGGTATTGAGGATTTCGATTTCGTGTTGAAGTTGGAACCCAATAACCTGATGGCACTTTTCAACCGTGCTTTGCTATTAGAGCAGACAGGTAACTTACGTGCAGCCATCCGCGATTATTCAAAGGTGATAGAGGAATATCCGAATTTTTGGTTCGGACTGCAGCATCGTGCCTCCTGTTATCGTCGTCTTGGTAATACGAAGCAGGCAGAGCTCGACGAGTTCCGTATTCTGAAGGCTCAGATGGACAAGCGATATGGCCATCAGCCCCGACTCTCGAAAAAGCAGATGCGTAAGCGCAGTGACGAGGACCTGGAGAAATACAACCAGATTGTAGTGGCTGATGAGCAGGAGGTGGAACATGAGTACAAAAGCGACTATAGGGGCAGGGTGCAGAACCGTAAGGCTGAACTTACGCTCCAGCCGATGTTTGGTCTGACGTTCAGTCGTCCTAAGAATGACGTGAAACATGACAATCCTTATGAGGAAACGGTAGAGAACTTCAATCAGAAATCTCATGCCAGAACTATTTATGTATCTTGTGATCAGACGAAGTTAGATGAGAATCGGATGAAACAGACTTTCACTTATATAGACTCCCTGAGTACCGCTATCGATGCCTCGAAGAATACATCCGATGTCAAGCCGCTATTGTTCTTGAGAGCTATTGCTTATTGTTCGATTCAGAATTTTGACAATGCGATAGACGATCTGGGTATCTACCTTCAGATTGATAGCACGTCATCACTGGCTTATTGGCAAAGGGCTGTTTGTCAGGCCAAAATCAATGAGTTCAATGCTGCACAAGGCACGAACATAGAACTCCAGTCTGCCAATGTTCTTGGTGATTTGTCTGATGCCATCCAACTGTCTCCTAAGAATGCCTACCTCTATTATAATAGGGGTAATCTCTATGCCTTACGTCAGGACTATCAGCGTGCTATTGACGACTATAACCGCGCCATTGCCCTTGAGCAGGATATTGCTGAAATCTATTATAACAGAGGACTGGCCCGTATCCACAGCAAACATGTGGCTGAGGGCATCGCAGATCTTAGTAAAGCGGGTGAACTGGGAATCTATCAGGCTTATAGTGTGATTAAGAAATACCAAAAATAATGAACTATTCCAGACTTTTTCTTCTGACGGCCATCACCGTCAATAGTTGGCAAGTACTAGCTGACGACCAGTTGAAAGGTACCGTTATTGGTACTGCAGAGGCTGTTGATTACAGCACAAACAGTAAATCTACGACTGTCAATACATGCGAGAATGCTTTTGATGGTGATTTTGAGACCTTTTTCGCCTCTTATGATAGAAGTTACACATGGGCAGGACTTGACTTAGGCAGTCCTCATGTGATTACTCGCGTCGGTTGGGCACCTCGTAATGACAGCAATGGCCCTGCCAGGGTGGTGCTAGGGGTGTTCGAGGGTGCAAACAGCCCTGATTTCATGGATGCCCTGCCACTTTATCTGATTGACGAGAAGGGTACCATTGGAAAGATGTCGTATGCAGATGTAAGTTGTTCACGCGGCTTCCGCTATGTGCGTTATGTCGGTCCTTCAGATAGCAGATGTAATCTTGCAGAATTAGCATTCTATGGACATGCTGGTGAAGGTGATGACTCCCATCTTTATCAGATTACGAACCTGCCAACCGTCTCCATCCATACACTGAACGGTGAAATACCTTATGACAAGGAACATCAGATTGTATCGCAGTTGACCATTATCTCTGATAACGGCACAAAGCTGTTGTCGGAACCCGGTACGACGAAAGAGCGCGGTAATGCCTCACGGGATTTCCCCAAGAAGCCTTGGCGTATAAAATTCGATAAGAAGCAGAATGTACTCGATGCTCCTGCAAAAGCCAAGAAGTGGACACTTATCAATAATTATGGCGACAAAACCTTGATGCGCAACCTGCTCGCTTTCCAGTTGAGTAAGCGTCTCGGCATGCCATATACACCATATGGCGCATCTGTCGATGTACTGATGAATGGCGAATATAAGGGGTGTTATCAACTATGCGATCAGGTGGAGATCAACAAGGGTCGTATTGAAATAACAGAGATGTCGAAAGAAGATAACGATGGTGAAGCTCTGACAGGTGGCTATCTTGTAGAGGTTGATGCCTATGCCAATAAGGAAATCTCGTGGTTCAATTCGTCTGGTGGCAACCCCGTGACTATCAAATCGCCCGACGAGGAAGATATCACTACACAACAGCGCAATTATATCGAAAGTTATTTCAATCAGATGGAGCGCGACCTCGATCACTATCTTGACAAGAACACCTTTTTGCGTCATTTCTTAGTGGGCGAATTGTCGGGCAATACTGATACGTATTGGAGTACGTTTATGTATAAGGAACGCGGCGATGATATGATGTACACAGGACCGGTATGGGACTTTGATCTGGCTTTCGACAACGACCAACGTACTTTCCCTGTCAATAGCAAAAACGACTTTATCTATCGCACCAAAGGTAGTTGTGCAGGTAAGATGAGAAATTTAGTAGATGCCTTTGTACTTCGTAACAGTGATTCTCAGACGATGTTGCTCGATATTTGGGACAAAGCACGTCAGAAGGATCTCACAGAGGAGAGCCTTGTGGCTTATATCGACCAGATGGAGGCTGAACTCGATAAGTCGCAGCGACTGAATTTCATGCGGTGGCCCATTCTCAATCAGCGGGTTCACCAGAATCCGAAGACCTGGGGTAGCTATCAGGCGGAAGTGGAGAACGTCCGACGATTTATGAAAGAACGTCTGAAGTGGATGGACGAACGACTTGGATATCATTATGTACCCAGCGGTATTCAGGAGACTATCTTGGATATGTCTCTGCCTTATGAGGTGTATACGGTTGAAGGTGTCTCTTGCGGACAGCGTCTCGATGCACTACGTCCAGGTATCTATATTGTGCGTCAGGGACAGACCACGCGTAAGATTGTAAAAAGATAAAAGCTTAAAAAGGTAGGAAATTATTTGGTGTTTCGCTCAATTTGCACTAACTTTGCACCCGTTTAAACTCAAACATATATTGTAGATATGATTAACATTACTTTTCCAGACGGATCTGTTCGCTCGTATGAGCAGGGCGTGACTGGTTTTCAGATTGCAGAGAGCATCTCTCCGGCTCTTGCGCGCAGCGTTGTAAGCTGTGGAGTAAACGGTGAGACCGTAGAGCTTAACCGTCCTATCAATGAGGATGCCAAGATAGAGCTCTATAAGTTTGAAGACGAGCAGGGTAAGCATACCTTCTGGCACACTTCTGCCCACTTGTTGGCAGAGGCTTTGCAGGAGTTGTATCCTGGCATTCAGTTCGGTTTCGGACCTGCTGTCGAGAACGGCTTTTTCTATGATGTGCTGTTACCCAATGGCGAAAGCATCAAGGAGAGCGATTTTCCAACGATAGAAGCAAAGATGAAGGAACTGGCTTCAAAGAAAGAGGCTGTGGTTCGTCGTGAGGTGCCAAAGGCTGAGGCTCTGAAAGAGTTTGCCGCAGATGGCCAGACTTACAAGTGTGAACACATTGAGCAGGATCTCGAAGACGGTTCAATCACTACTTATACACAAGGTAATTTCACCGACCTCTGCCGTGGTCCACACCTCGTGGATACGGGTGAGATCAAAGCCATTAAGCTGACTTCTGTCGCTGGTGCTTTCTGGCGTGGCGATGCTACCCGTGAACAGATGCAGCGCCTTTATGGTATTTCTTTCCCCAAGAAGAAGATGCTCGACGAGTATCTTGTGATGTTGGAGGAAGCAAAGAAACGCGACCATCGTAAGATTGGTAAAGAGATGGAACTGTTCATGTTCTCTGAAAAGGTGGGTAAGGGACTACCTATCTGGTTACCGAAGGGAACGGATCTCCGTCTGCGTCTGCAGGAGCACTTGCGTAAGGTGCAGAAGCGTTACGGCTATCAGGAAGTTATCACACCACATATCGGTGGAAAGAGCCTCTATGTGACATCTGGCCACTATGCCCACTATGGACAGGACTCTTTCCGACCTATCACGACACCAGAGGAGGGCGAGGAATATATGTTGAAACCCATGAACTGTCCTCACCACTGTGAGATCTTTGCATGGAAACCCCGTTCGTATAAGGACCTGCCTTTGCGTATCGCAGAGTTTGGTACTGTTTATCGCTATGAACAGAGCGGTGAACTCCATGGACTGACCCGTGTACGTTCGTTCACCCAGGATGATGCCCACCTCTTTTGCCGTCCTGATCAGGTAAAGCAGGAGTTCCTCAACGTGATGGACATTATCGGTGTGGTGCTGACAGCTTTCGGGTTTAATTTTGAAGCACAGATTTCACTGCGCGATCCCAATAATCATGAGAAGTACGTTGGTACTGACGAAGACTGGGCACTGGCAGAGAAGGCTATTGTTGAGGCTTGCGAGGAGAAAGGTCTGCATGCTAAGGTTGAGTATGGCGAGGCAGCCTTCTATGGTCCAAAGCTCGACTTTATGATAAAGGATGCTATCGGACGTCGCTGGCAGTTGGGTACGATTCAGGTCGATTACAATCTGCCTAAGCGTTTCCAGTTGGAATATACCGACGAGGACAACACGAAGAAGACACCTGTGATGATTCACCGTGCACCCTTCGGTTCTCTCGAGCGTTTCACCGCTGTGCTTATCGAGCACACCAGCGGTCATTTCCCACTATGGCTTACTCCTGACCAAGTGGCTATCTTGCCATTGTCTGAGAAGTATAACGACTATGCTCAGGAAGTCTGTAAGAAGTTCTGTGAGGCAGGTGTACGTGCTACCATTGATCTCCGTAATGAGAAACTGGGCCGTAAGATTCGTGACAACGAACTGAAGCGCATTCCTTATATGGTGATTGTCGGCGAGAAAGAGCAGCAGGACGGTACCGTTGCTGTGCGTCCACAGGGCGGTGGTGAACAGAGTGTGAAGACCATTCAGGAATTCATAGATGAGGTCAATGCACGTGTTGCCGAAATGACGAAAGACTTTTGATAAAGAATGAAAGAATGAAGAGATGACATGCAATTCAGTGTGCTATATGTTAAATAAATATAAAATATATGGCTATCAGTTGCTTTCATTTCTTCATTTCTTCATTTCTTCATTTATTTATAGTAATTTTGCACCCGATTTCTTAAAAAGTAGTTGATGAAGAATGACAAAATGAAGCAACAGTACCGAATTAACGAACAGATTCGAGTACGTGAAGTACGCATCGTAGGCGATGAAGGCTCGTCTGTAGTCTCAACCCGTGATGCATTGAATATGGCCCGCGAACAGGGTGTTGATCTCGTAGAGATTTCGCCCAACGCCAACCCGCCTGTTTGTCGTCTTATCGACTATTCCAAGTTCCTTTACCAGCAGAAGAAACGCCAGAAGGAAATGAAGGCAAAGCAGGTGAAGGTCGAGGTGAAGGAAATACGGTTCGGACCTCAGACGGATGAGCACGACTACCAGTTCAAGCTCAAGCACGCTAAGGAGTTCCTTGAGGAAGGCAATAAAGTACGTGCCTATGTGTTCTTTCGTGGACGTTCCATCTTGTTCAAAGAGCAGGGCGAGGTGTTGCTCCTTCGTTTCGCCAACGATTTGGAGGAAGTGGGTAAGGTAGAGTCGATGCCTTCGCTCGAAGGAAAGAAGATGTTTATCTATCTGGCGCCAAAGAAGGCTGGTTCTGCCAAGAAGAGTCAGCAGGCTCGTGATCGTGAGGCTGCAGAGGCAGAAGCCAAGGAGGCGCAGAAATCTCAGAAGGTTCAGCAGACTGAAATGGAGAAGGAAAGACCTGCAAACGGAGGACTTTTTGCAAATGCTAAGATTTCTGCTGATGCCTTGAAGAAGTTAACAGAAGAAGAGTAGAAAAAAGAAGGCGGCGCGCCCGGTATATGCGTTGTCGCCGGATATTAATAACAATTTAAAATTTATAAACAATGCCAAAAGTAAAGACAAACTCCGGTGCTAAGAAGAGATTCTCATTCACCGGTACAGGTAAGGTAAAGAGACGTCACGCTTACCACAGCCACATTCTCACGAAGAAGACCAAGAAACAGAAGCGTAACTTGGTAGGTACAACTATCGTTGATCCTTCAAACATGAAGCAGGTTCGTGACCTGTTGTGTCTCCGTTAAACCTATTGTCGAACATTTAAAGTAAGAAAATTATGCCAAGATCAGTAAATCACGTTGCATCAAGAGCAAAGCGTAAGAGAATTTTGAAGCTTACCCGCGGCTATTTTGGAGCCCGCAAGAATGTTTGGACAGTAGCGAAGAACACATGGGAGAAAGGTCTGACCTATGCTTATCGTGATCGTCGTAACAAGAAGCGCAACTTCCGTGCACTGTGGATTCAGCGTATCAACGCTGCCGCTCGCTTGGAGGGTATGAGCTACTCTGTTCTGATGGGCAAGCTTAGCAAGGCAGGTATCGAGATTAACCGTAAGGTGCTCGCTGACCTCGCTATGAACAATCCCGAGGCTTTCAAGGCTATCGTGGAGAAGGTGAAGTAAAAAAGATTTAATGTCTTTATCATCTATAATCCCCACCAGCCTTGGTGGGGATTATTAATAATAGAAAGATTGTTAGGATAACCATAAACTAAAAGAAATGAAAACAACTATTTTTGATCTGTTGAATCGTAAGGGACAGCAGCCTGTGAGCATGTTGACTGCTTATGATTACAACACTGCCCGTACCATCGATGAGGCGGGTGTTGACATGATATTAGTGGGCGACTCGCTTGGCAATGTTATGTTAGGCTATGAAAACACATTAGCAGTGACCGTAGAGGATATGATTCATCATGGCAAGGCCGTCTGTCGTGGAGCCAAGCAGGCCTTTGTTGTGGTTGACATGCCCTTTATGTCGTATCAGGCCTCAGTTGAGGATGCTGTTCGCAATGCTGGTCGGATCATGAAAGAGACTAATTGTCAGGCCGTGAAGCTGGAGGGTGGCTTAGAATATGCTGACCGTATCAAGGCTATCGTGCAGGCAGGAATACCAGTTGTGGCTCATATCGGTCTGACCCCTCAATCTGTCAATGCGTTAGGCGGTTATAGGGTACAGGGCAAATCACTCGAACAGGCTCAGAAACTGAGACTCGATGCGAAGGCTGTTGAAGAGGCCGGAGCCTTTGCCATCACACTAGAATGTGTACCCGCTCCTTTAGCGACATTGATAACACAGGAGAGTAAAGCACTCACTATTGGTATTGGTGGCGGTAATGGCTGTGACGGTCAGGTACTGGTATATCAAGATATGCTAGGCTATACCGGTGGCTTTGTCCCCAAATTTGTGAAGAAATATGCTGATTTGCACAGTGTGATGCTTGAGGCCTTCCGACAGTATAAGGAGGATGTTGCTCAGCGCACGTTCCCTGCAACAGACAAATCATATGATATCAGTGACGAAGTGATGGAGAAACTCTTTGAACCTGATTATAAACTTTAAAATAAAATATGAAAGTTGTAAAAACTGTAAAAGAAGTAAGAGAGATCGTTGCTGGTTGGCGTAAGGAGGGCCTTTCTGTAGGTCTGGTTCCTACAATGGGTTATCTCCATGAAGGTCATCAGAGTCTGATCAGCAAATCTGCGAGCCAAAACGACCGTACTGTGGTGTCGGTGTTTGTGAACCCCATCCAGTTTGGACCCAATGAAGACCTGGAAGCTTATCCGCGCGACCTGAACCGTGATATGCAGAAGGTTGAGGAAGCTGGTGGTGACCTGATTTTTAATCCAGAACCCGCAGAGATGTATCCTGGGCACTTCACCTCGTTTATTGATACAACAGAAACTACAGAGTTGCTCTGCGGTGCTGTGCGTCCTGTGCATTTCCGTGGGGTATGCACAGTGGTGGGTAAACTCTTCAATATCGTTCAGCCCGATCGTTCCTACTTTGGACAGAAAGATGCCCAACAGCTGGCAACGATCAAGCGCTTTGCACGTGACCTGAATTTCCCGACAGAAATCGTATCTTGTCCCATTGTGCGTGAGGATGACGGCCTTGCCAAGTCGAGTCGTAACACCTATCTGAATCCAGAGGAGCGTCAGGCTGCTCTTATCCTTTCCAAGAGCTTGAAAAAAGGTCTCGAGGCTATTGAGCAGGGAGAACGCGATTCCCAGAAGGTCATCAACATGATTCGTGAGAGTCTTGAAACAGAACCTCTTGCACGTATTGACTACGTAGAAGTGGTTGACTTTGAGAATATCCAACGTACGGCGAAGATTGAGGGCGAAACACTTGTGGCTATTGCTGTCTATATCGGTAAGACCCGCCTGATAGATAACTTCATCGTGAATAAGTAATACAGAACGAAAATGAACATCACGCTGCTGAAAGCAAAGATACACCGTGCTGTGGTTAAACAGGCCGATCTCGATTATGTAGGTAGTATCACTATCGACTCCGACCTGTTGCGCGAGTCGGGTATTCTGGAGTACGAGAAAGTGGAAATTGCTGATATAGATAATGGCAACCGTTTTGAGACTTATGCCATTGCCGGTGAGGCTGGCTCGGGCATCATCTGTCTGAATGGGGCTGCTGCTCGTTGTGTTAGTGCGGGTGATAAGATTATCATTATGGCTTATGCCCAGATGTCGCCAGAGGAGGCTAAGACACACAAGCCAACTGTACTCTTTGTGGATCAGGACAATAAGATTGTGCGCAAGGCTAACTACGAGAAACACGGACTTCTCGTTGAACAGTGAATATTATTAAAAGCGAATCGTACAAATGCTGACAGGAAAGACCATCGTGCTTGGCGTGACAGGTAGTATTGCTGCCTATAAGATTGCCAATCTGGCATCGATGCTGGTGAAGCTCCATGCCGACGTTCATGTGATTATGACACAGAATGCCACCCACTTCATTACGCCGATGACTTTCGAGACATTGACTGACAACAAGTGTATCGTCGATACTTTCGACCGCAATTTCAGCTTCGATGTCAAACATGTGTCGCTGGCTAAGAAGGCAGATGCCTTTCTGGTGGCTCCTTGTACTGCCAACGTTATCGGAAAGGTGGCAAGTGGTATCTGCGATGATATGCTTACCACCACCATCATGGCCACGAAAGCTCCAGTGCTTATCTCACCGGCCATGAATACAGGCATGTGGGAGAATCCCATCCTGCAAGATAACATTAAGAAACTGGAGAGCTATGGTTATCGCATGATACAGCCTGTTGAAGGCCGTTTGGCATGTGGAGATACCGGTAGTGGCAAGATGCCTTCCGAAGAGACTTTGCTTGAGCATCTTTTACTCTGCGTGGCCAAGCCTCATGATTTAAAGGGGCGAAGAGTGCTGGTTACAGCAGGTCCTACGCAGGAGGCTATTGATCCTGTTAGATTTATCACGAACCATTCTTCTGGTAAGATGGGCTATGCTTTGGCAAAGATGGCTGCACTTCGTGGCGCTCAGGTTACGTTGGTATCAGGTCTGGTGAGTATCAGTCCTTTCACTGGCATTGAGAAGGTTGATGTGAGAAGTGCGCAGGAAATGTTTGAGGCTGTCACCGCCAGAAGTGCCATCAACGACATCATTGTCATGTGTAGTGCGGTGGCCGACTATACACCGGCCAATTATTTTGATCAGAAAGTCAAGAAGAGTGACGGAAATTTGAATATTGCTCTTACTCGTACTCAGGATATTCTGGCTTATCTTGGTGCGCATAAGCATGAAGGACAGATACTGGTTGGCTTCTCAATGGAAACGGAACATCTGATAGAAAATTCCAGTGAGAAGTTGGGAAAGAAAAATGCTGATATTATTTGTGCCAATTCTATCGTCTCTTCACAGACGGGGTTTGGTGTCGATACCAATAAAGTGACACTCATCTCTCGACAGGGGATAGAAGAGCTTCCTCTCTGTTCGAAAGACGAGACCGCTGATCTGATTCTTGACAAGATATGCACATTCTGATTGATATCGGTAATTCAACTGTCGTTGTGGCTATAGCCGATAACGATGGGACTATTGAGAATACTTGGCGTTTCAAAACCCGTAAAGAGGAAACGGTCAGTTTCTTTCGTTATGAGTTAAAGCAAGGATTGTTGAAGTATGGCCTTCAACAGTCTGATATCGAAAGTGTTACGATATCGTCTGTCGTCCCTGAAGTGGACGATGATATCTCTCAGGCTATCATTGATCTGACGGGCATAATGCCTCATTTCTTTAGTGTCGATGATGTTCTGAAACTGATGAACATTGATGTGGAATCGCCCTCCCAATTAGGTAAGGATCGATTGGCTGATGCCCTCGGTGCCGTCTCTTGCTATGGTGTCCCAGCTATTATTATCGACTTTGGTACAGCTACTACGATAGGCGTTGTTGATGAAAGTAAAACTTTCCAAGGCGGCATCATCATCCCAGGTGTGAAGACTTCTTTGACAGCTCTTAGTCAAAGGGCCTCACAACTGCCTTCTATTCATATTGAAAGACCAAGACGACTTATTGGACGCAATACCCTTGAGTGTATGCAGAGTGGTATCCTTTATGGTACCTCTGCGATGATCGACGGACTCATCGAGAAACTGCTCCCTCAGTTCTCCGTCGAGCCTTACCTGATTGCCACTGGTGGAATGGCCAAAGATATTGTGCCTCTATGTAGTCATCATATTGTTTACGACAAGCATCTGCTGCTTAAAGGACTTTTCAAATCAACCCATTAGAAATGAAAATAGTTATTCTTGGTTCTGGAAATCTTGCCACTCATCTGTCGCTTGCATTAAAGGCTGCTGACTGCGACATTGTTCAGGTATTCAGTCGTACGCTTGTTCATGGACGGGCTCTTGCTCATCAGATAGGCTGTAGTTATACGAATCGCACTGATGATATTCGTGACGATGCCGATGTATATATCTTCTCCGTGAAAGACGATGCCCTTGCCACGTTGATAACTTATGTTTGTCGTAAGGGTTCGGATGCTCTTTTCTTACATACTGCAGGTAGTATGCCAATGACTGTTTTTGAAGGCCAGACATCACATTTTGGTGTGCTCTATCCCATGCAGACCTTCTCAAAGGCTCGTCCTGTTGAATTTCGTGAGATTCCCTGCTTCATAGAAGCTTCAGATGCTCAGTCTCTGAAAACCATTCGTTCTCTGGCAGAACGAATCTCTGCCCGTGTGGTTGATTGTGATTCGGAGAAACGCAAGAAGCTGCATCTGGCTGCCGTTTTTGCTTGCAACCTTACCAACCATTGCTATCGCCTTGCAGAACGCCTGCTCGAGTCTGAACATATCGATTTCCGATTGTTCCACCCTTTGATTGAGGAAACAGCCCGTAAGGTTATGACCATGTCTCCTAAAAATGCCCAGACAGGTCCTATGGTGCGTTACGATCAGAACGTCATGAACATGCAGATGTCCATGTTGCCTGATGCCCGCACCCGTGAAATCTACCGACTCATGGCTGAGAGCATCCACGAAGATTACTGATCATTTCTGCTTCTGGAGGTTGTCTTGGTGACGATGACAGAGCCAACCATCGACAGCACGAGCACACTGAAGATGATCACTAACGAGAGCCATGTGGGTACCTCAATGTGAGGCATGTTGAAGTCCACACCGATGAGTTCTCCAAAACCATTTACGTAGTCGTCCATTGCCAATAGCATTTTCACCCCTACAAAACTGAGGATGATACCCAATCCATATTTCAGATAGGTGAAATACTTGGCTACTGCTGCCAGGGCGAAATAAAGGGCTCTCAGACCTAAGATGGCAAAGATGTTCGAGGTCAATACAATAAACGGATCTCGGCTTACAGAGAATACTGCTGGAATCGAGTCAACAGCAAATGCAACATCGGTCGTTTCAATGACTAGCAGTGCAATGAATACTGGTGTTGCCATGCGTTTGCCATTCTCTACGATAAAGAACTTGTCTTCGTGCATCTGGTCTGTGACGGGGAAGAACTTCTTGAAGAGTCTTACGAAGATATTCTTCGAGGGATCAACGTTCTCGTTGTCCTGATGGCCGAACATCTTGATGCCTGTATAGATAAGGAAGATGCCAAACAGACCTAAGATCCACTCGAACCTTGTTATCATGGCTGTGCCCGCGAAGATGAAGATACTTCTGAGCACCAGGGCACCGAAGATGCCCCAAAACAACACCTCGTGCTGGTATTTCCGTTGGATTCCGAAAAATGAGAAGAGCATCAGGAACACAAACAGGTTATCCATCGACAGAGACTTCTCTATCAGGTAACCTGCCAGAAACTCCATCGCCTTCTCGTGTGCGTTCATTATTCCGCCAGGGTAGAACAGGTAGATACCACCACAGAACACGAGTGACACACCGATCCATACGGCAGTCATCTTCAGTGCCTCCTTCACGTTTACCTCATGCTGACCATTCTTGCCAAACGACTTCAGGTCGATGAACAGCATGACGAATACAAGAATATAAAATAAAATCCAGGCCCAGAGGGGCATACTTACAACTTCCATCTGTTAATTGTTTTGACGATACGTTTTCATGACATTAAATCCATAATCGAGTAGGATAGCCGACTCCGTAAAACGTGACGACATACTACGACTGTTGAGCAGCACGAGATAAAGGGTGATGTCATCGCGCTTGGCAACAGAGGCAAGACAGTTGCCTGCCTGACGGGTAAAGCCTGTCTTGATGCCGAAGCAGCCTTCATAGGTTGACAGCAGGGCATTGGTGTTTCGACAGGGCATATGGCGACCATCGGTGAGGAACACATCTTTTTCGACGGTTCCTACTATCTCTGCAAAGAGACTGTCGCGCATACAGTATCGTGACAGTCTGACAAGGTCGCTGGCTGTACTGTAGTTGTTGGCATTTGGTACACCATTGGGATTGGCGAAATGGGTGTTGGTCATGCCTAAATAAGCAGCTTTCTCGTTCATCATATCGCAGAATTTCAACGTGTCTCCTCCCAGATGCTTTGCCAGGGCATAGGCTGCGTCGTTGTCGCTGATGAGCATCATCTCGTCGATGAGGTTGCGCATCGTGTATTTGTCACCTAACTTCACTCTCGAATCTTTGGCGACATAGACATCGCTTGAAATTTCGATGGTGTCACCCATCTGGCCATTCTCAATGGCCAACAGACAGGTCATCATCTTGGTGATCGATGCCATATTCCTCAGTTCATTGGCATTCCTTTCACTGATGATGCATCCTGTGGAGTCGTCGATGAGCATCCACGCATCGGCAGAGATGGAGCCGAGCTTATCTCCTGCCAGTGAGTCGAGATTAATGGCACCGTTGAGTAAGGTGCTGTCTATCATATTGATTCGCATCAGCCGCTCCTGTTCTGGCGTGAGGGCACGACTTCCGGCATTGTTGGTTGATGTGCAGGCAGCCATGACGATCGTCAGTAACAGCAGACTGCATACATATATATTCTTCATTTCCTATATTCCTTTTAAAGACAGAGAGATACGGTTACGCCGATGGTCGATCTCGATGACGCGTACCCGGAGGTGCTGGTGCAGTTTCACCACATCAGTGGGATGGGCAATACGTCGATTAGCCATCTGGGAGATGTGGATGAGGCCGTCCTGATGGACACCGATATCGACAAAAGCACCGAAGTTGGTAATGTTGGTGACGATGCCAGGCAGGATCATGCCTTCTACCAGGTCATCGACTGTTTCGACATTCTTGTCGAACTCAAACTCCTCTATCTGTTCACGTGGGTCGCGACCGGGTTTCTCCAATTCCTTCATGATGTCGGTAAGGGTGGGGATACCTATCTCGTCAGTGACATAGCGGCGGATGTCGATAGACTCACGTTTCTCTTTGTCTGCAATCAGATCGGCTACAGAACAACTGAGGTCCTTCGCCATCTGCTCCACGACTGCATAGCTCTCTGGGTGGACGGCAGTGTTATCGAGTGGATTCTTTGCCCCAGGAATACGCAAGAAACCGGCACATTGCTGGAAGGCGGCAGGTCCGAGGCGAGGCACTTTCTTGAGCTGGGCTCGTGAGGTGAAGGCACCATTCTCCTTGCGATAGTCAACGATGTTCTTGGCGAGGGATGGACCCAGTCCGCTGACGTACATCAGCAGGTGTTGTGAAGCCGTATTGAGGTTCACGCCAACCAGATTGACACAACTCTCGACAGTCTGGTCGAGTGAGTGTTTCAGCTTCGTCTGATCGACATCGTGCTGATATTGTCCTACACCGATGCTCTTGGGGTCGATCTTGACGAGTTCGGCAAGAGGATCCATCAGACGACGGCCTATGGAAACAGCGCCACGAACGGTGACATCCTCATCAGGGAATTCGTCACGTGCTATCTTCGAGGCAGAATAGACGGATGCCCCATCCTCGCTGACAGTGAAGACCTGTGGCTTGACCAGTCCGTCGTTCTTCTTCGTGTCGATATTGTAGCGGCCTGCCAGCACGTCCTTGATAAAGTCGTTGGTCTCGCGACTGGCGGTGCCATTACCGATGGAGATGGCCTCAATCTGATATTTCTGTATCATCTTCTGAACAGCGATAGCAGCCTCTGTTCGTTTGTTGACGGGCGGGTGGGGGAAGATCGCCTCATGATGGAGCAGGTTACCTTGCGCATCGAGACATACAATCTTACAACCAGTACGGAATCCGGGATCGATGCCCATGACACGTTTCTGGCCGAGAGGTGCACCCAACAATAACTGACGCAGATTTTCTGCAAAGACGCGGATGGCTTCTTCGTCGGCCCGTTCCTTGCTCAACGTAGAGAACTCAGTCTCGATAGCAGGTTTCAACAGACGTTTGTAACCGTCATCAACAGCTTCGCCTACCAATTGCCCACAAGGGGTGTTCCCATAGACATAATGACGTTTCAGACGATCGACGGCCTCTTCATCATTGGGTGAGATCGTGATTCGGAGGATACCTTCGTTCTCACCGCGTCGCATAGCCAGCAGTCGGTGGGATGAACAGCGTTTCAGAGGCTCTTGCCAGTCGAAATAGTCACTGTATTTCGAGGCTTCGTCACTGTCGGCCTTCGCCTTGACAAGCTTGGAGGAAATCATAGCCTGACGGGAGAAGGCATTGCGAAGTTGTTGCCGGCTCCGCTCATCTTCACTGACAGTCTCGGCGATGATGTCCTGGGCTCCTTTGAGGGCTGTTTCCGTATCTTTTACGTCACCTTTAACGAACCGTTCTGCTGCACGTTCTGGATCTCGTTCCCGTTGGAGCATCAGAAGTTGTGCCAACGGTTCCAGTCCTTGTTCACGGGCCACTTGGGCACGAGTACGTCGCTTAGGCTTATATGGCAGATAGATATCTTCCAGTTCGGTGGCATCCCAACATGCGTCGATGCGCTTCTCGAGATCGGGTGTCATCTTGTCAAGGTCCTTGATGGTCTTCACGACGGTCTCTTTACGTTTCTGAATCTCCTGCAGTTTGTCGAAACGGTCACTGATAGCTGCAATCTGCACCTCGTCGAGTCCGCCGGTACGTTCTTTTCTGTATCTGGAGATAAAGGGAATCGTACAGCCTTCCTCGAGTAGGGCGAGGGTGTTGGCGACTGCTCGTTCCTGAAGGTTCAGGGCATTCGCAATCAGTTTGGCAAATATATTCTTATCCATAAATAGGCGTTTATTCGTTAATTTGTGTGCAAAAATACTGAAAATCCATGAGAAATGTGTAATTTTGCAACCCGAAACTGAAAAAAAGATGAGAAAAAAGATTATTTTGCTTCTGACACTGATGTTGTCTGCACTCTGTTCTGTCCAGGCAGAGGATACACCTAACGCCCGTCAGGCCCGGCGCATCTTCAACCAGGCCTATCAGCAAGTGTTTGGTGAACAGGGGGCTACGTTGCACTACGATGTGAATATCATTGGTCTTTATAGAACTAATGGAACAATATGGTATAAAGGCAAGAAGAGCAAGTTCGTCGATGCGAAGATGGATTCGTGGAACGACGGCACGACGGTCTATACCATTAAGAAAAAGAAAAGTAAGAAGAAGGAAGTGGAGATCCACAATGCCAAGAACAACAAGTCAGACAAGTATTCGCGTAAGTTTAAGTTCGAGCCCGAGAACTTCGATTACAGTATTGCGGAGGAATCTGAGGGACTGATGCTGACGCTGAAAGCTAAAGACGGCGTGAAGGGTATCAAGGAGATAAGGGCTCTGGTGGAGCGTAAGACGTATCATCCTATCCGTCTGCGTATCAAGATATCGTTTATCTGGACTACTATCAAGATTTCCGACTTCCGTTCTGGCGGCATTACCGACGATATGATCACCTTCCCGAAGGAACATTATAAGGACTATAAATTTGTGGATAAGCGATGATATCGGTAGAAGGACTGAAGGTGGAATTCGGGGTGAAACCCTTGTTCGTCGATGCCAGTTTCGTGGTCAACGATCGCGACCGTATTGCCCTTGTGGGTAAGAACGGAGCAGGCAAATCGACGATGCTGAAGATTCTCTGTGGACAACAGAAACCGACGGCAGGAACAGTCAGCGTGCCTACTGACTGCACCATCGGCTATCTGCCTCAGGTGATGATCCTGCAGGACGATACGACGGTGCGCGAAGAGGCTCAGAAGGCTTTTGCTGATATTGCCAGAATGAAGACTCGGCTCGACAAGATGAATCAGGAACTGGCTGAGCGAACCGACTATGAGAGTGAGAGTTATCTGGCTCTGATAGAGAAATACACCACAGAGCACGAACGCTATATGATGATGGGTGCCGAGAGTAGGGAGGCAGAACTGGAACGCACGCTCGTGGGACTTGGTTTCAAACGGACGGATTTCGACCGTGCTACCTCAGAGTTCTCTGGTGGTTGGCGCATGCGTATCGAGCTGGCTAAGATCCTCTTGCAGAAGCCTGACGTGCTGTTACTCGACGAGCCTACCAACCATCTGGATATCGAGAGTATCCAGTGGCTCGAACAGTTCCTTGCCCAGTCGTCGAGTGCTGTCGTCTTAGTGAGTCATGATAGGGCCTTTATAAATAATGTGTCTAACCGTACACTGGAGATATCCTGTGGACGGGTGATCGACTACAAGGTGAAATACAACGAATATGTGGTGCTTCGTCAGGAACGTCGTGAACAACAGCTGAGAGCCTACGAGAACCAGCAGAAAGAGGTGGCCGACATGAAGGCCTTCATCGAACGTTTCCGTTATCAGGCTACGAAGGCTGTCCAGGTACAGCAGAAGATCAAACAGCTGGAGAAGATCGTGCCTATCGAGATCGACGAGGTGGATAACTCAGCGATGCATCTGAAGTTCCCGCCTTGTCTGCGAAGTGGCGACTATCCGATTATCTGCGACGAGGTGCGTAAGGACTATGGTGCCCACACGGTGTTCGACCATGTGACACTCACCATCAAGCGAGGGGAGAAAGTGGCCTTTGTCGGTAAGAACGGTGAAGGTAAATCTACGCTGGTGAAGTGTATCATGGGCGAGATTCCCTTTACGGGTGAACTGAAAGTGGGCCATAACATCCAGATTGGCTACTTTGCGCAGAATCAGGCACAGTTGCTCGATGAGAACCTCACGGTATTCCAGACTATCGACTATGTAGCCAAGGGTGATGTCCGTCTGCGTATCAATGATATTCTCGGTGCCTTTATGTTTGGTGGCGAGGAGAGCGATAAGAAGGTAAAGGTGCTCAGTGGTGGTGAACGAAGTCGTCTGGCGATGATTCGCTTGTTGCTGGAACCTGTCAACCTGTTGATCCTCGATGAGCCAACCAACCATTTGGATATGCCTTCGAAAGACGTGCTGAAGGAGGCTATCAAGGCCTTCGACGGTACAGCGATTATCGTGAGTCACGACCGTGAGTTCCTTGATGGACTGGTGACCAAGGTCTATGAGTTTGGTGGCGGAAAGGTCAGGGAGCATCTCGGTGGTATCTACGACTTCCTTCAGGCCAAGAAGATCAGTGAACTGAATGAGTTGGGTAGGACAGGAATTGATTCCCAGCGTGGGAATAATTGTTCCCAAGTGAGGGAACAAAATCTCTCTAGTGAGGGCGCATCTGGCGAGCAACAAGCCCCTTCTCCGGGAGTCTTAGACAAAGCTCTCAGTTATGCCGAGCGTAAGGAACAGCAGAAACGCAGGAATCGGGCAGAGAAAGCCGTGAAGGAGTCGGAGACCAAGATCGAGAAGATGGAACAGCGTCTGAAGGAGCTCGACGACCTGTTGATGCAGCCAGAGAATGCTTCCGACATGACATTGGTAACAGAATATACCTCGACCAAGAACTGTCTCGACGAAGAGGTGGAACGCTGGGAGAAACTGAGTGAGGAACTCGAAGGCCTACAATTGGTCTGAATAACGAAAAATCATAACAACAAACATTAGATTTATGAAACGTTTAATTACAATGATGGCTATTGCATCCATATCAATGATGACAATGGCGCAAGGGACACTGGGGTCAGGACTCGACGTGACAGACTTGAATACAAGTGTGCAGCCAGGCGACGATTTCTATGAGTTTGCCTGCGGAGGGTGGATGAAGAAACATCCGCTGCCTGCTGCCTACTCTCGTTATGGCAGCTTCGACAAGTTGCAGGAGGATAATGACAAGCGTATTAATGGCATCCTCTCAGAACTGCAGTCGAACACTTATGAGCAGGGCACCACAGAACAGAAATTGAGCGATCTCTACAAACTGGCGATGGATATGGATCGTCGTAACCGTGAGGGTGTGGCTCCTGTGATGCCTCTGATCAAACGACTGGAAGCAGCCAAGAGTAACCAACAGTTGGAGGCTATCCTGCTGGAACTTGTGCCTTATGGTAAGCAGACTTTCTACTATGCCGGTTTCGGAGCTGATGACAAGATATCTACACAGAATATCCTGAACATCTATCAAGGTGGCTTGTCTCTCGGACAGAAGGAATATTATCTGGATAACGATAAGGCTACGACTCAGATTCGTGAGGCATTTAAGTCTCACATAACCAAGATGTTCCAGTTGTTTGGCTTCAGTAAGTCTGTAGCATCAAAAAAGATGCAGAATGTGATGAAGATAGAGACGGAACTTGCTAAGGTCAGTAAGTCGCGCACAGAACTGCGTGACCCTGAGGCCAACTACAATAAGATGACACTGAAAGAGTTCCAGACACGTTATCCGAACCTTGCTCTGGAGAAGTTGATGGGCGCACAGGACATCGACAGCAAATATTATCAGGAACTCGTTGTCGGACAGCCCGACTTCCTGGCAGGCGTCAATCAGTTGATGGGCAGCATGAAACCTGCAGTCTATCGTGACGTGCTGGAGTGGGGAGTCATCTCTTCTGCAGCCAACTATCTGAATGATGCTACTGTTGCCGAGAGTTTCGACTTTAATGGTCGTGTGCTTTCTGGACGTCAGGAGAACCATCCGCTTTGGAAGCGTAGCACATCCCAGGTGGATGGTGTGATGGGAGAAGCCCTTGGAAAGATCTATGCCGAGAAGTACTTCCCTGAGTCGTCTAAGCAGCGTATGCTGACCTTGGTGAAGAACCTTCAGATAGCCCTTGGCGAACGTATCGCAGCTCAAGACTGGATGGATGACTCAACGAAGGTGAATGCCTTACTGAAATTGAATACCTTCTACGTAAAGGTGGGCTATCCCGATAAGTGGACAGATCTCTCTGCACTCCAGATCGACCCGGCTAAGTCCTATTATGAGAATATGCAGGCGTGCCGTAAGTTCTGGAAGAAATGGAACAACGACCATCGTGTGGGTAAGCCTGTTGACCGCGACGACTGGCACATGACACCTCAGACGGTGAATGCCTATTATAATCCTACGACCAACGAGATCTGCTTCCCTGCTGGTATCCTGCAGCGTCCGTTCTTCGATCCTAAAGCCGACGATGCGTTCAACTATGGTGCCATCGGTGTGGTGATCGGTCATGAGATGACACATGGTTTTGATGACTCAGGTCGTCGTTTCGACAAGGATGGAAACATGAAGGACTGGTGGACTGAAGATGATGGAAAGAAATTTACAGAACGTACCGACAAATATGCTGATTTCTTCTCAGCCATCGATGTGCTGCCTGACCTGAAAGGTAATGGTCGTCTGACCTTGGGCGAGAACCTCGCCGATCATGGTGGTCTGCAGGTTGCTTTCGCTGCCTATCAGAACGCCACGAAGCGCCAACCTCTGGGCGAGATTGACGGATATACGGCCGATCAGCGTTTCTTCCTGGCTTATGCCGGTGTGTGGGCAGGTAATATCTCTGAGGCAGAGATCCGTAAACGTACGAAGAGCGATCCCCACTCACTGGGTCGCTGGCGTGTGAACGGTGCACTTCCTCATATCGGAGCCTGGTACAAGGCCTTTGGTGTCAAGGAGTCTCAAAAGATGTTTATTCCTGAGGAAAAACGCCTGCAATTGTGGTGATTCTGCCTTCAAACAGACAATAAAACGCTTAAAATGCCGTCGTAAATATAAATTTACGGCGGTTTTTTTTGGAGTTTTAAAACTTTTTATTACTTTTGCACCTAGCTATAAATTAAAACATCATTATGAACGACGATATTACTATCAACCCGGAAAAGACCAATCGTGGCATGCAAGAGTTGCAGCATCAGGAACTTTTTATGGAAAAGACGGATGATGTTCAGATGGAACAGCAGATGCGCATGCATGCGGCCCAGGGAGTCTGTTGCCCTCATTGTGGTTCGATAAATGAGTCTGGCGCCATGTTCTGTGCCTCATGCGGTAATCCGTTGGGAAAGATCATTTGTCCTAACTGTGGAGCGGAGCTCGATCCAGATGCCGACTTCTGTGAGACCTGCAGACACTATATCCGCAAGGATGTCTGTTCGTTCTGTGGCGCTCATCTGTCAGGCAATGAGGCTTTCTGTCCTGAGTGTGGTTGTCCGCGTGGTGGTATCGTCTGTCCCACTTGTCATACACTGAACGACTTCTCGTTCTGTAAGCAGTGTGGAACCCCACTGACAGAAGAGGCTCACATGCTGTTGGACCGTGTGAAGGAACTTCCCGAATATAAGGAGATGCAGAAGTTGGCCTCAGAGCTCCAGCAACTGGAACTGGCCCTTCCATATACTTCTGAGCGTGAACTGCTTCAAGACCAGCGAAATATAAAGTTGCGTGAACGTGTACTGACGCTGTTGGCTCAGGATCGCGGCATCAGCAATCCCAAGATTCCGGAGTCTGCCAACAAACGTATGAGCAAGGAGGAGTATGACGCCAAGAAGAAAGACCGTCTCGAGAAGATAGCAGATATCCTCGAGAAGATGGCTCAGGTGCCACAATCCAAACCAGCACAGGTGCGCAACTATGCTATGGCCTGTCGTCCTCGTGGTGTCCGTCTGGCCTGGGAGTGTAATTTCAAGCATGCGCTCCATTCCAGTCCCTGCGGTTGTGCCAAGCCTCAGATGGGTGGCAAGTGGGTCATTTTGGGAAAGAATTCAAAAAAAGAAATTAAAGACGATAAATAAATGAGTACTGAAAGAACTTTCAGACCTGATGCAGGAGGTAACGCTGACAAGACCATGCGACCAGCATCTATTGATCAGACCATGCGACCGGCGTCTGTTGATCAGACCATACGACCGGCATCTGTTGATCAGACGATACGTGGCTCTGCCAACAGCATGATGTCGGATGATGCCGATAGCAAGGATAATTACTTCATGCTTAAGGGGGAGGGCTATCGTAATGTCCAGTCGTTGAGCGACAGTTCTGGAGAGGCACAGGTGTTCCTCGTGGAGAAAGACGGTCAGAAATACGTGCTGAAGATCTATTATCCGAACTTTGATGTCAACAAGAAGATACTGCAGAGCGTTTATAACTTTGACTTTGAGATGATCGTCAAGGTCTATGACTTCGGTAAGACCTATGTCGATGGTAAGCATCGCTACTACGAACTGATGGAGTATCTGCAGGGCGGAACTCTCGCTGACTATCATCTGAACGGTGATATGGACAAGTTCAGGAGAATAGCCCTGCAGGGTGCGGCTGCACTGGCCTATTGCCATCAGTGTAATATCCTGCATAAAGATGTCAAGCCAAGCAACTTGTTTTTCAGAGACAAGGAACATACGGAACTCGTCCTGGGTGACTTTGGCATCTCAAGTATCCTCGACCACGACGGCAAGGCACATAAGACCACCCAGGCCCGCACACCAATCTATGCAGCTCCGGAGATGTACACTGATGTGATCGACGGTGTGGTGGAGGTGATGCCGGCAGCCGACTACTACTCATTGGGTATCTGTCTGATGGCCTTGTGGCTGGGTGAGTCACCGATGAGTACCAATGAAAGGGTGATGATGCGTCAGAAGAACGAAGGTCGTCTTCCGCATATTCAGGAACTCCCTGAGCGTGTCAGGATGATTGTGCAGGGACTGACAGTCGTCAATCCGGCAAACCGCTGGGGCTATGAACAGGTAGAGGAGTGGTTCAAGGGTGGAAGTCCGAAGGTTGACCTCTCGTCTCCGTTCTTGAAATACAAGAGTTTCATCGTCGATCCTGACAGGAACCTGGTGGCCGACAATATCCACGAACTGATACCGTTGCTTCTCGACAATGAGAAACTCGCCATCGGCTATCTCTATAACGGCAGGATCAGCCAGTGGCTTGAGTCGTGTGGAAACCAGAAGTTAAGCACCATCGTGAAGGATATCGTTGTCAACCGTTATCCTGTCGATCAGCGGGCAGGTCTGATAGCTTCCGTCTATGCGATGGAGCCAACATATCCCTATAAGGATGTCAGAGGCAATCTCTGCGATGATATCCATAGTGTGGCTATCTCCCTGCTGAGTTATCAGAAAGAATACGGTATGCTGCTGTCGAATGCTAACGACAGTCTGTTCCTCTATATTGAGTCGCATACAAAGTGTAATATAGATCGTCTGCGTTCTTATTTTAAGAAGTCGGAGAATTACGATCCGCATGTATCTATCATGAGGTTGGTCTTTGAGATCGACCCAGAGATACCGTTTGTCTCCCGTTATCCTTCTTCCACCTTGAAGGAGATTGTCAGGACGTTCGGAAGAGAAAAACTGTCGGTTGACGACTGGCATAGTCTGACCGATGGACGATTGCTGTCGTGGATGTACAGTCATGAAGACCGGATGGCCTGTGAGAGCATGCGTATCCTGACGCAGGGACAGACTTACTCAGAGACGTTGGCCTATAAGGTGCTGTATAATCTGGACCGTGAGGCAGCCTACGATTTGAAGAATGCTTTCACCCCCATGCAGATCGGCGAGATGCTGAACAACCGTCTGAAGAGTGTAGAACATCTGAACGAACAGGATTTCAAGGAGGCCGTGGATGATCTGACCGATCTGAATGGCCGGTTCTTCTATTATGCGCAGCTTCATGGCTGGACCGAACTGCTGAACGAATATGTCCGTTGCTTCGATATGAAGAGTGAGGAGAACCGTGAGCGCCTGGGTATCTATGATGCAAAGACGGCAACTTATCGTTTCTGTCGTATCTTAAGTGTGACGCCCACCTATCTGCTGCCTGATGGTACCGAACTGACTGACGGACGAAAGGTCGATGAGTGTCATTTCACTCAGATCCGTGCAGAGATCAGAAACGGCTCTTTCCCCCAGTGGATGGCTGCCTTCTTCCATGAAGACCCGAATGCCGACTTCTCTGAGACCTATGCCTATGAGAACACGCTCGTGGAGTGGTTGGCTGCCATCGGCAAGATCGATTCTTCCTATACCTACTTCAAGCGCTTCGTGGATGCCCGTGAGGAGACGCTCAACCGTGTGAATGCTGTTCGTAGCAACTGGGGCAAGGCCAAGCGTCGTGAGAACTTCTGGCGGATGGCTTTCTATGCCTTGTGCGGATTGTGGATCCTACTGGTACTGCTGATAGGTGTCAATGATCGTACTTATCTGCTGAACCACACCTTCCTCTCCATCGGTCTGCCTCTTGGTGGTATGACGGCAGTGATTGTCGCTACGCGTGCCTATTTCAGGGGTTACGACGTCATGTTCTCTGGTCTTTGGGGACTGTTGGGTGCGTTGTCGTCGTTCATCCCTATTATTATATTAAGGTATTTCAATCAGTCACATCCCTCGCTCTTTAACATCATCATCATCGTGATAACGCTGGTGTATATGCTGATTTGTCACCTGACGGATTTCAGGGGCGACCAGAAAGCCGATAGCAAACTGATTTCGGAAGTGCTGGAGAACGACGTGAAATCTACGTTGCTCGAGCCTTTATATTATACGTTCAAGACGAAGTCGTATAAGTTTAACGGTTCGAAGTTCGGCTTGTTGAATGATGTGACCGACCAGGTGCGGTCTATCAGTGGTGAGAGTGTGCTCCACTATATCCTGTGGACGTTACTGGCCTTGATATTTGTGCTCGACTTTATAGTCTTCAGTCCTAGTCTGATGAATGTCAGCAATCCGAATACGGGTACGCTGAATCCTTCTGAGGTGATGAAGCAGATACAGAAAGATGTAGAATAAATGGTTTGCGAGAATTGTCATAAAGAAAACCGGAATATTGCGAAGTTCTGCAAGTGGTGCGGCCAGCCTATATCAGCAAACGACATGCTGGATAAGCTGGTGGGGCTTGACGAGGTGAAACGTCAGCTGAAGACCATCGTGGATACCTATACCTTCCTCAGATCCAGGAAGGACATTGCCAACGTGCGCATCTCTGTGAATGCCATCGTGATAGGTGAGACCGGTACGGGTAAGACCACTCTTGCCGAGATTCTTCGCGACTATTTCTATAAGCACAGAATTATCGAGAAACCGAAACTGACCATCGTCGATGCGGTAGATTATCAGCGGTTTGTGGATAAGTGGGATGATAACATCAAGAAGGCCAAGAACGGTATCCTCTTCTTTGATAATGTCCAGAAGCTTCTGCCCGACAAGTATTCTAATCAGGTGAATCCGTTGGATAAGTTGTTTGTCGAGATGGACAAGTGGGATGACAATCCTATTGTGATCATCTCTGGTCTGACAAAGGGTCTGGATGATTTCCTGGAGAGTAATCCGGCAGTGGCCAATCGTTTCAAATATACTTTCCGTCTGCCTACGCCAGGCTATTTGGAACTGACGGATATCTGTAAGATGAACCTGCGTACGAAGTATGGTGTCACCAAGTTCTCTGCTGAGGCAGAAAACCAACTGTTACGCTTCTTCAAATATCAGGTGAAGACCAAGGACGATACTTTCGGAAACGGTCATCTGGCCAACAAGACGGCAGAGGATATCTTCACCCATTTCATCAGTCGTGGTGCTGATGCCGAACAGGTGGAGAGAGAGGATATCAGAGGATATGTTCCTGAAGAACGGACCGTTGAGGATATTCTGAAGGACCTCGATAAGTTCATCGGCATGGATGAGGTGAAGAGTGCTGTGCGCGAGATAGCCTATGCTGTTCAGAACAGTATCCAGCGTGCAGAACGTGGACTGGGTGAGCAGGAGAAGATGGCCATGCACATCATCCTGACGGGTAACCCGGGAACAGGCAAGACCACCATCGCCCGAAAGTTGGGTGAGATCCTGGCTGCTGTCGGCTACCTCGACAGTGGACATGTGGTTGAGGTCGATCGTGCCAAGATGGTGAGTCCCTATCAGGGAGAGACTCCGAAGATTGTCGATCGGTTGTGTGACAAGGCGAAAGGGGGTATCCTCTTCGTTGACGAGGCTTACACCCTGGCACCGTTGAGTGCTTCAGGCGAACGTGACAACCAAGGTGCCCAGGCACTGGAGAAACTGATGAAGCGTATGGAGGACGACCGGGGCAAGTTTGTGGTCATCGCAGCAGGCTATCGCACGGAGATGGAGAATCTCTTCCGCATCAATCCCGGTTTCCGTAGCCGTTTCAATTATTTCCTCGATATCAAGGACTACTCTCCGGAACAGTTATATCAGATTATGCTCGTCTTTGCCAAAGAGAAGAAGTATATCTTCTCGCCCGAGGCTGAGACGCTGGCCAAGAAGATGATCGAGGGACTATACAACTCCCGTGACAAGGACTTCGCCAATGGTCGTACGATGCGCACCCTGTTCGATAAGATCTGTAAGAAACAGGCCCAGCGCTTGCAGCAGGAGAGCATCTCTTCCATGACCAACGAGGAACTGATGACGATCGCAGAGGCTGATATCCCATACGAGGCACCGCAGTCTGTCGATATCTCTGAATGTCTGAAACAGTTGGACGGTCTGGTAGGCCTGGATGCTGTGAAGAAAGAGATATCCAACCTGGCGGCATTCCTCAATCTGCAGATCAAACGTGGAGAGACCAACACCTTCCAGGGTAAACATTATGTGTTTACGGGTAATCCCGGTACGGGTAAGACCACTGTGGCACGTATCATGGCTGATATCTTCAAGACCCTTGGCATCGTGGCTCGTGGCCAACTGGTAGAGGCAGACCGCTCTAAGCTGGTGGCAGGCTACTCCGGACAGACAGCTATCAAGACCAATCAACTGGTAGATCAGGCGATGGGCGGCGTGTTGTTCATCGACGAGGCTTATACACTCAAGTCGAATGACGGCGACTCCTTTGGGGCCGAGGCTATCGACACCCTCCTGAAACGTCTTGAGGATGATCGTGGTAAGTTTATCTGTATCGTCGCAGGCTATACCGACCAGATGCACGACTTCATCGATTCTAACCCGGGTTTGAAGAGTCGCTTCACACAGACGATACATTTCGACGACTATACACCTGATGAACTGACACAGATATTCCTGAATCTGGCCAGCAAGAAAGACTTCACCATTGATGACACGACACGTGCTGCCATCCATCGTCAGTTTGAACAACTTTACCTGCGTCGCGATAAGAACTTCGGTAACGCCCGTGAGGCTCGTCGGGTCTTCGATGAGGCTGTAGAGCGCCAGAGTCAGCGACTCGTGAAACTGATGAACGATCCCGGTTTCCAGGAGAAGGATATGTTCGCTCTGACACAGGATGACCTGCCGATGGCACAGAACGAGGCTGCTCGTCCCCTCGATGAGGTACTTAACGAACTGGATGAGTTCGTTGGTATGCGTACAGTGAAGAACTCTATCCGTCGTCTGGCAGTCCAGAGCATGTTCATGAAACAGCGTGCAGCCATGGGTGCAGGCAAGGTGCAGCAGATGGCGATGAACTTTATACTGACGGGTAACCCAGGAACGGGTAAGACGACCATCTCGCGTAAGATGGGTGAGATCCTTCAGGCCATGGAGATTCTGCCAACCTCGCGCGTGATGGAGGTCAGTCGTGCTACGTTGGTCGGAAAGTATATGGGTGAGACGCCAAAGATTGTCAACAACGTCTGCGACAAGGCCATTGGTGGCATCCTATTTATCGATGAGGCTTACACGTTGAGCGAAGGTGGCGACCAGTATGGCAAAGAGGCCATCGACACCCTCATGAAGCGTATGGAAGACGATCGTGGTAAGTTCGTGGTGATAGCAGCCGGCTATAAGGATAAGATGGAGACCTTCCTCCAGATGAATCCTGGTCTTGCCAGCAGGTTCACCCACAAACTGCATATCGACGACTATAATGAAGACGAGCTGTTGGCTATCTTTAAGACCATGGCTCATAAAGAACAATACACCTTGTCACCCACGGCAGAGTTCAAGGCGCTCGATACCATCTATAAGATGGTGCTGTCAAAGGACGACTCGTGGGGTAATGCCCGTGAGATGCGTAACCTGCTCGATGCTACCATCCAGAAACTGTCGATCCGTGTATCGCAGATGCCTCCGGATCAGGTGACGAAGGAAACTTATCAGTTGATATTACCAGAAGATATATAAGAGATGATTATTTGTCCTACATGTAGAGAAGAGATCGACGACGATTCACGTTACTGCGACCAGTGCGGACAGGCCTTGCTGTTCTGTCAGCAGTGTGGCCGTGTAGGGGTAGGGCGTCGTTGCACCCATTGTGGCGGACTGATGGTGGATCATGGTGGTAAGAGCCGTGACTCCATCACCTCCAGCGGTTCTTCTATTACAGGCTATGCTTCCTATCATTCTATTGTTGACGGAGTCTCTCAGCCTGGCAGCATGAGTATGCCGGTGATGACGCTGTCCAACGACAGTCTGAACATCAGGATTGTGGCGATGAATGGTGCTATCATCGGACGGCGCCAGGGGCCCTATACCCAGTTCTTTGAGAAGCAGTCTTATGTCTCAGGTGTCCATGCCCAGCTGAAGTTTAATCCGCATGTAGGCTGGTGTGTCACCGACAAACATTCTTCGAATGGTACGAAGCTGAATCAGCGCCCGGTTCAGCCCGACGTCGAGATGACATTGAAGAATGGTGATATCCTCACCCTCGCCAATGTCAGTCTCCAAGTAAACATCAGATAACACATGATTAGATTAGAAATAACGTCCACCAGCCAGGTTGGCTGTGTAAGAAGCCAGAACGAGGATATGGTACTGGTCGATACTCATTTTATTCGTAACAGTGAGTTCTCGACACAGGCATCGCTGAATCATAACGACAGGTACCTGGTGGCAGTGGCCGATGGCATGGGTGGTCATAACAGGGGCGATGTCGCCAGCAACGACGTGCTCCGCAACCTGCAGTACTATTTCTCTGATATCCCCGAGAAACTGAATGCGGGCGACTTCAACGAGGTGATGGTCGAGTGGCTCGACTCCATCAATAACTTCGTGGCTTCCAAGGGACGTGCCGACGAACAGTTCAAGGGCATGGGTACCACACTCGTAGGACTGGCCTATTACTATGGTGACTTCTATTCGATGAACTGTGGTGACAGCCGACTGTATCGTTTCCGTCAGGGTGAACTGACTCAGTTGACCACCGACCACTCCCTGAATAATATGCTTGGCTCTGAGAAACATACCAATATCATCACCAACTGTATAGGCGGTGGCTGTAACTCCTCCTATATGGATCTGGTACGGATTTCGGATATATGGCCCGATGATGTCTTCCTGCTCTGTAGCGACGGTCTCACAGACATGCTTCCCGATCAGAAGATAGCCCGGCTGTTGAATGACGGTGCTGATGCTATGGCGCTTGGTGATGCAGCCGTAGAGGCAGGAGGATTGGATAATGTATCCTGCTGTGTAATAACGATTAAATAACTTCAAGAAGAAATGCCATTAAGACTTCCCGACAGGTTACCTGCCATTGAATTGTTGAAGAATGAGAACATCTTCGTGATGGACAACTCCAGGGCTCACACCCAGGATATCCGTCCTTTGAAGATTGTCATTCTGAACCTGATGCCCCTGAAGATCACGACAGAGACAGACCTAATCCGTTTGCTCTCCAACACACCGTTGCAGTTGGAGGTCAGCTTCATGAAACTCCGTAGTCATACATCCAAGAATACGCCCATCGAACACATGATGATGTTCTACCGCGACTTTGAGTCGATGCGTAACGAGAAGTTCGATGGTATGATTATCACAGGTGCACCAGTGGAGACCCTCGACTTCGAAGAGGTCACTTACTGGGACGAGATTACCAGTATCTTTGCATGGGCCCGTACCCATGTCACGAGCACCATGTATATCTGTTGGGCTGCCCAGGCAGGCCTGTTCTATCATTACGGCATACCTAAGTACCCGTTGCCCAAGAAGATGTTCGGCATCTTCCCGCAGGTGCCTCTGGATACCGCTCTGCCTATCTTCCGTGGTTTCGACGACGAGTTCATGATGCCTCATAGCCGGCATACCGAGATTCATCGTGAAGATATCCTGGCTAATCCCGACTTGTCGCTGATTGCTGAGTCGCCCGATTGTGGCGTCAGCATGGTGATGGCCAGGGGTGGTCGTGAGTTCTTCATCACGGGCCATCTGGAGTATGCGCCCAACACGCTTGATACGGAGTACCGGCGTGATAAGGGCATCCGTGACGATGTGGAGATGCCTAAGAACTACTATCGTGATAATAATCCCGATAATCCCCCTCTGGTGACATGGCGTGCCCATGCCAACCTGCTCTATTCGAACTGGATCAACTATTATGTTTACCAGGAGACTCCGTTTAACATCGACGACATTAAATAGACTATAGTAGAATTGACCCCATTAGAACTGTTAGCTCCTGCCAAGAATCTGGCCTGTGGCCTTGCTGCCATAGACCACGGGGCTGATGCTGTCTATATGGGGGCTCCGCGCTTCGGGGCCAGGGCTTCAGCTGGTAACAGTCTGGAGGATATCCGTCAGTTGTGTCAATATGCCCACCGCTTCCGGGCGAGGGTGTTTGTCACGTTGAACACCATCATCTATGATGATGAACTGGAGGATGTCAGTCGTTTGCTCGACGAACTGGCCGACACAGGTGTGGATGCCATCCTCGTACAGGACATGGCTGTCCTGCAGTTGATGGCAGAGCGTCAACAGGCAGGCCATCCCTTGCCTTTTGCCATCCATGCCTCTACTCAGACCGATAACCGTACGTCAGAAAAGGTTCGTTGGTTACAACGTCTGGGTTTTTCTCGTGCTGTCTTGGCTCGTGAGTTGTCTGCAGGAGAGATTGCGCAGATTCATCACGATGTGCCCGGTATCGAGCTCGAGGTGTTTGTCCACGGGGCTTTATGTGTGAGCTACTCCGGTGTGTGCTATGCTTCCCAGCATGGTTTCCATCGTAGTGCTAATAGAGGAGAGTGCGCCCAGTTTTGCCGGATGCGCTTTTCCTTGCTCAACGCCGAGGGTTGGGAGGTGGAGCCTGAGCGCTACCTGCTGTCATTGAAGGATCTGAACCTGAGTTCCGACCTTCGACAGTTGGTAGAGGCTGGAGCCACCTCCTTTAAAATCGAGGGTCGGCTTAAGGATGTGGCTTATGTCAAGAATGTGACGGCAGCCTACAGCGAACTGCTGAATGCGATAGTCCGTGAACACCCTGACCGTTATTGCAGGGCTTCCGACGGTCATTGTGAATATACGTTCAAACCCGATTTGAACCGTACGTTCAATCGGGGCTACACCACGTATTTCGTCAATGGTCGTCAACCGGGCATCGCCTCTTTCGATACGCCCAAGGCGGTAGGTGAGTTTGTGGGAACGGTGAAGGAGATACGGCGCGACTCTTTTAATGTGGCAGGTGTCCGTAGCTTCGTCAATGGCGATGGCCTCTGTTTCCTCAACCAGGATCATCAGTTTGAAGGTCTTCGTGCCAACAGGGTGGAGGGCAATCGTATCTATCCTTATAAGATGCCTGTGGGTTTGCGCCCGGGCATGTCGCTCTATCGCAGCAGCGATCAGGAGTTCGAAAGAGTCTTGTCTAAGTCCAGTGCTGTTCGCCGGTTGCCAGTCAGTCTTTCTCTCTCTACCATCGATGATGGCTTCCGGTTGTCTGCTTCCTGTCAGTCGCGGGTGGTCAGTTGTCATTTCGCGTTTGAACATCAGCAGGCTCAGAAACCGCCACATGAGAATATCCGTCGCCAACTCTCCAAGTGGGGCGACACGATCTATGCTTGTACGTCTGTTGACATCCCCGACGATTTCTCTTTCTTCATCCCAAACAGCATGCTCTCTGAGATGCGTCGTCAGGTGGCAGAAGCCTTGGAGCAGTCTCCTGTGCCAGTGTCTCATCAACCGGCTCAGATCCATCTGGAGGCTGGTCCCGCAGTCCCTCGCTACGACCATCCTTATCTCCATAACATCGCGAATCATTTGGCCAGCGAGTTCTATGGCGTTGATGGCTTGACGGCTTATGAGTTGAAGGGTGGGGAAGGACCTCTGATGCAGTGTCGCCATTGCATCCGTTATAGTCTCGGCTATTGTGTGAAACGGGGTGGTCGTCAACCAGAATGGCGTGAACCTCTCTTTCTGCGACTGGGAGATGGTCGTCGTTTCCGTCTGGAGTTTGATTGTAGGAATTGTCAGATGAATGTTTTTGGGGTTTGAGGTTTGAGATTTGAGATTTGAGATTTGAGATTTGAGATTTGAGGTTTATCATATGGCTGGTAGAAGATGGATGAGGGCACTGCTCTTGTCACTGTTCGCTATGTTCTATTCATTCCTCATGACATCCTGTTACAATCAGGGTCCTTTGACTTCCGATGCCTGGGATCTGACCAGTCAGCAGTTAGACTCCATCTCTTTCTATACCACTCATCACTATACCCAGAATTATAATTTCGTCGTGACGGGCGACTCTCTGGTTGTGGTGGCCCAACAGCCTGAGGATATGTCTGTCCCCGAAGTGGTGTCTTTGGAGATGCAGACGACAGAGGGAGAGATGCAGAAAGACTCCATCACGATCCATCGTCACGAACGGATTGTGGTGGCCGACATCAAGACGTTGCCTGCTGATACTATCGATTCTGTCTGGGTGAAGGTGGCGCGCGATCAGTTGACGTTCGGATGGGTCCACGAGAAAGAACTGTTGGCAAAGGTATCTCCCGACGATCCCATCAGTCAGTTCATCGATTTCTTCTCCGATGCCCATCTGTTGATATTCCTGGCTTTCGGTGTCATCGTGGTCGCTATCTATGGTGTCCGTTTCCTCCTGAAGCGTGGTTCCAAGATTGTGCATTTCAATGATATCCCCTCGTTCTATCCTACGGTGCTCTGTCTGCTCATCTCTGCGTCGGCAGTCCTCTATAGTTCCATCCAACTTTTTGGGGCAGAGACGTGGCGTCATTTCTATTATCATCCCTCGCTCAATCCGTTTGCCCTGCCGTTCTGGTTGGGACTCTTCGTGTCGTCTGTCTGGGCAATCATCATCGTGGCGATAGCCACGGTCGAGGATGTCACCCGTCATCTTCCTTTAGGCTCATCCATCCTCTATCTGGCTGGCTTGGCAGCGGTCTGCGCAGTCTGTTATGTAGTCTTCAGCATCACCACCTTATATTATATAGGTTATCCGCTACTGATAGCCTACTTTGTCTTTGCTGTCCGTCGCTTGTCTCTTCAAGAGACCATCTGAGTCCCCTCACACCATCATCAGTTCACTCATCACCATGTCACTCACAAACAGACCTTGTCTTGTGAGGTGCAATCGGTTGTCGGTACAGACTATCAGTTGGTCATCGATAAACCGTTGGGCGTTCTGCAGACAATACGTGCGGTGCTTTTCAGAAAGCGTCGTGAGGTCGAGTCCCTGTCGTGTTCTGAGGGCTACGGTGACCATATCATTATAGCGTGTGTCCTCGTCGAGTCGTTCTTCCTCATAACAAGGCCTTCCTTGTTCCATGGCTTCCATATATTGCTTGATGTCAGCCGTGTTCCAGCGCCTGCAGGCTTTCCCGTCATACGAGTGGGCAGCAGCCCCCAAGCCGATGTAGGGTGTCTGGTTCCAGTAGTTGCTATTGTGCCTGCTATGGCAATCTGGCTTGGCGAAATTCGAGATCTCATAGTGCTCATAGCCTGCAGTCTCCAGTTGGTCGATGAGCGTATAGTACATCTGTCGTTCCAGTTCCTCGTCGGGTAGTGATGCGTTCAGGGCATCATCCCTCATCACCATCCGGTGGAGTGGGGTACCTTCCTCAATCATCAGACAGTAGGCCGACAGATGTTCTGCTCCTAAGGCGAGGGCTTGGTCGATGTCCGATTTCCAGTCTGACATTGTCTCTCCGGGAAATCCGTACATCAGGTCGATGCTGATATTCTCGATGCCGGCCTTTCTCAGTCTGTCGAAGGCTGTCATCACCTGGTCTGCACTATGTCTGCGGTGCAAGAACTGCAGGCGCTCATCACTGAACGTCTGTACCCCCATGCTCACCCTGTTCACGGGCAGACTGCTCAGTTCCTGTGCGAAGCTCTCCGTCACATCGTCGGGATTCACTTCGATCGTCACCTCTGCATCCTTCTCCACCTTATTATATATATAGATGGTCTCAAACAGCTGATGCAACTGTTCCCCCGTCAACTGCGAAGGGGTTCCCCCACCCAAATAGATAGTCCCAAACCTCCAATCTCCAACCTCAAACCTCCAACCTCCAACCTCTCTGCACACTGCCTCCACATACCGTTGACGCAGTTCAACAGCTGTCGTCGAGTAAAAACCGCAGTAAATACAACGGCTTTTACAGAAAGGAATATGAATATATAAACCTGCCATTTCTCGTCTAAATCGCTACAAAGTTACGATGAAACGAGCGAAATACCAAATGCGCAAAGCACAGAAATACTAATTTTGCTTAATATTTAAAAGAAATCTTTGGTTGTTTGTGGGAAAATGTCTAATTTAGTGCCCACAAAATGAAATTATTCACCTAAAACTAAAAATGATATGAAAGTTTATCAGACAAACGAGATTAAGAACATTGCGCTGCTTGGCAGTGCGGGTAGCGGCAAGACGACTCTTGCCGAAAGTATGGTTTACGAGGCTGGCATCATCAAGCGCCGCGGCACCGTAGAGAGTAAGAACACCATGAGCGACTATTTCCCTGTTGAACAGGAATACGGCTACTCGGTGTTCTCTACTGTTTTTCATGTGGAGTGGAACAACAAGAAACTCAACATCATCGACTGTCCGGGTTCCGACGACTTCGTGGGTGGTGCCATCACAGCCCTCAACGTTACCGACCAGGCCGTGCTCCTCATCAATGGTCAGTATGGTCCTGAGGTAGGTACGATGAATGCCTTCCGTAACACAGAGAAACTGAAGAAGCCCGTCATCTTCCTGGTCAACCAGCTCGATCGCGACAACTGCGACTTCGACCAGATCCTCTCTCAGCTGAAAGAGGTCTATGGTCCTAACTGTGTGCCCGTTCAGTATCCTATTGCTACAGGTGCTGGCTTCAACAGCGTCATCGACGTGTTGCTGATGAAGAAGTACTCTTGGAAGCCCGAGGGTGGTGCTCCTATCATCGAGGATATTCCTGCCGATCAGTTGGAGAAGGCCAAGGAGTGGAAGGCTGCCCTTGTTGAGGCTGCTGCTGCTGGCGACGACACACTGATGGAGAAGTTCTTCGAGAGCGAGGACCTCAGTGAGGATGAGATGCGTGAGGGTATCCGCAAGGGTCTTGTCACCCGTTCTATCTTCCCCGTATTCTGTGTCTGCGCAGGTCGTGACATGGGTGTTCGTCGTCTGATGGAGTTCCTCGGCAATGTGGTACCTTTCGTCAGCGAGATGCCTGTCATCAAGAATGCTGCTGGTAAGGATGTGCCTGCCGATGCTTCTGCACCCACCTCTCTCTATTTCTTCAAGACCGGTGTTGAGCCCCATATCGGTGAGGTTCAGTATTTCAAGGTGATGAGCGGTGTCGTGAAGAGCGGCGACGACCTCACCAATGCCGATCGTGGTTCTAAGGAGCGCATGGGTACCCTCTATGCTTGTGCAGGTGCCAATCGTATCCAGGTCGATCAGCTGGTGGCTGGTGATATCGGCTGTACCGTGAAACTGAAGGATGTGAAGACCGGCAATACCCTCAATGGCAAGGACGTTGATAATAAGTTCAACTTCATCAAGTATCCTAACTCGAAGTTCTCTCGTGCCATCAAGGCCGTTAATGAGGCAGAGACCGAGAAGATGATGGCAGCCCTGCAGAAGATGCGTCAGGAAGATCCCACATGGGTTGTTGAACAGTCTAAGGAGCTTCGTCAGATCATCGTTCATGGTCAGGGAGAGTTCCACCTGCGTACCCTCAAGTGGCGTATGGAGAACAATGAGAAGATCCAGATTGAGTTCCAGGAGCCGAAGATTCCTTATCGTGAGACTATTACGAAGATGGCTCGTGCCGACTATCGTCATAAGAAACAGTCGGGTGGTGCAGGTCAGTTCGGTGAGGTACACCTGATTGTGGAGCCTTACACCGATGGTATGCCCGATCCTACCAGCTTCACCATCAACGGCCAGGAGTTCAAGATGAACATCAAGTCAAAGGAAGAGAAAGATCTGGAGTGGGGCGGTAAGCTCGTTTTCATCAACTCAGTGGTGGGTGGTGCCATCGATATGCGTTTCATGCCTGCTATCCTGAAGGGAGTGATGGAGCGTATGGAACAGGGTCCGTTGACTGGTTCTTATGCCCGCGACGTCCGTGTGATTGTCTATGATGGTAAGATGCACCCCGTTGACTCTAACGAGCTCTCATTCATGCTGGCAGCCCGTAACGCCTTCTCGGCAGCCTTCAAGGAGGCTGGTCCTAAGGTGCTCGAGCCAATCTACGATCTCGAAGTACTCGTTCCTGCCGATTACATGGGTGATGTGATGTCCGACCTTCAGGGCCGTCGTGCCATCATCATGGGTATGGACTCAGAGAGTGGTTACCAGAAGCTGACGGCAAAGATTCCTCTCAAGGAACTGGCCAGCTATTCAATCGCCCTCTCTTCACTGACCGGTGGTCGTGCATCGTTCACCACCAGCTTCTCAAGCTACGAACTGGTTCCGAACGACATCCAGCAGGCGCTCATCAAGGAGCACGAGGCAGAGATGAAGGAAGAAGATTAGTTCCCTCACTATCCAATAATAAAATCCGCGGGCATCACCTCGCGGATTTTTTTATCTTACCTCTCACCTCTTACTTCTCACCTCTTACTTCTCACCTCTTATCTCTAAATCCTCAATTAAAATTTTCAATTTTGTTAAATATTAAAAATCTATGGCTAAAATTTAACAAATACCTTTTGCGATTTTAAGATTTCTCTTATCTTTGCAACAGAATTGACAAACAACAATGAAGAAAAGTACCATTTGGATCATAGCAATCGTCATGGGCCTCTCGTTCGTAGGGCTCCTCTACCTTCAGATATCTTACATCGAAGAGATGGCCAAGATGAAGAAGGAGCAGTTCGACGAGTCTGTGAACCGTAGCCTCTATCAGGCCTCTCGTAACCTTGAGATGAACGAGACGCTTCGCTATCTGGAGAAAGATGTCAAACAGACAGAACGTAAAGCCTTCCATCAAGACTCCCTGATGGTCGATGGTCTCGATGGCACCATCAAGCAGAGCCACCAGTATGCTGTGGCAGCCGACGATGGTACGGTCTATTCATCCTTCGAGCTGAAGACCTTTGCCATCAAACCGGCTAATGTGCCCAAGGCCATGATCCTCCGTACCGACAAGAACTCCATCTCAGAGGCTTCCAAGTCGCTCCAGGAGATTGTGCGTAACCGCTATGTCTATCAGAAGGCCCTCCTCGACGAGGTGGTCTATAACATCCTCTATACCGCCAGCGACAAACCCCTGAAGGAGCGTATCAACTTCAAACTGCTCGATCAGGATATCCGTGCCGAACTGATGAATAATGGTATCAATATCCCCTATCATTTCCGGGTAGAGACAGCCGATGGTCGAGAGGTCTATCGTTGTCCCGACTATACCGAGGAGGGGGAGGAGTACACCTATAGGAAAGAACTCTTCCGCAACGACCCCTCACCGAAGATGGGTGTGGTCAAGATCCATTTCCCCAACATGAACTCCTACATCTTCTCGAGTGTCAGGTTCATGATTCCCGCCGTGGTGTTCACGGTGGTGCTGCTCATCACATTCATTTTCACCATCGTTGTCATCTTCCGTCAGAAACGTTATAATGAGATCAAGAACGACTTCATCAATAACATGACGCACGAGTTGAAGACACCTATCTCCAGCATCTCACTGGCAGCCCAGATGTTAAGCGACACCTCAGTCGATAAGTCTCCCGCCCTGATGACTCATCTCGGTGGTGTCATCATCGATGAGTCCAAGCGTCTGCGCTTCCTCGTCGAGAAGGTGCTCCAGATGTCGATGTTCGACAGAAAGACTGCAACGTTTAAGAAGAAGGAGTTGGATCTCAATGAGTTACTCGAGAGCATCGCCAGTTCGTTCACCCTCCGTGTTGAGCATACAGGTGGTAAGATCTACACCGAGATCGAGGCTGTCGATTCAGCCCTCTTCGTCGATGAGGTCCATTTCCAGAATGCCATCACCAACCTGCTCGACAATGCTGTCAAATACCGCAAACCCGACCAGCCGATCGACATCTATATCCGTACCTGGAACGAGAAAGACCGCCTCTGTTTCTCTATCCGCGACACCGGTTTAGGCATCAAGAAGGAGAACGTCAGGAAGATCTTCGACAAGTTCTATCGTGTTCACACGGGCAATGTCCACGATGTCAAAGGCTTCGGCCTCGGTCTTGCCTACGTCAAGAAGATCATCACCCTCCACGATGGTGACATCAAGTGTGAGTCCGAACTAGGTAAAGGTACCACCTTCACCATCAGTCTGCCTATTTTTGAGGTGAGTGGTGAGAGGTGAGTGGTGAGAGGTAAGTGGTGAGAGGTAAGAGGTAAGAGGTGAGAGGTAAGTGGTGAGAGGTAAGAGGTGAGAGGTGAGTGGTAAGAGGTTAGAAATATATGAATGATTTTTATTATAGGAATTTGAATGTTTATCAGAAGTCGATGGAGTTAGTTGCTAATGTCTATAGACTTTCTAAGTACTTTCCTGATGAAGAGAAGTTTGGTCTCTCAAATCAGATACAGAGGGCTGTCATATCTGTACCGTCTAATATAGCTGAAGGTATGGGTAGATTCTCTAATAAAGAACGTGTCCACTTTTTGGAGATTGCGAATGGATCATTGATGGAAGTGATGTGTCAGTTAGAGGCAGCTCTGCTTTTGGGGTATATCTCCCAAGAACAGTTTGACAAACAGGAATTGTTTATTTCTGAAACAACAAAAATGTTAGTAGGATTAAGAAAGAATTTTGAAGATAAAAGTAAATTAGTATAAACCTGGTGACTCTGGTTGGAGTAGGGGTGTTACAGAGTAATCTCTCACCTCTCACCTCTTACCTCTCACCTCTAAAAAGAATCATTATGGACGACAAACTGAAAATTTTGCTTTGCGAGGACGATGAGAACCTCGGAATGCTGCTCCGTGAGTATCTACAGGCCAAAGGTTTCACCGCAGAACTCTGCGCCGATGGCGAGGCAGGCTTCAAGGCTTTCCTGAAGACCAAGTTCGATATCTGCGTCCTCGACGTGATGATGCCCAAGAAAGACGGCTTCACCCTGGCACAGGAAATCCGTTCAGCCAACACCGACGTACCCATTATCTTCCTGACAGCCAAGACCCTGAAGGAAGATATCCTCGAAGGTTTCAAGATTGGTGCCGACGACTATATCACCAAACCCTTCTCTATGGAAGAACTGGTGCTCCGCATCGAGGCCATCATACGTCGCACCAAGGGCAAGAAGAGCAAGGAATCGACCGTCTATCGCATCGGTAAGTTCACGTTCGATACTCAGAAACAACTCCTCAGCACCCCTGAGAAGCAGACGAAGCTCACCACCAAGGAGAACGAGCTGCTTGCCCTGCTCTGCAGCCATTCTAACGAGATCCTGCAGCGCGACTTTGCCCTGAAGACCATCTGGATCGACGACAACTACTTCAATGCCCGTTCGATGGATGTCTATATCACCAAGTTACGCAAGCACCTGAAGGCCGATCCGCAGATTGAGATTATCAATATCCATGGCAAGGGATACAAGCTCATCACCCCAGAGGAAGAATAACCCCATCGGAGTGGCGCTGGTAGCAGCTGGCGCCCTCCTCTTGGTCGTAGGCTATGTGCTCGGCTGGACGTCCAGTAATCTGGTACTTCTGGCCGGGCTCTTGCTCGTCATTGTCGGTGCTATTCTCCATGTCAGGTCCCTCAAAGCAGGCGAGAAGTATTAAATAATCTTAAAACTCGCTTGCCTCTCACGTCTTACGACTCACCTCTCGAAAAAAATATGTACCTTTGCACCCGCTTTTCGGAGCACATTATTAATTTTTTATTTTAATTTAGTATGAATCAATACGAAACCGTTTTCATTTTAACTCCCGTTTTGTCTGATGATCAGATGAAGGAAACGGCCGCAAAATTCAAGAAGGTTCTCACCGATAATGGTGCTGAGATCCTGAGCGAAGAGGCCTGGGGATTGAAGAAGATGGCTTATGCTATTCAGAAGAAGTCAACAGGTTTCTACTGCCTGGTAGAGTTCAAAGCAGAGCCATCAGTGATTAAGACACTGGAGACCGCCTTCCGTCGTGATGAGAAGGTCATCCGTTTCCAGACTGTTAAACTTGACAAGTATGCCGTGGAGTATGCTGAGAAGCGCCGCGCTAAGCTTGGTAAAAAAGAGGAGGCTTAAACTATGGCACAGCAAGACACAGAAATCCGTTATCTGAAC
>JAEEGF011278994.1_pt1 | contig 45601 bp, 36 predicted proteins | sample 9134171 | NCBI WGS metagenome assembly JAEEGF01 (sample SAMN16246542, study PRJNA631951) | gut metagenome | biome: gut microbiome; feature: rumen; material: AP-attached | host: Bos | place: Iran: Karaj | collected 2018-10
AGAGAGTATGAGGTTGATAGGAATGAGGTGTAAGAGTAGTAATACTTTCAGCTGACATTTACTAATCGGTCGAGGGCTTGTTCAAGATAGGAAGTCTTGATGGTTGATTCGTGTTCGGTTTTCAGGGTGCAAAACCCTTGTTAAGTAAAGATACAGACTACGACTTAGGTTGTAGTCTTTTTTTTTGCTTAAATTGAGATGAAAATAATCGTTGGGATTTTCATTCAAAAATGATAAAATATTTTTAGATAATAGAAATAAAGGATATCAAGATGATATATACAGTTACTTTTAACCCTTCAATCGATTATGTGGTCCGTATGGACAAGGAAATCAACTTTGGAATGACCAATAGAAGCGCTTCCGAAGAGTATTTTATCGGTGGGAAAGGTAATAATGTCTCTTTTGTATTGAAAGAATTGGGACTGGACAGCATAGCAATCGGATTTGCCGCCGGATTTACCGGAGATGCAATCGTTAAAGGGCTTACCGATAGAGGAATCAAGTCTGATTATATTGTTTTACCCGAAGGTAATTCGAGAATAAATATTAAACTTAAGGGCAGTAACAAGGTTGAGACTGAGATCAATGCAAACGGACCTGTTATTGACGATGCGTCACTTAATAAGTTCTTTTACATTATCGACAAGTTAACCGATGGTGATATCATAGTTCTTGCAGGCAGTATTTCCAAGGGACTTCCAACTACTATATATGAAGAGATCCTTGACAGATTATCTTCGAAAAATGTTTCTTCGATAGTAGATGCAAGTGGAGATCTTTTAAGAAATATACTTAAGCATCATCCTTTCCTTATTAAGCCCAATAAGCAGGAACTTGAAGAATTCTTTGATGTAAAGCTTGATACTTTAGCAGATATTTTAAAGTATGCAAAGGCTTTACAGGAAGAAGGAGCTCGTAATGTACTTGTCTCTTTGGGAGAAGAAGGAGCTTTTCTTTTAACAGAAGAAGGAAAGACTTATTATTCTCCTGCAATTCCCGGAAAGATCAGTAATACCGTCGGAGCAGGCGATTCAATGGTAGCCGGATTTATTTATGGTTATGAGAAGTTTCGAGATTTTGAAACAGCACTTAAGTTTGGTTCTGCAGCCGGTTCTGCTACGGCATTTTCTGATGATCTTTGCAAAGGCGAGGAAGTATTTGCATTATATGAAGGCATAGAGAGTAAAGATTATAAGTATTGATACTGTCAACTGTGTTTAGAGGAAAACATATGGAACCCTTTAATACAGAGCCTTATCTTGGAATCCCTTGTTCACAGGGAATCGGTATAGGTCGCATTTTTAAGATAAAAGACAAAAAAAACACTGTACCTTCGGAGGCAAGATCTCCGGAGGAAGAGATGCTGCGCATAAAAAAGGCACTTGCTGAGTATAAGAAAAGGACTCTAAAACTTGCCGAGAAAGTAGATATTAATCTCGGAAAGGGAGACGGAGATATAATCAGAAGCCATATCGCCATCGTTGAGGATGTAGAGATGAATGAACTTCTCTATAAATTCGTCAACTCAGGAAAGAGCGCAGATCAGGCCGTTGATAATGTATGCGGAATCTTTGCAAATATTTTTGATTCCATGGAAGATGAATATATGCGGCAAAAAAGTGTTGATATTCTTGATATAAGCACTCAGGTGCGCTCGATTTTGGCCGGAGAAGAATACCTTATTTGTGATGTACCCGAAGGAACAGTGCTTTTAGGCAAAAACATTCAACCCTCGCTGGTTTCTTCTATAGAGAACGGAAATGTTGTGGGTATCATTTCTGAGTACGGAAATGAAACATCTCATAGCGCAATCCTTGCAAAAGCCTTGAAAATCCCAATGATATCCGGAGTTTCAGGCATATATGATTCCTGCGAAAATGATCAGAAAGTTATAGTTAATGCTATTGAGGGAGAGGTAATCCTTGATCCTGACAGAGAAACCTGTAAAGTATACGAAAAGAGAGAAGAAGAGTATGCCAAAAAGGTTTCCGAACTTGAAAAGTATTTTGGAAAACCCACCAAAACAAAGGATGGCGCCACGATCAAAATTCTTTGCAATATCTCAGGACCGGCGGATATAAGAAAGGTTATTGATAATGACGGTGAGGGTGTCGGACTTTTAAGAACAGAGCTGCTTTTCATGAATTCCAGGTTTAATCCGGGTGAAGCCGAACAGTTCGATGCATATAAAAGAGTTGCTTCGGCTATGAACGACAAGCCGGTTATCATAAGAACTCTTGATATTGGCGGAGACAAAGAAATATCTTACCTTGAACTTCCACAAGAAGATAATCCGTTCCTTGGATTTAGAGCCATCAGATATACTCTTAAGGAAACTGAGATCTTTAAGATACAGCTTCGATCCATACTTCGTGCGTCCGCATACGGAAATGTAAGCATCTTACTTCCTATGATAACTACTTTGGATGAACTTCTTCAGGCGAAGGAATTGATAGAAGAATGCAAAGATGAGCTCAGAAGTGAACAGGTAAAGTTTAATGAAAACATTAGAGTCGGCTGTATGATAGAAACCCCTTCGGCAGCTATGATATCAGATATTCTTGCCGGGGAATGCGACTTTTTCTCCATCGGAACCAATGATCTGATCCAATATACGATGTGCGCAGATCGCGGAAATTCAAGGGTTTCATACCTTTATTCCTCGTATCAACCATCGGTTATCAGGCTTATAGAGAGAGTTGCAAAAGCCGCAAAAGAAGCGGGAATTCCTGTTGGAATATGCGGAGAGGCTGCATCGAACGAGTTTTTACTTCCGCTCCTGATCGCTTTGGATTTTGATGAAGTCAGTGTTAATGCTTCTTCTGTATTGGAACTTCGAAAGAATATACTGGGAATATCCAAAGAGGAAAGCAAAGCTGTCACTGAAAAAGTCCTAAAAATGAGTTCTGAGGACGAAATTTTCAATTATTTGAGTGCAAAATCCTGATAAATGGGATTAAGAAGAGAAGAGAATTCTCTGGCTTATAGCTATTTTTAGACGAAAAATCTGTATGTTTGTATATTTTTCTAAAAAAATTAAACAATTTTTGCTTATTGTTATTTAATTTTTTCAATATTATGTTATAATCTCTATATGGTCAAATATATTAACATGCTGTATGAGACCTATGATCTTTAAAAAAGTTCTTAGATTATACAGTGTCGCAAGGGCGACGGAATGTGAGGTATTGATGGATACAAAGATTTTGCTTGAAAATGGTACTAACGAACTTGAGATACTTGAGTTTACCATTGGTAATTTCTCTTACGGTATCAATGTAGCTAAGATTAAGGAGATTATCTCTTATCAGACAGTCACACCGGTTCCCAATTCGCATCCCAGCATTGAAGGAATCTTTATGCCGCGTGATATCATGATAACTGCGATTGACCTTAAAAACTGTCTTGGCCGCGGAACTTCTGAACCCAAAGGCCTTTTCATTATTACCAACTTCAACAGTTTAAATATCGCTTTCCATGTTGATGCAGTTCTTGGTATTCACCGCGTATCTTGGAGAAATATCATCAAACCCGATGCAACTATTTCTTCAGCAGAAGCATCTGTTTCTACCGGTATCATCAAGAATGAGAACAAACTTATTATTATTCTCGACTTCGAGAAGATCGTAAGTGATATCAATCCTGAGACAGGACTTAAGATCAGCGATCTTTCAGATCTCGGACCTCGTGACAGAAGTGATGTTCCCATCCTTATCGCTGAGGACTCAGTACTCCTTAATAAGCTTATCGTTGAATCCCTTACCAAGGCAGGATACGACAATCTTATCCACACAGAAAATGGCCAGAAGGCTTATGATGTTATCGTTCAGTGTAAAAATGAAGGCACTCTCGATCAGCATGTTAAACTTCTTATTACTGATATTGAGATGCCTGAGATGGACGGACACCGTCTTACCAAGCTTGTAAAGAGCGACGATAAGACAAAACATATTCCTGTTATCATTTTCTCATCACTGGTTAACGAAGAAATGAGAAGAAAAGGTGAGTCCCTGGGTGCTGATGCTCAGCTTTCAAAGCCTGAGATCGGTAATCTCGTTAAGATCGTTGATGAACTTGTTAAAGAAAAAGGCTTATAATCATACTAACTATTCAAAGGGCTGTGGTTTTTCCACGGCCCTTTTTGAATTATTGAAATTACCCCGAATTCACTAAGGAAACTAAGCACGATAATAACTGTTATTTTATTGAATAAGTCGCTTCTTTATGTTAAAATATAAAAGTATTTTTATGTAAAAAAATATAAGAGGGATTGGACAACATTATGGCATCTTCGGAAGAATATTTAGATAAGCTTTTAAAAGACATGATGGGAAGTTCCAGCGAGGAGATCGAACAGGCTGCCAAGCAGGATACTTCATCTGACATACCTCAAGATGTTGATACTATGGGCATTTCAATTGATAGTGCACCATCTTTAACACCTGCCGAGGAACTTCCGCTTGATTCTGAGATAGCGGATCTTATGGCAGATATCATGCCGGCTTTCGATGCCGGCTTAAAGTCCGTGCCCGAAGATTATAATGATATTGCAACAATCGAGAAATCTCACAATGAGCCTGTATCCGGCTCTGTATTTTCTGATATTGATATTCCTGCGGAGGAAACTCCGGAACCCGAACCTGAACTAAATATGGACGATCTTGTCCTTGAGGAGCCTGTGGTTGAGGAGACAGTACCTGAAGTAGCTGTAGAAGAAACCATTGGTGACCTTCCTCCTATCGAAGGACTTGATCTGGATACTCTTTCATTTGATGAGCCTGCTGTAGAAGAAGCTGCTACTGAAGAGCCTTCTATAGATATGCCTTCATTTGATGAATTAAATCTTGAAGAGCCCGTGGTTGAGGAGACTGTCTTAGAGGAGCCTGTTATTGAGGAGCCTGTTATTGAGGAACCTGTTATTGAGGAATCTGTTTTTGAGGAACCTGTTATTGAGGAACCCGTTGTAGAAGAGGCTGTTTCTGAAGAAGCTCCGCTTGATCTTGGGGCGATTGATATTCCGGGCATGGAGAATCTTGAGGGACTTCTTGATAGCATGCCCACAGAGGAAGAAATCACTGTAGAGGAACCTGCTTCAGATGAGTTAAAGCTTGATTTCCCCACTGAGGAGGAGATCACTCTTGATATGCCCGAATTCCCTACAGAGGAAGATATCACTGTAGAGGAGCCTGCTTCAGATGAGTTAAAACTTGATTTCCCCACTGAGGAGGAGATCACTCTTGATATGCCCGAACTTCCTACGGAGGAAGAGATCACTGCAGAGGAGCCTGCCGCAGACGATATAAAACTTGACTTTCCTACAGAAGAAGAGATCACTGCAGAGGAGCCTGCCGGCGATCTTGATCTTGGAATCGATATGGCGGAGATTGAGGCTCTTAATGCCGAGATTGAGGCAGAGGAAGAACTTCCCGATGAGAACGATATTGAAAAGATGCTTGCTCAGGCTCAGGGTGAAGGCACTTCTGAGGATGCACCCGCTGATCTTGACGCTCTTTCACTTGATGATCTTATCGAAACAACAAACGATGGTGAGAGCTCTGAAATCGGAGATCTTCTTGATAAGAATGAGCGAAATGAGCTTATAGAAGGCATTGCAGAAGCTGATGCAACCCCCGAGGTATCTGCGGGAGCCCTTTTCTTTGGCAAGGGTGCAGAAGAAGATCCTTCTCTTGATGACCTTGATCCCAAGGAGAGAAAGAAAGCAGAAAAGAAAAAGCAGAAAGAAGAAAAAGCTGCTGCAAAAAAGAAAGCCAAAGAGGAAAAGGCTGCAGCTAAGGCGGCTAAGAAGAATAAGAAAAACGCCGAGGCTGAAGGTGATGTTCATGTACCTGAGGCTTCTGAAGTTGGCTCTGATGTAGAGATTCATGACACCGACATGAGCGATGTTGAGGCTCTTCTTGCAGGAGCTGAACTTGCCGGTGCTGCTGGGGATACGGCTGAGGAAGCAAATCCTGAAGGAGACTCTGCTGATCTTGGAGATATTTCACTTGATCTTGGGGATATCAATATAGAGGGAGAACCCGCAGCTGATGAAACAGCATCTGCAGATGCCGATCTTGATCTTATTGGGCCTGATATGGATCTTCTCGGAGGAGATGCCGGTATTGATTCCCCTGCGGATGATGGCAGAGTTGAACTTACGGAAGATAGCGTTGGATTCCACCCCGAAGGAGAGAGTGAAGGTGAAGACGCTGAATTTGAGATAGATCTTGATAGCTTTGGAGACGACTTCTCCCTCGATGGAGAATCATCAGGCGAAGATGATAAAACTTCAGGCGGAGGCGGCGGAGCGGCGCCGTTAGCTGATAATCCTGTAACCGATGGTGAAAAGCAGGGCGGATTCCTTGCTAAGGTCAAAGGTATCTTTGGCAAAATCCTTGGTGCCATGACCGAATCCGATGAAGATGATGAACTTGATGAAGCATCTTCCTTAAAGCTTTCCGATGAAAACGCCCAGATCCTTGAAGATATGAATAACGAGGGCGATGACGGAAAGAAGAAAAAGAAGGATAAGAAGGGCAAGAAGGATAAAAAAGGCGGCGACGAAGAAGGTGAAGGCGAGGAGGAGAAGAAGCCCGCTAAGCCTAAGAAGGAAAAGAAGCCCAAGAAAGAAAAACCTGCTCCCGAACCTGAAAAGCCCGGAGCAAAGAAACTTTCTACTAAGAAGATCGCCATGGTCGTTATCGTGTGTGCGATGTTTGCGGGACTTATATTCCTGGTTGTTCATTTCGCCGGTGAGTTCTCTGTTAAGAAACAAGCAAGAGCAGCGTACAGAAATGAGGATTACCAGACCTGTTATCAGGATCTATTTGGCAAGGAACTTAATGAGACTGAAACCATTATGTTCAACAGTTCCGAATGCATTTTAAAGATAAGACTCTGGCTCAGAGAATATGAGATGCTTGCCGATGAAGGCTCTGAGGTTAAGGCTTTGGACAGCCTGATCCAGTCGGTAAATGCTTATCCCGGTCTTAAACTGACCGCTGAAGAATGGAATTGTGTTGATAAGGTTGATCCTTCTTATCAGGAGATGCTCACTATCCTTCAGAATAAGTACGGACTTACATCCGATGAGGCATTCCTTATTGCGGCGGAGCCCGATGATCTTACTTATACAAGACTTATCTATTATATTGCAGGCGGAAAGACATACCAGCAGGCAATGGATAAGATCAACGGAGTTTCGGAAGAGCCGGAGACTCCTGAGGTAGAGGTGATCCAAAGAGAAGATCTGCTTCCCGAAGAAGACAGCATGGAAAGTGGCAATTTTGTCGAGACTACAGGAAATGAGTGATAAGCAGATATGATAGCAATTATTGATTACGATGCAGGTAATATTAAGAGCGTGGAAAAAGCGCTTGTTAAGATCGGTGAAGATGTGATCCTTACAAGAGATGCCGAAACAATCCTTTCAGCTGACGGTGTTATTTTACCCGGTGTTGGAGCTTTCGGAGATGCCATGGATAAGCTTAATTCATATGGTTTAGCCGATGTTTTAAGAGAAGTGGCAAAGAGAAATATTCCGCTTTTAGGCATTTGCCTTGGTCAGCAGCTTTTGTTTGATTCAAGCGAAGAATCTCCCGGAGTAAAGGGACTGGGGATCCTTAAAGGAAAAGTAGTAAGGATTCCCGATACCGGACTTAAGATTCCCCACATTGGTTGGAATGATCTTAAGTATCCCAATCCCGGAAGACTTTATAAGGGAATTGATGAAGGGGCTTATGTATATTTTGTCCATTCCTTTTATCTTGAAGCAGAGGATAAGAGTATTGTAAAAGCAACTACCGAATACGGATGTACCATAGAAGCATCCGTAGAGTCAGGAAACGTTTTTGCTACTCAGTTCCATCCGGAAAAGAGTTCTGATGTTGGGCTTAAGATCCTCGAGAATTTTGTCAGTGTAGTTAAGCAAAACAGGTAAGGCCGGAGTAATAATAATGCACACAAAAAGAGTTATCCCCTGTCTTGATGTAAAAGATGGCAGGGTAGTTAAAGGTATAAATTTTGTTAATCTGAAGGATGCAGGTGATATTTCAGAAGTTGCTTCCGCTTACGATAAAGCAGGAGCAGATGAGCTTGTATTCCTTGATATTACAGCTTCCAGCGACTCAAGAGACACTCAGCTTGAGTGGGTAAGGGAAGTTGCTTCAAGAGTTTTTATTCCCTTCACCGTAGGCGGCGGAATCAGAACGGTTGAAGATTTCAAAGCTATATTAAGAGAAGGAGCAGATAAGATAGCAATTAATTCAGCAGCTATCATGAATCCTCAGCTCATAAGTGATGGAGCCGATAAGTTCGGTTCTCAATGCGTTGTTGTAGCTATTGATGCCAAGAGACGCGAGGACGGCAAGGGCTGGACGATCTACAAAAACGGCGGCCGTGTTGATATGGGAATCGATGCGGTTGAATGGGCTATGAAGGCTGAAAAACTTGGAGCCGGAGAAATACTTTTGACAAGTATGGATTGTGACGGAACCAAGGATGGTTATGATCTTGAACTTACAAAGATCATTTCTGAAAACGTAAAGATCCCTGTTATCGCTTCCGGCGGTGCAGGTAAATTGGAGCATTTTTATGATGCTCTTAATGTGGGAGCGGAGGCTGTTCTTGCAGCATCTCTTTTCCACTATAAAGAACTTGAGATTAAACAGGTAAAGGAATATTTGAGAGGCCGCGGCGTAAGCGTAAGGCTTTGATATTTGATAAAAATGGCCGGTATTGAAAACGATTGGTTAAAAATATATGGGGAAGAATTTAAGAAGCCCTATTATAAAGATCTATTTGATTTTGTAGGTTCTGAGTACAACAGGACAACGGTTTTTCCGCCTGCTGATGAAATATTCAGTGCTTTTAATCTGACGCCTCTTTCAAAGGTTAAGGTTGTCATCATCGGCCAGGATCCATACCATAATGTGGGACAGGCTCACGGTTTATCATTCTCCGTAAAACCGGGTATTGATATTCCTCCTTCACTTGTAAATATCTATAAAGAACTTCATGATGATCTTGGATGCAAGATACCAAACAACGGTTATCTTGTTAAATGGGCCCGGCAGGGCGTCCTTATGCTAAACACACTGCTCACGGTTCGTGCACATGAAGCTTTTTCTCACAAGGGCCATGGCTGGGAAGAATTTACAGACGCAGCAATAAGAGGATTAAACAAAGAGGACAGACCCATAGTATTTATTCTCTGGGGTAGACCTGCTCAGATGAAGCATAAGATGCTTAATAATCCTCATCATTTGATCTTGGAAGCTGCTCATCCAAGTCCGTTATCTGCCCACAGAGGCTTCTTTGGAAGCAAGCCCTTTAGCAAGACGAATGATTTTCTAATTGCCAACGGTGAGTCACCCATTGATTGGCAAATAGAGGACATATAGTAATAGTTAGGAGATTATGAAAAAATGGAAAAGAAAGCATTTGTTACTAAAGACATGGTCGAAAATATCGTTAAGAAGTACCCTACTCCTTTTCATATTTACGACGAAAAAGGCATCCGAGAAAATGCTAAGGCTTTGAAAGAAGCTTTTTCCTGGAATAAGGGTTACAAAGAGTTTTTTGCAGTAAAAGCAACTCCCAATCCTTTTATTCTTAAAATCTTACATGAGTATGGCTGCGGAACTGATTGTTCCTCATATACTGAGCTGATGCTCAGTGATGCGTGTGATATCAGAGGAGAGGACATCATGTTCTCATCAAACGATACTCCCGCAGAGGAATTTGAGTACGCTGCAAAGCTGGGAGCTATCATCAACCTTGATGACTTTACTCATATCAATTTCCTTGAGAAAACCATTGGTTATATTCCTGAGACTATCAGCTGCAGATTTAATCCCGGCGGATATTTCTCCATTGCCAATAGCATCATGGATAACCCCGGTGATTCCAAATACGGTTTTACCAAGGATCAGATGTTTGAAGGATTTAAAGTCCTTAAGGAAAAAGGAGCCAAGAAGTTTGGTATTCATTCATTCCTTGCCAGCAATACTGTAACCAATGAGTATTATCCTACACTTGCAAGACAGCTTTTTGAACTGGCTGTTGAGCTTCGTGATAAGACCGGAGCAGATATTAAGTTCATTAATCTTTCAGGCGGTATCGGAATACCTTACAGACCCGATCAGGAACCCAATGATATTAAAGTCATTGGTGAGGGAGTTCGTAAAGCATTTGAAGAGATCCTTGTTCCTGCGGGAATGGGAGACGTTGCAATCTATACCGAACTTGGAAGATTCATGCTTGCTCCTTATGGGCATCTTGTTACCAAGGCCCTTCACGAAAAGCATACCCATAAAGAATACATCGGTGTAGATGCATGTGCTGCAAACCTTATGCGACCCGCAATGTATGGTGCTTACCATCACATTACTGTTCTCGGAAAAGAGAATGCTCCCTGCGACCACACCTATGATATTACCGGTTCACTTTGTGAGAACAATGATAAATTCGCGATCGACAGACAGCTTCCCAAGATCGATCTTGGTGATTATCTTGTCATTCATGATACCGGCGCTCATGGATTTGCCATGGGATATAACTACAACGGAAGACTTTGGTCTTCAGAACTTCTTCTTAAGGAAGACGGAAGCGTTCAGCTTATCAGACGTGCACAGGAACCCAAGGATTACTTTGCAACATTTGATTGCTTCCCCATATACGAAAAGCTGAAGAATAAATAATGATCTTTGATTAGTTTCAATATAACCGGCGGTTAGCTATTGGAAAGGAGAATTTTATGGTTTATCCTGAGTTTTTAAAAAAGGACGGATGTATCGGTTTTCCTGCACCTTCATTCGGTGCTTCAATCGAGCCTTATAAAACAAGGCTCTCCACAGCTCTCCAGAAATTACGTGTAGAAGGTTACCTTCCCCTTCCCGGAACAGATGCTTTCAGAGGGGACGGAATCGGTATTTCTAACACACCTGATAATTGTGCAGGTGAGTTGACAGGAATGTATTGTGACGGTGATATTGATGTACTCATCTCTGTAGGTGGCGGAGAGCTTATGTGTGAGATCCTTCCTTACGTTAAGTTTGACAGGATCGCTGCTTCAAGACCTAAGTGGTTCATGGGCTATTCCGACAATACCAACTTTACTTTTTTGCTTAATACCCTTTGTGATGTGGCCTCTATTTACGGTCCTTGTGCAACTGCTTTTTGTGAGGACCCAAGACCCAGGTATCTTCAAGATGCTCTGGACCTGATCACAGGAAAGAAGCTTGAGTTTAAGTCTTATCTTGAATGGGAAAAGGATAATCTTGTTAACGAAGAGAATCCTCTTGCTACATTTAATCCCAAGATAGACAGAGTTCATGCCATTTATCATGAAGGAGAATTCATTCCTGATGCAAGAGAGTCTACAGTTTACTTCTCTATGACCGGACGTGTTATCGGAGGATGCCTTGACTGTCTTTCAACTCTTGTTGGAACAGAGTTTGATAAAGTAAGAGACTTTAACAGAAAGTATGCAGAAGATGGAATCATCTGGCTTCTTGAATCCTGTGATCTTAATGTATTTTCACAGAGACGTGCTTTATGGCAGCTCGAGCATGCCGGATGGTTTGAGAATGTAAAGGGATTTGTTTTTGGAAGACCGCTTAACGGTGAGGAGATGCTTGGACTGGATAAGTATGAAGCAGTTCTTGGAATTGCAAGAAAGTACAATGTTCCCGTTATCATGGATGCCGACTTTGGCCATTACGATCCCATGATTCCCGTTATGATGGGCTCTGTAGCTGAATTCACCGTAAGAGGAAACGATATGATCGTTAAGTACACCATGGTTTAAATGAGTGTATCAAATAAAAAAGAGAGTATCTTTTAAAGATACTCTCAAATGCCGGTGGTGGGACTCGAACCCACACGTGGTCGCCCACAACAGATTTTGAGTCTGCCTCGTCTACCATTCCGACACACCGGCACGACTTAATGATAATACCACAGAGAGGGTAATTTTACAAGGATTAATTCATGGATTGCAAAGAGTTTGAAAAACTAATACCCTTGTATTTAAAAAATAATATTGATTATGAGGTTATGGAAGCTTTTCAGGATCATATGAATTCCTGTGAGAGCTGCAAAGAGGAACTCAGTATCCAATTCCTTGTTCAGGAAGGTATGAGACACCTTGAAAAAGGAGACAGTTTCGACCTTGATGAAGAATTCAGATTAAGGCTTTTACAGAGCCGCAGGATCCATGCAAGAAGAGGTTTCTTTATCGGACTGGTTCAGTGGATCATTACTTTTATTTTCTTTTTATGCGGAGCGGCCATTATTATAATCTTCGGTTGATGGTTGCTTACTATTACTTTTTGAGGTTTTGTTTTATGAGCGAAAAGCTTGTTCTTATAGATGGTCACAGTATTGCACACAGAGCATTTTACGGGGTTCCGGATCTTACAAATTCCGCCGGCCTTCACACCAACGCAATCTATGGTTTTTTAAATATTCTTTTTAGGATACTTGATGAAGAAAAGCCTGATTATCTTGTTGTGACCTTTGACGAACATGCGCCTACATTCAGACATGAAATGTTTGCTGAATATAAGGGGACAAGAAAGCCCATGCCGGATGAATTAAGGGAGCAGCTCCCTGTTTTAAGGCAGCTTCTTGAGGCTATGGAGATAACCGTTGTTTCTGTGCCCGGACTTGAGGCAGACGATCTTATGGGAACTCTTGCCAAGAAGTCCCAGGCTATGGGAATGGAAGTTTCTCTTGTATCCGGAGACAGGGATCTTCTTCAGATCTCCGATGAGCATATCCTTATCAGGATCCCTAAGACCAATTTTGGAAAAACTACTATCGAAGATTACAGACCTGCGGATGTAATGGAGGAATTCAAGGTTACACCCGCAGGATTTATCGAGCTTAAGGCTCTTATGGGAGATACGGCGGATAATATTCCCGGTGTTCCCAAGGTCGGTAAGAAAACAGCGGAAGAGCTCATGGTAACCTATGGTTCTATCGAAGGTATTTATGCTCATCTCGATGAGATATCTAAGAAGAGCATAAGGGAATCTCTTGAGCAGAACAGAGATCTTTGCGAACTGTCTTTAAAACTTGCAACCATCAAGACCGATTGTGATGTGGAGCTTGATAAAGAGAAGTCAAAAGCAGAAGGCTTCTTTACTCCTGCTGCTTACGAGATCATGAAAAAGCTTGAGTTTAAAAAGCTTTTGGACAAGTTCAGTCCCGACGCGGCGGTTACCGAATCAAAGGAAGAAGCAAAGCTTATTATCTCAGAAGTATCAGGTGGAAAAGAGTTTGGTGATCTGTTAAGAGACAGAACCAATGGTGATTATGGACTCTATCTGCTTTCTGAAGAAGGCACATTATATGCAGCTTGTCTTTGCGTAAGATCCGAGAGCGAAAATGAATATAATGCATATTATGTCAGCGACATGATGGGCTTTGAAGGACTTTCTGATGTGGTTAGACAGGGAGTCTCCGAGGCAAAAGGAAATCTCTTTACTCTTGATATAAAGAAAGAGTACGAGCACATTGATCATGAGAATACCGAAAAGTATTTTGATACGGTTATCGGAGCATACCTTCTCAATCCTTTAAAGAATGACTATGACCACGAGAATATCTCGCTTGAATATCTTGGAAAAGTTGTTCCTTCAAGAAAAGACAGATTCGGAAAGATGGGCGTACAGGAATGCTTAATGAGCAGTCCCGATGCTGTCAAAGGATTCTGCGCAGATAATGCCTTTGCGGCTTTGGCTGCAGGTGTCAAGGTAAAAAATGCACTTGATGAAAACGGTATGACTAAGATCATGCGTGATATTGAAATGCCTCTTACATCCGTATTATACGAGATGGAAAAGGAAGGTGTTTTAGTAAGAAGAGATGAGCTTAAGGCATATGGCGATAAGCTTGCTGTCAGGATAGCCGAGCTGGAAAAAGAGATCAAGGAAAAGTCCGGTGAAGACTTTAATATCAATTCACCCAAACAGCTTGGAGAGATCCTTTTCGAAAAGATGAACATCCCCGGTGGAAAGAAGACCAAGACCGGTTATTCCACTGCGGCTGATGTACTTGAAAAACTGGCTCCCGAATATCCCTTTGTTGCAGATATTCTTGAGTACAGGGCTCTTACAAAACTTAAGAGTACTTATGCCGACGGACTTGATGCTTTTATTGCAGGTGACGGAAGGATCCACACCAGCTTTAATCAGACTATAACTGCTACGGGAAGGATCAGTTCCACCGATCCCAACCTTCAGAATATTCCAATCAGAACTGAACTCGGAAGACAGCTCAGAGGCGTATTTGTTCCAAAGGACGGATGCGTGTTCATCGATGCAGACTATTCCCAGATTGAACTTAGGGTCCTTGCTTCTTTATCCGGAGACAGCGGCCTTATCGATGCTTACAAGGAAGACAAGGATATCCATCGGATAACAGCTTCAAAAGTATTCAATGTTCCTTTTGATGAGGTTACGGATGAGTTAAGAAGAAATGCAAAGGCAGTTAACTTCGGTATTGTTTACGGTATAAGTTCTTTTGGACTCAGTCAGGATCTTTCCATCGGACAGAAGGAAGCAAAGGCTTATATCGAATCATATTTTAAGACTTATCCCAAGATCAAAGAGTATCTTGACCGCCTTGTATCTGACGCTAAAGAAAAGGGATATTCCGAAACATATTTTGGAAGAAGGCGACCTATTCCCGAACTTAAATCTTCAAACTTTATGCAGAGACAATTCGGTGAGCGTGTTGCCATGAATGCACCTATTCAGGGAACTGCGGCGGATATCATGAAGATCGCAATGCTGAATGTTTCAAAGGCTCTTAAGGAAAGCGGACTTAAGGCAAAAATGCTTCTTCAGGTACACGATGAGATCGTTGTGGAAGCACCTGTAGAAGAAAAAGATCAAGTATCCGAACTCATTACAAATGCGATGAAATCTGCGGCTGATCTTGCGGTTTCATTGGAAGTCGGAATGGGTATCGGAAATAACTGGTTAGAGGCACATTAATGAAATTTATAGGAATAACCGGTGGTGTTGGTGCCGGAAAAAGTGAACTCCTTAAATTCATAAAAGAGCATTACCTCTGCAAAATATATCTGGCGGATGAAGTTGCTTACGAAGTAAGAAAGCCCGGAACGAAGTGTTATGAAAAACTTTGTAAGCTCCTTGGAGAAGATGTGGTGAATGATTCAAAGAAAATGGCCGCAAAAGTCTTTTCCGACGAAGAACTTCTTTCCAAGGTAAACGGAATCGTTCATCCTGCTGTCAGAGAGTATTTACTTGATGCTCTTGATAAAGCAAAGAAAGACGGAGAGACAGAACTTTTCTTCGTGGAAGCCGCTCTTTTAATTGAAGCGGGATATAAAGGTACCTGTGATGAACTCTGGTATGTATATGCTGATCGGGAGACCAGGATCAAGAGGCTTATGGAAGCCAGAGGCTATACCAGGGAGAAAGCAATCTCTATAATGGATAATCAGTTATCCGAAGAGGTTTTCAGAAAAGAGTGTGATTTTATAATAGATAACAGCAGCTCTCTTGATAAATCATATGAAGCCATCAAGGGAAGACTGGAGGGATATAAATGGCTAAGGTAAAAAAGGGGTCTGATAATCTTGTATTTGGTCTTGATATTGGTACCAGAAGTATTGTTGGAACCGTTGGTTATCTCATTAAGGACAAGTTTCATGTCATCGGTCAGGTTGTAAAAGAGCATGAAACCCGTGCTATGTTAGACGGACAGATCCATGATATCCAAAAGGTTGGAGGAACCATCAAGGCCGTTAAAGAGAAGCTGGAAAGAGAACTAGATGTTAAGCTTTCGGATGTATGTATTGCAGCCGCAGGTCGTGTGCTTCGTACAATTACCACCAAATCTGAGATCAAATTTGAAGCTGAAAAGGAAATAGATGCTGAGGATATCTACAACCTTCTTATGAACGGTGTTGAGCAGGCATATACTGATTTTGCCAAGACCAATGATTCAGATCTTAAGTTCTATTGCGTTGGATATACTCCCATGCGCTATTATATGAACGATTATCAGATAGGAAATCTTGAAGGTCACAAGGCATCAAAGATCTCCTGCGATATCATTGCTACATTCCTTCCGGATGATGTAGTTGACGGACTTAATAAAGCAGTAGGAATTGCAGGCCTTCAGGTTATCAACATGACCTTGGAGCCTATTGCAGCTATCCAGGTTGCTATTCCCGAGAAGTTCCGTATGCTTAACCTTGCTCTTGTGGACGTTGGAGCGGGAACAAGCGATATTTCGATCACAAGCGACGGCACAATCGTGGCTTACGGCATGATCCCTCAGGCAGGTGATGCTCTTACGGAGATCGTGGTTCAGAACTGTCTTGTTGAATTTGAGACGGCAGAGATGATCAAGCGCGCAGCCGGAGGTCATGAGCTTATTGAGTACACAGATATTCTTGGGCTTCCCCAGACCATTGAACCTTCCAAGGTTCTTGAGATGCTTGATGCTAAATTGGATGAGATGACAGATCTTGTTGCAAAAGAGATCAAGCGTCTTAACGGTGACAAGAGTGTTAGCGCAGTATTTGTTGTCGGCGGTGGCGGAACTGTTCCCGGATACACAGAAAAGCTTGCCAAGAAGCTTGGTATCGTTAAAGAGCGTGTTGCTATCAGAGGTAAGGAAGTACTTCAGGCCGTTGAGTTTGAAAACGAGGATCCCAAGAAGGATTCCCTCATGGTTACTCCCATTGGTATTTGCTTAAGCTTCTATGCCCAGAGCAACAACTTTATCTTTGTTGAGTTTAACGGTCAGAGACTTAAGCTTTATGACAACGGTAAGCTTACTGTTTCCGATGCGGCTATGCAGGTTTCTCTTCCCAACGAAGACCTCTTCCCCAAGCGCGGAAAAGCCCTTACTTATACTGTAAACGGAAAGGCTAAGATGATCCGCGGTGAGCAGGGTGATTCATGTATCATCAAGCTTAACAATGAGCCCGCCGATCTTTATACGGTCATCAACAGCGGAGATATCATTGAAGTTATTGCTTCAACTGCAGGCGATGATGCCAAGGCTACTCTTGGATCTCTTAAAGAGATCTCGGATCCTTTACATATCGTTGTTAACGGAAAAGATATTTCTCTTCCCAGAACCGCTATGGTTAACGGAGAACTTCAGAACGAGTTCTATGACATAACCGACGGTGATGATATTGTGATCGATAATTTCTATACCGTTGAGCAGATTTGTGGTATGCTTGATATCAAAATGACTCCCAACATTTCTGTAAACGGAACTCCTGCCAAGGAAACCACCAAGGTTTATGAGGACTTCACTCTTGATTTCAGCGAGGAAGAGCAGAATCAGCTTAACGAAGAGGAAATGAATTCCGAGGAGGAGTACGAGGAGGAAGAGGAGTATGAAGAAGAGGAAGTAACTGAAGATGCTGAAACTGCCAGAGAGGCAGAAGAAGCTAAAGAAGAAACTAAAGAAGAAACTTCTGAGGTAAAAACTGAGGATAAGACTGAAGAGAAGTCAGAAGACAAGCCTGAAGAAAAGTCAGAGGACGCTGGCGAATCAGAGGAAGCCTCTGAAGAAGCGGCAGATGAAGCACCTAAGAATAACGAACCTCATGACTTAAGCATTGTTGCCAACGGTAATCCCGTTACTATGCACGGTAAAGCAAATTATGTCTTTGTAGACGTATTTGATTATATTGATTTTGACTTAAGAAACCCCGCGGGAAGAAGCGTTATCACCAAAGTAAACGGTGTTGATGCAGCATATATGCAGGATCTTCACGAGGGTGATGAACTTGAAATATACTGGGAGAAGAAGTAAATAATGAGATTTTGTGCTTTTGCCAGCGGAAGCAGCGGTAACTGCACCTACGCAGGTTCCGACAGTACACATATCCTTGTGGATGTGGGAATGAGTGGTAAGCGTGTGGAAGCGGCTCTAGAGACGGCAGATATAAGCGGGAGGGATTTACGAGGAATACTGATCACTCATGAGCATTCCGATCACATATGTGGTCTCGGAGTTATCTCCAGAAAGTATCAGATTCCTATTTACGCCACGGAGAAGACTATTGAGGCCATTAAGAAAGATAAGTCCGTGGGAAATATTGATGAAGATTTATTCAATGTTATCAAAGCAGATAACAAGTTTATGCTGGGAGACCTTACCATCAATCCTATGAAGATCTCTCATGACGCCGCAGATCCGGTTGGTTACAGGATTTCCTACGGCAACAAGAAAGTGGCGGTTTGTACCGACCTTGGCAAGTATGATGAGTATACGGTAGAGGCTTTAAAAGGTCTTGATGCTGTTTTACTTGAAGCTAATCATGATGTAAAAATGCTTCAGCTTGGACCCTATCCCTATCCTTTGAAACAGAGGATCTTAAGTGACAGGGGGCATCTTTCAAACGAACTCAGCGGACAGCTTTTATCAAGGATCCTTCATGATGATATGAAGTATGTTTATCTCGGGCATTTGTCCAAGGAAAACAATATACCGGAACTTGCTTATGAAGCTGTAAGAACGGAAGTTACTTTAAGCCCTGTAAACAATTACAAGGGGGATGACTTCTGTATCAGAGTCGCGAAGAGGAGTGAGCCCTCTGAGCTCATAGCCATTTAATTTTGTAATCTTTTTTTCACGGAGGAGCATATGAAAAAAATAATTATTACTGTAGTTGGTAAAGATACCGTGGGAATCATTGCAAAGGTTTGTACCTATCTTGCCGAGAATTCCATCAACATTCTGGACATTTCCCAGACCATCGTATCAGGGTACTTTAACATGATGATGATCGCTGACATGGGGAAAGCAGGCAAGGAATTCGGAGAAGTCTGTGATGACCTGAACAAGATTGGTGAGAACATCGGTGTTTCAGTTAAATGTCAGAAGGAAGAAATTTTTGACTCAATGCATCGAATCTAAGTATAGGAGCCTTGATTAAATGATTAACCAGTTTGAAGTAATTGAAACCAATAAAATGGTTGAAGAATACAATCTTGATGTAAGAACCATAACCATGGGTATCAGCCTTCTGGATTGTATCGATTCCGATTTGGATAAATGTTGTAAGAAGATCCACGACAAGATTTATGAATCTGCAAAGGATCTTGTCACTACAGGTGAAAAAATAGCAAAGGAATACGGAGTTCCCATCGTAAACAAGAGAATTTCCGTTACACCCATTGCTCTGGTAGGCGGCGCATGCTGTAAAACTCCCGATGATTTCGTTAAGATCGCACAGACTCTTGACGGAGTCGCTAAGGAAGTCGGTGTTAACTTCCTCGGCGGATATTCCGCCCTTGTAAGTAAGGGAACCACCCCTGCGGATGAGCTCCTTATGAGATCCATCCCCAAGGCTCTTGCTACAACAGAGTTTGTCTGCAGTTCGGTAAACCTTGGCTCTACAAAGACCGGCATTAACATGGATGCGGTACGTCTTATGGGTGAGATCATCAAAGAGACTGCAGAACTCACCAAGGATAAGGATTCCCTTGGCTGTGCAAAGCTTGTTGTATTTTGTAATGCACCCGATGATAACCCCTTTATGGCGGGAGCCTTCCACGGTGTAACCGAAGCAGACAGAATAATCAATGTCGGTGTCAGCGGCCCCGGTGTTGTTAAGAAGGCTCTTGAAGCTGTAAGAGGTGAGAGCTTTGAAGTTCTCTGTGAGACCATTAAGAAGACTGCATTCAAGGTAACCAGAGTTGGTCAGCTCGTTGCAAAGGAAGCATCACAAATGCTTGGTGTTCCTTTCGGAATCGTAGATCTATCTCTTGCACCCACACCTGCCATTGGTGATTCCGTTGCAGATATCCTTTGCGAAATCGGACTTGAGTATGCCGGTGCTCCCGGAACTACTGCAGCTCTTGCTCTTTTAAATGATCAGGTTAAGAAGGGCGGTGTAATGGCTTCTTCTTATGTGGGCGGACTAAGCGGCGCATTCATTCCTGTCAGTGAAGACCAGGGAATGATCAATGCTGTAACTGCCGGAGCGCTTACTCTTGAAAAACTTGAGGCTATGACCTGTGTTTGTTCCGTAGGTCTTGATATGATCGCAATCCCCGGGGATACCAAGGCAACCACTATTTCCGGAATCATAGCTGACGAACTTGCAATAGGTATGATCAACCAGAAGACTACCGCAGTTCGTCTTATCCCTGTTGTAGGTAAGGGAGTGGGAGAGACTGTTGAGTTTGGCGGACTTTTAGGTTATGCGCCTATCATGCCTGTTAACAGCTTCTCATGTGATGCATTTGTTAACAGAACAGGTCGTATCCCTGCACCTATTCACTCATTTAAGAACTAACGAGATTTGATCAAAATTATTAAAGGTGTGAACCCACGTATCTGATGGGCTCACACCTTTTTGATTTGGCAATTATTTTATGATAACCAATGGTGTTGAAAATTCATTTTTTGCAGGAGTGTTGTTCTTTATCGCCCTTGCTGAATAGTAGATCTCATTAGCTTTGATCTCGTTTCTGAACATCTTGTAAGGCTCTGAATAAAGAATTCCGGAAGCATCAGCAAGCTTTGTTATAATGGGAATCTTAGAATGCTGCTTTATTTCGGAAAGAAGAGGCTCCGCGTCTTTTCTGAAGCCAAGGATCCTTACATAGGGGATAAAGTCTATGAGCTTATAGCATTCAAGATCTCGCTGGGTAATATCAAGGAGAATATGAAGCAGACATCTTGATATTCTTGTATAGGTTCTGTCACGGCTCTTGACTTCTTCAATGAAGTTCTTGAAGGAAGTAAAGCTTCCCAGTTTATTTGAGATCCTGTCAGAGAGGGCGGTACTTACATCAAAATAAGATGTATAACCGATGTTTTTCTCCTGAAGAAGTTTGTAGTAAAGCATCTGGGAGAAATCATCAAGGTCCATGATATTTTTATTTTCAATCTCATCGAACAGATCGTTGAACGCAGACTCCGGCATTGAATTAGAAAAGTCTGTTTCAAGGGTAATGGCTTCTCTGATAGCCTGAGCAGAAGCGGTCTCAGCGTTATCTGCCATATAGCGGTCATGATAATTTGAACCCTGTCTTTTGATCGTAAAAGGAGTTATTACTGAATGTCTTCTTGCGATGGCTTTTATGTATTCAATACCAAGAATATTATTGGGAGATTCCAGGACTCTTGCCGCGTCGTAAAGAGAGGTTTCGTACTGGATAAGGGCGTTATTCCTTGCAAGAGGATAAGTGTAGCCTTCTCTGAGATAACGCTGCATGTACTCTGAAAATTCCGGTGGTTCTTCAAGGAGAATAGAAGCAATGTGCTGCAGTGTTTCAATATCTCCGCATTCACTACCGAAAGACAGATAGTTAACAACGCCAAGCTTATCAAGAAGAGCTACGGCGCCACCGGCAAAATACTCCGCACTGGCAGTTGAATAGCAGGTGGGGAGCTCAAGAACGAGATCGGCACCGTTTTCCAAAGCCATTTTCGTGCGCACATATTTATCAACAACGGCGGGAGCGCCTCGTTGAACATAGTTACCGCTCATGGCGATGACGGTATAGTCTGCTCCTGTGATCTTTTTGGACTGCTCAATATGCGCTTTATGGCCATTGTGAAAAGGGTTGTATTCCCCGACTATTCCGTTAACTATCATGATTTATCTCCAAAAAAAATAACTGATAAGGTATTGAGAAAACAGTGAATTATTTGTGAGATTTTTTTCTTAAAAGTCATGTAAATTTCCTGACATTTTTAATATAATATAAAAACAGACGAAATAAAAGCAAATAATAAAATGTAAGGGCTTTCATTTTGAAATAGACTGTGATATTATAGAAGCAACTTACGTGTTTAGCTTAATTCTGAAATTGTAAAATAATCTATTCACCAAACAGTATAAGAGAGGTATTAAAATGGCTTTTATTGATGGAATTAAAGAAAAAGCAAAATTAGACAAGAAGACTATCGTTCTTCCCGAGTCAAATGATAAGAGAACTCTTATCGCAGCATCAGAAATCTTAAGAGAGGGTATCGCCAACATCATCATGATCGGTAACAAAGATAAGATCATGGACGGTGCTACATGGCTTGAGATCGAACTTGACGGTATTACCATCATCGACCCCAACGATACTCCCAAACTTGACGAGTATGTAGAGCTTCTTTATGAGTGCAGAAAAGCTAAGGGAATGACTCCCGAGAAAGCAAGAGAGATCCTTCTTGCAGATTGGCTTACCTTCGGAATCATGATGGTTAAGAACAATGATGCAGACGGAATGGTTGCAGGTGCTTGCCACTCAACAGCTGATACCCTTCGTCCCGCACTTCAGATCCTTAAGACTGCACCCGGCGTTAAACTTGTTTCAGCATTCTTCATCGTTGATACCATCATGAAAGATATGGGCGAGAACGGTGCATTCCTTTTCGCTGACTGCGGACTTAATCAGGATCCTACCGCAGAAGAGCTTGCAGTTATCGCAGATTCTTCAGCAAGATCATTCAAGCAGCTTGTAGGCCCCAGACCTCAGATCGCTATGCTCAGCCACTCAACTATGGGTTCAGCTAAGCATCCCCTTGTTACCAAGATGGTAGAAGCTACCCGCATCGCAAAGGAAGAGTATCCTCATCTTTGCATCGACGGTGAGCTCCAGCTCGATGCAGCTCTTGTTCCTCATGTAGCAAAGACCAAGGCTCCCGGAAGCCCTGTTGCAGGACATGCAAACGTTCTTATCTTCCCTAACCTCGATGCAGGTAACATCGGTTATAAGCTTGTTCAGAGACTTGGCAACGCAGAAGCTTACGGCCCCATGCTCCAGGGAATCGCAAAACCTGTAAACGACCTTTCCCGCGGATGCTCCTGGCAGGATATCGTCGGCGTCGTAGCCCTCACCGCTGTCCAGGCTCAGCTCGTATAATTTAAAGGAGATATGAAATGAATATTTTAGTTATTAACTGTGGATCTTCATCTTTAAAATATCAGCTTATAAATTCCGACACCGAGCAGTGGATAGCTAAAGGTCTCTGCGAAAGAATCGGCATCGACGGAAGTCAGATCGTATACCAGAAAGCAGGCGGAGACAAGGAAGTAACTGTTTCTCCCATGCCCGATCACACCGAGGCCATCAGACTTGTTCTTGAGGCTCTTACAAACGAAAAATCAGGCGCCATCAAGTCTCTTTCAGAGATCGATGCAGTAGGCCACAGAGTAGTTCACGGAGGAGAGAAGTTCGCAGCAAGTACTGTGATCACTCCCGAAGTATTAAAGGCTATCGAAGAGTGTAACGATCTTGCACCTCTTCACAATCCCGCTAACCTTATCGGAATTGATGCATGCGCAAAGCTTATGCCCGGTGTTCCCATGGTTGCTGTATTTGATACTGCATTCCATCAGACAATGCCCCAGAAGGCTTATATGTATGGTCTTCCCTATTCATATTATGAGAAATACAAGATCCGTCGTTACGGCTTCCATGGTACCAGCCATTCATTCGTTTCAAAGAAGATGGCAGAGGACATGGGCAAGAAAGTAGAGGATCTTAAGCTTATCATCTGTCACCTTGGAAACGGTGCTTCAGTTTCAGCAGTTAACGGAGGCAAGTGCGTAGATACTTCAATGGGCCTTACTCCTCTTGAAGGTCTTATCATGGGAACCAGAAGTGGTGACCTTGATCCCGCGATCCTTGAGTTCATCGCTCACAAGGAGAACAAGTCAATTGATGAAGTTATGACCCTTCTTAACAAGAAGTCCGGTGTTTACGGTCTTTCAGGAGATCTTTCCTCAGACTTCAGAGATCTTGAGGATGCTTACAACAAGGGCAATGAAAAGGCTATCGTTGCTGTAGATACCTTCTCATACAGAGTAGCGAAGTATGTTGGTGCTTATACCGCAGCTATGAACGGTGTTGACGGTATCGCATTTACTGCAGGTGTTGGAGAGAACTGCGGACTTGTCAGAAAACAGGTTTGTGAGTATCTTGGATACCTCGGCGTTAAGATTGACGATGCTGCAAACTCAAAGCGCGGAGAAGATACCGTTATTTCTACTCCCGATAGTAAGGTAACTGTAATGTTCATCCCTACCAATGAGGAACTTGCAATCGCAAGAGAGACCCTTGCACTTATAAAATAATAGATTTTAATGTACTCCCCGAGTAATATCTCGGGGAGTATTTTTTATTAAAGAAGAATATTTTTTCTATATTTGAATAACTTGTTTTCAGTGACTTTTTCCTTGTTATGTAGTATTATAAAATATATGTTTTTGAATTACCGGATCTTGATGCACTACCAATGGAGGTGCCAATGAAAGGCATTCAGAATACTAATCATATAAGAAAGCAGAATCTTTTCGCTCTTTTGATCTGTATCGCGGGCATTGCTTTCAACTTGCTTCTTGGTACAGTTGTTTCCAAATTCAATCTGCCCATTTATCTTGATACTGTTGGAACAGTAGCAGTAGCTGCCATGGGCGGTTATCTCCCCGGTGTTATCGTCGGATTTACCACTTATATCATTAAAAGCATAAATTACCCGGAGGCGCTTAACTATGGCGTTGTCAGTTCTCTCGTTGCGGTTATCGCCGCTTATTTCGGTCGTCATGGTTGGTTTAAAAAAATTCACAGGATCGTTTTGTCTATTTTGATCCTGTCTCTTATCTGCACCGGCATCGGAACTCTTATCCCTTGGTTACAGGCAGATGCAACATATGAGAGCGGATCATTGACCGATCTTTTAATTAATACAGGTTTCTTCCATCCAATTGTTGCTTATTTCTTAGCTACATTAGCATATGACCTGGTTGATAAGACGATTACTGTTATTTTTGCAATTATTATTCTTAGATTAGTTCCACAGAAGTTCTATGATCATGTCAGCTTCAAGGGATGGGTCCAGAAACCTATTTCTGATGAGGATCTATTCAGAGATAGATCACGTATACGTGTTATGTCTCTTAGGACGAAGATCCTTCTCGGACTTGGCACATCATTAACCATTGTTGCAGCTGTTGCAATGGGAATAGGTGCCATTGTTTATACAAGAACCAATACGTCCAATCACAGAAAAACAGCGATCACAACAGCGCAGATTGCTTCAAGAGTTCTTGATGGTAATAGTTTTGATGATTATATAGAAAAAGAAGGTAAAACCATAGATTATGTAAGAAAAAAGGTTTTACTGCAACAGATATTGGAGAGTACTCCCGACATATCATATCTTTATGTTATAGGTATGGATGATGAAGGACTGTTTTATATATTTGATACCGATGGCGATGAAGATCATCCGGCAGAAACCATTGGAAACAGAGTGCACTTTGATGAGGAATTTGATTATCTGGTACAGGATCTTATGGCAGGAAAAGTTGTAGAACCGGCCATCACTGATGACGAAGAATATGGTCGGCTTCTTACTTCATATTGTCCTATTTACGATAATGACAGACATTGCGTCGGATATGCGGCGGCAGATGTTGATCTTGATCATGTAGTTACCATGGAGAGAAGTCTTTATGTACAGATGATCTCTGTCTTCTTGGGATTCTTTATACTCCTTAGCGTATTTATCATTTGGCTTGTACGATACCAGATCATTTATCCCATCAACGCCATAACTGAATGTGTTGATAAGTTTGGCAGGACCAAGGACACTCAGGAAGAATATGATAAGGATGTAGTAAATATCCGTGGTCTTGAAGTTTATACCGGAGATGAGATTGAGAAACTATACAATTCACTCTGCCGTATGACTTTAAGCCAGGCAGAGCAGATGCGAAGCATAAGAAGATTATCGGAATCCACCGAAAAGATGCAGGATGGTATGATCATTACCATGGCGAACATGGTGGAGAACCGTGACTCTGATACAGGCGCTCATATTCAGAAGACTTCGGCTTATGTAAAGATCATTGTTGATGGTCTTATGAAAAAGGGGTATTACGCTGAGAAGATCAATCCTAAATTTATATCCGATGTAGTCAGATCCGCACCTCTTCATGATGTTGGTAAGATAAACATACCCGATAGTGTATTAAATAAGCCGGATAAGCTCACGGAAGAAGAGTTTGCGATCATGAAGACTCATACAACTATGGGTAAGCTTATTATCGAAGATGCCATCAGCACGGTAGAAGGCGAGAACTATTTAAAAGAAGCCAGAAATATGGCTGCTTATCATCATGAAAGATGGGACGGAAAAGGTTATCCCGAAGGTCTTCACGGTGAAGTTATCCCGCTTTCCGCACGTATCATGGCGGTTGCGGATGTTTTTGATGCACTTACTTCGCCGAGAATATATAAACCCGCTTATCCTATTGAGGAGGCTTTAATTGCAATTAAAGAGGGAGCGGGAACTCAGTTTGATCCTAAGATAGTAGAGGCCTTTTTGGATTCTGTTCCTGAGATAAGAGTTATCATGAGGAAATATAATAGAGTAATTTAACGGAGGTTGCTGTTTTGAATAAATTCGGAAAAGCTTATTTGGCAACAGCATCTTTCCTTGTTGCCGTTATATGTTTATCTTTTTCAACCGGTGTTCATGCGACAAATTCGGATGAAATTGTTGGCGTGGAAGAAAACGGATACGGGAATATCAAAGCAGAAGAAACCGGTATCGGATTGGAATATGATGCAGTAATATCAGGCGGCGGATATGCAGCCAGCGGACAGCTTGAAAATATCGGATATTCAACAAAAATATACGATGCGTCCAACGGACTTCCTACATCTGATGCCAACTATATTCTTGGCGCCAGTGACGGTAGTATCTGGATAGGCGGTTACAGCGGTATCATCAAGTATGACGGTACTACTTTTACAAGACTTGATACATCCGGGGGACTTGCAAACGGCAGAGCTTTATTTGAGGACAGCAAGCATAGAATATGGGTTGGAACCAATGATACCGGAGTATGCGTAATCGATGGTTACAATATAACTCACTTAACTTATAAGGACGGACTTCCTTCGTCCTCTATTCGTGATTTCGCAGAAGATAACGAAGGTAATGTTTATATCGGAACAACTTCCGGTATTTGCTATGCAGATGAAAAATTGATTATTCACAATATAGGTGATTCTAGACTTAATGAGGAGAGAATCTTAAAGATGGATTCCGACTCAGAAGGCAATATTTACGGTCAAACCAAGAACGGTGTAATTTTTATGATCGTAGATAATAAACTAACCAAAGTTTACAGTGGTGAAGCTCTGAATATACCTAAGATTACTTCTATTTTGGCAGATCCCAATAAAACCGGTTATGTTTATTTGGGTACAACTTCAAGTACTGTGTATTACGGAAGGTTTGGAACCACAGCGTACAGTATGGATAAAATCTATATTGATCCTGTGGATAATGTCCATTGGTTAAGCTATGACTGTGGCAGAGTATGGATTTCTTCCGTAAACGAAATCGGTTATCTTGATGAAAACAATAATTTTGTGCAGCTGAATAATCTTCCTATCGACAGTGGAATTGAAATGACCACTTCCGATTATCAGGGAAATATTTGGGTTGCTTCTTCAACTGTGGGCATAATGAAGATTGTTGCCAACAGTTTTGTTGATGTTCTTAATTATGCCGGGCTCGATCCACAGGTTACTTACTCAACTTGTATCTTCAGAGATGATCTTTATATTGGAACGGATAAGGGCCTTATCATTATTGATAAGACCGGAAATTCCTATGAAAACAAGCTTACAGAATATTTTAAAGGTACCAGAATACGCTGCATAAAGGCAGGAAACGAAGGAGACATCTGGTTTGGTGCTTATACTAACGATATCGGTCTTGTTCATTTAAAACGAGACGGCTCCGTTGAATACATTACGAAAGAAGATGGGCTGGCCAGCAACGAGATAAGATGTTTATGCTTTTTAAGTGATGGAACGCTCCTTGTTGGAACCAATGGTGGTTTATCATATGTAAACGATGGAGCAGTAACCAAAAGTATTACCGGCAATGACGGCTTGAAGAACACTACTGTTCTTACGGTTGAAGAAGGTGTTAAGGGAGTTGTATATGTCGGAACCGACGGCGGTGGAATGTATGAAATAAATGGTCCCGTATTAAAACAGATTGGCAGGGATGAAGGCCTTACCAGTGATGTTGTTATGCGTATTAAAGAGGACACTAAGAGAGGTGTTTACTGGATAATCACCTCCAACTCCATTCAGTTTATGAAGAAGGGCGAGATTTACCAGGTAACATCCTTCCCTTATAACAATAACTATGACCTGTACTTTGATAAAAATGACTATATGTGGATTGTATCTTCCTGGGGTGTATACATGGTTGATGCAGACAGTATGGTTAACGACAAAGTTACTGACTATAGATTATATACAATTGAAAACGGTTTGACAGGTACGCCTACGTCTAACGCTTATAGTACTCTCACCAGCGATGGATTTTTCTATATCTCCGGTAGAAACGGCGTCTGCAAAATAAATATTTATGATTTCTTTGAGCAGAGAATACCTGTAAAGGCAATGCTTGGTGCTGTTTATAGCGGTGAGGATGAGATCCTTCCCGATGCGAATGGAGTTTACAAACTTCCTTCGGATGCAGGTCGTATTATAATCACACCTTCTGTTATGGACTATACCCTCCTTAATCCGACGGTTAGCGTATATATGGAAGGATATGAGGACCAGGGATATAAGGCGCCCTTAAGTAATTTAAATTCTTTGGAGTATACCGGATTGTCCTACGGTAAATATACTCTTCACATATTGGTTACTGACAGTGCAGAGAAATATGTGATCGATGACAAAACTTTTCAGATTGAAAAGTCAGCTAAATTCAGAGAACTTCCGATTGTAAGATTTGTTACTGTTATGGTTGTGGCTCTTCTCGTTGGTTTCATTGTATTCCGCGTAATGAAGAGATTTGTCGTTAACAAACAGTACGAACAGATTAAAGCAGCGAAGGAGGAAGCGGAGAGAGCAAATACCGCTAAATCCAGATTCCTTGCAAACATGTCTCATGAAATTCGAACACCTATAAACACCATCATGGGAATGAATGAGATGATGTTAAGAGAAGACGCTACCGGTGTACCCAAAGGTTATTTCATGAACATGATGAACTATTCCTTTGATATACGTAATGCATCCGAGTCACTTCTTGGACTTATTAACGACGTACTTGATATGTCTAAAATTGAGTCAGGAAAAATGAATCTCGTAGAGATTGAGTATGATACTCAGGAAATGCTCAGATCCATAGTTTCCATGATCAGAATGCGAAGTACTGAGAAGGAACTTTTATTTGATGTTGTTATTGATGAAATCCTGCCTACACGTATGTACGGTGATGCAGGTAAAATCAAGCAAATTGTTTTGAATCTTCTTACCAACGCGTTAAAGTATACGGAAGTTGGTGGATTCGCTCTTCATGTATCTTTGGAAGAAAGAGAAAACGATATTTGTAAGCTTAGATTCTCTGTTAAGGATACGGGTATAGGTGTTAAAGAAGAGGATATGGAAGCACTCTTTACCGCTTACGAGAGACTAGATGAGCAGAAGAACAGCGGTATTCAGGGTACCGGTCTTGGCCTTGATATTTCGAGAAGATTTGCTGAACTTATGGGTGGTACCCTTGTTTGTGAAAGCGTTTATGGACAGGGCTCTGACTTTATCCTGACTGTTTCACAGAAAATAATTGATAAGACTCCCATCGGAATATTCATGGAGCATGATACTAACGCTGCTGCAGGACCTTACGTTCCTCAGTTCATTGCGCCAGATGCAGACATCCTTGTAGTTGATGATACGCCTATGAACCTTAGCGTTATCAGAGGACTGCTTAAGGCAACCAAGGTATTTGTTACCACGGCAACAAGCGGTGAGGAAGCACTTGATAAGATCAGAGAGACAAGATTCAATGTTGTACTGCTTGATCATATGATGCCGGGAATGGATGGTATCGAAACCTGTGCAAAGATACGAGAATTTGATAAGGACCTTCCCGTATATGCGCTTACAGCTAATGCAACATCAGGTGAAGAATTCTATATTTCCAAGGGCTTTAATGGCTATCTGTCAAAACCTATAGACAGCCTTGCTCTTGAAAAAGCGATCATGAAGCATCTTCCCGAAGCTATGATGAAGAAACCCGAGGCTTCCGACGCTGTTGAAGATATTACGGAGATTCCGGAAAATATGCTTTGGATCAAAGAAACAGAAGGAATCGACGCTACAGAAGGTATTAAGAATTCCGGTGGTGTTTCATCGTACATTTATGCTCTTAAACTGTTCTATGATACTATTTCGGATAATATTAAGGTCATACGAGATGCTTATGATGCCGAGAATATCAGGCTTTATACCATTAAGGTTCATGCTCTTAAGAGCTCTGCAAGGATAATTGGAGCCTTAGAGCTTTCGGCTCTTGCACTTAGGCTTGAAGAGGCGGGAAATAAGGACGACAGAGAGTTTATTGACGCGCATACGGATGAACTGCTTAAGAATTATGAAGCGTTTATTGAAAAACTTTCAGGCCTTGATGATGCTGAAGCTGAAGATGATACCGACAAGGAAACGATCCCTGATGAGGAACTTAAGGAGGCTTATGAAGCTTTGTCTGAAATGATACCTCAGATGGATTACGATTCGGTAGAAATGATCCTTGATCAGCTTAAGGATTATGCACTTCCTGCTGAGGCCAAAAAGGCAATAAAGGAAATAGGAAAACTTCTTAAGTTGTTTGACTGGGAAGGCATGGAAAATGCACTTAAAAAGGTTTATCCATAGAGATCGCTCTACATAAGGAGAGATGAGATGATAGATTTTATCAGAGCACATCAATTGAATATCATGCTGTTACTTTGCGGATGCTGCGGCATCATGGTATTTCTGCTTGCTATTACCAGATTTCTTTCCAGGAGCAGAAAGATCATTTTGATGTGCATGGAAACTGTATCATTTTTCCTTTTGTGGTTTGACCGCATGGCTTATATATATGCCGGTGATGTAAGCAGAACAGGCTATTTAATGGTCAGGTTAAGTAATTTCCTTGTTTTCTTTTTAACTTCCGGTACGGTATTTGTGTTTAATTTCTATTTGACTGACTGGCTGGTCACAGAAGGAAAAATGGAAAAGATACCCGCCCGAATGAAGATAGTTACATATATTTCAGCTTTGGGAATGTTGATGGCAGTTATTTCCAATTTTACGGGACTATATTACTATTTTGACGAAACCAACACTTATCACAGAGGTTCGGGATTCTATATTGCTTATATCTTCCCTATTGTTGGCCCTATAATACAGTTTACGGTTATACAGCAGTTTAGGAAGATATACAGCAAAGTTATCTATATTTCACTTTTGCTCTATATTTTTGTTCCCATAATCTGCGGTTTAGCCCAGATTATCCTTTATGGAATATCCATTGTCAATATGGCAATGGTTGCTGTTTCTGTTTCGCTCTATATTTTTACATATATTGATATAAATGATACGGTACAACGCGCCCATGAAATCGAAATCCAGAACATGAAGGGTGAACAGGTCAGGATGCAGAAGCTTTTCGACCAGACCGCTATGGCTTTTGTTATGGCTGTTGAAAAGAAGGACGACTATTCAAAAGGAAAAGCGGTCAGAGTTGCGGAATACGCAAGAAAGATTGCCGAAATGGCCGGTAAAGACGAGGATCTCTGCCGGAAGGCTTATTATGCAGGACTTCTTCATGACGTTGGCCTTATCGGAATTCCGGACAGTGTTATCATGAGTGACACGGATCCTGATAAGAGAAATACCGAGGTTATGAGACAGAAACCTGTTATCGGTCGTGAGATCCTTTCGAATATAACCGAGTTTCCTTTTCTTGGTATAAGCGCCGGTTCCAGCCATGAAAAGTATGATGGATCGGGATACCCTGAGGGACTTAAAGGTGAACAGATCCCTGAGATAGCAAGGATCGTTGGGGTGGCTGATTCTTATGTTACCATGACATCAAAAAAGAGATATCGAGATGCAAAGCCTGATTTCATGGTAAGAGAAGCATTTGTTAAAGACGGTGGACTTGCTTACGATCCCAAATTTGCGAATATCATGGTCAAGATCATTGATGAAGAGGGAAGGAAGAAGAAAGAAGTTGAATCCAGGGTTATCGAAAAAGCGATCTTTTGTAAAGAATATAGAGATCAGATAACCAATGGTATCGTCATTGACAAAAAGGTAAAACGTATAACCTTTAAGGTGCGCAGTAATCTGACGGGAACAGAAGGTTTTTCCTCGCCATCCGCAATTCTCTTTGATTCCTTTGACGGAAGAGTACACAGAGATCAGAAGAATGTCGATGCATATCAGTATCTTGAATTCGCAGAGTTCTGGTTTGATGAAAACTTCATCACAACCGGCGCCCGCAAGATCGTGGTAGACAGCTCAGAGAGACATTACGATGTACCTATGGAGATCAGATCGGATACCGATACATTATTTGAGATCGTCATCGGAAGATACGAGGACCATTTAAGGGTTACATTAAAGACAGCGGCCCTTGAAAGAACTTTAATTGTTGCTCTTCCTGACAGAACTAAGACCACATACTTAAGTCTTACGGGTGAGAATTGTGATATTACAGAGATAGCAGTAAGCGATGCCGGATCTGAATTAACCTTTGGTGATATCCCAAGGATCGCAGATGAGATCAGCTATATCAATCATATTGAATCGGATATCGAAAACCTCCAGATCGACAGAACTCGTTCAGCTACGACAAAAGGTGTGGAGATAGGAAGAAGACTTAAGCTTTGTTTCCATACTATGAGCCTTCCGGGAGCCAATCTTGTATGGCATTGTCCTTATGTTGTTTTATTCTATTCCGACGATGGAAAGGTTAATGGACCTAATTATAAGGAATATGCGCTTTTAAAGATCAATGGTGAAAACGAGGGTTCGGATGAGTTTTCCGAAAATAGATTTGTTATGAAGCGTACTTCCGAATTCCCCGGTTGGGATGATTGGAAAGAAATAAACAAGCGGGGACTTGAGTGTGAGATCAATATTGAAAAGAGAGGTAATCAGATATTAACAAGAACTGAAAATCTCGGAATAATCATTGATAATACAACGACCATAACAGGTGATGCCGGAAAGGTTTATGCCGCTTTAACCGGAGACCAGGTTGCACTTACGGATATTCGTATTAGATAAAATTTAATTGATTTTTTTAAATTGAGCGGTTATACTGTTTGAGTCTATGTTGATTTCAACTATAACCGCTCTTTGTTTTACTTTGAGAGTGATTTCCCCGAACACCGATGGAATATGAATATAATGTATTTTTATCTGTGAATAAGACATTTGTCTTGTTTGTATTTGTAAATTTTCTGTAAAACTTGTAAACGCTAGGTTGAATATTAATATATTAATGTTATAATACAAGTAAGAAAATCTTACTTTTGGAGGAAAAACATATGAGTATTATTGCAGAAGTTACATCCGTTTCTTCTAAAGGACAGGTTGTATTACCTAAGAATGTTCGTGAAGCTTTATCTCTTGAAACCGGTTCTAAACTTTTGGTTTTTACAGATGGCGATAATATTTTGCTAAAACCTATCTGTGAGCCTGATATCAAAGAATTTGATAGTCTTATGAAAGAATCAAGTAAGTGGGCTAAAGAGGTTGGTATGACGGAGAATGACATAGAAGATGCTATTAGAGAGGTAAGGAAAAAGAAAAAGAAATAAATGCAGATTGTTATTGATACTAACGTTATAGCGTCAGCTATTTTCTTTGGCGGAAATCCAAAGAAGATCATTGATTATGTTATGAACGGAACGATAGACGCTTTTGTTTCAAAAGATATTTTGGAAGAATATATCGATACCGTGAATTATCTTAAGTGTAAATTTCCTAGAAAACATCCTGTAATTCCACTAGTTCACATTGAGTCTAAATGTAAGTTAATTGATGTTAAATCGAAGTTTGATATTTGCAGAGATCCCGATGATAATAAATTTTTAGAATGCGCATATGATGCCAATTGCTATTATATAGTTAGTGGCGATAAAGATTTACTTTCAATAGAGTATTTTAAAGGTATTAATATACTAACCGTTTCCGAGTTCTTAAAAATATTAGAGAATTAAGAGGTTTATTATGTATTCTGTTACTGGAAGAATTCAATCTATAAAACAGCCTAGAGGAGGCTATTTACCAGTCAAATCTTTTGAAATAGATGTACTTCAGGATGAAAACACTTTACTGGATGGAGAATCTCTCAGCCCAGGATTGATTGGTACGGCTGTAGATTATCTTACAAGGTTTATGTGCGGAGCTGATTCAAAAAATGCTTTTAATATTTCTATATTAGGGGCAAAACTTATTAATGACGAGAAATATGCACTGACGCTTGTTAATAAAATCAAAGGTTTAGACGACAAATCTATATATACTGCTTGCCAAATTGTGGGATACGATGTTGTTTTCAGAGCAGGTTCATCTGGATATAAAGAAGTAAGAGATATTAAAGCAACAGAAGTTGATATTACAAATGTTCGTACAATGGTAAATAGGTCATTAGCGTTTATTGAAAAATATGGCCCCATAGTACTTGATGGTTTTACATTTGAAGGAGGATATACAAGAATTGTTAGTTCAGGAGATGGTGACTATTTAACAGCTGATACATTATGGGATTTTAAAGTATCAAAAAATAAACCTACTAGTAAGCATACTTTACAAATTCTAATGTATTATATTATGGGGTTACATTCCATAAATAATAACTACTTTGAATCATTACAGTATTTAGGAATATTTAATCCCAGATTGAATACTGTATATAGAGTGTATATAAATAATATACCACAGGCAGTTTTGGATGAAGTTACATACAGTGTTATAGGATATGGAAATTACGATGGAGAGACAGAATATGGGGATGAAGCTTCAAGAGAGTATTCTGTTAAAGAAGTAGCTCAAAGATATGGCGTAAGTGAAAACAAAATCCGTAAAGACTGTTTTGATTTAGGTTTGCCACACTATAAAAAAGGTAATAAATATCTCATAGATAGTATGGAGTTATTGAAATGGGAAATTGAGACAGTCTATATTCCGATAGGTCGTAATGATCGATTTATTCTTCCGGGATATTTAATCTATATGGATTGTTTGGAAGAAGAATTAATTGAGGCTAGGAAATCAGGGAATAAGGAATTAGTAAAGAAGATTAAAGCAGAAATCAAATCAAGAAAGATTGTTAATAATACAAAAACATCTTTTTTGATTATTTTTCTAATAATATTTATAGTGATGGCAGGAGCTTTATTGTTATATCTTTTAGTTATATAAAACAAAAGGTAATTCTAACTGTATATTTTGAGTATTAAAACACTTGGTTTCCTAAAAAACAAGCTATTTCGCTAATTATTTATTATAGTTTGTAAATCAGTTTTATTTTACACTTGACAACGTTAAAGTGCAGTAGTATAGTGTATAAAAATTCATATGCTTAAACCGTTGAAGCGGAAATAAAGGCAGTACATGAACTTACAGAGAGACCGGGTGATGAGAAAGGTTGGTAAACAGGCTGTCAAATGGGCCGCTGAGGGTGCAGTCAAAGGATCTTGTTTTAATAATTTGATCTGAGTATTCTGCAACGTAGGAACAGACGTTACCTGTTCAGAAGATGATGGTCTTCAGTAAGAGCGCTTATATTAGCGAAGCAAGGTGGCACCGCGAGATTAGTTTATCCCGTCCTTGGCAAAACGTATATGTTTTGCCATGGGCGTTTTTTTATACATAAATATACCGAAAGGAGTATCACATGAATATTTCACCCTCACTGGAAGAATGCAAGAAAAAAGCAGCATGTGGAAAATATGGAGTAATCCCTGTTTACACCGAGATCTTTGCAGATTCCACAACACCCATCGAAGTGCTTAGAAAACTTAAAAATGTAAGTAAGCACGTTTATTTACTTGAAAGCGCAGAGGCTGATAAAAAGTGGGGCAGGTATTCCTTTTTGGGATATGATCCTTTATTTGAGATAACTGCGTATAACGGAGAAGTTACTTTAACCGAGCCTCATGGAACAACAAAGAACAATGAGGATATCAGACAGTCTATCCGAAATATCGTGGATATGTATAAGAGCCCGGTAAATACAGATCTTCCTCCTTTTACCGGTGGACTGGTTGGATATTTTTCTTATGATTACATCAAATACAGCGAGCCCACATTAAAACTTGATGCCCTGGACGAGGACGGTTTTAAGGACTGTAACTTAATGCTTTTCCATAAGGTTATCGCTTTTGATAATTACAGACAGAAGATCATTCTTATCTACAACTTAAGAACTGACAATATCGATTCTACATATCCGATGGCTATCAAGCGTCTTGAGGAAATGAAGGAACTTGTTCTTAATGGACAGCCTGAAAAGACACCCGGCCTTAAGCTTAAAAGCGATTTTAAGCCCTTATTCGACGAAGCAAGATATTGCGAGATGGTAGAAAAAGGAAAGCATTATATTTATGAAGGAGATATTTTCCAGGTTGTTCTTTCCAACAGACTGGAAGCTGAAATGGAAGGAAGCCTTCTTGATGCATACAGAGTATTAAGGACATCCAATCCTTCGCCATATATGTTCTACTTCTCCGGAAGCGACGGAGAGATCGCAGGTGCAAGCCCCGAGACATTGGTTAAACTTGAAAAAGGAAGACTTCATACTTTCCCTCTTGCCGGTACCAGAAAACGCGGTGAGACAGATGAGGAAGATTTAAGACTTGAAAAGGAACTCCTTGCAGATGAAAAGGAAAGAGCCGAGCATAACATGCTGGTTGACCTTGGAAGAAACGATATCGGAAAGATCAGTAAGATCGGATCGGTTGAAGTCGAAAAGTACATGTCCATCGAGCGATATTCACATGTAATGCATATCGGTTCAACGGTAGGCGGTGATATCAGAGATGACAAGGATGCCCTTGATGCGGTTGATGCCATCCTTCCTGCAGGCACTTTATCCGGCGCGCCGAAACTAAGAGCCTGCGAGATCATCAATGAACTTGAAAACAATAAGAGGGGTATCTATGGTGGAGCCATCGGATATATTTCATTTACCGGAAACCTTGATACTTGTATTGCAATAAGACTTGCATTTACAAAGAATAACAAGGTCTTTATAAGATCCGGTGCAGGTATTGTTGCAGACTCGGTACCTGTTAATGAACACAGAGAATGCCTCCAAAAGGCTGCTGCCGTAAGACAGGCAATCGAAAAAGCCTGTAAAGGCATAGAGTGATAATAAGGGGAGGCGGTAAAAACATGATACTTTTAATTGATAATTACGACAGCTTTTCTTATAACGTTTATCAGCTTGTGGGAAGTATTGATCCCGATATCAAAGTTATCAGAAATGATGAGATGACTGCGGAAGAGATAGAGAAGCTTGACCCCGGTCACATCATTATTTCTCCCGGTCCCGGAAAGCCTTCTGAGGCAGGTAACTGTGAAGACATTATCAGGTATTTTGCAGGTAAGAAACCAATTTTGGGAATCTGTCTGGGACATCAGGCAATCTGTGAAGTCTTTGGTGCAACAGTAACTTATGCAAAACAGCTTATGCACGGTAAACAGTCTGTTGCTTTTTTAGACAATTCATCAGCACTGTTTGCGGGAATGGATAAGGAAATGACGGTGGCAAGATATCATTCACTTGCAGCAGATCCAAAAACAATTCCCGATTGCCTGAAGGTTACTGCGACTACTCCTAACGGCGAAGTTATGGCAGTGGAGCATAGAGACTACAAAATATACGGCGTACAGTTCCATCCTGAATCTGTTTTAACGAATGAAGGAAAAGCTGTTATGGCGAATTTTCTTAAGCAGTAATAGGGAGACAAAATGATCTTACAGAAAATAGCAGACTATACGATAGAGCGTATTGATCACGAAAAATATTTAAAGCCCCTTAGCGAGCTGAGAGCTGAGGCGTTATCGATGAATCCCGATACCGGATTTCCTTTTAAGAAAGCTCTTGCAAAGCCCGGTATCAGCTTTATCTGCGAAGCAAAGAAGGCATCTCCGTCAAAAGGTGTCATCGCAGAGGATTTTCCTTATGTTCAAATAGCAAAGGAATATGAAAAAGCGGGAGCCGATGCAATGAGCGTTCTGACTGAGCCCAAATGGTTCATGGGACGGGATGAGTATCTCAGCGAGATCAGAAAAGCGGTATCAATACCACTTCTTCGGAAGGATTTCACTGTTGATGAGTACATGATCTATCAGGCAAAGGTCATGGGTGCTGACGCGGTTTTGCTGATCTGCTCAATATTAAGCGATATGCAGCTCAGTGAATATCTTGGTATTTCAAAAGAACTTGGACTTTCTGCACTTGTTGAAGCTCACGATGAGGAAGAGGTTAAAAGAGCTCTTAAAAGTAAGGCTGAGATCATCGGTGTTAATAACAGAAACCTAAAAGATTTTACCGTTGATATTGAAAATTCTGTAAGGCTAAGAAAAATGGTCCCGGAAAATATAGTATTTGTTTCCGAAAGCGGAATGAAGGAAAGAAAAGATATTGCAAGACTCGAAGAAAACGGAACAAACGCTGTTCTTATCGGTGAAACCTTTATGAGGAGCAATGATAAGGCACAGATGTTAAAGACTTTAAAAGGACTAAATTAAGGCAGTAGGAAAGGGCAATAAAATGAGCGATAAAGGAAGATTCGGAATACACGGCGGACAGTACATTTCAGAGACTTTGATGAATGAACTCATTAAGCTGGAAGAGGCTTATGAACATTATAAAAATGATCCTGAATTTAATGCCGAGCTTCAGAAATTATTAAATGAATATGCAGGAAGACCTTCTCTTTTGTATTATGCAGAGAAGATGACAAAGGATCTTGGAGGAGCAAAGATTTACTTAAAGAGGGAAGATCTTAACCATACCGGCTCTCACAAGATCAATAATGTACTTGGTCAGGCTCTGCTTGCAAAGAAGATGGGAAAGACCAGACTCATCGCAGAGACAGGCGCAGGCCAGCACGGTGTTGCAACCGCAACGGCTGCAGCACTTCTCGGAATGGAATGCGAGATCTTTATGGGTAAGGAAGATACGGAAAGACAGGCTCTTAATGTTTACCGTATGGAACTTTTAGGAGCGAAGGTGAATGCAGTAACCACCGGCACCATGACCCTGAAGGATGCTGTTAATGACGCCATGAGAGAATGGTCAAACAGAGTAGAAGATACTCATTATTGCCTCGGATCTGTAATGGGACCTCATCCTTTTCCTACCATCGTCAGAGATTTCCAGAGCGTTATCAGTAAGGAAGCAAGAGCCCAGATCCTTGAGGCTGAAGGAAAACTCCCTGCAGCTGTTATTGCCTGCGTAGGTGGTGGATCGAATGCAATGGGTGCCTTCTATAATTTTATCCCCGATAAAGAAGTAGAACTGATCGGATGCGAAGCGGGCGGAAGAGGCGTAGATACTCCAGAGACTGCAGCTACTATTGCCACAGGTTCCCTTGGAATTTTTCACGGTATGAAGTCATATTTTTGCCAGGATAAATACGGTCAGATCGCTCCCGTATATTCAATCTCAGCGGGTCTTGATTATCCCGGCATCGGTCCCGAGCATGCTTATCTTCATGACATCGGAAGAGCAAAATATGTTCCTATTACCGATGAAGAAGCTGTTAATGCTTTTGAATATTTATCAAGAACCGAAGGAATCATCCCTGCAATTGAAAGCGCTCATGCTGTAGCTCAGGCCATGAAGATAGCTAAGGATTATCCCAAGGATTCAAGCATCATCATTTGTGTATCAGGCCGTGGCGACAAGGATGTGGCAGCCATCGCAAGATACAGAGGTGTTGATCTTCATGACTGATAATTAATTCGTTTTCTTAATGCAATTAATCTAACCATAGGTTATAATAAAAAGGTAATCAAAATGAAACATTTATTAAACAACAAAATTTCCAAGGCATTTGATACATCTAACAAAAAAGCTTTTATTGGTTTTCTTACAGCAGGCGATCCCGATGCAGATTCTTCCGTAAAGTTCATATTGGAAATGGCAAAAGCCGGATGCGACCTTATTGAGATTGGTATTCCTTTTTCTGATCCTACCGCGGAGGGCGTGGTGATCCAGGAGGCAAATATCAGATCCCTTTCTAACGGTATGACAACCGATGGTGTTTTTGATATCGTCAGAAGAGTAAGACAGGAAAGTGATATTCCTCTTTGCTTTATGACATATGCAAATCCTGTATTTCATTACGGATATGATGAGTTCTTTTCAAAGTGCGAGGAGCTGGGGGTAGACGGTATTATTGTTCCCGATATGCCTTTTGAGGAAAAGGAAGAGATGGAAGGACCTGCAAACGCACATAATGTTGCAGTCATCTCTATGGTTTCCCCCACATCGGAAGACCGTATTAAGAATATCGCAAGGCAGGCAGATGGGTTTATCTATGTTGTAAGTTCCATGGGAGTAACCGGTGTTCGTAACGAGATCAAGACCGACCTTGATTCTATCATAGCTCATATCAGAGAAGTTACTGATACTCCCTGTGCCATTGGTTTTGGTATCAGTACTCCCGAGCAGGCAAAGGAAATGGCGTCGAAGAGCGATGGAGCCATAGTGGGTTCAGCTATTGTTCGCATTATTGAGAAGTACGGAAAGGAAGCAGCACCTTATCTTTATGATTATATAAAGAGCATGAAGGACAGTGTGGCTTCTGTAAATTAAGGAACGAAAAAAGCGAAATAATGAATATTTAAAAATTTTTTACTTTCCTTTTTTATAATCATACGTTATAATCAAGAAAGTTATACAAATATACTTGTATACAATTTTATTTTCGGGAGGACGTATTATGGCAGATATTTATTCAGTACATGAGAAAAATGAGATGCTCGATTTCAACGAGATGGACAATATCCGTAATGAAATTGAACAGCTCCAGGATATTCTCGACCATAATCGTCGAATCGATAAGAACCTTTATCTTGAGTACGACGTAAAGAGAGGACTCCGTGATGCTTCAGGTAAGGGCGTTCTTACCGGACTTACCGAGATCTCAGACGTTGTTGCATTTGACCTTATCGACGGTAACAAGGTTCCCTGTGACGGAAGACTTTATTATCAGGGCGTAAACGTGGTTGATTTCATCAAGGGTCTCGGAGACAGACGTTTCGGCTTTGAGGAGGCTACCTACCTTCTTATTTTCGGTAAGCTTCCCACCAAGTCACAGCTTGATTCCTTTATCGCCACATGCCGAGAGTTCCAGAACCTTGGTGCACGTTTCACAAGAGACGTTGTCATGAAGGCTTCAAATGCAAATATCATGAACGCTCTTCAAAGATGTGTGCTTACTCTTTATGCGTATGATAATAACCCCGATGATATTTCTGCAAGAAATGTATTGAGACAATCACTTGAGCTTATAAACAAGCTTCCTTTACTTGCAGTTTATTCATACATGTCATACTGTCACTTCAGAAAAGACGAAGCTCTTGTCATCAGAAACCCCAAGCCGGAGCTTTCTGTATCTGAGAACATTCTTCAGATGCTTCGCCCCGACGGACAGTTTACTCCTCTTGAAGCTAAGGTACTTGACGTAGCCCTTATCCTTCATGCGGATCACGGCGGAGGAAACAACTCCACCTTTACAACCCACGTTGTAACTTCATCCGGAACCGATACTTACTCATCAATCGCAGCATCCATCGGTTCACTTAAAGGATTCCGTCACGGTGGTGCAAACCTTAAGGTTGAGAACATGTTCAGAGACCTTTATGCAAACATCAAGAACCGTGAAGATGAGAAGGAGATCAAGAACTACATCCAGAAGATCCTTGATAAGAAAGCTTTTGATAAGCAGGGCCTTGTTTATGGTATGGGCCATGCGGTATATACACTTTCCGATCCCAGAGAGGTCATCCTCAAGGAGTATGCAAGACAACTTGCTGAGGAAAAGGGAAGACTTGACGATTTCAATTTCTATGAGAGAGTTGAGAAGATCGCAGGAAAGCTTATCATGGAGCAGAAGAACGTTCACAAAGAAGTTTGTGCCAACGTTGACTTCTACAGCGGACTTGTGTACAGTATGATGGGTATTCCGGAGGAGCTTTACACACCGATCTTCGCTATTTCACGTATTTCCGGATGGTGCGCACATCGTCTTGAGGAGATCCTGAATGCAGGTAAGATCGTGCGTCCCGCTTATAAATATGTAGGTCATCATGTAGCCTATGTGGATATCGATAAGAGAAAATGCTGATGAAATGATTTTCTTTCAGAAAAGTGCTTGACATAATACGAATCAGTTCTTATAATATTCGAGTATGCGATTTTGCGTGTAATTTATTGCAAAGGTAACGAATATGCTGATCAATCTTTCAGATGTTTTTAATACATCCGGCAAAGTTCTTCAGAACACTGTAACGCCTGAACTTAAGGTATATGACGGTGGCTTCGGTGAGTTTGAACTTTTAAGCGCCGAAAATATGGAGCTTAAATTCGAGAACATCGAAAAGGGCAAAGCAAGGATCAGCGGAAGCGTTAAGCTCAAGTTTAAAGGTGAGTGTGACAGATGCCTTAAAGATACGGATATCGACCTTGATATCAATATCGACAGAGTATGTGCTTCACCCGAGTATGTGAGCGAAGATGAAGATGAGACAGAAGACCTTCATGAATTTATGGAAGGTTATTCCATCGACACCGAACTTCTTTTGCATGATGAAATTACTGTAAACTGGCCTGTCAAGATCTTGTGTCGCGAGGATTGCAAAGGACTTTGCCCCGTATGCGGCCATGATTTGAACGAGGGAGATTGCGGATGCGATACCTTTGTGCCGGACCCTCGCATGGCAGCTATTTTCGATAAATTGGAATCCACTAAGGAGGTGTAAATCATGTCAATCTGCCCCAAGAACAAATCTTCCAAGGGAAGAAGAGATCAGAGAAGAGCTAACTGGAAGATGTCTGCTCCTACTCTCGTAAAGTGCAGCAAGTGTGGAGCTCTTATGCAGCCTCACAGAGTTTGCAAGAAGTGCGGCTCTTATGACAAGAAGCAGGTTATCGACGTTGATTGATACTCTTCTGAGCATTAATAAGAGATAACAAAGAAGCTGAGAAATCGGCTTCTTTTTTTATATAAAAATTTCTAAACTGAGAACCCATTTTTTATAGATTTTTATAGGTTTTTTTGTTGCTTTTTGGGTCTGTCTCTTGTATATTATCTTTTAGAAAAGAAAGCAAAACGCGCATACAATTGGAGAAAAAGCATAATGGACAGAATAGTTAAAGTAGCGGTTGATGCCATGGGCGGAGACAATGCTCCCGGCGAGATCGTTAAGGGCGCAGTAGAAGCAGTTAATGCGGAGTCTCGTGTAAAGATTTATCTTTGCGGTAAAGAACCCGAGATCCGTGAGGAACTCAGCAAGTACACATATAATCAGGATTCAATTGAGATCGTGCACTGCACTGAAGTTATTGAAACTGCCGAGCCCCCTGTTAACGCTGTGAGACGCAAGAAGGATTCTTCACTTGTAAGAGCTATGTACCTCGTTAAAGAGGGAGAGTGTGATGCTCTTGTTACCGCCGGTTCTACCGGAGCATTCCTTGTGGGCGGACAGATAATTGTCGGCCGTATCAAGGGTATCGAGAGACCGCCTCTTGCAACCGTTATTCCTACAACCAAGGGAATTTCATTCCTTTTGGATTGCGGCGCAAACGTTGACGCAAAGCCTACGGCTATCGTACAGTTTGCACAGATGGGTTCAATTTATGCAGAGAACTTCCTTGGCATCAAGAATCCTACAGTAGGAATCGTTAATATCGGCGCAGAAGAAGAGAAGGGTAATGCACTTGTTAAAGAGACATTCCCTCTTTTGAAGGAAGCAAAGGGAATCAACTTCATTGGAAGCTGTGAATCCAGAGACATTCCTTACGGTGGCGCAGACGTTGTTGTTGCAGAAGCTTTTACCGGTAATGTTGTGCTTAAGATGATGGAAGGCACCAGCGGAGCTCTTGTTAAGATGATCAAAAAGGGCCTTACCAGTACATTTATCTCCAAGATCGGAGCTCTCCTTGCAAAGCCCGCCCTTAAAAAGACTCTTAAGATCTTTGATACAGAGAGTTACGGCGGAGCACCCTTACTTGGATGCAACGGACTTCTTGTTAAGACGCACGGAAGCAGTTCATCCGTTGCTATCAAAAACTCCATATTACAGTGTGTGAAATTTACCGACCTTGATATTAACGGTAAGATAAAAGAACAGCTCAGGATTGATGCTGAAGATAAACTCAAAAAAGAGGAAGATGAAAATTAAAGTTAACTTAATAGTTTAGCTTTTAAGGAAGGAACTAGAAATTATGGAACTTGAAAAATTAAAATCAATTATCGCTGAAGTGCTTAACGTTGATCCCGATGAGATCACTCCCGAGACTACTTTCACAGATGATCTCGGAGCTGATTCTCTTGATGTTTACCAGATCATTATGGGGATTGAGGATGCTTTCGATATTCATGTTGAAGAAGATGCAGCTGAGTCAATCACTACCGTAGGACAGGCTGTAGAGCTTATCAAAGAGGCTCTTAACTAATCAGGGGTTCTTACGAATCGGACATTTGGATTTTTGATTCCCGGATGAAAAACACACCCGGGAATCTTTTTGATTAAGTGTGGTAAAAATGAATATATATGATCAATCAGAATTAGAATCGCTCATAGGATACGATTTTAAGGATAAGAATCTTCTTAAGATGGCTCTTACTCACAGTTCTTATGCTAACGAGCAGAAGATCAACAAATTGGGTGATTATGAAAGACTTGAATTTCTTGGCGACGCAGTTTTGGAAGTCGTTTCATCAGAATTCCTTTTTCATAAATATCCGGATTTGCCTGAAGGCCGTCTTACAAAACTTAGAGCTTCCATGGTGTGCGAACCTTCTCTTGCCATTTGTGCCAGGGACCTTGATCTTGGCAAATATATTTTGCTTGGAAAAGGTGAAGAGGCCACCGGAGGAAGAGACAGGGAAAGCATTACGTCTGATGTTATGGAAGCCATTATAGGCGCCATTTTCCTTGACGGCGGAATGGAAAAAGCCAAAGCACATATCAATCGCTTCATTTTGTCAGACCTTGAAGATAAAGTGCTTTTTTACGACAGTAAAAGTACCTTGCAGGAGGTTGTGCAGGGCAAACTAAAGAAAGAATTTGAATATGTCCTAAATGGTGAAAACGGTCCCGAACACGACAAGGAGTTTGATGTCTCTGTATTTGTTGACGGAGAGCTTCTTGGAAACGGAAAAGGCCGTACCAAAAAGGCTGCCGAACAGCAGGCTGCCTACCAGGCATTACTCAAATTGAGAGATAAGGGATATGTTTCTAAAAAGTATTGAGGTGCAGGGATTTAAATCCTTTGCAAATAAGATAGTTTTTCAGTTTCACAACGGTATTACGGGTATTGTAGGCCCCAACGGATCCGGAAAGAGTAATGTTGCCGATGCGGTCAGATGGGTTCTTGGTGAACAGAGTGCTTCAAGACTCAGAAGTTCGAAGATGGAGGATGTCATCTTTGCAGGAACAGAACAGAGGAAACCACAGGCGGCTGCATATGTTGCGATTACATTTGATAATTCGGATCATGCACTTAATATTGA
>JAEEGF010167863.1_pt1 | contig 45596 bp, 23 predicted proteins | sample 9134171 | NCBI WGS metagenome assembly JAEEGF01 (sample SAMN16246542, study PRJNA631951) | gut metagenome | biome: gut microbiome; feature: rumen; material: AP-attached | host: Bos | place: Iran: Karaj | collected 2018-10
CATGCGAGAGGCCGCACAAAGAGGCTGCGAAAAATTCTCGTGGGGAATATCTACCGAAGACGGTGGTGCGTATTTAAATGAAAATCTCTATCGCTTCAAGGAATCGTTCGGTGCGCTCCCGTGTGTGAACGCGAGATACGAAAAATAATCAGGTCACAGGTTGTAGTCGATTGTATTAGGGAATAAGTTTCGCTCTACCTTTTTTTTGACGGCAAAGTCGCAAATTTAGTCTTATAAACTAATCCCTATTTACTTCTTTCACAAAATCCTCATATTCGTAAATGTAATCGGATTCGTCGTAGTGTTCGGAGGCGAGCACCATGCAGACTGCGCCCGAAGAGAAGTTCTCGATTTCGCGCCAGTGCATTGTCGGGATGTAAAGTCCGTGATAAGAACGGTTCAAGGAGTACTTGGAACGCGTCTTGCCATCGTCCAGAATCACGTCAAAGCTACCGCTTGCTGCGATAATTAACTGACGGAGCTTGCGGTGGGCGTGCCCCCCGCGAGTGGTTCCGCCGGGAACGTCGTACAGGTAGTACAAGCGTTTGATATCAAACGGGATGAGTTCGCCGCCTTCGACAACGCTCAAGTTGCCACGCTGGTCATGTGCGATAGGGATATCAATTAAACGCGGTTCGTTAAGTTGTTTTTCGTTCCATTCCATGCCCTTAATATAACAAAACAATTTCGAAACGAAATTGCTTGATGAAAAAGAATCAGTTTTATCATAAACAACCGGCCCCGGAACAAATGCGAGTACGAGAAATAATGGATCCCCTCCCTGACGGTCGAGGATGACGGGGCCGGGGTGACAATGTGAGCCTACTTATCTCCAGTGCTTCAGCTGCGACAAGTGCGAATCGAAGAATTTGCGGCGTTCGGCATCGGGCGTGTTGTCGGGATTTGGCATGTGAGAAAGCAAAAAGTCAAGCAGCGTATCCTTGTTGGTGTAAGCGAATTTCCCGTCGGTATAGCACCATTTGCAGTAATCCTCGTTGAAGGAGCCGTCTATTTCGCGGCTAATCATCGCATCGTCGCCGAGCGGCATGCCGCAGCATTGGCAAAAGAGCTGGCGCGGAGCGCCGAGTAGCGTGTTGATGGAAACGTTGAATTCCTTCGAAAGCACTTTGAGCATTTCGGTGTTAGGCTGTGTTTCGCCTGTTTCCCAGCGGCTTACGGCTTGCCGTGTGACGTTGACGCGTTCTGCAAATTGTTCCTGAGTGAGGTTGTGTTTTTCGCGAATGTTCTTTAAAATGTCTTGAGTCGTCATAGAATCTCCTTTGTTCAATTACAGAATCAAATATATTAATGCTCTAGCACAAAATCAAGAAACAGGCTGTTGCTTTCTGTAAAAAGTGAATGGGGTGTATTGCAAATTTCTAGGATGAACAGACCATAGATTTTGGGATTATGTAAAATGAATTTTTAGAGGTTCCCTTATATAATTTTTCGTTTCTATTTTTTGTAGTTTATTGGAGAACCTTTTGGAGAAAATATGATTTTCTTTAAGAAAAATGTGCTTGCTTTATTTGTTGCAACGGGAATGCTTCTCGGCTGTAGCGATGATAACGGCAGTTCTGCAAATGCGGAAGAATCTTCCGTTGAAAAGACTGCTTTGTCTTCGTCTGTTGTTCCGGATAACGGTAGCCGCGATATTTTTTTCGGCGATTCCCTTGCTCAGAATTTGGGCGATTTCTCCACTGTCAATAAATGTTATAAAGAAGGGATGGCTACAATTACGGTTATGATGGCCGAAAAAATCAAATACACATGCCCAAATAATGCGACGATATACAATGTTAGTACAGAATGTTTTTACCATTGCGAGGGCGATACCCTTGTTGAAACCTATATGCCTCCTTGCGGAGAATGAGCGTGTCCGTGACTCTAGCCAGTAACCTCTGATCTCTGGTCTTTACTCTCTAATCATTAACTGCGACTGGATCCTTCCTTCCTTTGGTCGTCAGGATGACGCAAAAAAAGTCCGTCGTCATTCTGAGCAACGCGAAGAATCCAGTCATTTTTTTCATCGCAATTCAAGACTTTACTGGATCCTTCCTCCCTTTGGTCGTCAGGATGACGCGTTCTTCCTACTGCCTACTTCCTACTGCCTACCGCCAACTACTCCAACAAGTACGCTTTTGCGATTTCTGCGGTGTACGCCATGTGTATGTCGCGCTTGCCGTCGGTTTTCGGGTAGAATTTTTCAAGGTCGTTTGCGTCAATGGCTTTTTCGTCTTGCAACTGCTTATAAACAACCTTGCATTCAAGTACGAGCGGATATTCTTTGACTGCGGGTACGTTTACCGTTTCGCAAGCCACGTAGTTGAAGCCGAATGTTTTTGCCTTGTCCATGTCGCGACCGCTGTTGGAACCGCATTCGGCGATTAGCTTTTTCGGGGAGCCTTCACGCGGAATGCTGATGGTGAATTCGCCGTTCTTTTCGAGAAATTCATAAGTGTAGCGGCTCAGTCTCACAAAAGTCGTGAACAGCACGCGGTTCCATTCGATGCCGAGCGAACCCCACGAAATGCTCATGGTGTTCGCTTTTCCGTCTGCGGAGGCGGTGAGCAGCACGCCGCTCTTGACTGCGTTCATGATTTCGCTTGCGTAATCCAGGACGTTGATTTCTTTTTTCAAGTTTAATACCTTCTTTTTCAAAAGCATTAGTCTTCAAGCGAAAAATCGATGGTCGTCACGACGCGGACTTTCTTGATGAACGGCGTGTTTTCGTCGCGGTCGTTAATGGAAAATACGCCTTGCGATGCGGTGCGGATTTTGCCGAGCTTGCTTTGGGAATCTTTGGCGAATTTTTCTGCGACAGCACGTGCGTTGATGGTCGCTTTTTCAATCATTTGCGGCTTGATTCCATTGAGCCCGGTAAATTCGTATGATGCATAGTTGTTGTTGATGACGATGCCCATGTCAATCAAGTTGACCATCTTTTGTTGCAAATTGCGAACCGCATCGACTTTATCTGTAGCGATGGTGAGGTTGGAATGGCTGGAGTAGCGGAAGCGTGAGTTGTTTTTAGAATAAACGTTCGCTTCGTTATCGTTGATGCTTGGCAAATTGAAGGTGATTTCATCGGCTGCGATACCGTTATCGACGAGGAACTGCTTGATGGTGTTGTTGTTCTTCGCTATTTCCTTGAAGAGTTCCTTCATGTCGTTTCCGAGCAGGCCGTAGCTGATGTTCCAGAAAACCTTGTCTGCAGGGACTTCCATTTCGGCGAGGCCGCGCACATGCACGACTCGACCGCGGTCGCCCGCTTTTTCGATGCCGAAATAGACGAGTACACCGAATGTAACAATGGCGATGGCGAGAATAAATGCTTCTGGGATTCTTGTTTTCATTATCATAGCTCCTTTTTTGAAAAAGATGGGGTAAATCATTTCTATTGCTAAAATATGAAAAATTCTCATTCCCTATGGTGTGAATATAGTGCTAATCACAGTTTAAACGCCATCATTGATGAACTCGTTAAGATTAAAAAGGCGAAATAGGCTCTTTTTGAACAAGAAAAACTAGTTCCGCCATTTGCTTTTTTCTACATTGTTATTGTGAATTATATGCGATTTTTAAAAATTTATCTCATTTCTGCTTTTGTATTTTTTCTCTTCGCATGTTCAGACGATGATGACGAGTCTGATTACATGTTTGACAGGGAAATTTCCGAATATTCCGTCTTGAAGGAATGTAGTCCGGGGGTGCCCGAAGGTACGGCGTGCTTCAAAATCCGTTATCGTTATCCGATTTCAACCGATGATTATTCTGGTTTGTGCGTTTGGCTGGATACGAATGTCGTGGATTCTTCGACATTGTCCGTAAGTGCTAAGCAAATTGAAACGGCTCACAAGGGCGTTGACAACGCTTTCTTTAAGGAGTATAAAAAAGCGTCTAGTTACTTTGACACGTTGGACCTTACTGATAAAGTTTCTGAATTCGTGAAAAAAGGTTATGACGTTCTTCAGGTCGCAATGGTCTGCGAGTATGACGATGGTGGTGAACCTGGGGCGGTGCAGCGTGTTTTCTTGCGTCTAAAAGATGACGAGCCGCCAGCCATTGTGGAACCTCTCAAGGATTCCGTATGGGCTACTGGAGCCATGTTCGAATGGTACCGTCCAACGGATCGCACCGATTTTCATACACCGGGCTTTATTTCGGGCAAGATTTATGGTTATAATATTTTGCTTTGGGCTGAAGATCCGAACGAGGACATTCGTGACCTCAAGGTTACAGCTGTTACACCCGATGGGGCAGACAACAAAGGGAACAGGTTCTATAAGCGCCATGCTCGCATCCGCTCAAACAAAAGAGTGGTCCGTGTGGATTCGGTTTCTCACAGCGACAAGGACAAGAATTATCTTCATCTTGTGGTTATGGACGGGAATGGCTATGATACATTGAATGCCAACAATAACTTGTTCCGTTTGTATGTTGAAGGTCTCCGTACGCAAACACCGACTAAGAAGTTCAAATACACTGTTGCCATATCTTCTTGGGATGTAGTTGGCAATCGCAGTGGTTCGGAAGCTGATCAGGAAACTCCGGTCGATGTTTACCAGACTGTTTATACGACGGATTCCATAGCGCCATTGATGCCTACCAAAATTTTTACAGTGGAAGATACTTCATTTCCTGGATTTACAAAATTGGACAGCAATAACAGAGTTGTTATTTATTGGAATCGTAGTGTTGATCCGCTTAAGTTCAATCATGGAATAAAGGTTGATTCTGTTCTTAAAATTCCTGAAGATTGTAAGGAAAACTCTTGTTATGAAGTTGTTTCTCGCTATATAGTTGAGTTTTATGACAAATTAAATAAATCTTGGAAGAAATATACTTACTCCGGAGGCGAAAAGAGTTATACGGATCACTACAGTCGAGAGGACGATGGAAGCTTCAAGCTGAAAGTGGGAGGGGCGTTTGAGACGGATACCGTCCGCTGGGTCGCTCCGGGGGATACTTTAGTTTTGCGAATCCGAGCTGTCGATAGCTCTAGGTATTATTCCGTGGCTTTAGTAGATTCTATCTTTGTTTCACCGGGGGCGATTGCTGCAAAACTCAATTGCCCCGAAGGATTCATTGCCGTTACGGCTTCGGATTCGAATTCGTTCTGCATGGAGCGTTTTGAACATCGCGATAAAGCTGGAAAGTTTATGACAAATGTTCTACATTCCGAAGCTATGGCAGCATGCGAGGCTGTTGCCGCAGATGGCTTTGATGTTTCTCTTTGCCGTGAACGCGATTGGGAGCTTGTTTGCCTGTCGGATGGTTCGTTATCGTATGGAGTTATCGAAGAGGACGGATCGAAAGCTTCTTCGTATTTGTTCGGTGATTGCAATGTGAGTACGGGGGATTCTGCGATTGCTGCTGATATAGCCAAGCGCAATTCGAGATGCATGAATCCCATGGGCGTGAGAGATTTGCCCGGACAATACCAAGAATGGGTGAGAGGACGTTCTGACGATACTGTTGCTGTATTAAAAGGGGCTAGCTACAAAAGATTCGAGGGCCTTGATAGAGAATCTATTGCGTATTGCACCAACCGCAGTTTCCCGTATTACACGCGTCCAGGCTATACGCAGGATTCGGTATATCTTTATCGTGAAGGAACCAAAGTTGATACGGTCTATGTCGCTGATACTTCGAGAACTTTGCATAAAATATTGACCAAAAAAGATTTCAAGGATACGCTTCAGTTTTTTGATGTCGTTGATGCTAACGGCAAGGTGATTGGCTCGGACTACTCGCTTTATTCGGAATACAAGAAAGGCGGTAAATCCTGGCTTGATACTCTTGCGAATGGTCTCACGTATAAGCCGTCGAAAAAAGAAGCCGTGTTCTTGACGGGCGAGAAAGTTTATTACCGCGAGGTATCGTCGTTCTACAAGTCGCCAACCATAGGCTTCCGCTGCTGCGCATACAAGAAATAAGTAGGAAGTAGGCGGTAGGAAGTAGACTGTTGGAATTTTAGGGGCTAGAGGCGAGAGAACGGGCTTCGCCCTACAGACGAAAGGTTTTTACAGTCATCCCGGCTTTATGCGGAACGGATGGCGAGAGAGTTTGGACTTTTGCACTTTGATGAATTGAAGTTGTCATCCTGGAGGCTCCCTGGAGCCGATAGGATCCATTGCGAAGGCGTTATGGAACATGGCAGAACGCTGCTGTGATAGGAATCATAAATTAATTCGTCATCTTTGAAAAAGTGAAAATTTGAAAAGAAGCAAACGAAAAATGAATACCGATGAATTTTTAAATGTTGCAAAAGACCTTGCACGCAAGGCCGGTGACCTATGCTTAGAACTTCAAAATAACTTGGGCGATGTGCGTTACAAATCCGCAAAGGATGTCGTGACGATTGCTGATGTCAGCAGTGAAAAACTGATTGTCGATGGACTCCGCAAAGCGTTCCCGACGCACTCTATCCGCACTGAAGAAGCGGGCGTCATTGAAGGTGCGGATCCGCGTTACCGCTGGATTATCGACCCGGTCGATGGAACGGTGAACTTTAGCCGTGGCATTCCGCTGTGGGGAATTTCGATTGCGCTTTTCTTTGAAGGTAAGCCGCTTGTCGCAGTCGTGAACTTGCCGAAGCTCGGCGAACTCTACACAGCTGCGAAAGGGCTGGGTGCATTCATGAACGGCAAGTCGATTCATGTGAGCCGTGAAACGAACGCCATGCATGCGATTGTTTCGAATGGCGATTTCAACGTTGGCGATGCTGCAAAAATCAATGTACAGAACTCCCGCAATTTCGCACGCGAAGCCGAAACGTTCGAACGCGTGAAATGCTTGGGGTCCGCTGTAATCGAAGGCTGCTTTACGGCATGCGGTCGCATCGATTGCTTTGTGATGACCATGAGTTACCCGTGGGACATCGCGGCTATAGCGCTCCTTGTCGAAGAAGCCGGTGGCAAATCCACGCACATTGACGGGACGCCCATGCAGTTCGTCGATGGTGAGCAGGTCATCTTCAGCAATGGCTTATTGCACGATGCGCTTGTGAAAACGCTCGCTTGAAGAACTGTTTCACAACATCTTCATGTCACGCCGGCCGCTGAGCCGGCTTTCTTTCTTCAGAGCTGAGGGGTTGAAATGGCCAAATTTGCAAAAAAATGATACCAATTCAATGAAAAAAGCTGATTTGGTATCAAAAATTTTAAACAAATTAACAAAAACGGGATGGATTTCGAGCCTGTTTGCTGTGCATGTGATACCAAAATTGAAAAAAATGCTGATTTGGTATCACGAACAAGTGATTGTTTCTCAAAAAAGTGATGAACAAAGTAGAAAATGTGATACCAAAATTGAAAAAAATACTGATTTGGTATCACAAAATGGCCAAAAAAGCACTTTGAGCTACCCCAAAAAGCCTTTTTTGCCCTTTCGCAGCCTTATTTTACGAAAAATCCCGATTCCTGCGACGGAACCGGGACATTTTCATTTCTGACGGCTTTTAGCATTGTCCAATGACTATTGACGATTCTCTCGTCTCTAGTCTTTGGATTATCGCTTCGCTCTAATCCCAAATGCTGGGCTCGGTCATGAGAATCTGCAAGCAGTTCTCGCGACGCTCGCCTTACGCATTTGTCGTCTAAATTACAGCGGAATATTTCCGTGCTTCTTCCAGAGAATCGCCTTCTTCTTGTTCTTCAAGTTTTCGAACGCAGATACAAGGCGGTCGCGAACGCTCTTCGGTTCAATGACTTCGTCGATGAATCCGTTACCGGCGGCGATGTAGGGGTTCAAGTACTTGTCTTCGTATTCGGTGATGTATTGTTCGCGGAGCTTGGCTGGTTCAGCAGATGCGGCAATTTCCTTTCTGCGGAGAATATCAACAGCGCCTTCAGCACCCATCACGGCGATTTGTGCAATCGGGAGGGCGAACACGCAGTCTGCGCCGAGGTTCTTGCTGTTCATGGCGATGTATGCACCACCGTAAGCCTTGCGGAGGATGAGCGTCACGCGCGGCACTGTAGCTTCGGCGTAAGCGAACAAAAGCTTTGCGCCGTGGCGGATAATGCCGTTGTGTTCCTGCTTCGTGCCCGGCATGTAACCCGGAACGTCTTCGAGCGTAAGGATAGGAATGTTGAAGCTGTCGCAGAAGCGCACGAAGCGGGCTGCCTTGTCGCTAGCATCGACATCCAAAGAACCGGCGAGGTACTTCGGCTGGTTCGCGACAACGCCAATCACGTTACCGTCGAGACGGATAAAGCCGATGACGACGTTCTTTGCAAATTCCGGCTGGATTTCGAGGAAGGAATCCTTGTCGGCAAAGCAGTTGAGCACGTCGCGAACATCGTAAGCGCGCTTGAAGTTGTCCGGAATGATTTCTTCGATGTCTGCGGACTTATCGACGATTGTTCCGGCCTGAGCGATAGACTTGTCTGTGTTGCTTTGCGGGAGGTACTTGAGCAAGTTACGCACGCCTTCGAGGCATTCCTTGTCGTCTTTATAGACAAAGTGTGCAACGCCGGACTTGGAAGAATGAACGCCTGCGCCACCGAGCTGGTCCGGGGTCACGACTTCTGCAGTCACTGCCTTCACGACAGCCGGGCCCGTGATGAACATCTGGCTCGTCTTTTCGGTCATGAAGATAAAGTCTGTGATAGCGGGGGAGTAGCAAGCACCACCTGCGCACGGTCCGAGAATCACGGAAATCTGCGGAATCACGCCGCTTGCCCAAGTGTTACGGGCGAAAATGCCACTGTAACCGTCGAGGGAGCTAACGCCTTCTTCGATACGGGCGCCACCGCCATCGTTGATGCTGATGAACGGCACCATGGAATCGAGGGCGAGGTCCATCACGTGGCAAATCTTCTTGGCGTGGGCGGAACCGAGAGAGCCGCCGCTCACCGTGAAGTCCTGGGAGCATGCATACACCGGACGGCCATTGATTTTACCGTAACCGGTCACGACACCGTCACCGTAAATGCGCTTGGATTCCGGAAGCTCGATGCTCTGGGAAAGGCGCATGGCACCGATTTCCTTGAACGTTCCCTTGTCAAAAAGGATTTCAAGGCGTTCACGAGCAGTGAGCTTGCCTTGAGAATGTTGCTTTTCGATGCGAGCAGCGCCGCCACCGGCCTGAGCCTTGGCGTTGCGTTCGCTCAATTTTTCTAAATACGATTTATCCCACATAAAATTCCTGTGTGTTGCGATTACTTTTGAATGCGCTTGATAAGGTTGGTGAGAACTTCACCCGGGCCAAGTTCCTTGAATTCCGTTGCACCGTCTGCAATCATGTTCTTGACGGTTTGCGTCCAGCGGACAGGAGAGGTGAGCTGGGTGAGGATGTTTGCCTTGATTTCGTTCGGATCCGTGTGCGGTTTTGCATCGACGTTCTGATAGACGGGGCAGACCGGAGTTGAAAATTCAGTTTCTTCGATAGCCTTTGCAAGTTCTGCACGGGCGCTTTCCATGAGCGGGGAATGGAATGCTCCACCGACTTGCAACGGGAGCACACGCTTCACCTTGCCGGTGAGATACGTGGCGACTTGGTCGATGCCTGCCTTTTCGCCAGAAATCACGACTTGTCCCGGGCTGTTGAAGTTTGCCGGAACGACGACTGCATCTTTGACCTGAGCGCAGGCTTCTTCGACGAGTTCGTCTGCACCGCCGAGGACTGCGGCCATCGTGCCTGGGCGGAGTTCGCATGCCTTCTGCATGGCTTCGGCACGTTTGGCGACTAGCTTGAGGCCCGCTTCAAAAGTGATTGCGCCCGTAGCGGTAAGTGCGGAAAATTCGCCGAGCGAGTGCCCGGCGGCCATATCCGGCTTTCCGCCTTGGACCTTGGCCATCGCGACAGAAAGCAGGAACACTGCCGGCTGCGTGACTTTTGTCTGCTTGAGGTCTTCTGCGGTGCCGTTGAACATTATGTCGGTAATGTCAAAGCCGAGAATTTCGTTTGCTTTTAAGAACATCGACTTTACGTCGGCGTTCGACTCGAATAAATCTTTGCCCATTCCTGGGAACTGAGAACCCTGACCGGGAAATACATATGAAATCATGGCTCAAATTTAGTAAATAATGTTTCTCTAAACCGTATATATATATTATGGAAAACATACTTTTTGAAAAAGTTTACAATACGGGTTCGTGCTCACTATCTGTGTATATAATATATAGTGTTGGGGGCTTACCATTTATCCGTTAAATTTGCATTTTGTATCTTTTTCATAAAGATGGTAGTTTTGAAAAGAAAATTTTTCTATCTTTGTGCTAAATTTTTATCAAAAGAGGATACTATAACATGGCAAACGAAGAAATTAAGAGCAAACTCAAGGCATTCTTTATGTCCGATCTCGGTGTTGATGGTGATGTTTTGAACTACGATACGCCGCTTTTTGGTGAAGAAATCGGTCTGGACTCCGTAGATTCCCTTGAGATTATCTCCTTCGTCGATGACAATTTTGGCGTTTCTATGACTGGTGTTGCAAAGGAAAACTTCCAGAGCATCGATACCATCGCCGCCTTCATTGAAAAGAACAAGGCTTAATCAAGTTCTTTTTTATCCGAGTATTGTTTGGAATTTCTATGACATCTAATAACCGTCGTTGTGTAGTTTCTGGCCTTGGCGTGATTTGTGCCGTAGGCAACAATGTTGAAGAAACCTGGAAAAACGCCCTGAATTCTGTCTCCGGTATCCACAAGACCACTTCTCTCGATACCAAGAACTGCTATGCGGATTTGGCTGCCGAAGTGAACTGTGATACTTTGGACGAGATTGATTCCCCGGACGAAAAGGACCGCGCCTCCAAGCTTTGCATCAAGGCTGCAAAAGAAGCCCTGAACGATGCTGGCCTTGGCGACTTTGCCGATAGCAGCCGCGTAAGCGTCATTATCGGTAGCTGCGTGGGTGGTGTCCTCAGCATTGAACAGTACCACCGCCACGGCAAGAATGTCAACGAAATTCCAAAGATGCCCATTGCCGCAATCGCATCCCAAGTGGCGGAATCTTGCCATGCGGGCGGCATTGTGACGAACGTGGGTAACGCTTGTGCTGCCGGTACGATTTCCATCGCCCTTGCTTGCGACCTTATCCGTGCAGGCAAGGCGGATATCGTTATTGCAGGCGGCTCCGACTCTTTCGCTTCTGTTCCGTATTCCGGATTCCTTTCGCTCCATGCTTTGGACGAAAACGGATGCTCTCCGTTCAACCACTGCAATGGCATTACTTTGGGCGAAGGTGCCGGCGTTGTGATTGTCGAATCCCTGGAACATGCCGAAAAGCGTAACGCCAAACGTTATTGCGAAGTCCTTGGCGCAGGTGTCACAAGCGATGCCCACCATATCACGGCTCCTCGCGAAGACGGCATTTGCCTCCTCGAAGCGATGGAACGCGCCGTCAAGAATTCCGGCATCAAAAAATCCGACATCGGATACCTCAATGCTCACGGTACCGGGACGGGCAAGAACGACAATGCCGAAATCAACGCCTTCCTCAAGTTCTTCGGTGAAGAAAACCCGACCTTGAGTGTCAGTTCGACCAAGGTGATGACCGGTCACTGCCTCGGTGCCGCCGGTGCAATCGAAGCTGTATTCAGCATCAAGGCGCTTACGACGAACACTGTTTTGCCGACGCTCCATTACACTGCCGAAGATTCCGAAGCCCTCAAGGCGAAGGTCGGCCAGATGGACTACGTGCAGAATACCCCGCGTAGTAAGGAACTCGAATGCGTCATGAGCAACAACGTCGCTTTCGGCGGCACGAACGCGAGCATTGTGTTCAGCAAGAAGCCGGGCGATGTGCAGAGCCAAGTTGCGAAGGACAAGAAAATCGCTGTCACCGGTATCGGTATCGTAAGCCCGATCGGCAACAGCAAAGAAGTTTACCTTGAATCCGTCAAGAACGGCAAGCTCCCGGAATCTGCTTCCGTGCATGCGACTGTTACGAACGACGATTACAAGGAATTGGGCATCAAGATGGCGTTCTACCGCAAGCTCGACAATCTGGGACAGCTCCAGACGGTGTCCGGCATGCGCGCCCTCAAGGATGCGAATTTTACAGTCACCGAAGACAACGCCAAGCAGATTGGTATCATCGTGGGTACAAGTGAAGGCGGTCTCGGTGCGACTTACGATTTCCAGGAACTCATTACCGAAGAAGGCAATGCCGGCGGCAGCGCTTTCAAGTTCCCGCACACCGTCTATAACGCTGCTGGCGGATACCTCTCTATTCTCTCCGGTATCAAGGGCTACGGCGTGACTATCACGACGGGTCCGCTTTCGGGCCTTGATAGCATCGGCTACTCCATGAACGTCATCCACGATGGTCAGGAACAGGCGATGATGGCGACGGGTACGGACGAAAACTTGCCCATCATTACAGAACTTTGCCAAAAGTTGAATGTCGCTGCGGACAAGGTTGTTGAACCTTATTCTGATTCTAATGGCTTTGTCGTGGGCGAGGGTTCTGTTTCTGTTATCCTGGAAACGGAAGATTATGCAAAAGCCCGTGGCGCTAAGGTTTATTGCTATGCGCTCGGTTACGGCAATGGCCGCAAGAACGTGAAGTTCGGCCACATCAGCGGTTCTGGCGAAGCTCTTGATATCGCTATCAAGGACGCTCTCAACGATGCCGGTATCGGCATTGACGAAATTGACGCTGTCTGCGGTTTCGCTAATGGTTTCAAGAAACTTGATGATATCGAAAAGGCTGCTTATGCACGCGTATTTGGTGATAAGCTCGCAGGCCTCCCGCTCTTCCAGGTGAAGGAACGCGTGGGCGAGGGCCGTGCCGCGACGGCAACGCTTGCCGCAGCCGATGCAGCACTCATGCTCGGTGGCGAACTTGCCGAAGAAAACGCCTACTTTGTTGCAAACGACGGTAGCGTTTCCAAGAAGAAGGTCGCAACATCTGGTTTCAAGAAAATTTTGGTGACTTCCTTTGCTACGGGCGGTTCTTACAGTGCCGTAGTATTTGGAAAATAAATTTGTTAGAGGAGAATTTATAATGAAAGTTGCAATCGTTACTGGTTCTTCTAAGGGGATTGGCAAGGCTTGTGCCCTCCGCCTCGCTCGTGACGGCTACACGGTCGTCGTAAACTACTCCAGCTCTGATGCTGCTGCCCAGCAGACTTTGGACCAAATTAAGTCTGAAGGTGGCGACGGCATGATTTACAAGGCTAACGTTGCCGTGCTTGCCGAAGTCAAGCAGATGGTGCGCGATGTTTTCAAGGCTTATGGCCGCATCGACGTTCTCGTGAACAATGCTGGTATCGTCCGTGATGAATACCTCCTCATGATGAATCCGGACACGCTCGACAAGTGCTTTGACTTGAACGTGAAGGGTTACTTCTACTGCGCACAGCAAGTCGCTGTCAAGATGTACAAGCAGAAGTCTGGCGTTATCATCAACATGTCTTCTGTTTCTTCCAAGTTCGCTCTTGCTGGCCAAGCAGTCTATAGTGCAACGAAGGGCGCTGTGAACTCCTTTACGCAGACACTTGCGAAGGAACTCGGCGGCTACGGCATCCGCGTGAACGCTGTCGCTCCGGGCTTTGTCGCAACTGAAATGATTGAAGCGATTCCGGAAGAAACTCGCAAGGGCTACCTCGAAAAGGTGCCGCTCAAGCGTTTTGCAACGGCTGACGAAGTGGCCAATGTCGTTTCCGCTCTCGCTTCTGACCAGTTCGCCTACGTGACGGGTCAGGTCATTGTTCTGGATGGAGGTCTTTCTCTATGATGAACATTTACCAGATCAGCGAAAAGATTGCCCAGCGTCCGCCGTTCCAGATGATCGAAAAGGTCACGGAACTCGTGCCGAACGAATCTGCGACGGGCATCAAGAACGTTTCCGTGAACGAACCGTATTTCATGGGACACTTCCCGGGCACTCCGATTATGCCGGGCGTCCTCATTTGCGAAGCTTGCGCTCAGCTCTGTTCGCTTGTGATTGAAAAGCCTGCCGAAGACCTCGAAAAGAATTTGTACGTTCTTTTGAAGATTGACGGTTTCAAGTTCGTGAAGCCGGTGATTCCTGGCGACCAGCTCGAAATTTCCGTCAACAAGACGAAGGGCGGCGGGGTTATCGTCGGTTTTGACTGTGTCGTCAAGGTGAACGGCAACGTGCATGCCAAGGGTTCCCTCACGTTTACGAGCATTCCCAAGGAAAGCCTTGGGAAGTAATTAATTATCCTTTATTGTCATCCCGGCCTTATGCCGGGATCGCCATTATACATAGTTGATGATTGAAAAAACGAAACAATTTTTTGTCGATTTGTTCTGGAAGTTGGTGCTCATCCTGGTCGTTTACGGGGTGCGTACTTACTTGTTGGTGATTTATCGTCCCAAGATGACGTTTTTAGGGGAGTCGGTCAAATCCACGAATCTAAAACAGCCGATGGTGATTATTGCAAACCATACGAGCATGCTTGATCCCCTGATGGTACAGGCCTTATTTTTCCATAACAGGAGCATTGTTGTTGCCAAGGACCAAATTGAGGATCCGCATTTCAGTTGGGCTTTGAAGCGTTTCAAGAACGTCATTCCTTGCGATCGTTTTAATTTGGACACCGAATGGGCGCTCCTTGCGAAGAAGGAACTTGAAAAGGGCAATTCCGTGATTATCTTCCCTGAAGGCAAGTGCCGTTATGATGGCCTTTTGAATGAATTCAAGACCGGTTTTGCGTTCCTCGCTCGCAGTAGCGGATATCCTGTTCTTTCTCTTGGCATTGACGGTATTTACAAGTTGGGTCACCGCACGCAGATTATGGTGGATGAACCCGAAAAGATTGAACGCGTGAAGGGGATTCCGTCGTCTAAGCATCTTGCTGAGCGCAGCGAGTATTTCCGCCAGAAGGTTTGGGAACTCAAGCAGCGTGCTTTGGGGCAGATGGGGGCGATTTTGCCGGTTACTGCAGAAACTCCTGAAGAAATTATTCCCGAGGAGAACAAGTAATGAAAATAGGCTTGGCTCTAGAAGGTGGGTCGCGTCAGACCATTTTTTCGGCAGGCGTGTTGGACGCTTGGCTCGACGAGAATATTGACTTCTCGTATTTTTGCGGTGTCAGTGCCGGATGCCATGCGGCGATGAACTTCATCACGCGGCAGCGCGGGCGCTTCCGTTACATAATCCAACCGAGAAAAATTCAGCAGGGTAAGGATAAGGCTCACCGTATTTTTGATGGTATTCAGAAGGAATGCTATGCCTTGCATTATGACGCTGCGTATGGCGATATGCCTTTCGATTTCCATCTGTTCTTCGGTTCGGGTGTGGAATGCGAATTCGGGCTCACGTGCTTGGAAACGGGGCGTTCGGAGTTCTTCCAGGAGTACATGAGCGAAAAGCGTTTGCTCGATATTGTGAACGCGAGCAGTGCGCTCCCGATGCTTTTCCCGATGGTGCAGATTGACGGTAAGCATTATGCGGACGGCTGCGTGACGTCTCCGATTCCGTACCAGCGTGCGTTTGAAAAGGGCTGCGACAAGGTGGTCGTGGTCTCGACGCATTATCCCGGCGAAATCGTGACGGACTTCCGCAAGTACCGCATGATTTTGAATCCGATGTTCAAGCGGAAGTACCCGGATTTCTTCAGGGCTTTGATGTTGCGTTACAAGCGTTACGAGAAGATGTTTGCCGAAATGGAAAAGCTCGAGAAAAAGGGAAATCTCATGATTTTCCGCCCGGAACGTGAAGTTTGCGATTTGTTTGCAACGGACCGTAACGAGCTTGACGAAACCTACAACATGGGTTTTGAATACGCCAAGCGCCGCATGGACGACCTCAAAACATTCATGGAACTTTAAACCAAGCTGTCATTTTGGCGTTCTCTTGTCATTCTGGAGGGTGCTCTGCACCCGATAGAATCCATCAAGGGAGCTGTTGTTTATGCAATGGCCGTCATCCTCGGAGCGAAGCGTAGGGGATCCAGTCTTTTTTTTGCGATAAACACCGATGCCGGAACTTGTCCGGCATGACAGCGAACGCCTTGTCACCCCGGATTTATTCCGGGGTCGGTTTTTTTGTGAATTTTTTTGTTTGTAATAACAGTTTTTACTATTTTATTTGGTGTAGGCTTTGTTTGTTAGGATTTTATGGAGGTTTTGTATGAATTTTGGCATGCTGTGGGGAATCTTCAAGCGCCATCTTGAAATGCCGTCATTCTGCCATCCTGGAGCGTCTCGGAACAAGTCCGGGATAAACTCTAGCGCGATAGGATTCATGTTTCTGGTCGCTGCGTTTTGCCTTACCGCATGCGGTGGTGATAGCGGAACTTCCGTAAAAGAAGAATCGTCCTCGTCATTTGTCATCCCGGACTCCGTTCCGGGATCGGTCTCAACTTCTAGCAAAAAAATGTCCTCTAGCAGTCGAATGAATTCCGTTGGCTCTTCGAGTGTTGGCAAGTCCTCATCGTCGAGTTCTGTTAAGAAAACGTCAAGTTCTTCTGTATATGTGGAAGCTTGTACAGAAGAGGGACATCTGATTCAAAGATCGATTCGTGGGACTCGTGAAAAGGAATGGTATGTTTGTGAAAACGGATATTACGTTTTGTATGTTCAGTCTAGTTCCTCCCAAAAGGTTTTGACGTTCAAGGAAAGCTTTAAAAAAGACAGCGTCTTTAATGATGAAATTGAATATGGGACGTTTAAGGATTCTCGTGATGGTCAGGAATATAAAACTGTAGTTATAAAATCGAAATATGAGCAATTTGAAGTGTTCGCTCAAAATTTGAACTACGGTACGCAAATAAAACTAGGAACAACGGAATTTGACGACAAAAAGGTAGAAAAGTATTGCTATGACGACGACCCGTGGTATTGCGAAAATTACTTTGGCGGCATGTACAGTTGGAGCGAGGCTATGGGACTCCCCAAAGCTTGTGACAGCGTGTGGACGGGAACTACGCCAGAATGCCCAGATTCTGTAGCGACTGGTGTCGTTTATGATTCTGAATGGGACGATCTTCAGATACAGGGTGCCTGCCCAGAAGGTTGGCACGTGATGAACGGGTTTGAATGGCGTACGATGATTGGAGCTGATGAGTCTAATTGGAGAGTTTTGTCTGAAGTTGTTAGTGGTTCTAATGCGAGTGGTTTTTCGGCTCTGTTGACCGGTATGGGATACTGCGGTGGTTCGTCTGGTTGCAAATTTGGCGGTGTTCTTGAATATGGTGATTTTTGGCTGCCTAAAGAAACCGATAAAGAATTTGCGGGTGTTTGTGCCTTCAGAACTTTGGGGTGGTACTCGGAGCGTAATGCAACATTGAAAAAAAATGTCCTGCCGGTCCGTTGCGTAAAGGATTATAAGACAACAGATTAGCATTATGTTGTAGTTGTTTTATTCAGTGTTTTTTTTTGAAGGCGTCCTAATGGATGCCTTTTTTTGTGTGTATATAAAATATGTAAAAATTATTTTATAGATACTATTTTGTATGAAAAATTGCTTATTTATCTGCTAAATAATGTGCAAACTGTGTATGTTATCCTTAGTGACTACTAAGCGCGATGGGTCCGGTTAAAAGCTCATTTGCCCTGTCACCCCGCACGCCGTTGCGGGGTCCGTTGTTTATGCAGTACAACCGATGCCGGTACAGAGGCCGGCATGACAGCGAACGCTTTGCTGTTTACCACCAGAGCTTGAGTCGCAGGTAGTCGATAGCCTGGTGCGAGAGAATCCACCAGAGCGTCTTTTTGCCTGCGTAGATTTTTGAAATCCCTGTCATGCCGGGGCGGAACCAGCTGGGGACTCCGTCAATAAACTCGCCGCGTACGGGGAACGTGTTTTCTTGATCCTTGACGGTTGCGGTCGGGCTTATGCGTTCCGTTTTAAAGCGATAGACGGAATCGGGGCGGCTCTTGATGGCCAAAAGACCTTCGCCATCTTCTGGGATGTTGGCAATTTCGAGTTCGCTCACGGCAGATTCGACGTAGATGTTTTCGATGGATGCCATCTGGAACAGTTCTGCACCTTGATTTACCGGTGCTCCGATTTTCTTTTGCAAGTCGCCTTCGACGATGATGGCGCTATCGACGGTGGCTCGTATTGTCGACTTCGAGAGCTTGTAGCGGACTGTTTTGAGACGTGCTAGAGTTTGTTCTAGCTTTGCCTGCTGGATTCTCATTTCGGCCAGTTCGCGGCTTGCCTGGGCTTTTTGAATTTCTTGGCGGTTGTCCTGTTCTTGGGCAAGCAAATCGGCTTCTTCGAGCTTGAGTTCTTCTTGGTCGAGACGAAGAATTTCCTGATCTTTATAGACAACATCACCCGGCTTTACAAAAACACTATCGATGTAGCCGTCAAAAGGTGCTGTTAGATAAATTATCTTATCTGTTTTTAGAATTGCGGGGGAACTTACTTTGTATTCGAGCGGGTACAGCGTTGCGAAAAGAACGAGCGCGATGCCGAGAATCGAGAAAAACTTTGCCCAGGTGTGTTCGTGCCCCAAGAGCTTACCGAGTCCCTTTCGCATGCTACGGGCCATTCTTGCTCCGAACCAGCTGCTTTTGTGGTAAAGTTCCATGAGCCTTGCGCTGCAAAGGTTTGATGCAAGATGAATTTCCGTCGCTTCTTCGTCGCTGAAGGGCATTCCCTTGCGTTCGCAGGTGATGATGCCTATGATGTCGTCTCCGTGACGTACCGGTACAGACAACATGTAGCCTACGTTGTACGTTTGGCTGTAGGATTCGTGCATTCTTGTGGCCAGAGAAATATTTTCTGGAGGCGGGAATAGAATGGACGCGTCTTGTTCGTAGGCTTCTTCCATGGCACCTTCGAGGTCGCGTACAATCTGCATCTTCTTTTCGAAGTGGTCCGTATGGCTTATGGCTTTTAGGACAATGTAATCGTGCTTGAGCCAACCGAAACTTGCGCGTTCTGCCTTGTGGTGGTCGGCAATTTCGCTGGCGAGAGTTAATGCGGCCTGCTTGAATTTCTCTTTTTCAAGAACCTTTTGGACGATATCGAAAACATTCGTCAATTGGCCAATCTTCGCGTTGGTCGTTTTTAACGCACCTTGCAGTGCTTTAATGATGTCGTTCGGGTCCAGTTTTACGTTTGCGTTAGTCACTGAGCAAGTCCTTGCGGAGTGTAATCTTTCCGTCTTTCCACGATTCAAGTCCGTTTTGCAGCAACAATTTTCCTGTGGCGCGTATGAGTCGCACGTCGATAATGCGGAGCTGCTTCATGCATTCCAGATGCCTTTGCTGTGCTTGGCGGAGGTCGTCTTCCATTTCGAATATGATGTGGTAATTGCTTTTTCCAAGCTCCATTTTCTTGAACTCTTCCTTGAGTTCGCTTTCGTGGTAGGCGACTGCGGATTCGCTCAACTTCCATTGGTTACGCAGTTCCCATGCGCGTTGTTGCAATATGCGGTATTCTTCGTAGAGCTTGCCCTGCAATAAGGTTAGCCTTGAACGTGCCGAACGGACACTGGCTTTGTCGGCGGCAATCTGGTGGCGTTCTTCAAGATTGGCGAATAACGGTATGTCTATTTCGACCCCGTAAGCAAATACACTTTGTCTTTTGGAGCTGCTTCTGAATTTTCTTAATGCGGTTTCTGCGTCCTTGTCTCGACCGCGAATGCCGTAATTGCCTATGATGTCGATGGTGGGCAAAAACTTGTTCTTGCTTTTGTCGAGATTTGTGTTGCGAATCTCAACTTCGATATTCTGCATGAGGTAGGCGGGATGCAATACGCTAATGGAATCGATGTATGTTAGAGAATCGAGAATGGCGATGGAATCTAGCGTTGTGTTGGGAGCGATAGAAATGGGGCGTAAATCTCTAATAAGTTCTTGAGAAGAAAGTATTAAGAGTAAAGATAAACGTGCGCTGCGGAGTTTGTCCAATGCATCGAGCCTTGCCCCTTCGCGGTCGGAATATTCAGCGACCGCTTTTTGGTAATCAAGCATCGAAAGCATGCCCAGCTTAAGCCGCTTGCGAGCGTCTTCTACGATTTCGCTTGCGACAGAAGATGATTTTTCAGCAAAACGTAACGTCTGTTGTGCAAAGTAATAGTTCCAGTAAGTATCGCAAAAGTTTTCAAGAATTTCGCTGAGCGTTTCGCGGTATTTTTGAAATGCTTGCTCTTTTTGGAAATTGGCAAGGCGTTGGTTGATAAATGTTGTATTGAATAGCGGGCCGTCTTTTAGAAGGTGCTGCCGAAGTTCTCCGCCAACGTAAAGTTCCGAAGTGTAGTCGCTATGGGTGTAGCCGGCTTGGTTGAATCCGACATTGTATTCTGTACCGGTGGGTGCTCTGCCTTGGATGCCGATTTTGTATTCTTCCTTGGTTTCGGTAAAAAGTGCGCTGGGGGAGTTTCCCCTTTCCTTGAATGCTCTAGCCGTCAAGTGCGGCTCGAATTCGCCGTAGGCTCCGTTGGCAGCTTCGCTTTGGACCATCCAGTTGCTCTTCGCTTCTTGAATGTCTATGTTGTTCTTGATGACGGTGTTCAAAGCCGTGTCGAAATCAATGAATAACGAATCTTGCGCATAAGAAACAACTGCAAAAAACAGGCTGGTTATGAAAAGCCCTTTTTTTATACGAAATATTGTGTTGTTTTGTCTGCTCATTTGACAGAAATCGTTCCTGTGACACCAGGTTCTACGCCTTTGTCCGAATTGTCAAAAACGACCTTGACGGTACGTAAAAGACTAGCTTTGTCAACAACAGGGGAGATGAACTCGATTCTCCCTTTTTTATTGCGTGCCTTGCCGCTGTTGAGCTGCAAGCTGACTTGCTGCCCGACTTTTAACGTGCTCGCCTTGCTTACGATGATATAGGCTATCATGCGGCAGGTGCGTACGTCTGCAATTTCCATGACGGGTTCCAAAGCTTCGACGCTTTCGCTCCTGTTTTTGGGGATGGCGACGATTTCACCGTCGAAAGGTGCTATGAGGTAGAGCTTTTCGAGTTGCGCTTGTGCCATGCGGTGTTCCAGGGAATCCTTGGTTTTGGCCACTTTGGCGGCTTCCCATTCGGCTCTGGTCACGTTGTAGTTCATTTCCTTTTCCCAGACCTGTTCGGCGCTGATAGATGTGGAAGTTTCGAACAACTTTTTCGTGACCTGCAAATCCTTTTCGTAGGTGTCCATCTTGGCTTTGGCGGATGCTACGCTAGAAGTATCTTCTGCAGCGATTTTCGTGATGCTTTCGCGCAGTTCTTCTTCGGTCTTGACGAGGTTCATCAAGGTGTCGCCTTTGTGGACGAATGCGCCTTCTTTAACCCAGATGCTGTCGATTTTCCCGGATACGGTAAACCCGATTTTTGCCTGGGCTATAGGTTCGGTAACTCCGTCGAAAGACGCGGCGTAGGCGATAGCGGCTAGCGAAATGGTTGTAATAATACTACGGATCATTATTTAGACGAACTGGAGCTGGATTGTGCTGCGGAGCTGGAAGAAGACAATGCGACACTAGAAGATGATGCTGCATTCGAAGACGTTGCAGCGCTAGATGAAGATTCTGCACTTGATGAGGACGGTGGCGGAACTTCGAGTTCTGTGCGTAACGTGAATCCCTTGAGGTACATCTCGTTCTTGGCGTAAACGGTTATGTTCATGCCTACAGAATCGCCTTGAACGCGGGAGTCAAGGATCTTTTCTTGCATTTTGACGAACAACGTGTCTTTTTTTACCCAGGACTTGGCGTTGGCGTAGTAACCGTTAGCATAAATGGTGCGGGCCATTCCGTTTGCGTAACTCCACTGGATTCTATCCGTGTTCGTGTCGAGTTGTTCGCTGAACTTGATCCAGATAGTATCTTGAATTCCAAACGTTGCACGGAACTGCTTGTTGCTTGGCCATGCGTTGCTTGTGACTGCGTAAAGTCCGCGGTCCGTCGTGAATGCGGAATCCCCGCTCAGCGTAAGGGCGATCCTGTCGCCGTTGCTTTTTTTGTAAGCGTTGATGCTAACGATGATTTTTGTCTCGGCGGGGAAAGCTAAATCGTGTTTTAGGAATAAAGTATCTTTCGATAATGTTGGTGTAACATAGAATACGGACGTATCGGCCTTTACCGTTACGGATAAATTTTTATCCGAAATCTTTTCGCTGAATACGTAGTATGGCGTTGCGAGCGTGGAAACGTTGCTAAAGCCGTTGAAATTGCCGTCCATGACATTGGACGATTTGATGATTTGCTTTTTTTCGATGGTTGTGTCGCGGACGAGGTATATGCGGCCGAGGTCTGTTTTTACGTCGCTCTTGAGCTTGGGAAGTGTTATGTTGTTTGATGTATAGCGCAAGCCGCTGTAGCTGTAGGATTCGGCTTGAAGGATGAATCCTGTGTCTGCGGGGAGTCCGTTAAATGTAAATTTTCCGTCCGAATCGGTTTTGACGGAAAAGTTCTTTGGAAAAATATTGATAAAGTCTTCACTTTGTTTGACGATGCTTAGTTTGACATCGGAGGCGGGGACGTTCTTTTCGGAGTTTTCGTCATGGATGTAGAATTCGCCCGTTAGCGAGGCGTTGATGGGACTCAGACGAATGATAGAGGAATTGTTGGCGACAACGCCTTCCATGTGCGAGGATTCGCTTGTCGAAGTGATGCTGATAGTTTTTGGCGAATAATAAAGCGTGTCTTTCTTAGAAATTTTTTTGTAATTGAAAGTAAACGAACGTGTACCGTAGGGGAGGGCTTCAATGTAAAAATAGCCGTTTTGGTCGGTTGTGGCTTCTGCTTTTTTTCCGGATGCATCCTGGTATGTTATTACGGCTCCGCTTAAACTTTGGTTGTCGTTTGCATCGACGACGGAACCCGAAAAACTCCATTTTGAATAATCGCTGTCAACAGAATCGGAAACCGAGCAACCACAAATGAAACACGAAGATAGTGCCAAAATAATATGGTAATTAACAAATGAACGAATTTTGCTCATTAGAACCTCCAAGAGGGGATAACCTTTTATCCCAAAACAGACGAAAATTAAAATTGCGCTACAATATTGTCAAGATATTACTAATGTTGTGAGAAAAAAATAATTTTGTTAGGCGGAAAAACTGATTTTGTTAAAAACATTTTTTTTACTTTGTTGAATACTGTGTAAATTAAATTTTACTACAAAAAAGTGGTATTTTATACTTAAAAGATAAAATAATAATTATATTCTTTTATCTGTGTGGAGTATTGTCAATTCAAGTTATTTTTGCTGATTTTGTTGCAAAAAAACGTAACTTGTTGACTGTGAATGAATTAATAACGTTAAACCCTTGGAGATATTTATGTCCGAAGAAAAAAAAGTAACTGCGAACGAACAAAATGCCGTCAACCAGCCCGAAGTTGTGTGGAATGACGCAAACATGAAAAGCCTTTACGTGAATGCAACCAATGTCGTTGCCGGCCGCGAAGAAGTGATGGTTCTTTTGGGCGTAAATCGTGCTTGGAAAATGAATCAGGACAAGGTTGACGTTGATATCGCTGAACGCGTGGTGATGACCCCGTTCACGGCGAAACGCCTCGCCATTATGCTCGGGGCAACCCTCAAGGCGTACGAAGCCAAGTACGGAAAGATTGAACTTGGCCTCAACGAATCCAAAAACGGTTAGTTTTTACACCTCAAACAGGCTCTGAGGCCCTTGGTCTCAGGGCCATTTGTGGTGAATTTTGTATTTTGTTGTTGGGTATATGGATGGAAAGGAGTATCGAAATGAGGATATTGTTCAAGTTATCGTCTTGGAGCGGAGCGGTAGGATCCATTCTTCTAGCCTTAGCGTTCGTCGCGTGCGGCGACGATAGCGGCACATCCGTAAACGACGATGAATCGTCATCTTCAGTCAAAACTGTCTCGTCATCCTCGACGAAGAGTCCTTCGTCATCCTGGAGCGGAGCGATAGGATCCAGTAACGGTTCTTCGTCAGCGAAGTCGAATGGGTCTAGTAGCAGTACAAAAAAATCTTCAAGTAGCCGCATGGATTCTATCGGCTCTTCGAGCCTCCAGAATGACAAGAAATCCTCATCCTCGGCAAAAAGTCCTTCGTCATCCTGGAGCGAAGCGATAGGATCCAGTAACAGTAAGCCTTCCTCCTCCAGTAAAAAGTCTTCGAGTAGCCGCGTGGATTCTATCGGCTCTTCGAGCCTCCAGAATGACAAACAATCCAGTAACAGTAAGCCTTCCTCCTCCAGCAGCGAATACGTGCCCTTCGACCACTCGAAGACGCTTGCCGAAGATTGGCGTGTCGGAGAAAATCGTTACAAGCAATTCACCGATCCGCGTAATGGACGCAGTTATTATTATATAACCATTACTTCTGTTTATAGTGGTGATTCTGTGACTGTAATGGCTGAAAATTTGAACATCGGCGAGATGGTCCTGGGCAAGGATGACCAGAAAGATGACACAAAGATAGAGCGCTATTGCTACAATAACGACACGACCAAGTGTGATGAATATGGCGGACTCTACCAGTGGGCGGAGATGATGCAGCTCCCCAGCCGTTGCAATACCGAAAGCTGCTCGAACTTGATACTGCCGAACCATCGAGGCATTTGTCCAGAAGGTTGGCGGTTGATGACCTATGATGATTATGTTGTAATAGAAGGCTACAAGGATGAATTCGGCTATGGCATTAAGGGACTACGTTCGGCTTATGGTTTTGGTGGAAATAATTATAGCGGTTGGTCCCTCACCGGTGCTGGTATGAGAACGAAAAAGGGAACATTTGATATGTTGAGGAAGTCGATATATTGGAAGTATCCGCAAGAACATGAGTACGGAGTAGATGCTTATGCATATGCAGCGTATGTATCTAGTGATAGTGACGATGGAACAGGAACTAGTGAAAATCGACGTTCTGAAAAAATAATTGGTGCTTCCGTCCGCTGTGTAAAGTTGGAATAACTTAATCCTAACAAATTCTCCAAAAATTTTATCTACGGAATTCCTGATGGAAGGAATTCCTATCCAAAAGTTTTAATTAAAATCGGCGCACATCGGTGCGTCAAAGGCAAACACTATGTCAAAAACAAACAACAACTCCCGTAAGAACTCTAAAACCACCAAAAACACCGCTAAAAAAGCGACAAGGTCGAGAACAAGTTCCAAAAAGAACTTTAAAATCGAAAACCTAGAACCTCGCTTGATGATGGATGCTGCGACAGGTTTTGATGTTCAGAGGCTTGATGACTATGCCACTCAGTTTGATTCGGTTGCTTTGTCCATTTCGGACTACGTTTCGACTGCAATAGACTCTGTTTCAAATTTTGATGTATCCAAGTTGGGGGTTGCTCAAAATTCCGCAAACTTTATCTCAATGCTTGATGGCACCGCGAACGGTGTTAAATCGGCAATTGTTGAAAAAGTATCTGAAGTTTTTAGACAAGCGTTTGATGCGGCCAAGGCTGATATTGATGCCATTAACGCGGCTGCTCAGAATGTTTCTGATAGAATTGATAAAATCAATCTTAACGAATTTGTTTCTACATACGTCCAAAGCTATGTTGAAAGTGTCAACGGCAAATCGTACAAAGCTTTTAGCTTTGCTGTCGATAATGGTAAATTGGTCGTTACCATCGATCTCTCCAACGAGAAAAATTTAGGTGACCTTGGCTTAGACCTCGGTTCTCTTGGCGAAATCAAGATGGACGGCAATTCCGCACTTTCTACGGCTGCCAAAATCCAGATGTCCGTTGATTTCAACAGCGATAACGATGAGTATTACTTTGAAGATATAAACGATGTAAGCATCAGTGGCTTAGACGTTCAAAAGCTCGAAGCACGTATCCAGAATCTGGGGCTGCATGCAACGTTCATGAACATGGAACTTGCCGAACAAGCTGTGACTAATGAACAGACTCCGGATTTGAGCATGTCCTATGACGGAACTGACGTTAGTACGACCGTGGATCTCGAATTTATCCTTGAAAATTCTGCAGGCTTGCCGTTCTCGTTTGTAAATGGCGAGTATTTGAAGATATCAAAAAAAGCAGAAGACCTCGAATTCAAAGTTGTTGTTCCTGATTTCCAGATCAATGATGGCTTCTATCTTGAAGCGTTGCTTGCGAAACTTGATTTTTCGAAATTGCCGTATCTGAACCAGCTGAAAATGGACTTTGGCGGTAGAAAGATTTCCATTGCGGAGGTTGCCCAAAATTTGAATGATACGTGGGCGAGAACCTCGATGGCTTTGACTGCCGCTATTAGCAAGGTCCAATCTGGTGCTGCCCAAGCTCAACAACAGTTTGTTTTGGATGTCCAAACTTTGCAGCAAAGATTGGAAGCCATCGCTGGAGAAAAGTGGAATGAGTTGAAGGGCTATTTAGATAGTTTGGAAGTTTGCGGATATGCTATAGTTGATGCTGCAAATTCGGCTGTTAATGGTGTTATTGATTTGGTCGAAGGCGAAAATACGATTACGCTCTTCTTTAAACCTAAAATCGGTTCTTTGGATGATTTAAATCTTTTCTCGTTTAATTTTGGCAATCTCGCTGCCGATTTCTCTTTTGCACTTAAACTTTCTGTAAATATCAGTGCGGATGGGAATGTTTCTTTTGGTGTACCGAGCTTTGAACAATTTAATCTTGGTGTTTCTGGCATTCAAATCCCAAGCGGTTTGCCGATTACGCTCAAGGGCGATACGTTAAGCGTCTCCTTGCAGGGTGGAGATTTATTTCCGATTATTCCGGAAATTGAATTGGTGAACGAATTCTCTTTGGAAACAGTGCTTGATGGCATTGAAAATCTTGACATTCCTTTCTTGAACAAAACGCTGTTTACTGTTGGCGGTACTTCGTATGGTGCCCTTGACGTTGTTAGGAATGTCAATAAATACTGGGGGCTTATTTCAAGTTCTCTGTACAATGCGGTCGTAGAATCCCAGTCTGCTGCGAATGCGTTTGCAATTAGCATGGAACAACTGAAAAATCACTTGTACGATGTGATTGGACAGAATAAGGCTAAACTTGATAACTTTATCAAGAATATTGAAATTGTGAAGGATATGGCGGAATCTAAAATTGAGGTGTTTGATTCTGCTGTTGTTGACGCAGGTCACTTTGTCGGTGATTTGGCGAACAAATATATCGATTTGGATTCTGGCGACAACACCATCACTGTGTTCTTTACGCCGAAAACGCTTGGTCTTGATTCACTCGATTTGGGCGTATTCAATCTCGATGGCCTTGATGTCGATACACCGATAGCACTTGATATCGTCGTAACGCTCAATAACGGTAATATTTCGTTTAAGAGTGTTTCCCTCCACGATTTTGACATACACGTGACTAAAAAAGCCGATTTGAATTTCAGTGTTCTCGGTTTTGATGCTGAAGTTGAAAATGGCTCATTTGACCTTTCTCTTTCATTTGGAAACAAATTTGATATAACTGATGCTAAGCTTGGGTTTGAACAGTTGACCTTTGCGAAAAATGGCTTTGCTCTGTTGAACTGTAAAAATGATTTTGTTGTTTACGATGGAAACGAGTGGAAATTCCCCGATGTCTTGTCGAATATTTCGTCGATAGTTGATGGTGATAATTTTGACGTAAATACTCTCATTAATATTGCAAAGAAATTGCCGTATTTCAATTCGTTGAAATTCTCCGTTCCTGTGTTAGGTGATGTTTCTGTACAGGAGGTCTTAAATAAAGTTGATGAAATCCGGATGGGCCTCCCATCTGCGATTGCACAGACCATGCAGGCGGTAAATGATACTACAGACATCATCTATAGTGTTGATGCGGAATCTTTGCGTACTGCTTTCATGAATATTGTTGGGTCGAAAATTGAAGGATGGATCGAATCCGTTGATTTGAAACTTGCCGGTATTTCTAATAGTGAATTTGTCAATATTCTTGATGCTGGCGTCGATAGTACCTTCGGCTTGAAGAAAGGGGTGAATACTTTCAACATGGTGTTCAAGCCGCTCCAAACGACTTTGGATAACCTTTCTGTTGCTGGCGTTGATTTGCCCAACGTACAAATGGGTGCAGAAATCGGCATGAGCTTTAGCTTTGAACTCGATGAATCGGGTAAAATTAGCAATGTTGATATTTCGTTTGATTCGTTCCAGTTCGCGGCAAAACCTTCTAGTAATCCATTTCCTTCTGTGATTACTTATGGTGATGATGGCTTTGTGGTTCGTTACGATGGGAAGGAATGGAACTTTGGAGGTGTCAATTTTACCGCTCCCGATTTATCTTTTGGTACAGCAAAAGATCTTTTGAAAAATATCCCGTATTTGGAAAAACTTAATGTAACAATTGGCGGTAAATCAATTTCTTTAGAAGCTTTTATTGAAAATGTAGGTGATTTCGGGGAAATTTTGGCTGATGCCCTGCAAGAATCTGTTGAACTGAAGGATGCTGCTAGCAAAACCGTTGACTTGGCTACCGCTACATTAAAAGAAAAGTTTAACAGCCTTATTCAAGAAAAAGAATCTCAAGTAAATTCGTGGATTGAAAGTTTCAAGATTTTGAATGGTGCTGTTGAAGATATTTTTGCGGAAGGAAATAAATGGATTGATATCCTAAATGCTCAAGCTAATAATCTTGAAAAGTGGAATGGATTTAAAAAATTGACCATTTTGGTTACTCCGAAAAAGGCTTCTTGGGATAACCTTGACATTTTTGGAATTTCGCTGGGTGCCGGTCTTGATTTGAATGCCTCCATTGCGTTGACTATTTCTGTAAAAGTTAATGATGGCATTGTTGGTTTTGACGTAGATTCCTCTTCTATGGTGTTCAATGCTACTGTGAAGACTCTTCCGAAGGGACTTCCGTTTACCTTCGAAGATGGGAAGAATACTGTTGAAATTTCCTGGAATAGCATGGACAAATGGAATTACAAGATTCCAGAACTCAAGTGGAATAGCAACTTCTCGCTTGAAACGCTTCTCAACGGACTCCAAAACGCCAATTTCCCGTTCATGGACAAGTTGTCGTTTAAGATTGGCGAAGAAACCTATAACGTTGTCAAGATTGCCCAAAATATCAACAACTACTGGAGTACGTTCTCTGGTGCGTTCTATCAAGCCGTGGATCAAACGACGGCAAATGCGGAAGGCAAGTATAATGTGTTGTTGAGTGATATCGCAACGAACCTTATGGCTGCCCTTGAACAACAGGAAGGCGTGGTTGGCGACTTCGTTAAGAAAATCGGTGTCTTTAAAACCGAAGCGTATGATACAATTAAAAAAACGGATGCTGAATTCGCCAATATTTTTAGTGCCAAGGTTCAAAGCGGTGAGCCTGGGCCGCAGCTTGCTCTCGGAACCCAAAATGCTTTAAATGAATCGGTAAATCAGTTTATCGAACTGGTGGAAGGTTCGAACAAGATTACCGTTGCGTTTACGCCGAAGCAGCTTGGTTTGGACAAGCTTGATCTTGGGTTGTTCAATCTTGACAAGGTGGATTTCGATGCCACGATTGCTCTTGATGTGATGTTGAATGTCAAAAGTGGCATAGTTACGTTTGCTGGTGTCGCTCTCCGTGAGTTTGCATTGAAAGTGGAAAAAGATGCCGATACCAAACTTGATTTTATGGGTCAAACGGCGAACGTAGAAAACGGAAAGATTTTCTTTGACGTTTCTGTTAGTGGTCGTAAGTTCAATCTCAAGAAATGCGATATCGGTTTGTCCTTTGATTCGCTTAGCATAAAGAGAGGTAATGCAACTCTTGTTTCGCTTGGTAAGGATGAATTTGCGTATAAGAACGGCGAGTGGGTTTATCCTGATGAAATCAATAAGCTCATTTCGATTTTGAAAAATGGCGAATTCTCGCTCTCGGATATACTTGCTGCGGCCAAGGCCTTTAATATTCCTGTATTGAATACGACTGCGTTCAAGATCGGCAATTATAATTATTCAATTGCTGAAATTGCAGAAAAGGTTGATTCAACTTGGGATAACCTTTCCGTTGCGATGCAGAAATCTGTAAAACAAGTTGCGGATGATTTTCAGATTGACTTGGATACTTTGTATAGTTTGTTAAAAGAATATACTGGTAAAGACTATGATCAAGTGAAGAGCTTGATTTCTCGCATAAGTGTTTTGAAGGATGCTGCAGCAACAACTTTGAATGATACAGTATTAAATGCTCATGATGTTTTGAAGAGTTGCACAGAAAAGATTGGGCTTGATGTTGGTCGTAATACGATTTCGTTTGTCCTTGACACGAATAGCTTTAACCACAATTTGAAAATTTACTCAGTGGATGTAAGCAATGTTGCTGGTTCATTCAGGGTTCAAGTCGATGTAAGTTTTGACGTTGATAATGACGGAAAGATTTCAAAATTCAATGTAAGTTTGCAGGAACTGACTTTGGATATTGATCTTTCTGGAAATAGTAATATTGCGATGTTGCCGATTAAGGTCGGTGACGATAATCATGTCAGAATTGGCTTTGATAAAGTCTCGGGATGGAAAACGCCTGATTTCCAGTTTACGGAATTAGATAGCAGTTTCTTTGTTAACTTGATTAATCAAGCCTTGCCTAATATTCCTTATATTAATGGCTTGGGATTGACTATTGCAGGGCATACTTATTCAATTAATCAAGTGCTCACAAATGTCTTGAGTGTTTGGAAAAATACTTCAAATGCAATCCAAACCGCGATTAATTGGAAAGATAATGCTATAAAATTAGGTGTTAAACAGCTAAAAACGCTCTTGGATGAATATTGTAAGATTGAAAAATCTACAATGTCCGGATGGCTTAGCAATGTCCGTGTGGCTGCTGGTCAATATGAATCGCTTTACAAGACATTGTCTAATGCTTATGAAGTTTGGGCGAATGCTGATATAACGGATTCAACGGTACTGTCAAACGATGAATTTACATTTGTATATTCCTTGCAACCGGCATATATCAATGATTTAAAACTTTATTCGATTTCTTTGGGTTCACTTGCTTTAAGCATGGATGTCGCTGTTAAAGTGAAGGTTACGAAGTCTGGTGAAAAGCTTGATTTTAGTCCGTCCATTGCTGAAGTCGCATTTAACATTGACGTTTCTTCGAGCGTGGTGGATGAATTGCCCATTACGTTCGACAGCAAGAATATCAGGATTTCTTACTCGAATGGTTCATGGAATGCCGAATTGCCTGATTTCCATTTGAAAAATGAAGACCTTTCAATTGAAAATTTGATTGCTGCGGCCGCTAATTTGCCGCTGCTGAAGGATTGGAAATTCACTGTTGCTGGTGAAAAGATTTCTGTTGCAGATGTCATAACAAAGGTAAATGATGCTTGGAGCGGCGTGTACATGGCAATTTGTGGTGCCAAGGAACAGGGCGTTTCTGAACTTAGTTATGAATTAGTTCGACAAGGCCTTCGAAAGCTTCTCGGTGATGACGATGCTCAGATTAATAAGTTTAAAGAATATGTTGGTGATATCCAGGTAAAGGTTAAGAATACTATAACGAATGCACAAGGCGTTTTGGAAGATGTCTTTACTTATGTTAGCATTTTGGATGGAACTTCGCTGACAGAAAAATTGACTTTGTCTGATCAAGCTCAGAATATAACTCTTGCATTTAAGCCCTCCTTGGCTTTTGCTGATAAAGTTAAATTTGGACCTCTTGATATTGATAATGTCCAAATGGATGCCGATATAGAAATAAATGTTTCTGTACTGCTTAAAAATGGTGAACTTGAAATTAATAAAATTACATTAGAAAAATTTGGAATCAATCTCGCTAATACTGCTGCTACATTAAATCCAAAATTGTTTGGACTTCAAACGAAAATTGATGGTTTGAGCTTAAGTGGTGGGGTGGATGTAGATCCGACCGATCCAAATCCATTAAAGGGCAAAATTTCGATCGGATATGATAATATTACTTTAGATTCGTTGTCGTTTGGAAAGGGCGTATTTGGTTATGATTTTACTGAAAATAAATTGACATATCCGAACGGTCTTGATGAATTGTTTAATGCAGAATTTTCGCTAAGCACAATACTTAGCTTTGCGGAAAAGATGAATATACCGTATATTGGCAAGGAAATTCCTATTGGCAATACACAGCTTTCTATTATTGAAATTGCAAATAAAGTTGATAGTATAAGAAGGAATTACTCCGTTGCTATAAATGACTTTGTTTCTGCTGTTGAAGCTGGTGCTGGTTCGGTAATAAGTAACTTTAATACTTTGTATCAGAAGTTTGTTGCTCGCATGGGTACTACTGAATATGCTAATCTTGCGGGTTTGTTTGGAAGTCTTGAAGTTAAATGTGGCGAATTGAAACTCAATTTGCTTAATGGTGATGTGACTTATAATGGCAATCCTGTTAATCCCGATGATGTTAATAACGTATTGAATATTACAGGAAATTTGAATTTTGTTCTTAATTTTGAATTTAAGACACCTAGCACAAAATTAAATTTCTATGGATTTAGTGTAACTCCAGTTGTTCAAATTGGACTGCTTGTTAATTATGATGGTGCTGCGAAGAAAATATCTCTTGATAAAGACAATTTAAGTTTTGAAATTCTGATTCCTGAGGTCACTCAAACCACCACAAATCTTCCGTATCGTCTTAAATCGGGTGAACGGATCTTGTCTATAAAAATAGTGAAAGTAGATGGAAAGTGGGGATTTGATCCTAATTTGGAGGCTAATCCGAATTTCTCCGTTAGTGGGTTATTGGATACTTTAAAGGATATTAACATTTTCAATCTTGTTAATTCTATTAGTGGTGTAAAATTACCGATTATCAACAAGTCGCTTAATGATGTAAAGTTTAAGTTGAATGGTGTTGAATATACTGTTTCTAGTGTTGCTGAATCCTTGAATGATTATTGGACGTTTATATCAAATGCGATGAATGCTGTTGATGCTTGTCAAAGAATTGGTGATGTTGCAACCGGTTATGTTCAAGTTAATCTTGACAAGATTGCAGAATCATTGCGGATATCCTTGATGAATGTGGTTCCTCTAAATCTTTTAAATCAACTTGGTGTAAAAGTTGATAATGCTTCGAATTTTGAAAATCTGTTGAATGCTGCAACAAGTTTTGGAACTATTGATTTAACGAAAAATGTTCCTCATTCTATATCGTTTGAATTCACTCCTAAAATGCTGAATCTTGAAAATCTGGATTTGGGTATCTTCAAATTGGATGTTGATGCTGAACTCAAATTCCAGCTGAAACTTACTTTGACTTTGAAGGATGATGGAAGTATTGATGTTGCTCATGAATTTGAAGGATTGAATTTTAGGTTTGTTAAAGATAATATCGCATCAATTCCTTTGATGTTGTTTAATGCAGAAGTTAGCAATGGTAAATTTGAATTCAGTATTGGAAATTTATTTGATCTGAGTAGTTATAGCACAACATTCTCTTATAACAACATTGATTTGAAGTGTGGTTCAACTACTTTAGCGTCTCTTACAAGTGATGGTAATGGAGGTGGTGATGGAAACTTCTCATATAACTTCAGTTCCAATGAATGGACTATCCCTGAAAAAATAAAGAGCTTCTCTTCGCTTTCCGGGGAATCCCTTGTCAACCAGATTCATATTGTAATAAATACGATGCAGACTGCATTGCGTAGCCTCGTTGAACAGAAGACAAAGCTTGACTTCTTGGACGGCTCTATCGATACGATTGTCGATATCGTTGATAAGGTTCAGACGTTCGTTTACGGCAATGATGAAGTTGCAGGATTGCTGAAGTGTGTCAATGGGTCTTATGTTCCTAATTTTGATTCGTTGGATGGATTAGTTCAGAAATTTAATATTGCGTGGAAACGTTTGTTTAAATATTATTCTTTGGCAGAAATAGCTAAAGGTTATCAGTGGGATGATCTTGATGAATTTATCTATATTTCTGAAGGTGATATAAGAAAAGCCTTATCAATTGAATATGGAAGAGATGCTAGCACTAATGTTAATTCTATTACTCTGAATTTTGATTTGGTTTTTGGTATTGCTAAACAATTTGGTTTAGATTTTACTACGTCTTTGTCCAAGGCTACGAATGGGCTTGCCAACATTTCCACAAGCGGTTATGTCTCTGCAAGTGGTATAGCTGGTATGAAATTTGGTTTAACGATTGATCTTAAGAAAAAAGATCTTTCAGATAAAACAACTTTAGCAGACGTGTTGGTAAATGAGAAAACTGAAGCCATTAATGAAAAGTATTTGACTCAGCAATCATATACTGAATTTACTTTAAGTGATAAAATTAGTTTTGATAAAAATCTTGACATAAATCTTGTTAATCCTGGGGCAACGAATTCGACAAATGCCTTGGAAACATATAGTATTCCGTCTGGAACGACTTTAGATAAGGTGACGTTTGCAAGTGGTTCAACCTATAATATTAAATTTACGGATTCGAAGCAGCTTCTTATTACTGCCGTTAATAAAGAATTTGATATCTTGGGAAGTGGCGATGCGGATGCCTTTGCTGAATTGAAACTTTCGGGTTCCAATTTGCAAACGATGTTCGAACATAGTTCTGTATCGACTAATGATGGTGTTTTAAGTGTTAATGTATTGAAGTCTAAAAATAAAGGCGTGGGCAAGAAAGCTGATGCTACAATTGCAATCAACATACAGACGATAAATACTCTTTGCGAAGAGGGGATTATTCTTGGTGATGGTTCACTTACTTCTGCTGAAAATTGGGTAAAGAAAATTAATGAATACCTTTCTTTGCAAAAGACGGAAGATAACAAGCTTGTTACATCTAACATAACAATTAATGACTTGATTCCTGATACTGGCGTTGCTGAAGGTAATTCTATAATGAATACCTACGGTATATATGCTTTAAGTGCTTCTGTAAATGGAAATAATCTTACCGTTACATTCGGCTGTGATCCAAGAAAGGTTCAAGGTTATGAAACCGACGAAAAAGGCCAAGTTAAATCAGAGTACTACTTGCTTTGCAAGAGTGACGCTGATCCAAGCGTAACTTATATGCGTCTCTCGGGGAAGATTACTCCGTCTGGTAAGGTCGCGAGTACTGATGTTGAGGGTACATTCCTTTATTTGAAGAATGTAGGAAAGGAATCTGATGGGGTTTATAACGAAGGTGTTGTAGAAAAATTTGAATTTTTGCCGAATACAAGAAAAGTAGTAGATGTTGTATATGATGATTCTTATACGGATGAACAGATAGCCGCAGCAATAGAAGCTGCTGAAAAAATTGCCAAAGGATACGCTGACCAATTTACACAGCAAATGTCCTCTAATGCTAATTGGAAGGGCTTGGTAAAGGGCGGTTATGCACTTGAATCTTATAAAGGTTTTGATAACAAAGAGCATAAAAGATTTATTGTAAGTTTGATTCCTGGTGATGGATTGCAAACCTCCATTGAACATTTTAAAGTCCAGATTAGTAATTGTGATAAAACAAATAAGACCGCGTGTCGAAATCTTTATAGCACAATTAATCAATGGTTGGTCAATCAGTATGGTAGTAATATTTATGTTGAGTTGGTAGAAACTAATGAAAAAACAACAAATAATACTACGAATACCCAGTATTCTTTTGCCTTCTATGAGAGAAAGTGTGTCATAAATAATTCTGATTCTATTTTGAATGTGTATATCAAACAGGGCTCAAATGAAAAGACTGTATCTGTCAATACAAGTGACTGTTTGAATGTTTCGAATCTTGCGAATGCAATTGAAGCGTCTATTAATTGTACTGCTTTAGATACTGATTGTGATTGGCTTAAAACTGATGCAAAGATATCTGTTTCTGTTGTTGATGGAAAGATTGTGTTTACTTCAGCGGATGGAGTGAATGTATCTGTTGTGAAATGCAATGCTTTGAATAATCCGTCGTCGGCGAATACAAAGAGTGACTTTAAGCTAATTGTTAATGGAACTCCTTATGAAGTTGACTTCCAAACGGATCTTGCCACTGTCAATCCGGCTTTAAATGTTATTGATGAAAATACATATTTTATTACTATTGTAAATGCCATTAATGATGTCTTTAAGCAGAAGGGGTTGAGTGATCTGGAAATAAGATATTTGGATAGTGATAACAAATATCTAGACCATCTTGAAATTCGTTATAAAGCAGAAAATATTGCTAATGGCTCGTTTGAAATTCAAAATATCGGCACAAGCAACATCTTGCATTTGCTTGGCTTCTCTTCAGGTCAAAAATCGGTAGCGGATTCTTCTGGATACCAATACATTTGCGGTAGCTCTGTCCTTGGTTATGACTGGTCTAAGCTTATTAGTTTAAATAAAGCTGAAGCGACTGTTTATGCGAAAGCTTCACTTGATTTAGGTTTAAAGCTTTCTGTAAAGAAGGTCGAGCAAGATAAATACTCCGACAAGGCTATTATTGCACTTTCTGAACCTGACTCCCATGTCTATAATGTTGGCGGGTTCATTAAGATTCCTGATGCAAGTGGTGTTTCTACAAATGATAAATTCTACAAGATTACGAAGGTAAACCATAATGCGGATAATATGGCTATTTCTATCGAAGTAGAACCTTTTGGTAGTGTCTCTGTTAGTGAATTGGATACAAATAAAAGCAATTTAATATATGTTGCGAGTGCCAATGTTACGGTTGGATTCCTTGGTGTTGATGTTGTTGCCGATGGTGCTTTGGATTTGAATGCTTCATTTGGTTTGAAAAAAGCTGATGTTGGCGAAACAGCTCAGTTGATGGGCTTTAAAGTTAATTCTTCGTTGGATATAGGTAAACAGCCTGGAAGGAATGGTTTCAATATTCGTGCAAAGTCTGATTTGTTTGGTGATTCTGTTGATTTGATCACTGGGAGCATTATTGTTGATGTTGATTCGACAAAGGATTTGTATGAGGTAAAACCTGATATTAAAGTAAATACCGATTTCTTAGACCAGTTTAGGAACTTCTCCATCGAACAGCTTTATGCCGTATTGGAAAAAATTGTTGACAAGCTTAACGAAATTACGAATGACACTAAGGATGTAAAGATTCCGGTTATCAATAAGACTGTTGGTGACTTGGTGAACGTTGCGAACGACCTGCGCGATATTATCAAGGAACTCCGCGCTCAGAAGGTGACCAGTATCCAGTCTTTGGCAAATCTTTTGAACGCCTACATGGAAAAGAGCCACTTCAAGACTCATTATGGGGAAAAGATTTTCGATTTGCAGTACAATGCTGCTGATCAAAATGTGAATGTTGTGTTTAATGTCGAAAAGCTCTTTAAGACAAGCCACAACTTCAATTTCGGTAAGGCTGGAGCCGGTGTCAGCGGTGAAGCTGCAATCGAAGTTCAGGGGAGCTTCTGGTTTACCTTGAATGCGACCATGTCCGTAGAAAATGGCATTGTAGAATTGACTGTCAACAAGTCGATTGACTTTGGTGCCGATATTGCTCTTATCGGTGATAATCTCAGCTTCAAATTGGGTATCGATAAAACTGGTGATAATGCACTCCTGGGTAATTTGATTTCTGTAGGTGACGAAACTAAGAAAGCCTACATGTATGGCAAAGCTTGTTTATTGGGATCTATTGGAAAAGATGATCCTACGGAAAACTTTAAACTGTTCAGTCAAGATGAAACCGGAGTCAATGTTAATTTTGCTTTGCCGATAATTGTCTTTGGGCGTTTGCCGGTTAATGTTTGCGGCATGTCTTTGGGCGATGTATTGATTGGTCTTGATGATAATGGCAAGGTTGCGTTTAGCGAATATGATGATTTTGCGAGCTGCGAAAAAGCCATTAATACGGCTGTGCAAAATTATGTAAATGATTGGAATGGATCTTTTGAAAAAGATCAAAATAAAGAAAAATTACTTTATATAGCAACGAAATCTGGCGATAACAAAGCTGATTCTCTTGACTTCGGCTTCTGGCTTAAGGATTCCGATAAGGCTGGCAAAAAATCCGATGACGGAAACAGCGGTGGTACGTCTGAAGCTAGTGAAACGTCGAAGAACTTTGTTGTCGATTTCTCTAATGTCTATGAAGAAATCGTAAAACTTGCTGATTTTGCCAATTTGGATTGGTTCACCCAGATAAGACTTGCCGTTGCTGGCTTGAACAACCTCTTTGATTATCTGGAAAGCCACATCAACAGCAATATGGCCAAGTCTCTCAAGTCCGTGCCTGTTGTCGGGAGCGCCTTGAGCACTGGTGTGGATTTCTTGAGCGTGCTTAAGAACAAGGTCCTCGATCCGTTCTCGAAGTTCGTCTATGAAACGTCGGGCATGTCTGCTGAAATGCTTGCCAATAAGATGAACAGCTTGCTTGGTGGTTACATCTTAAATTCGAATTACGATCCGAGTGATAACTATTACTTTAGTTGGAATGATGATTCTAGTAATCCTGACTATAGGTGGAAACAATCAGGAACCGCTGGTAGGGGAACGTGGTATCGTAGTGATAGTCAATCTGCTGAATGGTTCTTTAACTTGGGTGACACTTACGAATACGGTAAGGACATTGCGTTCGATCTTGGCTTCCCAGGACTTGGCCTTTCGTCGGATGTTGGGTTGAACCTTTCGCTTAACTGGACGCTTGAATTTGGTTTCGGTATTTCAAAGGAAAAGGGATTCTACTTTATCTTTGGTAATGGTGACGAAATCAGCGTTACGGCGACAGCTACTCTTGAGGGAAAAATTTTAGGCTCATTGGCTGGGCTTGGACTTTCGTTGGATACTTGGGATGATCCAAATGATAAGGATGATAATGGGCAAAAAGCATTAATTACGCTTGATTTTGGCTTGAATCTGAGTGATCCTGATAAGGAAAAACAAAAGGATGAAAAATTTGAAACAGCTCACACAGATAGTGATGAATCACTTAAGGCTGCCAATGATAGTGCGTCGTTGACTGAAGATCAATTTAATAAGATTGCTACTAAGGATTTCGGTACTGTCGAAGTCACTAAGGCTTTTGAAAAACTTGAATTTAATTATGGTGCTAAGGTCGATATTAATGCTGGCATTAAGGTTGGCATTGCGCGTGATCTTGGTAATAACGTTGAAGGAAATACTCCAAAGTTCCCGAATATTGAAGGTAATTTTGAATTCCTTTGGGTTGCAGGAAAGGATAATGATACCGGTGCATTTAGTGCTGATATAAAATCTCTCGGGTTTTCAAACCTTCAATTTGACATGGGCTCCTTTATTAGCGATGTCCTTGGACCTATCATTGCTAGAATCCAGACGGTGATTAAACCGCTTGAACCGCTCATTGAATTCTTGACGACTCCGTTCCCGGTATTGGATGACCTTGGCATCGAAATTACGCCGCTCGACTTGGCGAAGGAGTTTAGCAAGGGCAAGTTCGACGACTCCATGGTCTATGCCATCAAGGACTTGATAACGATATCCAATTCGATATCCGCTGTTAAGGGAAATGGTTTAAAGATTAAATTGGGCAATTTCTGGTTGATTGGTGGTAGTGTTGAAGATAGTTATGTAAGAAGTGCTCGTAGTTTCCTTGACGGCAAATCTTCTCGCACTTCGCTTTATGACAACTTGGGCGAGTACGCTACACAACTTCAGGCTGGGGCGAATTCCGTTTCCGATCAGGCTTCTTCCTCTGTAAGCAGTGCGGGCTTCAACGTCGGTGACGGCAGCTGGTACTTCTTCTGGCAGGAACCGTCCAAGATATTCCAGTACCTCCTTGGTGAAGATATCGACTTGGTCAAATACACGATGCCAAGGCTCAGCTTTGACTTTAGCTGGGATAAGTTTATCCGCATCTGGGGTCCGCTTGGTGCACGCTTGGGCGTTTCGTTCGGTGCGTCGATTCAGCTGGGCTTCGGTTACGATACGCTGGGCATTCGTCAGTTTATCAGCAGCGGTTACAAGGATTACAGCCGCTTTATCAACGGATTCTATGTTGCCGATAAGGATGACAGGGGCAACGATGTCAACGAACTTTCGTTCCACGGCGGTCTTTCGGCTTCTGCCGAAATCAACGTGGGCGTGTCTGCTGGTGTCGGCGGTGGTGTAGATATCAACGTGGGCTTTAACCTCTACGACCCGAACCACGACGGCAAGGTTCGCCTTGGCGAAATGGGCCAAATTATCAAGAAAGATGGCTTGTTCGGCATGTTCGACGTGAACGGTGCTATTACAGCAAAACTCTATGCATACGTAGATTTGCTGTTCTACACCAAGAAGTGGAACATTACGGGCGACAAGACGTTGTTCAGTTTCAATTTTGAACATTCTTCTTCTCCGATTTTGGCCTCTAAGAATGAGGATGGTAACGTTGTTGGAAACGTAGGTCAGAATGCTGGCGAACGTATATCTACCGACAAGACGAACCCCTCGCTCGATGGCAAAGATGAAACGCTTATTCTTACCGCGAATGGAAACGAAATTGAATGGGCGGGTGATGGTTCTGAAGAAGTTAAGGCGGATAAAAAACTTATCATCAATGCCGAAGAAGGTAACGATAAGATAATCATTACGGGTAAAGCCAACTTTGATATCGAAATCAATGGTGGCGACGGTGATGATATCATTGACCTCTCTGGACTCACAATGATGGGCAACCATGCCGTTATTATCTGGGGTGGTGCCGGTAACGACACCATCAAGGCTGCTCATGGCTTGAACATTATCTTTGGCGATACGGGCGTGGTTCGCATTGATGATGAAAAGAAAAAAGTGAATGCTGGTACGCCTAACGAGAAGGAAGTTGTTGTCAAGCGTAATTTTGTCGCTGAATCTAATGTCGATGCGGGTGTTGCCGGTAAAGATGTTATCATCGGTGGTGATGGACGAGACGTTATATTCGGTGGTGCAGGTGTCGATCAGGTTGATGCCGGTGCCGGTAACGACTTCATCTTCGGTGATGGTGGTAAAATTGAGCTCAACGTTGAAAGTGTAGTAGAAGAAGATGCCTCTAAAGACTTTGAAAATGCTCGAACGGATGAATTGAAGTTTGTTGCAGGTGACATTACCCGTACCGATATCAGTGTTGATGGTGGCGACGATGTAATTATCGGCGGTGCTGGTGACGACGTGATTTACGGTGGTGCTGGCGATGACCGTATTGATGGCGGTGCAGGCGACGATACCATTTATGGTGAACGTGGTAATGACCGTCTCCTCGGTGGTTCGGGTAACGATACCATCTACGGTGGCGTTGGTCACGATATCATCTTCGGTGACGGAATCCAGAGCGAACAAAATGTTCCTGGCAAAACAGAAAAAGTTATTGTTGATTCTGTAGATGTTAGAGATTTGTTTGCCGAAAAGTTCTTCAGCGACGAGTTCAAGGCGGCTCAGTTCAAGAATGGTTATGTTGTAAATAAGTCTGAGTTCAAGGTAGTTGGTTCGACGCAGAGCGTTGATAATCAAGCTGCCGGTGCCGATAAGATTTACGGTGGCGAAGGCGACGACTTAGTCTTTGGCGACAACGGCACTGAAATTGCAAGTGTCGCGAATGGCAATGACATTATCGAAGGTGGTCTCGGCAATGACATCTTGGACGGTAACGGTGGTAACGATACCATTAGCGGTGGTATTGGTAACGATATCGTTTATGGTGGTTCTGGTGACGACCGTATTGATGGTGGTGCCGGTAACGACAGCTTGTATGGCGACCAGGGAATTCGTCAGTATGAAAATAGCGATGGCTTTACAAAGTTTAGCAACCAACAGATTACATTTGGTGAAAATCTTGGCTTGTCAGATGCTATCTATAAAGATGCTGTAAGTGTAGAAATTACAGGTGTTAAGGATGGCAACGACAAGATTATCACGGGTCCGGGCATGGACTTTGTCGATGGTCAGGGTGGTAACGATCAGGTGTCCGTCTCGTTCATGGGCGGTGGCGATACCAGCTACGCCAATATTACGGATTCCGGTAAGGATACTGAAAAGAACGTGCTTACCGTCGAAGGTACTGAATACGACGACACGATGTTGATGCGTATGAATACCGAGAAAAAGACCGTTGGTGAAAATGAAGAAATCGATCACACGCTTGGTTTTGTGGCCTTGACTCCGCAGAGTACGGATAATCCAGAAACGTTCGCCAACACGAATATCGAACGCGTCAACTTCACAAAGGGCATCAATGTCGTGAACGTGAACGCGAACGGCGGTAACGACAAGATATTCATCGATGGTACGGCCAAGATGACGAATGTCGATGGCGGTGCCGGTGATGACCAAATCCAGGTCGGCCAGCTCTATAACTCCGAACGCAATGCCGATCAGAGCATTGCTCCTGATGACGGTTTCGAAACCATCAAGACAACGGATGAACAGTATTTGAGCGATGGCGTTACCGAAAAAACGATCTTGAATGTTGAAGGTGGTGTAGGTATGGATACCATCATCTCCCTCCACAACAAGGGCAAGCTGAACATGGCGGGCGGTCTTGGTGACGATACGTTTGCTATCCATAACTTTGAGACAACTGAAGAAATAACAAAAGAAACGACAGATGAAGATGGTAATACAATCGTCGAAACAGAGATTAAGAACAAGCCGATTACCGGTGGTGCGCTCTCTGTTGATGGTGGCCGCGGATTTGACCGCTTGAGCATTTCCGGCACGAATGGCGATGATACGGCTGTCATTTCGAAGGAAGGTACGCTCAGCAATTCTGTCGGCGTAAAGGCTGTCGGTGTTGAAAAATCGACGTTCTGTGCTGCCGGTGGCGATGACATGTTCTATGTTATCGGCAATAAGAAGGGCGAACAAACTGTCGTTGAAGGTGGCCATGGCAACGATACCGTGTCGATTGGCGGTAGCCTTGATGTAGAAGCAACGCTCCGCAGTGCTGATGATTATGGACAAAAGAATACGCTGTCGTTTGAACTGTTGACGGGTGATAAACTTACCGAAGCCCAAAAGGCTAATTACGATTCCGAAGCGTCTAAAAAGACGAAGACGATGAACGAATCCTATACGGTTCTCGATACTTCTGAGGCTCCGGCTGTATTTATTGCAACACCTACTAAGCGAGGCCTGATTGTTGACAATTCAGTAATCGAAATTACGGAAGGTGCAGAGGATGATACAGTGTTCTATGTGGCGTATTCCGGTGATTTGAAGAGTGGTCGCGTCCATGTGACTTTGACTGCTCCGATGCTCTCGACATCCGCATTCCAAAGTGGCGATAGGGAAATCCTCGTTGGTAAAGATGTAGAATTGCCTTCGGCTAAGGATGTCAAATATGGAAATACTGTTGAATTTGATTTAGATAGTGATACCCCGTATTTTAAGGTTTATGTCAAGGCTCTCGGCGACTTTGTATTTGAAGAAGATGTTGTCAAGACTATCATGATGGATTGCGTCTGGGAATATGACGTTGTTGACGGCTCTGTGTCAAAGACTGAAACTAAAGTGCTTGATAAGTCAGCAAACTCCGTTATGGTGAAAGTGGCTGATTCTAAGAAGGTTTCTGATACTGACGAATTGGAAAAGCTTTTGACAAGGTCCGAAGAATTTGTCATCTCTGGTTTGCCAATCGAATTGGGTTCCATTCCCGTTGATTTGTCAGATCTTGAGCATAGCTCTATGAACGTCTATATCCAAGGCGTTGATGGGTTCTTGTCTTCTTCGACGGATTACAAGCTTGATGCAACAATTGCTGACGGACGTACAACCTATACATTAACGTTAATCGGTAAATATGCAAGTGATACATATAAGAACAGTACTCTTGTCGTGAACTACCGTTCTAACGTAATGGCGATAAACGATTCCAGAATCCGTCTGGCTTACGATAACGTCGATCCGTCCAAGGTGGCTGTTGCTTACGTTATGGTCGATGAAACGACAGGACTGGCTTCGTCGAGCGGGAAATTCATCTTGAATGCGAAGGATTATGCGGATGCTCAGGCTAAGGGTTCCTTTGATGCTGGTGTAGATTCATCCATATACTACGCATTGAACGGCAACGTTCTCGCGTTCTTCAATGGTACGAGCAAACAACTTGCAAATCTGTACGGAATGGTGGGTATCGCTGCAGCTCCGGAAGGATGGCTTAAGGATGATTCCAGTAGCTTGGATTCTGATGGTACGACTTCGGGAACTACCACAAAGGAAAGTTTCTTGACGATTTCGGAATCTTCGCACTACCTTGCCGAAAAGGTTCTTGTTCCTGACGATGCTAACCCTGGACAGACAAAGCCTGAAGAAAGTAATACGTACAATTCAACTTCTTTCGATGTGCAGTTCAATGGAATTGTCGCAAAGGATCAGTTTGTCTATGTCAAGGTTGATGTTGCTGCCATTGTCTCGAAGATGGAAGATGTCGATGTAGAGGGGGCGAAGGTCAAGAATCTTTCTCTCTCCATCACTGATGGTAACGGAAACGCTGTAAGTCCTGAAACCGATGGTTCCTTTGTCCTTGCGTTCAAGGGTGTTGAAAATGGACTTCCGGCGGAATGCTACCATATCACCCTTGTCGCAAAAGCAGACAAAGTTGTAGAAGATTACGGCATCGTTACGATTCCGGCGGGCGAAGGCGACAGCGGAAAGACGATTGAGGATATCGAAGGCAGCGTGTATGCCTACGGCGAAGGTGCCGGCATGGATGCGGACTTCGGCAATCCTGAAGTGCTCCGTTACAAGCACAAGTACGCGGATGCTAGAGGTAATGTTGTTCAGGCAAGCGCAAATGATGAAAAGAACACCTTTGATGAAAGTAAGTTGTCTGTAATTTCCGACATTAGCGATAATGGACTGCAGGTTACGATTCCGAATGATGATTTGTTTAAAGACATGGCGGTGGAGGGTAACACTGTCAAGATTGTCCAGAACGAAGCTACGTCAAAGTGGTTGCGTATCGAGCATGCCGATGAAAGTGCAGATGGAAAGTCTATCGTACTGACTTTGAATGAATCGGTTTATGGATTTGATGAAACTAAGAGTCGTTTGATGTTCTCTGGTCAGAAGGATTATCTCTTCACGCCGGAAGATGACAACACCGACCGTATCTTCGTGAACAACCAGGATTCCGGTGCTGCCGCCCGAAGCACTTTTGAAAAGTTCATTGGTGATGTTGACGGCTCTCAAGAAGAAATTATTGATTCCCTCAAGTTTACGAACAAGGATACTACTGTCGCAGCCGATAAACAGTGGCAGGGTGAAATTGTTGCGAACCACATCGAATACGGTGAATACAACCTTGGCTCTGATGTTGATGTCGTCGATATTTCGAAGACCCTTTACCGCGACGATGGCTTCCAGACGTTCACTGTCGTGAATACGGGTGATGGCGAAGACGAAATTACAGTCCATAGCTATAAGAACGATTATGACGGTCAACTTGTTATCAATGCTGAAAATGGTGGTGATGATACTGAAAACAGTGGCGATAAAATCAATGCTGTTTCAGACGATATTACCAAGAATGGCATGATTGTCTTTGGTGGCAGGGGCCGGGATACAATCAATGTGTCTCAGGGCGTGATTGCGTTCGGCGATATGGGCAATATCGATTACAAGAATGCTAAAGGTGATACTGTCACGAATCTGGGATACAAGGAAGTCGGGTCTGGCGATGATAAGACCTACGAGACCATTCACGCGAAGATTTCCAAGGACAAGAAAACCGGCTTTATCGACAAGCAGACGGATGGTGTTGCTCGTGGAGCGACTTCCATCAAGTCCGTTGGTACGAGTGACGGTATGCATGATGATATCACGGCGGGTGGTCAAGACAGTGTCATTATTGGCGGAGCCGATAGCGATACGATTACCGTCACCGGTAAAAAGAACGTTGTTCTCGGCGATAACGGTGAAGTGAACTACTCGACGGATGAACCTCTC
>JAEEGF011319404.1_pt1 | contig 45543 bp, 59 predicted proteins | sample 9134171 | NCBI WGS metagenome assembly JAEEGF01 (sample SAMN16246542, study PRJNA631951) | gut metagenome | biome: gut microbiome; feature: rumen; material: AP-attached | host: Bos | place: Iran: Karaj | collected 2018-10
TAGGAGTCGAACCTACGAAGGCCGGAGCCGGCAGATTTACAGTCTGATGCGTTTGACCGCTTCGCTATCCCAGCGACTGCATATATATTAGCATTTTTCCTTCTTTGATGCAAGGAAAAGATGGGGCCGCAAAATAGTCACTCCGCTCTATTTTGGCCCCACTCGGTATAAAAAAGACGCAAATACATTTGCGCTTTTATTATTCACTAGTGGAGCCGCAAATCAGACTTGAACTGATGACCTGCCGCTTACAAGGCGGCTGCTCTACCAACTGAGCTATTGCGGCATGCAATAGATGTATTTTATATGATTTTGCGCTTTTTCGCAACTTTGTGGACCGGTTTGGCGGTGCCGGATGTGACGGGTGTTTTGCGGGCGATGCGGTTTTGATGTAGCGTCTTGAGGCTTGGTTTGGCGCTTTTTGGTGTTGTAGCCTTGCCTTCTTTTGGTGCTTTAGGTTCTTTTGGCTTGCGGGATAAGAGTGTGCGGCGCGGTTTGGCGGCCTTCTCTTCCATGGCGGCTTTGGTGGCCTGGAGATCCTCGATACGGCGTTTGGTGATTTCGATATTTACGACATCCTCGTCGTGCTCGTAGAGCTCAAGTAGGTGACGAAGGATGACGGTGGTTGGGTTAAGGCTATAAGCGGTTTCGAGCGCGTCAATGGCCTTAGTGCGTTCGCCGAGCTTTTCAAGAGCCTTAGAATAGGCAATATAACGGGCTGGCTGGTCGCCTTCCATGTCAATGGCCTGACTGAAAGCCATGGCGGCCTTTTCGTATTTGCCGGTTTCGTAATAAATAAGACCAACGTTATGTAAACTAGAAGCATTATTGTCTAGCGACTGGGCAATTTCGAAGCATTCGATAGCTTCTTTGTAGTGCTTTTCTTTTGCATAAAGAATGCCGAGGCGGTTATAGGCAGCGGCATTTTTCTCGTCGAACTTAAGAATAGTTAGAAGTGCCTTTTCGGCTTTAAGCGGCTTGCGTTCGCGCATAGCAGATTGAGCAAGACTCCAGAGCTTTTTGAGCTGAGGGTCTTTTTTAATGGTATCAATATCGTCTTCTTCTGGCTCGGTGCGGTAGTTCGGAATAAAAAATACCGTGAAAATGGCAAGTACTAAAATTATGACTGCTGCAAGCATAATTACATTATATCATATACGCTTAAAGCATATTGGCGACGAGCTGGAGCTTAATGTGGCCATTGGCTTTGAGGGCTTCTTGTGTTTTTAGAAGGTTATCTAGCTTATTGAGGAAGGATTGATTACCGGTTAGAAAATAAGACTTATAGAGTAACTGAATCGCGGCGTCTACGACACTGATTGATTTGGTGCGCGCATCATTTTTATCTTTGGCAATATCCGATGCGATTTTTGGTAATTGCTGCGGTGTGGCAGAAATGTAACGTTTGGCTAGTGCGAGGACATCTGGATCGATATCGGGCGCATCGGAGATTTTTGATACGTGCGGAAGATAATAACAATGCGCGCGCGATAATACCGTTGGCAGTAAATTCGCCGTTGAGCGTACTAAAAATACAAAATGGACGAGGTCGTTTGGTTCTTCAAGGTTCTTTAGGAACGCGTTGATACCATTCGTATTAATTGTTTCCGCGTCTTCGAAGACGATGGTTAAATCCGATTCTTGTTTATTTTGAACATGGTTCATTACCTCTCGGATTTCTTCAACTGAATAATATCCTTTATCATTTGGTTTGGCATGGATGGCTTTTGGCAGCAGCTCGGCGAAATCCCCTTCTGGGATTTCAAAAATTGCAAAACCAGTTTTCTGAGCGATATTGTCTATATTATCGAGGTTATTTAATTGCATTGCGGAAGTCTTCCGGTAATTCGGCCGTAAAAGTCATGCGTTTGGCGCCATCTTCGCCTGGAATGGATATTTCTAACACTGCAGCATGAAGATACATGCGATCTGCTTTTGGTCCTTTAGGATTATAGATTGGGTCGCCCAAAATTGGGCATTTAATGAAGCTCATATGAATGCGCAGTTGATGAGTGCGACCAGTGCGTGGCCTGAGCTCTACGAGGCTATATTTTTCACCTGATTCGATAGTTTGATATTCGGTAATTGCTTCACGGCCGTTTTTATCTGGCATGAATGTTGTGGGTTTCTTAAGGTTGCGCGCGAGTGGAATGTTTATGATGGCATGAGCTTGCGCTGGCGTTCCTTGTACTACGGCATAATAAGTTTTATGCGATTTGCGCTCTTGGAATTGCTTTTGGAGCATAGCTTTGGTGCTATGATTTTTGGCGACGATAATTACGCCGCTGGTGTCGCGATCGAGGCGGTGTACGATTTCTCCCCAATCTTCAATGGCGGGTTCGGTGCTAAAATCGCCTTTTTTAATGCTAAGCATGCCGGCAGGTTTATTGAAGACGATTACATTTTCGTCTTCATAAATAACTGGTGGCTTCTCGCCTTGTTCTTGTTCTGGCACGTTAAGTTCGATGTTCTGCGTTTCTTCAACCATGAAATTTGGTTTGTCGATTATTACCCCGTCAACTTTTGCATAGCCGGCTTTAATAAATTTTTGAATGGTGGCACGGCTATAACGCGGATAATTGTTTAGCACGGCAACATCAAGGCGGATGAGGTCTTTATCTTCAGTATCAATAGCAGTATCAAAAGGAATATCCCCATTAATCATTCTCGATAATTCCGGTTTGCTAAACTTTTTCGCCATATATTGATATTTTACCAGATTATGTTGTATTTTGCTATGGCGCGATATGAGCTAGTTATTTTTTCTTGCGGGCGTCGGAGTTTAGTTTACGGAGACGCTCTAGTGCCTCGTTGTAGCGCGTTGAGACGAAATGTGGGAACGATTCAAGGGTGCGGCGTTGCTGGAGCGCGAGGACATTTTTGAAACGTTTGCGAGTGCCTTCGATGCGAAGTTCAAAAGTGCGACGACCGCGACGGATAAACTCGAGTGCGTGCAGATAATGGCGGTCGATGGCTTTTTGGTATTCACTGAGGACCTTGTTGAACTGAATAAGCCCAGCATTTGTGATGTAAACATCGAATACGAAAAAGATTGCGATTACGATAGCGGTGATAATGATGGCGGTTTGGCTGAGCTGTGATGTGAGCCGAGCAACAAATACGTGGACCCATGGCATAAGTACAGCGAAAGCGCCAAATACTACGAAGCCAAGTAAACATACGCGGCCGCGAATATTGAAACGGCGAGGGGTATAATCCCACCAGCGCGCGTGGAAGAGTTTTTCAAGGACGAAAGAGGTAATATACTCGAGAACGCAGGCGATTAGGCCGCCGGCTAGAAAACGTAAGAAAATGTTTTCGATGCCATTCGTAGATAAGATGAACAGCACGGCGCCGGCACCGTATATTGGGCAATACGGGCCGTTTAGGAAGCCGCGATTGACGAATTTTCGCTGCGTGAAGGTGTAAAGGGCGCTTTCGTATATCCAGCCGGCAAAAGCGTAGATAATAAACCAAAGAAATAGTTCGAAAACGTTCATAGTTTGCCTTTTATTTGGTCAAAAACGGCGTAATAGTATGGTTTACGGAAGATTTCGTTAAAGCTACAGATTTTATCGGCGGTGGTTAAAATCCAGGCCTCGCGCGTGTGCGGGATGGCGATATTTAAGGGCCACATATGCGTTTTCATTGCGGACGCCATGCGTGGCGTGACTGAAAAATCCTCGGCGGCGCGTTGGACGGCTTCGCTAGCGTGCGTATATCCATGTAGGCCTTTGCGATTCTCGTCTTTGACGTGCCAATCGTAAAGAAAATAATCATGAAGGAGCGCGCCGCGAATTAAATCGTAGCGGTCATATTTTTGGAGATGAAATACGCGCGTAAGTTTTACGCACATGCAAGCAACGCTAATGGTATGGTCCTGGATGTTGGTTGTACCATGCTGGATATATTTAGCGCAGCTCTGATGGCTGGCGGAATCGAGCACGTCTGCACCATATTTAACAACTTCCTGAGCGACCGCTTCCATGCGGCGCTGCTTGCGAGCGGTCATATTATTTGCGGAGTCCTATATACTTCTGAACTTCGTGGAGTTTAGTATTGGCGACATTGTTGGCGTAACTTTCGCCTTCGGCCAAGATTGCTTCAACTTGTTCGTCGGAAATGTTGGCGACGCGTTCTTGGAAATCGGCAAGGAAATGCTCGACACTGTCGGCGACTTTGTGTTTGAGGTCGCCATAGCTAGTTTGGCCAGCCCAGTCGGAAATGACGTCCTGAAGTTCGCGGTGCGCAAGTAGGCTTTCGATTTGAAGAAGATTGCTGATACCTGGCTGGTTAATCATATCAAAACGAATTACACCTTCGGAATCGGTGGTAGCGGACATAATTTTCTTGGCAGCGTGCTTTGGATCGTCATTGAGGCTAATTTTGCTGCGCTCATTTTCGCTGGATTTACTCATTTTTTTAGTTGGATCGACGAGGCTGCGAATGCGAAGACCTTTTTCGAGGTGCATAAATTTGACTTGTTCAGCCTCTGGGGCAGGAATAGTAAATAATTCGGTGTTGAATTTATTATTCATGCGAATGGCGATATTGCGAGCAAGCTCGAGGTGCTGGAACTGATCTTCGCCAAGCGGAATATATTTCGCATCATAAAGAAGTATATCGGCGGCCATTAGGATTGGATAGTTAAACAAGCCAACCGTAACGGCGTCTGGGTGCTCGGCGCCCTTCTCTTTAAATTGTGTCATACGGCCAGCTTCGCCAAATGGTGTAAAGCAATCAAGAATCCAGGCCAATTCGGCGTGGGCTGGGACGTGGCTCTGGCGGTAAATGTGAATATTTGGGTTATTAATCTCGAGGCCAGCGGCGAGGTAGTATTTGACGCCTTTTATGACCTGATCATAGAGTTTGCTATGGTCGATTGGCGTAGTAAATGAGTGAAGATCAGGAATGAACATGTTGATTTGGCTGTCGGCGGCATGTTCATGAGCGAGATTTATCATTGGTAGATAGGCACCGAGGAAATTGCCTAGAGTCGGCTCTTCGTTGGCGCGGATGCCAGTTAAGATAGTTTGCATTTAAGTGTATATCCTTTCATTATATCACATTTGGTACAAAAAGTCAAGCATAAGTAAAATCGCAGGCTTTGCGCCAATACGGAATGAATGCGGATAGATAGATCATATCTATATTATACCATATTATGCAGCTTATGACTTCTCCGCCTTTCGGAAGACGAAAAGCTTACTGAAGACATAATTCGCAACCGTGACGACGACTTGCGAAACGAGCGTCCAGACGATAACCCATGTGTCGGAATTGAGCTCGAGTGCAGTGACGAAGAACCACATGATAAACATGTCCATGAGTAAAGTCGCAATGCGCGAAGCGACAAATTTGCCAAATTCGCGAACCTTATTCTTCTCTTTGCTTTCGAAGACGTATTTACGGTTTGCCCAATAGGCGAAAATGACGGCTCCTACCCACGAGGCGACTACGGCGATCTGAAGCTGGACGGCGTCCTCGGCGTTTAGAAAAGTAAACAACAAGATATATTTGATAGCGAGAGAGACGATGGTTGTTAAGCCACCGACGATAAGGTAGTTCGCGATTTCGCGGTGGGCTGTATATAATGCTAATAGTTTCTTCTTCATTGCCCTAATTATATCATTATGGTATAATCTAGACATCCCAATGTGGGGCACTAGCTCATTTGGTAGAGCGCTTCCATGGCATGGAAGAGGTGAGGAGTTCGAATCTCCTGTGCTCCACCATTTTTGTTATTATAGAAGTATGAAAAAAATTGAAACCTGTAAAAGCAGCTTATTGCTTTGGCTGAGCTTATTAATATTTACGTTTGAGACTGTCGGCATCATTACCTATTATTGGCTAAATGGCTATAGTGGCGTCACCAATCTGACGGTCAGTAAGTTTGTGGGGCTCAATTTATGGAGTTCACTGATTTTTGGCGCTGGCAATGCATTGATTGTAATTTTGATGCTATATTATCTTTCGGCGCATGCGCGAATTAAAAATTCACTTTGGCATCTACTGATAGTTTTATATCTTGCGAGCTTTGTGGCGCTTTCGATATTTCCACACGTTCCGGAACCGGGGACCCTTTCTGAAATTCATCAATTTTTCTCAGCAGCAATGTTTATCTTGATGCTTTTGCTTGGCGTCTTATCGCTAATAATTGCAAAGCATAAATCTGGTACGATAATTGCCACATTGTTTACGACATTCTCGGTGTATTTTATTATTTCATATATCTTAAGGCCGGATTATTTTATGGGAAATATTTTATGGTTTGAGTCAGCGTATATTTATGCATTTTTTGCTCTTCTAATTAGTTCTAATAGCAAAAAACTTGATGCATAAAAAATCCGGCTTTAGAGCCGGATTTTTTTGATTATTCTTCGGCGTAAGTCTCGTTTTTATCTATAATTTTGATTTGGTGCTCGCCATTTGTAATATAGAGCCCGATAATATAGTCGGAAACTATCTTATAGTCACTTTGGCCATATGTACCCTGTTCGCGGTAGCGCACTACGCCAACAATGCCGTTTTTGACTGGCTTCCCTTTTAGATATTCCGATAGACTTTTTAGGTATTCCTCGGCTTCAGATAGGCGGAAGCTGCTTTGGACCATTAAGAGGTTATTTTTGGTGTTGTTGGCTATCTCGATATCATGAATTTGCGTGCTGGCACTAAATTTTGATGCGCCGACATACTTGAGGGAGCGTTGGTTGACGATGTCGAATAGGTTATTGACGTCTTCGTAATCCGTCGTGAGCGTTTCGTGGTCATCCGAAACACGAATCTCGTTGTGCGAGTAGCTAATTTCGGTATAAATAACGCCTTTGTCGGTTGAGACTACGTATGTATCCTTTTCTTTTTTGGTCTGTTTTTTATCGACGATAAAACCATATTTTTGGGTAATGTAGTTATAGATGTATTCTTCTCTTTCGTCGCTCTGAAAATCGTAATGGCAGGCTTCTTCGCCATTCATGCTGGCAACTTGAATATTGTCTTTCTCGCCAGTGACTTTATTTCTACCGTTATCCAGGCAGACATAAACTTTATCGTTGTATTTTGCGATGTAAGAGCCAGCACTATAGGGATCGTAAGGGCTTTTATTGATGAGGTCGCCAAGTTTTTCGAGATCAGCTTTAAAGAATACGGATTTCTCGCTTTTTCCGTTCGAGATTTTATCGACGAGTTCTGTAGCGACGTCCTTGTGCCAACTGATACGTTTATTATTTTTAATAATAATTATGGTTGCTGTTGCGCCTCCCGCAATTACGAGAACGCCTATTATAATTCCGATTATTAGTCCTACTTTTGACTTTTTCTTAATGACTTGACCGGCGCCAGTCGGATTTTCGGGCGCGATTGGTGCGTCAAGGATACTATTATTTGGTTGAGCGACATTATTATCCATAAGCTTATTATACTAAAAAATATCTCCCCTTGCGGAGAGATATTTTTCGTAGAAGCGATAAATTAACGCTTGGAGAACTGTTCGCGTTTGCGAGCACTGCGGAGACCGTAGTGTTTGCGTTCTTTTTCGCGTGGGTCGCGCTTCATGAGGCCGGCCTTCTTGAGCACTGGACGGAATTCTGGGAATTCGGTTACGAGTGCGCGAGAGATGGCGAGCTTGATGGCGTCGACTTGACCTGCGACACCACCGCCTTTAACCAAGATAGTGATATCGTATTCTTTTTGCTTCTGAGTCATTGCAAGAGGATCGGTAATTTCGGCCATCAAGGTCTTGTTGCCGCTCAAGAATTCGAGAGCTGGCTTGCCATTGATGGTGATTTCACCTTTACCCTTGTAGAGACGTGCGGTTGCGGTTGCAGCTTTGCGGCTACCATCACCGTAGGTGTACTTAGCGTTCTTAGCTGGCATTATTTAATCTCCTTTGGCGTTTGTGCCGTGTGAGCATGCTCTGCGCCTGGGTAGACGCGGAGGCGAGCTAAGCGATCGGCTTGTAGTTTGTTCTTTGGAAGCATACCTTTAACGGCTTGTTCGATAGCAAGAGCTGGATCTTTCTCGATAACTTCAGCGAGAGTGAGGTCAGTCAAGCCACCTGGGAAGCCGGAGTGACGATAATAGTGCTTATCAGTCATCTTATCGCCGGTAACTTTGAGGTTCTTTGCGTTGATAACTACAACGTAATCACCATTGTCGGTATGTGGCGTAAAGGTAACTTTGGATTTGCCGAGTAGCTTGTCGGCAATAACAACTGCGAGCTTGCCGAGTGGCATCGTAGATGCGTCGACAATCCACCATTCGCGATTGATTTCAGAGGATTTTTGGCTATAAGTTTTCATACTTATTTCTCCTCTTTCTTAGCAGCTGGCTTTTTCTCGGCCTTTTCTTCTTTGACTTCGTCTTTGATTTCGTCGACAAAGGAGATGGTTGCCATTTCGGAATTGTCACCGCGGCGGAAACCGGTGTGCTCAATCTTGAGATAGCCGCTGTCGCGCTTGATTTGTGGCGCAATAACATCTACGAGATTGTTGCCGATGAGTTGATCATTGAGGCGTGCAATTACGAGACGGCGGGAAGCTAAATCGCCTTTCTTTGCGATGGTGATGAGCTTCTCGGCTGGACGGCGGATTTCTTTGGCCTTTGCTAAGGTAGTATTAATTGATTTGTACTTAAACAAGGAGCGCATGAGACCACGTGTTAATGCGGTGCGTTGGTCGTTTTCGCGACCGAACTTGCGCCCTTTATATCCGTGACGATGCATTTAAACTTTTAACTCCGTTAGTTTTTCGCGGACCTCATCTAGAGCTTTAGCGCCGAAGCCCTTAAGTTCCTTGAGGTCGCTTTCTGATAATACGACGAGATCGCGTACGGTGCGAATTTCATTGTTAATCAATGCGTTTGCAGTACGTGCCGAAAGGCCAAGATCTTCGATTGGAAGCATAAGGCCAGATTCGTCTTCGGCTTTGCTTGCAGTTGGTGCAGGAGCGGATTCTACCGTAGTGCTACCGGCAAGCGCTTTGTATTGGTTAACCAAGATGGCTGCAGCCTCTTCGAAAGCTTCACGTGGGGTAATAGTACCATCGGTGTCAATCGTAAGAGTTAATTGCTGGAGGTTGGTATCTTGGCCAACGCGAGTATTTTCAGCGTTATAGCGAACACGTAATACAGGAGTAAAGACGGCATCAAGTGCGATCATGTCGCCATGGATGCGTTCTTCACTGGACTGTTCGATGCTGAGATAACCACGGCCAGTATCGACAACCATATCCATCTTCAAAGTGAATTTTGGATCATCGATGTTGCAGATAATTTGCTGTGGGTTGGCGATTTCGACTTCGGCTGGAAGTTTAATGTCGCCGGCTTTAACGACGCCGGTTCCCTTTTTCTCGAGATGAAGCTCGACAGGAGCGTCGGAGTGAGACTTGATGTGAATGTTTTTAAGATTCAACATGATGTCTACGGTATCTTCGACGATGCCAGGGATGGCGGAAAATTCGTGAGTAGTACCTTCAATGCGGAAAGCAGTGATGGCAGCACCCTTAATGCTAGAGAGAAGTACGCGACGTAGTGAATTGCCAAGAGTGTTACCATAGCCATAATAAAGTGGCTTGATAACAAAGCTGGAACTGTTCTCACCAAGGTCCTTGATCTCTGCTAGTTCTGCTTCGTGAATTACTTTTGTCATACTTCTCCTTTAGCGTGAGTAATACTCGACGATTAATTGTTCGTTGATGCCCACCTCAGCTTCTTCGCGCTTTGGCGTACCAGTGATTTCGATTTTCATTTTCTTGACGTCTGCCTTCATCCAAGATAGAGGTGCCTGGCTAGCAGCACCGGCGACGTTAGCAAGATTTGCGAAATAAGTGTTTTTCTTTGATTTTGGACGAACTTCGAGAACGTCACCTGGGTTCAAACGGATGGATGGAATATCGATACGATTACCATTCAAAGTGAAATGACCGTGAGAGACGAGCTGACGAGCGGCGCGACGAGTAGTCGCAAAACCGGCACGATAAACTACGTTATCTGCGCGACGTTCGAGATATTGAAGAAGGGTTTCACCCGTCATGCCTTCGGCGCGTTGTGCTTCACGCATGAGTTTGGCGAATTGCTTCTCGAGTACGCCGTAAATGCGGCGAACTTTTTGCTTTTCGCGGAGCTGAGTCAAATAAAGGCTGCCACCGCGAACACGCATATCGGCGTGTTGACCAGGAATACCGGTCTTTTTTGCCATGACTTTTTGTGCTTTTGGAGCAAGCGCATAACCTTCACGGCGAGATTGTTTACCAATAGGTTGTAAATCGCGTGCCATTATGGTTTCCTCTCTCCTTTAGGACGGCAACCACCATGTGGAATTGGGGTTTTGTCCGTAATGCTGTTAATTGAAATACCCATAGTGCTAAATGCGCGAATAGCGCTGTCGCGGCCGAGGCCGATACCTTTGACGTAAACGTCGACGCTATTCATACCATGATCACGCTTGGCGATTTCAGCGACCTTCTCTGCGGCAATCTGGGCTGCGTAAGCAGTACCCTTCTTGGAACCGCGGAAGCCGTTGGCGCCAGCGGAAGAAGCGGCGAGAATCTCGCCTTTCTTGTCGGTAACGCTAACGATAGTGTTGTTGAAAGTAGCCTGAATGTGTGCTTCACCGGCTTGGACAATGCGTTTGCCCTTTTTGGCTTTAGCTTTAGGTGCTTTTGGCTCCATCTCAGGAGCTGTATTGACTGTAGTATCTTCTGCCATATTAACTCCTTAAGATTAAGTTTTACTTGCTGCCTTTGGCTGGGCGCCGCCGACGGCGATAGCTTTACCTTTGCGTGTGCGCGCATTCGTGCGGGTGCGCTGACCGTTGACTGGTAAACCTGCCTTATGGCGAAGGCCCTTGTAGGAATTGATATCCTTGATACGTTTGATATTGTTGGTCACGAGGCGCTTGAGGTCACCTTCAACGGAATATTTACTGGAAATAATATCGTTGAGTTTTTGTTCTTGAGCCTCGGTGAGATCTTTCACCCGAGTGGTCGGCTCGATTTTAGCCGCCGCAAGGATGGCTTTGCTAGTGGTGCGACCGATACCATAGACATAAGTAAGTGCAATCCACACTTGCTTTTCGCTAGGAATCGTAACACCGGCGATTCTTGCCATGCTTAACCCTGCCTTTGTTTATTCTTAGGTTTCTTCTTGTTAATGATACGTAGCACACCTTTGCGGCGGACGACGATATCATCAGGGCTGATTTTCTTTACACTAGCACGTACTTTCATGTATTGAAAATTACCTTTCTGAAAGCATCGGTTCTAAAATGCCCGGATACCGAAATATCCGAGATATTTAGCTTCTCGCTTTCGATTAATTTAATCTTTTTGGCGATAGCTGATGCGACCCTTTGTGAGATCGTAAGGGGTCAACTCAACATCCACCTTGTCGCCCGGCACGAGACGGATATAATTCTTACGCATTTTACCCGACATGTGAGCAACAATAATATGACCGTTCTCAAGTTCGACACGGAATTTTGTACCAGGAAGCGCCTCAACGACTTTGCCGGTGAGTTTAATTACTTCCTTATTTTTTGCGCCAGCTGAAGAATCAGCGTCTCTCTTGGCGACTTTGGTCGTTTTCTTGTGACTAGCCATAAATTACCTTGGTATTATATCAAAAATAAGGTTAAAAGTAAAGAGATATTTTATTGTTTTTTAGTTCAAAATTGCACGAATAATTACGATGGATGTATAGTCGCTCTCGTCGTCACTCATTTGTTTTGCGGTGATTAGCGTGAGTGTCTCTTTGTCATCAATGCGGCGTTGAATGCTTGGTAGCTCGTTTTCGGCATTATAAGCGTCAATAATGCGGATTTCGGCGACTTTATAAGTGTATTTTGTGCCGTTTCCGAGTTCGACTTCAATACTGTCTTTCTTCTCGAGGCTGTCAAGGTTTGCAAAGGCGCCTTTCTTGGTTTCGCCACATTCGAGCCCGCTCATAAGGATTGCGCCACCTTGGCCTGGCTTCCCAGATCCGGCAGACCACATTGCGTCATAGATATTTTGCGGCACGGCCAGAGTCTCGCTGTTGACAGTAGACTCTTTAATGCGGGCTTTTATGCCTAAGCGTTCAATAGTTAAGTAGCGTGGCTTGCTGGCCTCAACTTGATATTCATCTAAGTTTGGTTGTTCTTCAGAGGGCGAGACGGCTTCGGCGAGCTGAGTGATTACAACATCAGATTTGGAGCGTGTCTCGGCGCTTTTCGTATTGTAATAATTGCGTTCCCACGCCAAAATCTTAACCATACAGATGGCGACAGCTATTACTAGGACCCACCCGATGATTTTGATTATTCTTTGAACTCTGCGATTAATCTTTAATGCCATTATTGATAATCGTCATAGGTTACCATTAACGCGCGGGAATTGAGCTGACGGAGGTTTTCGAGGGCGACCGTAACAACGATAAGGAGCCCAGTACCGGAGATAGAAAGACCAAGTGGATATCCGAGAGTAACAATGAATACATAATCAACAATATATGGCAACATTGCGATAACGCCTAGGGCGAGTGCGCCAAATAGGTTAAGACGATTGACGGTCTTATTGAAATAAATCTCGGTTTGTTTACCAGGACGTACACCTTCGATAAAACCACCTTGTTTTTGGAGATTTTCGGCGATTTCTTGGGCGTTGAAAACGATGCTGGTATAGAAATAGGTAAACATTACAACAAGAACAAAGTAGAGTGCTGGATAGATATAATCTTCCCATGACAGGCCATTTACATAATCGTAATTAGATGCCGATGGCGCAGAAAACCAATTTACTAAATTAGTAGCGATTTGGCTAGAAGGATCGGCGCGCTGAATGAGCTGACCGATAAATGCTGGTACGGACAGGAACGCGACGGCGAAGATGACTGGTACTACGCCGGCAGCGATGAGCTTAATTGGCATAATGGACTTAATGCCGCCATAGGCGCTATTGCCGCGAACGCGCTTCGCATAATTGATAGTAATAATACGTTGAGCTTCGTTGATTTTTACTAAGAGGTAGAGCACGATAATCATGCCAATGCCGAGGCCGAGTACGATATAGAACATGGTTGGATTGACCGGAAGATCGAGCCAACCAAAGAGGCTAAGAGTGCCTTCGCTGGTGTCGAGGAGGCTGTTGCCAATGTTGGCAATGGTGGTTGGAAAGCCGGAGACGATACTACAGAAGATGACTGTAGAAATACCGTTACCGATGCCCTGTTCTGTTATAAGCTCGCCGAGCCACATTAATAATACGGAACCAGCTGTCATAGCGGTAATAGATAGCGCCCATTGGGCTGGAGTTGGATCTACTGATACGCTGGTATTTGCGGCAATTACTTCATTATTTAAGATGAAGATATAGGCGATAGATTGCAAGATTGCGAGCGGTACAGTAATAATACGAGTCCACTGACTAATCTTACGGCGACCTGTTTCGCCATCATTATTAAGCTCTTCCATGCGCGGAATGGCTTTTGTAAGAAGCTGCATGACGATAGACGAGGTGATGTATGGGGATAGGCCGACAAGAATAATGGAAAAGTTTGTTAGGCCACCGCCGGAAATTAAGTTAATAAAGCCACCGAAATCTGTACTATTTACCAAGTTGTCGATAGCGGTCTTGAATGTAGCGGTATCTCCGAGCGGAACTGGAACGTGCGCCAAAATACGGTACGCGACGAGAATCCCTACGACGGCGAAGATACGCTTGCACATGTCTTTGTTTTTCAAAGACTTGAAAATCGTCTTAAAATTCATGTTACCTCTTGTTTTTACTCTTTCTATATTATCATAGTTTTGCTCTCTTGACTACAAAAAGAGCGCCACTTGGACGCTCTTGGTGCGAATAATGTATTAATTATTCTTCGTCTGCTTTCTTGACGCGAGTTGGAACGGCAACTTTCTTGAAGGAGCCGCCAGCTTTTTTGATAGCTTCAATTGCGGTTTTGCTAGCAAATTGAGTTTCGAGTTCTACCTTACTGGTGATTTCGCCGCGGGTAATAACTTTTACCTTTGCGAATGGGTCAGCGATAAGATTAGCCTCGGCGAGGGTGAAGTTATCGACTTTACCCTTAACGGAATTAAGAGCATCCGTATAGACAACTTGCGCTTTGCCGTGAAGAGATTTGAAGCCCTTCATCTTTGGGATAGCCTGCATAATAGCGCGTTGGCCGCCCATGAAGCCTGCTGGGAGTTTGTGGTGACCAGTACGGGATTTCTGACCCTTGGTGCCACGACCGGCAGTCTTGCCTTGACCAGCAGAGATGCCGCGACCAATGCGCTTGCGATCACTATTCTTGCTGACTACGAGATCGTTATATTTCATTTATTTATCCTCCTTTTTGGCGGATTTTTCGGCCTTTGGCTCGGCTTTTTTGGCGCCATTCCATTCGGACTTTGGAACTTGTTGTTTGAGACCTTCGATTACGGCATAAGCGATGTTTGCTTTGTTTGTAGAACCGAGAGACTTGGAAATCAAGTTCTTAATTCCGGTGAGACCAATAATAGAACGGACGACACCGCCGGCAATAATACCGGTACCGGGTGCTGCTGGCTTCATGAGGACATTAGCGCCAGTTACCTTAGTTTCAACTTCATGGCAGATGGTTTCGCCATTCATGTTGATGGTAATCATGTTCTTTTTGGCGCGGCGTTCGGCTTTTTGAACGGCGGAGGTAACGTCGTTACCTTTGGCGATACCAACGCCTACTTTATTTTTATGGTTTCCCACTGCAACGAGAGCCTGGAAGCGCATACGGCGACCACCGGCTACGGTGCGGGAAACGCGGTTGATAGAAATATTTACGGTATCAAACTCTTTTTTACCTTCTTCGGCAGCGCGGCGGTTGCGGCGATTGTCGCGGCGGCGGCCACGGAATTCACGCTCAGCTTTTGCTTCTTTGGCGGCAACTGCTTCGTCGGTAAGCTTGGTAGTACCAGCTTTGTTGATTACTTTCGGTTGCTTGTTTTCCATATTAGAACTCCAATCCTTCCTTGCGTGCTGCATCAGCGAGAGCTTTCATGCGGCCTGCATAAAGGCGAGCGCCACGATCGAAAACGACTTTTTCGATTTTGGCTTTCTTAGCTTTCTTTGCGATTTCTGCACCAACATAAGCGGCGAGTTCGGTCTTGCTACCTTTTTGCTTGCTACCAACGGTAGTAGCATAAGCAAGGGTTGCACCCTTATCGTCATCAATGATTTGGGCAGTAACATGTGCGTTGCTGATATTTACGCTAAGGCGTGGGCGTTCAGCAGTGCCGTGAATCTTTGCACGAGTGCGATTCGCTCTAAATTCTGCTTTCATAATTATTTCTTCCCTGCCTTACCGGCTTTACGGATAATATATTCGTTCTCATACTTGATGCCTTTGCCCTTGTATGGTTCTGGCTTCTTGAGAGCGCGAATTTCGGCGGCAACTTGGCCGACCTGTTGTTTATCGATACCAGACACGGTAATCGTCATCTTATCAGTTTTCAACTCGACACCTTCTGGCGCTTTGTATTTGACTGGATGCGAAAAACCGAGTGCCATCTCGATTTCTTTTGGACCACCGCTGAGGCGGAAGCCAACACCATTGATCTCGAGTTTTTTCTCGAAGCCTTTGGTTACGCCAGTAACGGCGTTGTTAAGTAATGCGCGCTGGAGACCATGCCAAGCTTTAGACTTTGGTTCGTCGTCTTTGCGCGTAACGATGATTTGGTTACCCTCGACTTTCGTCGTGGTATTTTCCTGGACAGGAACCTTAAGCGTGCCTTTTGGACCAGCGACGGTAATCTCTTTGTCGCCGACCGTAATTGTCACGCCCGCAGGAATGTCTACAGGTAGTTTTCCGATACGACTCATTGCGTTCCTCTTTGTTAATATCTCGGTTATTTTATCATATCTAGGCGTTTTTTGCAATCTTTTTTGCATTGCTTATGCTTGCATCCGGGTTGTTTTTTAGTCATAATCTGTACAGGCAAAATACAATTGCCGTACTTTGAAATGATCGACTATGAAGGAGGTATGCGATATGAACATGCGAATCATCGCATCAACGAAACCTGGCTACGTGCTTTCGCTCGATGATGCTCTCTTGCTCGCCGGTCATGAAGCCGGCATTTGCTATATGAGAGAAGACTTCGATACGATTTTGCATGAGCCGAGAACGAGGACCATGGGCCGCGTGCGCGGCACGGTTGGTTCAGGGCACCACAGCGTATCAGGACACCCCAGTTATAATCTTGTCTTGGAAGGTTTGCCGAAAATCATCGCGATGCTGCTGAACAACGAGAACGACTATAACACTAGCGAGAAATCGGCACGTTATACCAAGATGCTGACGTCGCCTGAGGAGCAAGTAATCTATGAGAAATGGATTGAAATCTTCAAGAAACTGATTTCCGAGAAGTATCCGCAGATTGAGGGAAAAACCGTCGAGAAGCTGGCCATGGAAAATGCGCGCTACTTTATCTCCGTGTTTACGCCTGCCACTACGATGGGTTATACGGTAGATTTGCGCCAGATCAACTATCTGATTGGCTTCTGTGACAAGATGTACGAGAAGCCTTCCGATGATCCGTTCATGGAATTGCTGAAACCATGGCTGAAGGAGTTGGCGGATATGTTCCGCGGCGCCTTCGATGTGGATGGTCTGCGTGATAATAAGGGTCGTGAGTTTTCGCTATTCGCCAAGCGTTTCCGCAAGGAGACCGTGGACGAGAATTACTGTGTAAACTATTACGGCACCTTCTCGCAGTTGGCACAGGCACAGCGCCATCGCTCGTTGTATTACGAGATGATGATTCCGCAGCTCGACAAGGTGGAGTTTTATGTTCCGCCAATTATCGAGGATGAGAGCCTGAGGGCTGAATATTTGGCTGACATGGAGTCGTTGAAGAATCGTTACCCTCAAGGTATGCTGATTCACATCAATGAGCGCGGTACGATTGAGAAGTTCTGCGCTAAGTGTTGTGAGCGTCTTTGTGGTGCTGCGCAGCGAGAAATCTGCATCCAGACCGAGAAAACCCTACAGAAGCTGATGGCTGGCGCCATCGAAGGTGATTATCCTGAGGTGTTTGCCGATTTGATGCATTACGATGGTAAGACCAAATGTCAATTCGGTTACTACGTCTGTGATCGACCGTGCCCGCTTGGACCAAAGCAGGCTTTTACGCGCTTGATTTAGCCGTTAAAAAAATATTTGCGTCGAAGAGTGCAGAGTGCACGACTGATCACTATAGTCTTTCAAGAACCTGGCCGCCGGCTTTTGGAGTCGGCGGCTTTTTATTGGCTTTGTTTCATCAAAAAATACCCCTTTCGGGGTATTTTTTGTAGTTTTACCAAACTTTGACGAGAATTTCGCCGCCGAGCTTGTTTTTGACGGCTTCTTGTCCAGTCATGATACCCTTGCTCGTTGAAATGAGAACGGTACCGCGGCCAGATTTGACTTTTGGAATCTCGTTGACGCCAGCGTAAACGCGGCGACCCGGAGTGGAAACCTTATCGATCTCGTTGATGCGGGTAGCTTCACCTTCGTTGTTAATTACGATATGGAGAATGCCACGTGGTTTTGCATCTTCGACCTCTACCTTTTCGAGGTAGTTTATCTTCTGTAACTTGTCAGCAACAGCGAACTTAAGCTTGCTAGTAGGAACACGAACTTCGTTCTTACCGACAGCGATTGCGTTGCGAATGCGGGTAAGCAAGTCAGCTACAGGATCAGTTGTTTGAATAGACATATCTTCTCCTTTCCTACCAACTACTCTTTGTTACGCCAGGGATTTCGCCCTTGCTTGCTTTTTCACGGAAATTAATACGGCTGAGGCCGAAGCGGCGCATGTAGCCACGTGGACGGCCATCGAGCAAATCGCGGTTCTTAAGACGAGTTGGGCTGGAGTTGCGTGGCAACTTCTGAAGACCCTCTAGGTCGCCAGCAGCCTTAAGTTCTGCGCGCTTTGCAGCGTATTTTTCGTACATCTTGCGACGTTTTTCATCGCGAAGGACAGCGGATTTCTTTGCCATACTACTTGTCCTCCTTTTCAAACGGCATGCCGAATTTTTCTAACAATTTCATGCTCCCTTCAGGTGAACCATTCTTAATAACAAAAGTGATTTCAAGACCATGAAGTACAGCGGCGTCTTCGAAGGAAATTTCTGGGAAGACGGTCTGCTCTTTGAGGCCAAGGTTATAATTACCCTGGGCGTCGAAAGCTTTGCGCGATACACCATGGAAATCGCGTACGTGTGGTAGCGCGATATTGATCAAGCGATCCATGAATTCATACATTTTGTCGTTGCGAAGAGTGGTCATATAGCCGACAGGGGCACCCATGCCTTTGCGAATCTTGAACTGAGCAATAGATTTCTTGGCCTGACGACCAACTACGGCTTGGCCGGTAATCTTTGTCAAGGTAAGTTCTACGGTTTCAGTAAAGCGCTTATCTTCACGCTTTTTACCAACACCAGAGGAAACCATGATCTTTTCGAGTTTTGGCACCTGATTGATGTTGTCGAGCTTGAGCTCTTTCTGCAATGCCTTAGCGATTTCTTTGTCGTAAAGAGTCTTAAGGCGTGCTTCATATTTAGTTTCGGCCATTACTTAATCTCCCGATTGTTAGCTTGGCGGGCGATGCGAACGGTTTTACCTTTGTCGTTCTTTACGAAACCGACGCGACTGGTCTTGCCAGCTTTTTCGTCGATAACTAAAGCGACCTTGCTTGCATCGATGCCGACTTGAATATCTTTCTTACCGCCAGTGCGATACATATTTGGACGCATGTGGCGGGTGCGATTGCCGATACCCTCAATGAGTACCTTGTTTTCGCTTGGCATTACCTTGGTAACTTTACCGGTTTTGCCTTTATCTGCACCTGAAATGATCTTTACGATATCACCAGTTTTGATACGAGTACCCATATTATAGTACCTCCGGTGCTAAGCTGATGATTTTGGTATAACCGAGGTCGCGAAGTTCGCGTGGAACTGGACCGAATACGCGGGTACCTTTTGGAGTCTTGTCTTCGTTGACGAGTACGGCTGCATTGTCGTCGAAACGGATGGTGGAGCCATCTGGACGGCGAATAGCCTGACGAGTGCGAACGATTACGGCGCGAACAACGGCTTTTTTCTTAACGTTGCCGGTTGGGGATGCATCCTTAACCGAGCAAGTTACGATATCGCCGACGTGGGCGTAACGAGCGCGAGTGCCACCGAGAACGCGGATAACGCCAAGTTCCTTAGCGCCACTGTTGTCGGCAACCTTCAAACGTGTTTCTTGCTGAATCATTTATTATTTCTCCTCTTTATCGTCACTTTCGACCTCAGTGACTCCTTCTTTAAGCTCAACTTTACCACGGCTCTTTTCAATTACTTTGACGAGAGTCCAGGTTTTGGTCTTGCTGATTGGGCGCGATTCGGCAATCATTACGACGTCGCCTTCATGCGCCTCGTTCTTCTCATCGTGTGCAGTATATTTGCGGGTGATGGAGAACTGTTTCTTATAGATTGGATGTGTCTCACGAGAGGTGATTTCGACGGTAATCGTCTTGTTACGCTTATCGGAGGACACAACTCCTGTTAGTGTGCGTGCCATTATTCATCTCCTTTCGTGGCGTTAATTTGCGTTAAGATGCGTGCAATTTCTTTCTTCAAAGCTTTAATGCGGTGTGGGTTCTGCAATGTAGAACCGAGACCTTGCTGTGCGACAAGGAGTTCCTCGCGCTTAGCTTTGAGCTGTTCTTCAAGAGAGAGTTGTTTTTCTGCCATAATTAGAGCTCCTCTTTCTTAATAATCTTGCAGCGTACTGGGAGCTTGTGGGAAGCCAAGCGAAGTGCTTCTTTTGCTTGCTCGTCAGTAACGTCGGCGATTTCGAACATAACTGTACCGGCTTTTACCTTAGCGACGTGGAATTGTGGCTCGCCCTTACCGCTACCCATCTTGACATCAAGAGGTTTCTTGGTGACTGGGGTGTGTGGGAAGATACGAATCCAGATTTTACCACCACGCTTAACGTAGCGGGTAATTGCCTGGCGGGCTGCCTCGATTTGGCGGCCGTTAACGCGTTCATTATCAAGGCTCATAAGGCCATAGTCGCCAAATGCTACAGTGTTGCAGCGAGTGGCATTGCCTTCGTTTTTGCCTTTGCGGACCTTGCGGTGCGCTTCTTTACGTGGTTGAGTAAGTGCCATAATTTATTTCTCCCCCTTATAGATCCAAACTTTAACACCTACGATACCGGCGATAGTCTGAGCGTGCTCGACATAGAAATCGATGTCGGCGCGGAGAGTATGTAGAGGCACGGAGCCTTCGATAAACTTTTCGCGGCGGGACATTTCAGCGCCATTCAAACGACCGGAGACCTCAACGCGAATACCTTTGGCGCCAGCGTTCATCGTAGAGGCGCAAGCCATCTTGACGGCGCGGCGGAAATTCATACGCTTGCCTAGCTGGAAACCGATGTTTTCGGCAACGAGCTTGGCGCTGAGTTCTGGTTTTTTAACTTCTTCGACATTAATGCGAAGTGGTGCGCTAGTAACAGTTTCGAGCTCTTTCTTGAGTTCGTTGATACCAGCACCTTGCTTACCGATTACGGCACCAGCTTTAGCGGTACGAATAGTAATGGTAGTAAGGTTAGGGCTGCGCTCAATCGTGATACGATCAATGGTTGGGCGGCTCTTAAAGCGATTCTCGATTACTTCGCGAATCTTGACATCTTCGATGAGCCAATTCTTGAAGTCTGCCTTGCGGGAGAACCACTTACTGCTCCAGTTCTTGTTAACCTGGAGACGATAGCTGACTGGGTTAACTTTCTGACCCATTACTTCTTCTCCTTTTCTGCTTTAGCTGCTTTTTCGGCAGTCTTCTTAGCTTTTTCTTCGCCTACGACCTCAACGAAGATGTTGGATGAAATCTTTTCATAAGGTAAAGCACGACCACGGCTAGCTGGAACATAGCGGCGCATACGAGTACCGGCAGTGACGGAAATGCGGGAAATCGCAATCGTCTTGGTATCGATGTTGCTGTTAGTGTTCAATAAGTTAGCATTGGCAGATTCAATTGCTTTACGTACAGCCTTGGCGGCGCGACGTGGCGTATTCTCGAGGATTACGATTGCGTCAGCGACGTAACGGTCACGGACCAAGCTAGCAACAATGCTAACTTTGCGTGGCTGGCTGTCAACGCCTTTAATATATGCGTGTGCAGATTTAGTAGCCATACTTTATGCCCCCTTCTTTGCTGCTTCGGCCTCAGCGGCTTTCTTGCCACCGTGGCGCTTAAACTTACGAGTTGGGGCAAATTCACCGAGCTTGTGGCCAACCATGTTTTCAGTTACGAAAACTGGAACATGGACGCGACCGTTATGAACGGCGATTGTGCGGCTAACCATTTCTGGGCTGATTGTAGATTCACGTGCCCAGGTCTTGACGATAGTGCGGTCTTCTGCGGAAAGTGCTTCAATCTTTTTCTGAAGCTTGGCGTCCACATAAAGGCCTTTCTTAAGAGATCTAGACATAGACTATTTCCTCTTCCCTTCATGACGACTGCGAACAATCATCTTGTTAGTTTTCTTATTATGACGAGTGCGGTAACCCAAAGTGAGCTGACCCCATGGTGTGCGTGGAGCTTTACCGGAACCGTGGCGACCACCGTCACCACCACCGTGTGGGTGATCCGTAGCGTTCATAACAACACCACGTACGGTTGGGCGAATGCCTTTGCGGCGTTTGCGACCAGCGGAACCAATCTTGATGTTCTGGTGTTGCTCGTTGCCAACTACGCCAATGTTTGCTTGGCAGGTAGTAAGAACTTTGCGCATTTCGCCAGATGGCATGCGGATGGTTGCATAGCCGTCTTCCTTGGCCATGAGCTGGGCGGTTGCGCCAGCGGCACGAACCAATTGGGCGCCTTTACCTGGAGTTAATTCAATTGCGTAAATTTGGGTACCAACTGGGATAAGCTCGATGCTCATGCGGTTGCTGGTTTCAATCGGAGCTTCGTCGCCAGTCTTGATTTCTGCACCCTTGCGCATATTTTGATCGGCGAGGATGTAGTAATAAACACCATTTTGATCCTGAACGCGGGCAATGCGTGCGCTGCGGTTTGGATCGTATTCGATTTCCATAACCTTGAGGGTGAGACCTGCTGGAAGGTTATGGGTAAGAATGCGGTAATGGCGCTTGACGCCGCCGCCACGATGGCGAACGGTGATGCGGCCAGAGTTATTCTTACCGGCAATCTGTTTCTTGCTCTTTACTAAGCTCTTCAATGGTTTACGGGTTGTAATCTGATCGAAGTCTTGAGTAGTTTTCTGACGCTGAGCCGGCGTGGTTGGACGATAAGCTTTAATAGCCATTATTTATCTCCTTTCTTGTCGGCCTTTTTATCAGCTTTTTCTTCTTCAACTGGTTCTTCGTCGAAGACTTTGATTTTGTCGCCTTCTTTCAAAGTGACATAGGCAATCTTCTTGTCTTGGCGATAGGTAGTACCAGGGTAGGCGTGCTTGCCGCGGCTAAACTTGGTTGCTTTGCCTTTGCGGAGAGTCATGCGTACAGAAGTTACGGTTACGTTATATTGCTCGGAAACTTGCTTTGCAACGGCTTGCTTGCTTGCGCTCGTTGGAACGATAAACATGTAAGCGCGCTTAGTTTCTTCGCGATAAGCTTTCTCGGTTTGAATTGGACGAACTAACATTAGGCGTTCTCCTTTCCGAGCAACCATTCATTGATGGTCGTTAAAGCTGCTTCAACGATGATGATTTCATCGGCGTTGAGAATGTCGAAGACATTAAGATAAGTTGGACGTACGACCTTAATGTTGGCAATGTTGCCAGTAGCACGAATGATGCTTTCGGTCTTTTCTGGAACTACGACGAGGTAGTTCTTGCTGTCTTCGATCTTAAGTTCTTTGACTGCATCTTTAGTTTTGCCGCTCTTGGCGTTAAAGCTAGCGATGGTCTTTACAGCTTTGTCGGCATTTTTCATGGACAAAGCTTGGCGAACGGCTTGGAGTTTAGCATTTTTGCTGATTTTCTTGGTGAAGTTTTCTTCGCCAGTACGACCAAATGCTACACCACCGTGGCGCCAAATTGGGTTGCGAGTCGAACCGAAGCGGGCGCGACCGGTACCTTTTTGCTTCCAAGGCTTCTTGCCACCGCCACGAACCTCACCACGTTTGAGAGTTTTAGCGTGAGAGCTGCGGGAGTTAGCTAGATATGCATCGTAAGCTAATTTGACTAATTCGTGATTGTCTACGGAAAGACCAAATACGTCTTTGTTTAATTTTGCTTCTGCCATATTAGTCCTTTCCCTCCACCATTACGAGACCTTTGTTTGGACCAGGCACAGCGCCTTTAAGACCAATAAGGTTGTGATCGGTGTCGATATAGGAGACAACCAAGTTTTTGACGGTTACGCGATCGTGACCCATGCGGCCTGCCATCTTCTTGCCCCTGAAGACTTTCTGCGGGTACATGGAACCGATGGAACCAACTTTGCGAATGTCGCCTTTGAAACCGTGCGTGTTACGAGATTCCTGGAAGTTGTGGCGCTTGACGGTACCGGCAAAGCCCTTACCTTTGCTCGTACCTGTAACTTGGACCTTATCGCCAATAGTAAAGTTGGCGACGGTGATTTCGCTACCAAGCGTGACGTCTTCTGGGATATTCTCGACGCGGAATTCACGGATGTGTTTAGGGTTGATATCTTTTCCGGATTTTTTAACGTGTCCGGACACGGCCTTGCTCAGATTCTTACCCTGACCATATGCCAATTGCACAGCGCTATAGCCGTCAGTTTCGACAGACTTAGTCTGAGTCACTGTGCATGGGCCGGCTTGAAGGATAGTTACAGGGGTAACTACGCCATCGTCGCCGATGATCTGGGTCATACCAATCTTGGTGCCGAGGATGATTTTCATCTGTGGGCGTCCTTTCCCATTAAAATCACTTGGCTTGTGAGTGGTATCCGGACTCTCAACCGGACCGTACCTCTTGCGCCAAAGTGACGTTATTTGATAATATACGTGGTTTATTATATCACAAGCTGCCCAAGAATGTCAAACATTTTTAAGATATAAAAAGGCGCCCTTTTGGGGCGCCGAGGATCATGCTTCGTAGATGAGTTTTTTGATTTCGTTTATGGCTGCAAGTAGATTTTCGATTTCACTATCAAATCCTTCGATTGAAATTGTTTTTATAGAATCATAGCAGATGGCATCGGATTTTATTTTTCTAGTTTCAATACTGATCTCTTGAAGAGCATGGTGGGTGGCGTATTCTAAAGCTTCAAGCGCATCCATGTACTCGACATATAACTGGAGATGTTCTGGTACTTCGTGGTCGTATAGTTTGATGACTCCGGCACTAGATTTGGCATTTTTTAGATAGATTTCGATGAGGGCAAGATAGCCAATAACTTGAGCTTGGCTGTCGGCAAGATGCTTAGGCGCATCGATGGTGACATGAATTTTGCCATGACATTGGTATCTCTCGGCAAGGTCGTTTAAGATCTGATAGGCGCACTCTAAGTTAACCTGGCACTCTTTCATATGCCGTAAAATGACAGTATTTAGCATGATTATTCCTCCAAAGGTGCAATTCGGTCGATGAATCGGCGTATATCTTATTATTATAGCACAAACGCTATAAAAAGTCAATGGCACACAAAAAGCCACCCCTGTTGGAGTGGCTAGTTTTGCGATAATTACATCTTGATTTCGGCGTCAACGCCAGCTGGCAAAGAGAGATTCTGTAATGCATCAATCGTCTTTGGCGTAGCATTAATAACGTCGATAAGACGCTTGTGGACCTTCATTTCGAAAGCTTCACCACCAGTCTTGTAGACATGTGGGCTCTTTACGACGGTAAAGGTAGAACGCTTGGTTGGGAGCGGAACTGGACCGCTTACATTAGCGCCGGTACGAATAGCGGTATCGACGATTTGCTTTGCGCTCTGGTCGATCAAACGATGATCATAGGCCTTGAGGCGAATGCGGATCTTAAGACCCTCGGCTTTTTCTGCCATTTATTATCCTTTCTGCTTTTCGTATAACCTCAGATTACATCTAGACGCGTAGTCGATGAGTTTTTACGAAACTATTATTAAGTTGTATGTATGTTATACCAAGAATTATCCAATTAGTCAATGTGTTCTGGGGTGTTATTTTGGAATAAAACCAGATAGTATGATTATAATCGCAAAGGCTATCATGCATCCGCCGACTATGTAGAATACTCTTGCTCCAGATTTGTCTTCCGGGTCATAGTATTCTTCTGTGTTATTTGGATTGATATAAATTTTTCTTTCCTCGCCTTTTTCGACGGTTACTCCGGCAAAAAAGACATTTTTGTGGCAATATTCAACCATATGGCCGTTTACCTCGACTTCCCATACGGGGTGGCACAATGAATCGTCGACGCGCTCGTTTGGATATTCCAATCTGACACAGCGTGCAGTAACTTTGTTGGTGCACGTTTTTAGCCTTCTTTTTTTAGTAAAGGATGGCGCTGCAATTAAAGCGATTCCGGCAAAAAATAATATTAAAACTGGCAGCATAAACAGCAATTGGGCTAAGTTAATTATCATGTTCATGCTTTGATTCTAGCATATAAAAAACGCCCCCGGTCGAAACCGGGGGCTTGAGACGTGGATCTTTGATGTGACTTTAGATTTTGCCATTCTCGGCGCGCTTTGAGACGGTAATCTGGATGATGCCGTTACGGGCCTTAATAGCGCTGATGGAAATATAGTCCATGCCAACAAAACTTACGCGAATTTGATCGGAGAAATTCGTTCTCTCGACGATGCAGTTACGCGATTTAACAGAGTAGTCGTTGGAAAGGATGCGCTTATTGCTCTGATAGTGATCTACCAACTGGCGCACCAGCTGGCATTCTTCATGAGCAACGCAGGCCACATACATCAATCCGTTGATTTCGCTGACGACTACGGAGCCGTCTTCGATGTCGGTCGCATAGATTTCAACGTCTTCTGGCGCTACGAAGAGTGAGCCGAGACATTCCGTACGATCGACATAGCCCTTGCCGAGGCTGGCATTGTGATGGTTTGGCGTTTTGCGACTGACTTCCCAGAGGGATTTCAGAGTTCCGCAATCGTGCCAGTCGAACTCGCCGATAGCGACACGCAATTCGCCGAGCAGCATCATGAGTTCATCGGTGCTGAGCGGCTCTTTTTCGATATTGAGCGTGTCGGTTGCCTCAAGAATCGTTTTGGCGGTCCAGACGTTGATGCCGGTATTGCAGGCACTGTCGTCGGCGCGCATCATTCTCTTGGCGGTCTTTTCGTCGGGTTTTTCGACGAAACTGGTAACTTTGCGGCAGAAGTCCTCGCCATCGTTTTCATAAATGGCATGACCGCAACCGATAAATGTGACCAGATCGCGGATTTTAACTCCGACGATTGTCGGTTGACCACCTTCGGCGCTGTGAATCGCCAGCTTCATGGTGTCAATAAAATCACCAAAACCATCCTCCTGATTTATATACTGGTCGGATGGCGTATTGATAATTACGGCCTCAGAATCTTGTTCGCTGATAAATTCGGCGGCCTTCACCATGGCGCCGGCATAGCCGTAGCTAGCCGAAATTTGGTAGATGTTCGGCGTAATGACGCCGAGCGGCGTGAGCTGCTTTGCGGCAAGCTCGGTCTGGCGTTCAGTGGTCGTGATGACAATGACATGGTTCGGCTTGATGCCGATTTCGTAGAACCGTTTTACGGTCGCTTGAATGAAAGTGTTGTCGTTGTCTAGCTGGCAGAACTGCTTGGGGCAGTTCTCATTACTAAGCGGAAACAGTCTCGTTCCCTGCCCTCCAGCGATAACCGCCAGCCATAAATGATTTCCTTTGGTCTTTTCTTTGGTCATAAGAAACCCTCCCTTTCTTTCTGAAAGATCCATCGTGTTAATGTGCAACTATAGTCATAAAGGCACAAAAAATGCCGGTTTAAACGACTATTCTTATATTATATCACACTTTGCCAAAAAATGCAATAGACATAAAAAATATCTCCCCGTTTCCGAGGAGATATTCTGTATTAAGATATCAATTATTTGATGATCTTAGTAACAACGCCAGAACCGACGGTCTTGCCGCCTTCGCGGATAGCAAAGCGGTCGTTGTCGTTCATGGCGATTGGGGCCTGAAGCTTGACGCTAAAGGTAACGGTATCGCCAGGCATGACGATTTCCTTATCCTTTGGAAGCTCAACCTCACCAGTAACATCGGTGGTGCGGAAGTAGAACTGTGGCTTGTAACCATTCTGGAATGGAGTATGGCGACCGCCCTCTTCCTTCTTCAAGATGTAGACCTGGCCTTCAAATTCGGTGTGTGGGGTGATACTGCCTGGTTTGGCAATTACCTGACCACGCTCGATTTGTTCGCGCTCAATGCCGCGGAGGAGAAGACCGGCATTATCGCCAGCTTGACCCTGATCGAGAGTCTTGTGGAAGGCTTCGATACCGGTAACAACGGACTTTTGGGTTTCTTTAAGACCAACGATTTCAACTTCGTCGTTGATATGGACAGTACCCTGTTCGATACGACCAGTAGCAACAGTACCGCGACCCTTGATGGAGAAGACATCCTCGATTGGCATCAAGAATGGCTTGTTGAAGTCATGCTCTGGAATGTCGAAGTATTCGTCCATAGCCTTGACGAGCTCCATGATGGCGTCTTCGTTTTCTTTGTCGCCTTCGAGAGCCTTGGTTGCAGAACCCTTGATGATTGGGCAGTTGCGATCGAAGCCGTTCTTCTCAAGAAGATCACGGATATCGTCTTCAACGAGCTCAACGAGATCAGGATCAGCGAGATCCATCTTGTTCAAGAAGACAATGATTTTTGGAACGTTTACCTGGTGAGCCAAGAGAACGTGCTCACGAGTCTGTGGCAAAGCACCATCGTTAGCAGCAACCACGAGGATTGCGCCATCGACCTGTGCGGCACCGGTAATCATGTTCTTAATATAGTCTGCGTGGCCTGGCATATCTACGTGTGCGTAATGGCGCTTCTCAGACTCATACTCCTGGTGGGAAGTAGCGATGGTAATACCACGAGCCTTTTCCTCTGGAGCGTTATCGATCTGATCATAAGCAACTGGCTTATTGATATCAGAAGGAAGTCTCTTTGCGAGAACAGCAGTGATAGCAGCCGTCAAAGTGGTTTTACCGTGGTCAACGTGGCCCATGGTACCGACATTGATATGTGGCTTGCTACGGTCAAAATCTGCCATAGTTAATATTTCTCCTTTATTGTTAATAAATTTTGGGCACTAATATTAACCAGCCCAAAAGTCTATATGGGATTATTTTATATTATTTTGCAATCTGTGTAAAGCATTATCGGATAAAAAATACCCCCTTTTTGGGGGTATTTTGAAAAGCTTATTTTGCGTTGCGCTTCTCGATGATTTCCTGCGCAATGTTCGGTGGGACTTCCTCGTAGCCGAATAGCTCCATCGTAGAAGCAGCACGACCCTGGGACATACCGCGAAGATCGGAGGTATAACCAAACATGTTAGCGAGTGGCACGTAACCAGTGATAATCTTTACGCCGTTATCACGGTCTTCCATATTATCGATGCGGCCACGGCGGGAGTTGAGATCGCCGATAACGTCGCCCATGAAATCTTCTGGAGTTGTAATTTCAATCTTCATGACAGGCTCGAGAAGGACTGGGCGAGCTGCTTTGATACCGTCGCGGGTAGCAAGTACGCCAGCGAGGTGGAATGCGAGCTCGGAAGAGTCGACATCGTGGTAAGAACCATCATAAAGGGTTGCCTTAACATCGAGTACTGGATAACCGGCAATAACACCGCCATCGAGGGTTTCCTTAATACCTTCCATGACTGGCTTGCGGTATTCGAGAGGCACGACGCCGCCCTTAATCATATCGACAAACTCGAAGCCCTTGCCTGGCTCATTTGGCTCAAACTTAACCCAAACATCACCGTACTGACCGCGACCACCGGACTGCTTAATGTGCTTACCGTGAGCTTCGGCAGTGCCGCGAATCGTTTCACGATAGGCAACTTGTGGCTCGCCCGTGTTAGCTTCAACGTTAAATTCGCGCTTGAGACGATCGATAATAATTTCCAAATGGAGCTCGCCCATACCAGAAATAATGGTCTGGCCGGATTCTTCGTCGGTGTGGACGCGGAAAGTTGGGTCTTCTTCGGCGAGTTTGCTAAGGCCAATAGCCATCTTTTCCTGGTCGGCTTTGGTTTTAGGCTCAACGGCGATAGATACTGGTGGATCTGGGAAAGTAATGGATTCGAGCAAAATTGGATGTGCTGGGTCGCAGAGGGTGGTACCAGTTGTGGTATCTTTGAGACCTACGACGGCTGCAATATCACCTGCACCAATTTCAGTAATGTCGTCGCGCTTATCAGCAAACATGCGAACTAGGCGTCCGACACGCTCTTTATTGCCGGTAGTGGCGTTCATCACGTAAGAGCCTGCTTCGAGCTTACCAGAGTAAACGCGAATGAAGATTAACTTACCTACGAATGGGTCGGTTGCAATCTTGAATGCAAGTGCGGTTAAAGGCTCTTTTTCGTCGCTATGGCGAACGATATCCTCGCCGGTTTTTGGCGACTTGCCAAGAATTGCTGGAATATCAGTTGGGGCTGGCAAGAAGTCAGTTACGAGGTCGAGAACCTTTTCTACGATAACACCACGACCATCGCCGCCGGTTACGAGGAAGAATTGACCATCGATGACGCGCTTGCGGAGAGCTTTCTTGAGCTCATCAGCAGAAATAGCTTCTTCGCCTTCGCCGAAATACTTTTCCATGAGGGCTTCGTCGGCCTGAACGGCTTCTTCGACGAGCATGGAGCGATAGTTCTTTGCCTTTTCAATCATGTCGGCTGGAATTTCACCAACAGTAAGTTCATGGTCGGCATAATCTTTGTAGGTGTAGGCCTTCATTTCGATAAGGTCTACGACGCCGCAGATATCTTTTTCGAAGCCGATTGGCAAATGAATAGCATAGGCGTTCTTGGAAAGACGCTTATGGATAGATTCAAGAGATTTGTAGAAATCACCACCAATTTGGTTGATCTTATTAATGAAGCAAACGCGTGGAATACCATATTTATCAGCCTGGCGCCAAACAGTCTCGGACTGAGCTTCGACGCCCATCTTGCCATCGAATACTACGATAGCGCCGTCGAGCACGCGAAGAGAACGCTCGACCTCGGCGGTAAAGTCGATGTGGCCTGGGGTATCAATAATATTAATCTTATGACCTTTCCAATAGGCCGTAACAGCTGCGGAAGTAATGGTAATGCCACGTTCCTTTTCCTGTTCCATCCAGTCGGTTGTAGCACCGCCAGTGTCGCCCTTAACTAGGTCAATTTTATGTTTGAGACCGGTACGATAAAGAATCGCCTCGGAGGTGGTAGTCTTACCCGCGTCAATATGGGCAATGATACCGATGTTCCTATACTTCGATAGGTCTGTAACTTTTTCTGCCATATAATTCCTTATTATTTTTTAGACAATAGCAATAATTGCTTCATTAAAGCTTTATCTAATATTAACATATTTTCGCGGGGTGCGAAAGTAGTAATTATCTATAATTAGCGAGAACTTATTATTATCTGCCCTAAATCGTTTTTCAGTGTTGAAACCGTGCGATTACTTAGGTCAAGATGCACATGATAATGCTTTCCTTTATAGACGCGGTCAAAATCGAAGACGCCTTTCGAAGTCGTTCGGCGAACTTTTAGTGAGCCATTTGCTATAACGACGTCGGTTCGCCAGAGGTGGATTAGTTTTCGGTAGAAGTTTAGCACGGAATCTTCATTGTGGTCTTGGAGAATGTATTCTGCCCAGTCGATTGGTTGGCGGGCGTTATCGCGTGAATTGCGTTTAACAGCGCGCATCGCTTGAGCCTTATTCTTACCCTCGCGGCGAAGGCGTTGGTAAATTTGTCTAGATTGCACGCCCGGATAATCGTCAATATTATTGCTGAGTTCTGGATTTGTTGTACCAAGTTCCTGCCCCTGATAGATACATGGATAGTAGCTTGGCAGTAAGAATTGCAGCATTGCTAGCACTTTTGCATCGGCCTCAAAACGTGATACGGCGCGTGGCGTGTCGTGCGTTTCGAGCGCGAAAGAAAACTTCTTTTCTGGTGTCCATTTGGCGAGTTTTTTAAACCACTGTTTGTAATGGACTTTCTGAATTTTATCCTTCATCGAGAACAATGTGTCTGCGACATCGAGGGTGCCAATATTAAAACTGGCATCAAAGGCCTTGCGGGTAAGCTCACGGAACTTAGCTTTGCTCATAAAGTTACCGCCGACGGGTTCGGCAATAGTGAAGATGTTGTGTTGACTAAATAGTTTCTCGAGAATATCGACGGTTTGCGTAGTTTGGTAATAATTGAAGAAGCCAGCAATTCGCGGCAAGTAGCCTGGTTTGAAAGCGCTATCAGCTAGAATGTTTGCTGAATCAACGCGAAAACCGGCGACGCCACGGTTAGTCCAGAATTTAATAATATCTTTGAATTCTTTTACGACGCGTGGATTATAAAAGTTTAAGTCTGGTTGGCTTCTATCATAGAGGTGTAAATAATATTTTCCGCGAACCTGGTCGTAATCAAAGGCGGGCCCGCCAAAGAACGAATTCCAGTTAAGCGGGCGATCGAGCCAGACATAGTAATCCTTGTACCACGGGTCGAGTTTTTCGGAAGCCTTAAACCACGGATGTTCGGTAGACGTATGATTCAGTACTAGGTCTAGTAAGATTTTTATGTCGTACTTATTACAGACCGTAACAAGATGGCGAAAATCACTCATATTGCCAAATCTTGGGTCGATTTTGGTGTAGTCTGCAACATCGTAACCTCCATCAATCCACGGACTGAAAAAGATTGGGCTAATCCAGATATAGTCAACATCTAGACGCGCAATAAGTGGAATTTTGTCGGCGATATCTCTTAGTGAGCCAATTGCAGTTGGATAGATTTGATAAATAAGTTTATGCCCAGCCATTTGTTTTTATTCTAGCATAAAAATGCCCCGAACTTTCGTTCGGGGCTGGGATATGCTTATTCGGTCTCTGTGGTCTCGCCGGCATCCGGCAGTTCAGGGTTATTACCCTTGATAGGATCGGCAACTGCGGCGACGATTTTGCGAACGGTTTCGGTCAGATTCTCGTCGTTGAGAGCGTTGTTCTGAGCGTCCGCCTGCGCGAAGAGCTGCGGAATGCGTCCGAGGACGCTGGTCAGCAGATCTCCGCCGCCTTCGCCCTTAGAGCCTCCGCTAAAGTCGTAGAACTTGGCGTTCTTGCCGACTTCGGCCATGACTTCGGCGACGGCCGTTGCAACCTTGACGCGGGTCGTCTGTTCGATTTCCAGTTTCTGGATTTCGAAGTTGACTCTGTCGTTGGCGGCGCGAGCCTCTGACAGCGCGCGTTCGGCTTCGGCTTCGGCCTTACCTTTTGCCTCGATGGCTTCAGCTTCGGCTTTACCTGTTGCCGCGATGGCGGCTGCGTCAGCTTCGCCCTTCATGCGAATAGCCTCAGCGTCGGCACCGGCTTTTGCTTTGATAGCGGCTGCTTCGGCTTCAGCTTCGGTCTTCTTGGCTTCGGCGACACCCTTTGCTTCGGTAACCTTGGCGCTGGATTCACCTTCTGCCTGTGCTTTACGGGCTGCGGCAGCAGCTTCAGCTTCGCGAGTCTTGCGAGTTGCGGCAGCTTCTGCTTCACCGGCGGCCTCCGTCTTCTTCTGCTCGGCATCAGCCTGAGCTTTGATGATGGCGGCTTTTTTCTCCGTCTCGGCCTTAGTAACGGCCACTTTCTGAGCGGCCTGGGCGGCCAGGTCGGCCTGGTTCTGCCGTTCGATTTCGGCGGCACCCTGCTTGACGGCCAGCTGACGATTGATTTCCTCCTGCTGGAGCTCTCCGGCACGATCAGCCTCGACCTGCCTGCGGTCGGTTTCAGCTTTGAATTCGGCGCGTTTAACGTCGGCATCACGCTGTTTCTCGGCCACTGCTACCTGTGCAGCCAATTCGGCCTCACTGGCGGAGCGATCGGTGTCGGCTTTCTTCTCGCGAATAGAGCGTTGCGCGTCGGCGGCAATGTTTGCCGCATCGCGTTTCTTTGTTTCGCGATCCTGAGCAGCCAGATCTTTGTAGTAGGTCGAACCATCGGCATCTTCCACTTCGTGGATAGAGAGCGTCACGGACAGGCCGAGAGTGCTCATCTGGTCCTTGATGGACTTCTTAACTTCATCGTCGAGCTGGTCTTTTTCCTTCATGACAGCTTCGGGCGTCATTCTGGATATAACCGCGCGAACGCCGCCGGATACGATATCCAGTACGACGCGCTGAAGTTCTTCTTCACGTTTATCGAGGAAGTTACAGACTGCTTTCTGGAGAGCTTCCATGGAAGAGACGTCGGGGCTATAGGCGACGGCCCAATCCAGACGGATCGGCACGCCGGTAATAGTCTTTGTGACGTCACCTCTTACATCCGCCGTGCGAATGCAGCAGTCGAATCGATCGAAGCGCTGAAGGAAAGGCCAGACGATGCTACCGCCTGCGCGGATGATCTTAGGGTTTCCGTTCTTGTCAGTTGCACCAACGCCAGAGATTACGAGTGCTTCGTTACCTTTGGCGGTCTTCACGAATGCGAAGATGAGCACGATGATGAGAACTACTGCTACGACTACGGGGATGAGGATGGGGAGTATTCCGATGATACCTGCCATTGTTTTTTACCTCCTTATGGTAAGTCTGTTTTGGATACGACTAGCGTAAGAGTTCAATAATAAGCATATTTTTAAAGAACCCCCACACGCATTATATTATTATAGCACACATTTGTATAAAAGTCAATAATGTATAAAAATATCCCCTCTTTTGGAGGGGATATTAAAATCGATTCTGATTTTATTACGCGCGAGCAAAGTGTGCAAAGGCACGGTTTGCTTCGGCCATGCGGTGACAATCTTCCTTCTTCTTGAAGGCGGCACCGGTCTCATTGCAGGCGTCAACGATTTCAGCCTCGAGGCGCTTGGCATATGGCATGCCAGAACGTTCGCGAGCGGCCTGAACGAGCCAGCTCATGGCAAAGTGAAGTTGACGATGGCCAGCGATTGGGAATGGAATTTGATAGTTCGCACCACCAACACGGCGGGACTTAACTTCGAAATCTGGGCTAACATTGCTGATGGCTTTTTCGAGAACCTCTACTGGGTTTTCGCTCTTTAATTTCTTGGCTGCACCCTCAATGGCTTCGTAAACTGCGCGTTCGGCGACGTGTTTTTTGCCATCGAGCATGGATTTGTTGATTAAACGCTGTACGAGTACGCTTTGGTATTTGCGGTCTGGCATAACCTTGCGCTGCAAGCTAGAAGTAACTTTACGTGGCATAATTAATTACCCTCCTTCTTAGCACCGTACTTAGAACGGCCTTGCTTGCGGCCCTGGACACCCTGAAGATCGAGCGTACCGCGTACGACATGATAACGGACACCTGGAAGATCTGGCACGCGACCACCACGGACGAGCACAACTGCGTGCTCTTGGAGGTTGTGACCTTCACCGCCAATGTATGCCCAAACTTCCTGACCATTAGTAAGGCGCACACGAGCAACTTTACGCAAAGCGGAGTTTGGTTTCTTTGGGGTTTTAGTGGTTACCTTGACGCAGACACCGCGTTTGAGTGGGGCGGCCTGTTTGTAGTAACGAGTTTTGAGCGTATTAACGATGGATCCGAGTGCCGGAGCTTTACTCTTCTTGGCAGCGGATTTACGTGGCTTACGCACTAATTGATTGATTGTAGGCACAAAAAATCCTTTTCTAATTAAATTTATTGCTGTAATAGAGCTCAGTTGTCCAGCATTAACAAACAGAGCTCACGAAACTCTTGGGAGTATTTTAGCACCTTTACTAATAATATTCAAGCATGAAAAAGGGGAGCCGTTATAGCTCCCTAATATGGTTTTCTAGGAATTCTCTCTGTCTGCGCAGCATGGTTTTTAACCAATAACTGTGCGTGTCGTCATAGCTAAGGCGAGATTCGAGCCATTCTATCTTTTGGATGGGCTTCATCTTCTTGATGGCGCGCTCGTCGCGCTTGAATTCCCTTTCTAAATACTTCAAAGTACACTTACGCGGTAACTTGTCGCTCCATACGTATCCTCCTAGGGTCTTATCGACTTCGTCGTGTAACTCTTTATGAATGTCGTGATTCATCTTCACGGTGAAACCGCCTCGAAGCAAAACTCCAACCGGCCCCAGACGCTGCCATGCGCGTTCTGGATAGAGTAAGTGATGCTTATTGCGGTGGGCGGAGTGTCTTTTAGCTGCTTTTTCCATTCATGCATCACCATCCTTTCATGTCTGGAAAACTGAGGATAATTGTATCTTATATTTAAATAAATAAAAAGCCCCGCGGTGCGGGGCGTGGCGCTTAACTCATCGTATTTAGGGCGATGTTATGCTTAAGTGCCAGTAGATCATTGAGTGCGCGTAGATTGATGGATAATGCGTAAAGTTGGTGATAATATTGTCGGTATTTTTTGATTGTGATGGCATTGTAGATGACGGGTAATAGCCAGCGATGGGTTTCGAGAACATTTTTGACAATATTCTTTTCCGGAAGCTCCTCGGCTGTTGTTAGGTTATGATAGCGGTCGATAGCCTTACATATTAAGGCCTCGGGGTCTTCGATGAGTCTTGCATAGGTTTCGCTCTTAACGACGAGTTTCTTGAACATCTTTTCATCGTCGTCATCTTCTTCCCTGTAGTCATACTTGAATGTGAGGTGCTTAACTCCGCGCTAGACTCTTTCGTTGAATGGCAATTCTTCTGGTTCTACGCCGCAGTCTTCGCAAACGTCATGCAGAAGAGCGATGCATATTTGATCTTCGGTTTTGGCGCCGATTGCTATACTGAACGTCGCAACAAATAACGGATGAACGATAAATGGTTGGCCATTCATCCTGGTCATTCCTTCATGTTTTTGCCATGCATATTCAAGGGCAGCTTGGGCCTGGGTCATCTTATGTTCGCTAAAGTAATACTCGAGTTCGCGACGTAACACGTGCTCATCGTATCCATATTGATACATACGATCACTCCTTTCTTGGTAAGGTGCAGACATCTGGTTTCCTCCTCTCCCCGATGTTTGAGAGTTGTCGTATTATATAATGTTATTTTTCTTTTCGCAAGTGGAGTGTCGCGAAGCTTATTAAGCCGGTCCCGCCCAAAATTAGTATTGCCCAGCCCAATGTCGCAAAGATGCTTTGATTATAGACTTGGAGGAATGGATAAGGGCCATCTACGACACGACATAGATTTAGAATTATTAGGATTATGGCATAGAGTAGCGTTGTGCCGATTGGCCATAGTATGTCCTTATTTTTTAGATTGTGTTTTTCTAACAGTAGGAATGAAGCAATCGCTAAAATTGGACAGATTAGATGATTGTAAAGCATCTGATCAGTGAGTAATAAGATATATAATCCATTTTCTAACATCGGAGAAAGTACGAAGATTACGACCAAAAACGTGACAGCCAGCATCGTAGTTGAGACATATTTTAGAATGTTCAGCCATTTCGGCTGCGGTTTTCCTCGTAGTGCATAAAAGATGTATGCCGATGATGCCGTTAAAGCCAGCAAATTGCTATCCATCGTGTAATATTCTATGCCGAGGGCGCCTTTTACCTGAAGTCGGACAATTATGCCAATGATTTCAAAAATAATGATAGCGATATTTATTGCTAAGATTATTTTATTCTTCATAGGAGCGTAAATATCCCATAAAAAATACTAAACAATGCGCTAATAGCGCCTAGCCCAACTGTGATCCACTTTAGAGTATCTAGGAATGGTTCGGTTCGTTCGTTTAAGGCGCTTTTTGCCATAATGGAAGTTGCAATTGCAAACAGGATTCCCGGTAGTATGTTATAGAATAGTACTCCGCCAATACTAACGTAATTAAAACCAATGTAGCCAGACGCCCATATGAAGGTATGAAAGACGCCGAACATAATAACGAAGACGGACGCTTTAATTAGTGATGTGCTAACGCCGCGATATATTCTAGAGTTCTCTGGGCTTCTTGGTACTAATTCTACATTTATTTCTTCGTTGCGATATTTGACCTTATGTCGGCCCAATGCCTGCTGAATTGATTGACTTTTGGCATAAAAGTACTTATCTGGAGAGTTGTAGTAATTATGCTTTGCGAAATAATGTACATTCTCATAGTCATTGCGAGTTTTTGGATTAACTTTTAATTCTTTCGCAAAATGTACCATTCCTTGATAGAAATCGCTATCTGTGACGGCAATATGGAGATAATAATCTGGATTTTCGCGCGCGCCCTTACGAACTAGTATTTCGTCGTTATGGCTTTTGGCTCTATGGAAATTACCATCTGGAATTGCCTCTAATCTTTTAGCAATGCGTTCGCGATTTTTCTCATTAGTCACGCTGACGGCTATATCTATAACTGGGTAAGCCGTAATGTAGGTTGCCGATGTGGTACCGACATGTTCAATATATATTGCGTCATCACCAATGAGCTTTTTTAGTTCGGCTTTTATCGTTTTGAATTGCTCACGGTATGTTTGGTCGCCGTTTTTGATGCGGACGCGCTTATCCAGATGCTGCTTGCTTGTGTCTTCGTACATTATTTTTCCAGTATCTCGTTAATGAAATCTGCTTTTGCTGCAGTGTATTTCTTGCGCTCATCGGCATATTTGATAGCTAAATCTTTCTTGAGATTTTCGTACTGTTTCAGGGTATCTGGGTGATCGCGTAGGTAATTTCGGAATTTTATATAATTCTTGAAACGTGGCGCATTCTTATCTAGGACATGGATGAAATGGGTGCGGTTCTCTTCTGGACCTTTTCGAACAAGCCACTCGTCTTTATCCGAGTCTTCTTTAATTGAATATTGCGAGAGTTTTTCGATTATTGGCCTGTATTTTTCAAATTCATTTAAATTATTTAGGCCGACGGCGATATCAATGATTGGTTTTGCGCTTAATCCTGGCACAGACGTCGAGCCAACATGCTCTATCGGAGTTTCTTTACCGAAAATTTTTTGAAGCTCAATCTTTTCTTGCAAGAAGTCTTCGGCCCACTTTGGATCATAAGGCTCAAGACTAACTTTTCCCACTGCTAAACCCATATATGTTTATTATATAATGGTTTTAATTGGAGGTTTCATGAAAAAGCTTTCTTTGATAGATAAATTTTGGTTAGTTTTCTTACCGCTTTTAGTTCTAGCTATAATTATCAGTAGTTTTTCTGGCGCTATAAGGCCAAGGAGTCTTATGTCTACAGAGCTGAGTATTACCACAAAGCAAAAACTACTCGAAGAACGAATTTCGGCGGATGGATATACGTTTGACAACCCTAATATTATTCTTAATCCTTACGGAAACTCCCCCTTGTCGGCCATAATTGCATTTGAAAGTGAGGCTCCGATTCGTCCAACAGTTAGGATTATTGGACACGACGATAAGACGACTATAGATTTCTCATTTAATATTTCTAGCACCCACTTGCTTCCAATTTATGGACTTTATCCTGGTGAAGATAATAAGATAGTTATTTCTCATGATAATACCGAAAAGGAAATCCATATCGTTACCGAAGATTTGCCGGAAGATTTTCCGAAAGCATCTGTTGTCGTAGCGCAACGAGATTTGCTAGACAATCAACTATATTTCTTTACGCCTTCCAGTAATGGTTATACTTGCGCTTATGACATAAATGGCGATGTGCGTTGGTATCTAACGCAAAAAGCTATTTGGGATGTTTCTCGTTTACAAAATGGCCACTTATTATTATCGACCGAGCGCCTTCTGAACAATCCCTACTATCTAACTGGTCTTTATGAAATGGATTTACTCGGCAAGGTCCATGCAGAGTATTCTCTACCTGGTGGCTATCACCATGATTATTTTGAGTTGGATAATGGAAACTTATTGATTGCTAGCGACAACTTTGATGGCGTTAATGATACTGTCGAAGATTATATTGTTGAACTAAATCGTATGACGGGTGTGGTTGAACGAAAATATAATCTAAAGGATATTTTGCCTGTTAATAACACCGGAAATGAGAACTGGTCTAGCGATGACTGGTTCCATAACAATGCAATTTGGTATGACAAAGAGTCTAATGAAATTTTACTTTCTGGTAGACATGCGGATGCGATTATCGCCATTGACTATGAATCTGGAGATTTACGTTGGATTCTCGGCGATTCGACCGGTTGGCCAGAAAACTATCGTCATTATTTCTTGAAACCGATTGGTAATTACTTTGAATGGCAGTGGAGCCAACATGCCGTTATGAAAACTCCCGAGGGTTATATATTCCTATTTGATAACGGAAATAATAAGTCGAAACTTTCGGATAGCTATGTCGCAGCCAACAATAGTTATTCGAGAGGCGTGATGTATAAAATTGACGAATACGAAATGACTGTCGAGCAGATCTGGCAGTATGGCAAAGAGCGTGGAGCAAACTTTTACTCACCATATATTTCAGACGTCGATTATATTGAGGATGGTCATTATATCGTCCATTCCGGTGGTATTGTGCGGAAAGATGGCATAGCATTAAATCAACCGGCAGGTAGAACTGATGCTAACGAGCTATTATCCGATACCGTTGAAATTATCAATAATACCGTCGCCTTCGAGCTGACGCTACCGACAAATACTTATCGCGTCGAGAAGATGCAAGCGTACACCTCAGTGGATTATAATGGCGTCTCGCTTGGCGATGCGATGCGTGTTGGCTCGTTAGGCAAAACGGAGATTGCAGAGACAAAGTATGGCCTAGTTCGTAGTGTCGATATTGATGATAAATATAATTCGCATAGTATTAATCTAACAAAGCAAGAGGATCGCCTGGTGTTTTCGGGCACATTTAAACGCGGTAGCAATGTGCGACTCGTGCTTGTAAAAGGCCTCGAGCAAAAATACTATAAGTTGCGCGTGACAGATAAGGCTCATGCCGCACTTTGCGTAGCCGTTTTCGATGAGCACGAGAATGAAAATCAAGAAGAGCTGACTATTACTCGTTTTGTAAATGGCGAGGGGCTAAGTGGCAAATACGATGTTTATTTAGAGATTTATGATACGATTTATGACCTAAGGCAACAGGTTTCGTTCTAAACTAGGTCGGAATTTAGGTAATAGTAATATTCAAGTAATTCGTGCGAGTAGTTTTTGATTATACCGAGTGCTGGCTGGTCTGGTTCATGGCTCGGCAGGATGAGCATGCGCGTGATTCCTACTTGTTCGACGAAACTTGGATTGTGGCTAACCATGATGATTGTGCCTTCATAGTCTCTAAAGTTTTCACCGATAATCTTCTGTGTTTCTGGGTCGAAATGGTTGGTCGGCTCATCCAAAATTATTACATTCGTGCGTTTGGTTAATATTTTGCATAATGCTACGCGAGCTTTTTCTCCTGGACTTAATACAGACACCTTTTTATTTACATCGTCGCCCTGAAACAAAAAGTTGCTTAAGATGCTGCGCATTTCCGAATCAGAATAGTCATAAGATTTGACGTTATCGAGTATCGTTTCGCGCTCATCGAGAACTTCAAGTTCCTGAGCATAGTATGCAATGGTCGTGTTTTGGCTCGGTATAATTGTGCCCTCGTCTGGTGTTAATTCCCCTACGATAAGTTTTAGGAGCGTGGATTTACCGATGCCGTTTTCTCCGACAATTAAGAATTTTTCGCCACGCGTTAGGCTAAAAGATAACTTCTCGTATAGTGGTGCTTTTCCTGGGTAATGAAAAGTGAGATTCTGGACTTCTAGCGGTATTTTCCCAGATTGCCTATTCGGAAGAATTCGCATTTCGACTTTTTTGTAATCTTGTTCGCGAACTTCTAGTTCAGCCAATTTCCGATCTAGCATTTTTTCGCGTACGTGACCTTGTTTAATGAGCGCCGTGTTACTGCGCTTAGCGTTGCGGGCGCGCTCGACGAACTCTTGTATGCGTTTTATTTCGCGTTCTTGTTGCGTGATACGCTTATCTTGTTCTGCCTTTTCTTCGGCGTATTGGCGACGGAAGTATGTGTAATTTCCGCGATATACGGACATTTTGTGGGTGGTTTTGTTTAAGAAGAGTGTTTTATTTGTAACCGTATCGAGAAATTCTGTATCGTGACTAATTACTAGCACCATCCCGCGATAATTGCGGAGGTAATTTGCGACAAAAGCCTTAGTAGTAACATCGAGATGGTTTGTTGGTTCATCTAATAATAGTAGCCCAGCGTTCTCGAATAAAACGCGTGCGAAAGCAACTTTGGATTTTTGGCCACCCGAGAGCTGCTTCATTGGAGCGTCCATTAGCTCTTGGAGTCCCATTTTTTCGATAATTTTTAATAACTCATAGTCAAAGTTGGCGATATCGTAAGAATCGATGAGGTCTTGAAGATTTACGATGCGCTCCATGATGGCTTGGCTGTCTGGGTACTTGGCGAGTTTTTCATACTCGGCGTTCAGTTGTTCTTGAAGCGTATCAACTGGGCGCGCAGCGGCTATGTATTGCCATACGGTAATATCGTCGTGTTTGGAGTCGATCTTTATTTCTTGCGGTAAATAACCGAGGCGTAAGCCTGGTAACTCTATCTCGCCATCGTCCAGCTTCTGCTCTCCTAAAATTACTTTAAATAGAGTAGATTTTCCCGCTCCATTTACGCCCACAACTCCTACTTTATCCGTAGCATCAAAATGGAAGCTACAATCGTCGTAGATTTTTTCGACACCAAAAGATAGTTGTAGGTGTTGTGCTTTCATGGCGTATATTATATCGCAAAAGTTGTATAATATAATCAAATGAAGCGTAATGCAACCATATTGGCAATAGCTTTGGCTTTGGTGCTGATTTTGGTAGCGATTTTTCTTCCTCGTTCTAGAGAATTTTCTTTTTTAGATACTCAAATTACACAAGAAGAGTGGGATAAGATTACTTCTACTCATATTTATAATAAATATTTGAACCTTGACGGGGTTACTTTCAACGGTTACGAACTTCAACTAGATTCGGATAATGACCGGTATTTTTATTCTATTATTGAAGGCGATGACGATGCCTATGCGCCACTTGTCTATTTCCCAAAGAATAGTCTTGTGAAAATTGCAACACTAGATCCGAACGTCAGTTATAATCGCACCGCAAAAAATGAGACTACGAGGATGCTCATTTATACGAGCGTTGATTATCGTGAGGTTGAGCTCGTAACTACGACTTTGCCGTTGTTGAATATCGACACGAAAGGCCACCGCAACCTAAGCGAAGAATATAGTGATGCTCATATTAAAATATTTGATAACCGTCAATTTGCTCATTCGCGGAATATTGAGTCCGATACAAAAATACATATTCGTGGCTCGACATCTCTCTGGCAAGAAAAGAAAAGTTACAGACTGAATTTGACTTTGCCGAATGGCGCTAATAACCATATTGGTTTGCTCGGAATGCGTAAAGATGATGATTGGATCTTAAATAATCTATATGGTGATCATGAAAAAGTGCGCAATATTCTTTCGGCGCAATTGTGGAATGATTGTTGTAGCTATCATAATGAATCCGAGGTGCAGAATAGCTTTGAATATCGATTTGTAGAAGTATTTATTGATAACTCATATGCCGGATTATATTTATTGGGCTACAAGCCAGATAAAAAGACTGAGAATCTTCGCGGCGACGAACTTCTTTTTAAAGGTAAAGATTGGAGCAATGCGGAGGTTTTAGCCAATGATGATAATTTTTCGCGTTACTACGAGTTAGAAAAAGGGGATATAGACGAAACACTAGCCAAAGATGAGTTGCTGAAATATATCAATACGATTGCCTATGGTTCGGCCGAAGACATCTATCGCATGTTTGATATAGATAACGCCATTGATGTCGAGTTGCATGGTATGCTTACTCAGAATGTCGATTATGTTAAAGATAATAAAACTAAGAATCTTTATCTAACTATTAAGAATGGCCCTAGTCGGAGCTATTTATTATATACGCCATGGGACTTTGATTTAAGCTTAGGTAACTCCTGGAAAAATCATACGGCGAATATGTCCAGCACCGAATCTTATGGGTCTCCTATTGACACCGTAATTGTGACCGAACAAATGCCGACGGGAGCATTGCGAAAGCTCGGCGACGGCAATATAGAGCAAAAAATTAAATCCCGTTATGCCGAATTGAGGCGTGGCGCATGGAATGATGGGCATATCTTTGGTCTTGTCGATATTTATGAGCGTAAGATATTTGAATCTGGTGCCTACTTTAGAGAGGAAACACGCTGGCCGAATAGTAATTATCTCGAAGGAGCTTTAGACTTGAGTACCTTCAAAAAATATCTTCGCGAAAGAATTGATTTCGTTGATTCTTATTACGGATATCGCTAATTATTTTTTCTTTGATTCATACTCGCAAAACTTGCGAATTTCTGTGTAGAAATAAATGTTCGCTAGTACGAAAGTTACGCTAAATGCGATGAATAGTGTACTGGCTCGCCCCATAATAATTGAACAATCTTGGACGATTCCAACTATTGTTGTTACGAGAGCAATCATTAATAGGAAAAATGGAATAATGTATGCTAGGAAGAATATCGTTTTTCCATATAGTGTCTTATTGAACTTTTGAAATGTCTTGCGCATTCCTTTTATATCAAAATCATAAACGCTCATATTTATATAATATCAAATTATTTGCTACAATAATGTCATGAGTAAGCACGAGCGTCATATGAGAATAAATACTTTTACTAAAATACTGATAGCAGTAGCTACTGTCTTTTGCGCTGCTTTTACTATTATTTCTGTACCGTCTCCTGTTAGTGCGGCCACCGAAATATGCCAATGCACGAATACCTATTCAGATGGCACGACGAAGGTCGAAGAAGGATCCCCGGCATTGATGTTTGCCGATAGTAATGGCTGCTACTGTGGCGGGACGATTAATATAATTAAGACCGCTCTAAATATATTTATGGCCGGGATCGCAGTATTAGGCACTATCGGCATTATTTGGTCAGGTTTTATGTATATGAGTGCTCGCGATAACGAGGCGCAGACCGCACAAGCCAAAAACCGTATGATCCAAATTTTTATTGGTATCGCCGCTTTCGGATTATTCGATGTTGCGGCGAACCTGCTTCTCCCTGGTGGCATGGCGAGCGCTACTCCTACTGTGGTTAGCTCTACTTCCAAGAAGGTCGCTCGTACGGATATGGAGATTGAAAGACCGGCCAGCAGTGCTCCAACCTCTACGCCATCATCATCGTCTACTTCTTCATCGTCGCCATCTTCTTCCTCAACTTCCTCTTCATCTCCTTCTTCTTCTTCGCAATCTTCAAGCTCTACTCCGCCTGGTGGGAATAATTGTTCCGATTACGGTGTCGGAAGTGGCGGTTCTTTCCAGACGCAATATAGTGATGAAACACAGTGGAAAGGTGGTAACTGTCCAAACTGTCAAATTCGAAAATCTGGTTGTCCGATGGTAGCAGCACTTAATGCGATTATTAAGGTCACTGGATGCAAACTCACTAAGAAAATGTTCGCGCAGCACATGAAAGAATATACTAATGGTTTCACTAATCGTAAGGGACTGTTCTTGAATGATAGTGATTGGAGCAATACTGGTGGTCCAATAGTTGAACATTATTTAAGTACGTATAAGGTTCATTACAAAACCATCAGCAAAGGACAAGTAAAATCAGCACTTCAGGCTGGTCATGCAGTTGTAGCGCGTGGAAAAGGTACAGATGGCTCAAACCATGTATTTTCGGATGGTGGACATTATGTAGCATTTACTAGTATTAGTGGTAATACCGTAAAAGTCCAGAATCCTGCGCGAAGTGCCTATGGTAGCGTTTCTTATGAGACCGCAGTTAAATATGCTACTAATTTTTGGGAGGTATGGAAATAATGGAAAATTCAAACTCTTGGCATGGTGGTGCTAGCGCAGTTGTGCCCGCTGGCTATGATAATCCTGAGCAGCCTAAGAAGAATTTCAAAATACTAATCGTTTCCGGAATAGTATTACTTATTCTCGTCGTCGTTACAGTAGTAGCGGTTCTAGTGTTCGGAAATAATAGTGACTCTGATTACGCGGGCGAAGAATATGATATTAGTTCAGAAAACACCGGCGGCGAAGATGTTGTTATTCCAGCAGATGAATCGCTTGATTTTCTCGACAAATATCCGCTTTCGGACGAGAGTAAAACTTCAATAATGATGGCAATATATGACAATCTCGATAAATACTACTCGAATTCTGGATATACCGTCGTTCATTATGATCTTGATAGCGTGGAATCTTCGGAATCGTCTATTTCGTTTAATTTTATGACCGATATCGAAGACGCAACATTCCATGCATTAATCGGTTATGACAAAGACGGTAATATTAGTTATACCTACATAACATATAGTAAAGCTGAATAGTCAAAAAATGCGCCCTACGGGGCGTGTTTTTTTGATATGGCTGGGGATGAGGGATTCGAACCCCCGAATGGTGGGACCAGAACCCACTGCCTTACCACTTGGCGAATCCCCAA
>JAEEGF010725830.1_pt1 | contig 45525 bp, 30 predicted proteins | sample 9134171 | NCBI WGS metagenome assembly JAEEGF01 (sample SAMN16246542, study PRJNA631951) | gut metagenome | biome: gut microbiome; feature: rumen; material: AP-attached | host: Bos | place: Iran: Karaj | collected 2018-10
GACCTCACCACGGTGGACAATACCCTCTCTTCCGAGATTCCGCCCGAGGTCGAGGTCGTCCGCAGGCATATTACCGAACCTTATTCCGTCTACAGGAAGCTCCTTGGGAAAAAGGGGAAGACGGGCGAGGTCAATCCCATCAACGCGGGCAAGAAGAACTGGAAGCAGTCCCTTTCCCTTTTCGTCAGGGGGAATTTCTTCATTCCTGATCCTAGGGTATTCTGGGTGGAACCTTCCATAAGATTCCTGAAGGGATATCTGAAAAAGCATCCCGTCGATGCCATTATCACGACCGGTCCCCCTCACTCGATGCATCTGATTGGTCTCGGACTGTCCAAGGCCACCGGGCTCCCGTGGCTTGCCGATTTCAGGGATGCCTGGACCAAGATGTTCTATTACAAGCATCTTGGATTGAGCGATTGTGCCGACAGGAAACATCATGAACTGGAGAAAAAGGTCCTGGACAATGCCACGATCGTTGTGTCGGTGTCTCCGTACGAGCAGAAGGATTTCCAGGCCATGACATCCAACAAGGTCCGCTTGATGACCAACGGTTTCGACCCGGAGGATTACCGGAAACTCCCGGACGGTGACGGCAATTTCAACATAACCCTTACCGGCCTGTTCGCATCCGACGGCAATCCCAAGGCCCTGTGGCAGGTCCTGTCCAAAAAGTGCATGGCGGACGAAGAATTCCGGAGGTTGCTGAGGATCAGGCTGGTGGGCAAGACGGATGAGGATATCCTGGAATCCATAAAGGCCGCCGGTCTTGGTGAGAATCTGGTATATCTGGGCTACCAACCGCACAGGGTTGCGGTCCAGGAGCAGCGGAACGCTTCATTCCTCCTTCTCTGCCTCCGCCAGGAGCCCGAATATGCCTCCGCGGTCCCGGGAAAGATTTTCGAATATCTCGCCTCACGCCGTCCGATCCTCGGCATCGGCCAGCCTGACAGCATAATGGCCAAGATAGTAAGGGATACCTCTTCCGGAATGGTGTATGATTGGGATGACACCAAGCAAATAGCATCCTGGGTGGACTTCTGCTGGGATGAATACAAGAATAACGAACTGAATGACAATAACTCGGATATATCCGGATACAACCGTCGCAACATAACGAAGCAACTGGTGGGTTATCTGGAGGAAATGACGGCCGATAAGCAATAGCGATGACAGACAAGACCATAATGAAGAAAGTTGCCATCTATCTGGGCATCATCCTTTTCTTCCTCGTGTTGGCATATTCATTCGTGCCCCAGGTACTTTCCGGAAAGATCGTCAACCAGGGCGACATAACTGGTTACAGGAGCATGGTCCAGGAGACCGTGACCTGGAATAAGGCCCACCCGGACGATCCGACCCGCTGGACGGATGCGATGTTCGGCGGAATGCCCAACACCTCATTCAACCCTGCCAGCCAGGGTGACTGGACCCAGCCGTTGTTCAATCTCCTGATGACAGGAAAGAGGCCGGCCAGTTACCTGTTCCTTTCCCTCTTGGGGGCGTTCCTGCTGATGCTGGCATTGGGTATCGACAAGTTCCTGGCTGTCGGCGGAGCCATTGCCGTGACGTTCTGTTCCTATAACTTCCAGATCATCCAGGTCGGCCACAATTCCAAGATGCAGGCCCTGGCCCTGCTGCCATGGGCCCTGGCTGCGGTGATATTCACATACAGGAAGGCCCTGAAGGGCGGAAAAGGATGGAAATCCTGGTTGCCCGGGACGGTCGTCGGATCTGTCCTGTTCAGTCTGGCGCTCAGCATGCAGATCAAGGCCAACCACCAGCAGATCACATACTATCTCGCCTTGATGATAGCGGTATTCGTCATCGCGTTGTTCATCAGCCTTGTCTCTTCGAAGGAGGGCCGGGCCGGGATCGGCCGTTTCTTCGCGGCGTCCGCCCTGCTCCTTGCAGTGGGCCTTGTAGGAATCGGGACGAATACGATAAAGCTTGCCCCTCTTTACGAATATACCAAGTACACGATGAGGGGTGGCTCGGAACTGTCACATCCCACCGGAGGCGAGGTCAACAACGAAGGCTTGCAGCTCGATTATGCTACCGCCTGGTCCTATGGATGGGAAGAACTTCCCAACCTGATGATCCCGAATTTCAACGGGGGTTCCTCCGCCGGTTCCATCAATCCTGACAAATCCGAAGTCGTCAGGCTTTTCAAGCAGGCCGGTCAGGGGATTCCGAATGAAATAGCCAAGGCGCTGCCGTTCTACTGGGGCCCGCAGCCCTTCACTGCCGGTCCGATGTATATGGGAGCCATCACGATATTCCTTTTCCTCCTCGGACTGTTCCTGTACAAGGGCAGGGAGAAATGGTGGCTGCTTATAACGACCCTGCTGGCAGTTTTCCTGGCCTTGGGAAGCCATATGATGTGGTTCACGAGGCTGTTCTATGACTATGTCCCTATGTACAACAAGTTCAGGACAGTCTCGATGGCGCTCATAATCTTGCAGTTTACCCTGCCGATGCTCGCTTTCCTCGTCCTGGACCGGATATTCAGGCAGGAATACCAGAAGAAGGAATTCCTCCGTGCCGGATGGATCGCGCTGGCACTGACCGCCGGATTCTGCCTCCTCTGCGTTTTGGTTCCAAGCATTGCCGGATCGTTCTCCGGAGCATCGGATTCCAGGATGCAGGATGTGATAGTCGATGCCTTGAAGGAAGACAGGAAATACCTGCTGGTTAAGGACGCCTTGTGGTCGATGGTATTCATCCTGCTGTGTTTCGTACTCCTGCTCTGGGCGTTCAGCGTGCCTGCCAAGGCTCCCAAATCCTATGCTGCCGATCCACATATCGGCAACGCAAGGCGGATGGAAGCCATGGTGGGAATATGCTTGCTCATACTCGTGAACATGTTCTCCGTCGGCAAGCGCTATCTCAACGCCGACAGCTTCACGACCCCGCGCCAGTTCAACGGGCATTTCAACCAGAGGCCGGTTGACAAGATCATACTGGAGGACAAGGACCTTTCGTACAGGGTCGCCGACCTGAGCGCGGACATATTCAACGATACCTTCAATCCATATTGGCACAAGAGTGTCGGCGGATACAGTCCTGCAAAACTCCAGAGATACCAGGACCTCATCGACAGGTACCTCGTCGGGGAAATACAGTCGATAGGTTCTTCTGTCAGGGACGCCAGGACGATCGAGGAGGTGCAGGCTGCACTGCCTGAGACCAAGGTCCTGTCGGCACTGAATACCAAGTATCTGATATTCGGCGGTGACATGCCGCCTGTAATGAATCCCGGAGCTTATGGGAATGCCTGGTTCGTGGACGGCTTCGTCGATGCCCCTACGACGGATGATGAGATCGGGCTGATCGCTTCCACCGACCTTCGGAAGACAGCGATAATCGGAGCCGACTTCAAGTCTGTGGACCTGCCCGACAACCCGGTCCCTGAACTTGTCGAAGGGCGTGATACGATATTCATGACAAGCTACAGTCCGAAAGAGCTGCATTACCACTATGTCGCGGCAGCCGACCGTGCAGCCGTTTTCAGCGAGGTTTATTATCCGGACTGGGAAGCGACGGTAGACGGAAAGGAAGTCGGGATCTTCCGCACTGACTGGATATTGAGGGGCGCCGTCCTGCCTGCCGGGGAGCACGACATCGTGATGCGCTTCGAGCCGAAGGTATATTCCCTCGGGGAAAAGGTTTCCAGGGCATCATCGGGGGCCCTGCTGGTCCTGCTGGTCCTCGCAGGTGCCGGAATGCTAGCCGGGAAGAAGAGAGAATCAACTGATAATCAATAATTTAAATTTCAACAACATGGAAGAGAACATCAAGAATCAGGAAGCCATCGATCCCAGGGATCTGAACGGCGACGGAAAGGTAACGCTTAAGGAAAAGGTCCAGTATACCGCCGGACAGGCTGTGGACAAGGCCAAGGACATCTATGCCGACGCCAAGGAGAAGACCGTAGAGGTTGCGGGCAAGGTGGCTGACAAGGCCAAGGATATGTATGCTGATGCCAAGGAGAAGACCGTCGAGGTCGCAGGCAAGGTCGCTGACAAGGCCAAGGATGTCTACGCCGACGCCAAGGAAAAGACTGTCGAAGTCGCCGGAAAGGTGGCCGACAAGAGCAAGGAACTCTATGCTGAGGCCAAGGACAAGGCCGATGACCTGAAGGACAAGGCTGCTGACGCCCTCGATACGGCAAAGCAGAAGCTTCAGGAAAAGAGGGGCGAAAAGGAGGCCTAGTCATGAAAAGGTATCGTTTGGCCACCGCGGCCTTGATCTGCTGCGCCCTGACGGTATCAGGATGCGCCATTATCAGGACTGCCGGTGCGATCGGGTCGATTTTCGGCGGTCACAAGAAGGCTTCGACGGTCGTAACGATCGTAAAGATTCTCGGCTCCGTGCTCGGGCAGTTCTATGACACTACCACCAAGACTGCATTGGTGGGCAAGTGGTCATATGATGAGCCGGCGATCCAGTTCGAGAGCGAGAACCTGCTCAAGAAGGCCGGAGGCGCCGTGGCAAGCCAGGGCGTTGCCGACAAGCTCGTGCCGTATTTCGAAATGGTCGGGTTCAAGAAGGGAGGTATCTCTCTCGAGCTGAGGGAAGACAATACCTGCACTTATACAATTGCGGGCAACTCGTTCGACGGGACTTACGATTTTGACGACCAGAACAAGAAACTCACGCTCAAGACTCCGTTCTTCCCGCTGCCGGCAGCCTACCTGTCGATAGTCGATGACCAGATGGCCATGACTTTCGACTCCAGCAAGCTGCTCAATGTCGTACAGGTGGTGGGCCAGTTCACCAACCAGCCGACACTGTCGGCCGTGTCGAATCTGGCCGACAGCTATGACGGCATGAAGACCGGCTTTACCTTCAAGCGCGCGAACTAGGAAAGATCCTATTTTTCAGCCGCTTCGGCAAGCGAGCGTGCCAGGGCTATGAATGCCAGGCCGTCCGGTCTGGAAGACAAGGCGGAAGGCTCTCCGGAGTCTCCGCCTTCCCTTATACCCTGGACGATGGGTATCTGTCCGAGAAGCGGGATACCGTACTTGTCTGCCATACGCTGTCCGCCGTCTTTTCCGAAAATGTAGTATCTGTTGTCCGGGAGTTCCTCCGGCGTGAACCATGCCATGTTTTCGACCAGGCCGAATATCTTCCGGTTGATATTCTCGTTACGGAACATGTTGACGCCCTTTTCCACATCCGACAGGGCTACTTCCTGGGGAGTGGTGACGATCAGCGCGCCTTCCATCGGGATATCATTGACGAGGGAGATGTGTATGTCTCCGGTTCCCGGAGGCATGTCGATGAGCAGGAAGTCAAGGACACCCCAGCGAACCTGGAGAATCATCTGCTTCAAGGCATTGCAGGCCATCGGGCCACGCCAGATGAGGGCCTGTCCCGGCTCGGCGAAATAGCCGATGGACATCCATTTCACACCGTATTTCTCGATCGGCAGGATGACCTCCTTGCCTTCGTCGGTCGCTTCGGCGCCGGGCACCTCGTTTTCGGTTCCGGTCATCAGCGGTACGGAAGGACCGTAGACATCGGCATCGGCAAGACCTACCCTGTAGCCAAGCCTGGCCAGGGCGACAGCCAGGTTGACCGCCACGGTTGATTTTCCTACCCCGCCTTTGCCTGAAGCAATTCCGATGATATGGCGGACATTGTTGATCTCCTCCATGCCGAGGTCAAGCCCGGCCTTCTTCTTCGGAGCCTCTTCCTTGACTATGGCCTTGACTTCGACTTCGGTACCCTGGGGGGCGTTGCGGATAACGGTCGCCCTGGTGGCTCCGACCAGATATTCAGTCAGCGGGTCACGCCTTTTTGGGAAGGCCAGTGTGACGGTAACCTTGTTTCCTTCGACGGAGACGGCGTCCACCATCCCCAGTTCTACAATGTTCTGGCTCCCTTTGGCGGGATGAACCACCTCCAGGAGCCAGGTTTTAATCTCTTTTTCAGTCATTTACTTTGTGATATTCATTTCCTTCAGGAGATAGCCTGCGCCTCCGAACTTGTCCATGAGGAAGAGGACGTAGCGGATATCGACGCAGATGCACCTCTGCAGTTCGGGTTCGAACATAACGTCGCTGGACATGCTCTCCCAGTTGCCGTCGAATGCGAGTCCGATAAGTTCTCCGTCAGCGTTGAGGACAGGACTTCCTGAGTTTCCACCGGTGATATCGTTGTTCGTGAGGAAGCAGACAGGAAGATTTCCGTCAGCCATTGCATACTGGCCATAGTCCTGGGCGTTGTAGAGTTCCTTGAGTTTGACGGGTACCTTGAACTCATAGTTCTCGGGATCCTCTTTCTCCATGACACCCTTGAGAGTGGTGTAATGCCTGTAGACGAGAGCGTCCTTAGGTGAGTAAGGAAGTACCGATCCGTAGGTGAGCCTCATGGTAAAGTTGGCATCGGGATAGGTGGCCTTCCCTTTCTGCCATTCGAGCAGACCTGCGGTGAAAGCCTTGGATCCTTCCCTGATCTTGTCGGCTCCGGAAGCTCCTGCCGCTGCGGGCCTGCGGCCGGCACCCATTCCGCCGACACCGAACTTCATGTAAGTCATGAGCAGGGAGTTCATCAGCTGGTTGACGGGATCCTTAGCGAGGACCTTGACACCATTTTCCTCTACCGCTGCCTGAAGTTTTTCAGGAGAAGTGAAGTTGCTGTTGTCGTACAGGTCGTTGACATACTTGTCGATGTCAAGGGTGGCGAAATCCCCGGGAAGTCCGTTAAGGTAGTACTCGGGCTTTGCCTTTTCGCGGTAGTACTTCAGCAGGGCGGCTGCCTCTTCACGGTCGAGGGGCTCGTAGTAATCCTGATACCTCTTGGCCTGGGATGCGAGGGCGGTCTTGAATGCCGAAAGGGAATCCTGACCGTCCCTTATGGAACGAGCCATGGTATTCTGTATTCCGCTTGAGAAGCCCATCAGCTCGATATTGGCCACGGTCTCTCCGATAAGCTGCACGTCGAGGGCGGTGGTGTTGGACTCCACTCCTTCCTTGATGTCCTGGAGGGCGGTTCCGTATTTGGCCTGGCGTTTCTTGTTCTTTCCGACCCATTTCATGAAGTCGGCTTCCTTCTGCTGCTCTTTCTCGATGATTCCGAGATTCTTGAAAGCGAGCCTCTCACCCTGCCATTTCTTCCAGCCGTTTGCGCTTCCGGCATACTTGCTTGCATATTTCAGGCGGATTGACGGATCCTTCTCCATCCACTTCCACATGATGTCCTGACGCAGGGTCCTGGCATCGATGGAGACAGCCTGACGGTCGAGCATGGACTTGAGCTGGGCTTCGGTCTGGAACCTCTGGGTGCTGCCGGGATAACCCATGATCATGGCATAGTCGCCCTGCTCGACGCCCTTGAGGGAAACCTTCAGGGACTGGGCAGGTACGTAAGGCTTGTTCGAAGGGGAATATGCGGCGGGCTCGTTGTCCGGTCCTGCATATACCCTGAACATCGAGAAGTCTCCGGTGTGGCGGGGCCACATCCAGTTGTCGGTCTCTCCTCCGAACTTACCGATGGATGCCGGAGGTGCTCCGACGAAGCGGACGTCGGTATATACCTTATAAACGATCAGATACCAGAAATTCTCGTTGTAGAAAGAAGTGAGCTGTACCCTGCAGTTGGGGTTGGCGTCCTGGGCAGACTTCTGGAGAGCCTCCCTGACGGCAGCCTGGTCGCCGGCCTTTGCGAGCTGGTCGGTAACGTCAGTCATGCTCACCAGGTAAGTCACCGAGAGACCGGGGGCGGGGAGTTCCTGGTCACGGCTCATTGCCCAGTATCCATCCTCGAGGTAGTTGTGCTCGTCGGTAGACAGAGCCTGGATGGTGCCGTATCCGCAGTGGTGGTTAGTCACGAGGAGACCCTGGTCGGAAATCATCTCGCCTGTACAGCCGCCTCCGAATATCACGATGGCGTCCTTGAGGGAGGAATGGTTCACGCTGTAGATCTGTTCAGGAGTGAGCCTGCAGCCGAGGTCCTTCATGGCTCCGGCGTTTAGTTTCTGGAGGAGCGGCAGAAGCCACATACCCTCGTCTGCCATTGCGCCCGTAGTGATCAGCAGGGCGGCGGCGATTGAGCATAAAATCCTTTTCATCTTGTTCGTTGTATGTTCTTTGTACAAAAATAATCAAAATAACGAAGGTTCCAGTTCTTTCGGATGAAAACTGCGGCGGTGGTAAGGTGTCAGGCCGAACTCCTTGATCGCGGCGATATGTTCCTTTGTCGGATATCCGAAATTCCTGTCCCAGCCGTACTGGGGATATTCGGCGGCCAGGGATCTCATCTTCTCGTCCCTCCAGGTCTTGGCCAGTACGGAGGCGGCTGCGATTGAGGCGAAGGTGGCGTCTCCGTGTACCACTGTCCTGTATGAAGAGAAGCCGTATCCCTCGAAGGGCCTGAACTTGTTCCCGTCCACCAGAAGGAAATCCGGTTTGGGATCGAGCCTGAGGACGGCCCTCTGCATGCCGGTGACCGAGGCCCAGAGGATATTCAGCCTGTCGATCTCTTCGGGACTGACAGCCTCCACGGCCCAGGCAACGGCTTCCTTTTCGATGACGGGACGGAGCAGGTCCCTGTCCTTTTCCGTCATCTGCTTCGAATCGTCCAGCAGGGGATGGTGGAAATCTTCAGGAAGGATGACCGCGGCAGCATATACCGGCCCTGCAAGCGGACCGCGCCCGGCTTCGTCGCATCCCGCCTCAAGCCTTCCGGCTTCCAAATATGGCAACAGATTATGTCCGTGTGGCATTAAATGGATCTTCTGCCACAAATTTAGTCAAAAGATAGCATCAAACCTTGAGGCGGCCCATCAATTGGTCGATCAGGAGTTTCTGTGTGGAGATGGTGTCTTCCTTGTCCTTGATGACGCCCTTCAGCCGTTCGATTTCCCTGTCACGGCTCTGGATTTCATTCAGGTAACCGCTCTCCTGCACCTTCATTTTCAATCCGTATGCTATTTTGGCCTCTTCCATGGCGGCCACTGCATCCTTCACGGGTTCGAAGCCGTTGATAAGTTCGGACAGGCTCACGCCGAGGGTTTCGGCGCATCTGGAATAATTGCGGTTGAGTATCCTGGTCCTGCCGCTTTCAATCTTCTGGTATGCCGTTACCGAAATATCCAGGCTGTCAGCGACATCGGCCTGTGTATAACCGAGTTCAACCCTTTTCTTCTTCAGGTTCTCCCGGATGGTGTTTTCGTCCAGTCTCTTCTCTTCTTCCATCTTCCTGTCTCCTTATGGTACAAAAATATCCATAGGAGACCGCTATCCTGTCATACCAAAAGTTTGTAAAACAAACCAAAAGTTAATAAGAAACACATCTTTTTGATAAAAAACAGAAATAATCCGCTCCATACCCCTCCCTTCAAAACCAACTTACGGTTTATTTATTCACATTTGGTATAAAGAAACGACCTCCTTCCGGGAACCACTGCCACCCTCGGCACGTTAAGGAGGGGACCGGAAGGAGGTCGCTTCTTGGGACAAGGAGATAAGATTATGGATAAAACGATGGAAGATTATGCCGCTTTCGAGCGAGCGATGGACGAAGGGAAGGTGTTCCTGGACCTGGATTTCGAAGAGATATGCGATGCCCTGGAAACGGACAGGGAAGCCCTTGACAGGCTGATTATTGAAGAACTTGGATTCTCCGGACAGGAGCTTGTGGACTTTTATCATTCTAATTTTTGCTAATGGGGCATTTTTTGCTAACTTTGCCAAACTATGGCTACATGTCCCGATAATTTGTAATTAATAACTTATAGCAATGAAGGAATACTCAACAAAAGACATCCGCAACGTGGTCCTGATCGGTAGCTCCAAGTCAGGAAAGACCACCATGTCAGAGGCCATGCTCTATGAGGGCAAAGTAATCGACCGCAGAGGTACGGTGGAAGGAAAGAACACTGTTTCCGACAACACCGAATTCGAGCAGACAAACCAGAAGTCAGTCTATGCGACTCCGCTTTATGCAGAGTTCATGAACACCAAGTTCAATATCATTGACGCTCCCGGTTCCGATGACTTCTGCGGTGGTGCAATCTCAGCATTCAAAGTCTGCGAGTCCGCTATCCTCACCGTCAACGCCCAGCAGGGAGTCGAGGTAGGAACGGAGATCTTCGCCCGCTACGCCGACCAGTACAACGAGCCGATGGTCGTGGCCGTCAACCAGCTCGACACCGAGAAAGCCAACTGGGAGCACACCCGTGACACACTCAAGGAGGCCTTCGAGAAGAAGATCGTCCTTGTCCAGTTCCCCGTCAACCCGGGACTCGGCTTCGACGGTTTCGTGGATGTCCTCACCATGAAGTACTATCACTTCAAGGATGAGAACGGCAATTTCGAGGAGCTTGACATTCCCGCCGAGTATGCCGACGAGGCCGAAGAGCTTCACATGGAGCTTGTCGAGAAGGCTGCAGAAGGTGACGACGCACTCATGGAGAAGTATTTCGAGACCATGGAACTTTCCATCGACGAGGTCCGCGCCGGTCTTCGCGCCGGTCTGGCCAAGAGGGAGGTCATGCCCGTCTTCTGCATGTCCGCAAAGAAGGACATCGGTGTCAGGAGGCTCATGGAATTCCTGGTCAACGTGGCTCCCGCTCCCGCCTGCAATGCTGCTGACCCCGTCAGTCTCTTCATCTACAAGACTTCCGTCGAGCAGCACCTCGGTGACGTCTCCTTCTTCAAGGTGATGAGCGGTGTCCTCAAGGAAGGTGCAGACCTCGTGAATCCCGAGACCGGCAACGGAGAGCGTCTTTCCGCCCTCTATGCCGTCAACAAGAAGGACAGGGTCGCTTCCATTTCCGCAGGTGACATCGGCTGCGCCATGAAACTGAAGGCCGGAAAGACCGACGTCACTCTCGCCGCTCCCGGCGTTGACGCCATCGAGCACATGGTATTCCCTGATGCAAGGTATCGCTGCGCCGTCAAGGCCGTCGACAAGAACGACGAGGCCAAGGTCGGAGAGGCTCTGAACAAGATCGCCGCCCAGGATCCCACCATCAATGTCGAGTATTCAAAGGAACTCCGCCAGACCATCCTCAGCGGTCAGGGCGAGCAGGCAATCAACCTTGTGAAGTGGAGAATGAACAACGAGTTCAAGCAGAACATCGAGTTCCTCGCTCCGAAGGTTCCTTACCGTGAGACCATCACCAAGGTCGCTACCGCCCAGTACCGTCACAAGAAGCAGTCCGGTGGTGCCGGTCAGTTCGGTGAGGTCCATCTCCTCGTTTGCCCTTACGTCGAGGGTGAGCCCGCTGGCAACAAGTTCATGATCAACGGCAAGGAGACCATCCTGAACATCAAGTCCCAGGAGACCTACGATCTCGAATGGGGTGGCAAGCTCGAGTTCATCAACTGCGTCGTCGGTGGCGCCATCGATCTCGGCTTCATGCCCGCCATCCTCAAGGGTATCAACGACAAGATGACCGAGGGCCCTCTCACCGGTTCCTATGCCCGTGACATCAGGGTCTATGTCTATGACGGTAAGATGCACCCGGTCGACTCCAAGGAAATCGCCTTCATCATCGCCGGCCGCAACGCCTTCAAGGAGGCTTTCCGCAATGCCGGTCCGAAGATCCTCGAGCCTATCTACAATGTGGACATCCTCACTCCGAACGAGTTCGTCGGTCCTTGCATGTCCGACCTCAACGGCCGTCGTGGAATGATCATGAACCAGGACATGGACAAGGGATTCACAATCCTCCACGCCCGCGTTCCGCTCGCAGAGCTTTACAGGTACTCCACCACCCTCAGCTCCCTCACCGGAGGTGCAGCCACATTCACGATGAAGTTCGCTGAATATCAGCAGGTCCCTGCCGATGTCCAGACCAAGCTTCTCGCCGACTACGCCGCCCAGGAGCAGGACGAGGACTAATCCAGGTCCCGACAGAGAAAGAGGCCGGATCCCATCGGGACCCGGCCTTCTTTTATGGTACCGCAGGCTGGCTACAGTTTGGAGATGGCTGTTAGCAGCTGGTTGCCGAGGCCGATGGTGTAGCCCTCTGTCTTGAAGAATACGCGGTTGAAGGTGTCCGCGATCATCACCCTGGGCATCTGGCCTTCGAGCATTGCCTTCGGAGCTATTCCGAAATGGACATTGGAAGGCAGGCGGGAGGAATACTCCTTCACCCAGTCGAGTCCGTCTTCAGAAGTCAGGAGCAAGATCGGTCTTCCCCATTTTTCCAAGGCGTCCTTCTCGGCAGCCAGGTCGTTGACCGCGTGGACCGAGGGTTCGTGGCGTGGTGTGAGGAAAGCTACCACGTAGACTCCGCGTCCGGTGGTGGAAAGGATGGAAATAGGATCACCGTCAACCGTATTCCTGTATTTCGTCTCGGAATCGAACTCCCCGATTACAGACAACTTGTCCTCCGGGACTGCGAAAGTCAGGTCGATCCCGGTGGTCTCTCCTTCCTTGATTTCGAACCTTCTGACAGTGACAGGCACGCTTCCGTCGGAAAGGCGGCTTCCGCTTACGAGTATGTATTCACCGGCATCCAGGTCCACTCCCTTCTTGAAGGCGCCTTCCCAGCTCATTCCGCCGCCCATGTCGACCTGTCCTTCATCGAAGGTGAGGAGGTTCGTCCTTCCGTTTTCAATCTTGCTGATCGTGAAATTGCTGTAGTACCCCGGATTCTTGATGGTTTCGGTGGGAGTATAGTCAAGGACAAGCCTTCCGGTAGGAGCGGCCGCCTGGTTTCCGGCATCAAAGTCCACATCGATCCAATTCCCTTCCTGGGGTCTGTATTGGATCTTCCCGGTGACAGGATCTTTCCTGGCATCGATGCCGAGGGTCCTGGCAAGGGCGACAAAGAATATGTCCCTGGATCGGGAATCGGCTATCCGTGAGCACCATACACCCTTGGGTGACATGGGAATCTTCCACGCCTTGGGATCATCCGGGACGGTGATATTGTCCTTCACCCATTTTACAAGCGTATCCGGATCCTTGAGGGCTTCCTGCTCCTTTCCGCTGAGAACACCCTTGAAGAAACCCTTGTAGGGGGAGAGGAATTCGTTCTCCACCCTGGGACAGAGGATGGAACCCTCTGCATTGTAACTGTCGTCCAGGATTTCCCTGGTTACATCGACCATGTCTTTCTGGCTGAGGGATTCCAGCAGCTCCAGCGCCCTTTCGTCAGGATGGTCGGCTATGAAGCCGTCTATCACGTCGTGGTTGCCTGCGGCCAATGACAGCAGCCTGCCCTGACGGGTTCCGTCATCCTTTGCGAAGGTCTCCATATAGGCCTTGCGTATCTGGTCTTCCTGGTCGAAGCGAATCTTGTTGGCCCTTCTCTGTTCCCTGGTGACTTCGGGCATCGTGACCTTCTCGGGCGGAGGTACGATCATCATGGATTCCGGTTCTGAAGGATGTTCCCTGGAAATCCTGACCGTTATCAGGGAATCCTTTCCGAAAGACACTTTTGAATATCCATACAGTCCGTCCTTGGAAGCCCAGGCCAGCATGTCTCCCTTTCCTGCGGTCAGGAATGTCTTGCCGTCGCTGTCGGTGTACTTGGACAGGGCGGGATAGAACTCTGCGTAATTGTAGATCTTGAAATCCACGAGGGCCCCGTCCACGGGCCTGTCTTCTTCATCCACGACCAGGAAGTCCACCCTTGCCGTCTCCGCATAATTGTCGATGAGGTTGATCTCAGTGAAATTGGTTCCTTCCATGACCTTCTCTTCAGGTCCGTCGTAGCGTCCGAAAGCACGGGTATGCATTAGCAGTCCGCGGCTTGCCGGGGCGTTGAACCAGCCGAGGTTAAGGACGGCTTCCGGTTCGCACGCACCCATGAAGTACCATTCTCCGTCCGCCCAGGCTTCCACCCAGGCATGGTTGTCGTCCGTATGCGCCCAACGCGGGGTATAGACCTGACGTGCCGGAATACCTACCGACCTGAGAGCCGCCACCGTGAACGTGGATTCCTCCCCGCACCTGCCAAGGGTGCTCCTGACGCTGGACAAGGGTGAAAGGGTTCTGGCATCCGAGGGTTTGTAAGTCAGTTTCTCGTGGCACCAGTGGTTTACCTCCAGTATGGCGTCCTTCATCCCAAGGCCTTCAAGACGGGGCTTTATCTCCCTGTAAAAGGCCATCCTTGCCGTGTCCAGATTCTCATTGTTGACCCTGAGGGGCAGCACGAAGTGCCTGAACTCCCGCTCCGGAACGTTCCATCCCATCTCGTTGCGAGTACGGAAAGTCTGCTGCACGTTGTCCAGGTAGAAATCCGTGGAATAATCGGTGAAATCCGCAAGGGGCATATAGGCATACAGGAACTGCAGGGCCTCCTTTTCTTCCGTGGTGATCAGCAGGCTGTCAACCTTGTAAAACTGTTTCAGCCCGGCGTTCTTCGAAAGACGGGATCCGAGGTCCTCTGCGACCTGTTTGCGATAGTCCACATCGTTTATGAAATGGTGCACTTCGCAGGATGAAAAGATGAGGGCGACAGAGATTGCCAAAAGATATTTTCTCATAATCAAGGATATTGTCGTTCTGTTATTCTGCCAAGATGAAGGAACCGAACCTTTCAGGATTGTGGTTGTCGGCTACACCGACCGGGTGCCAGCTCCAGCCGGCATTTACGGGTTTACCGTTGATATGGAACAGATTGTACCGCCCGAGGAACAGTTTCAGGATATTACCTTCCTTCGGAATGACCCGGTCCTTTCCGAACAGGTCGGCGAATCCCTGCCAAGGGAACTTGAGCTCGGCTGTCCAGCCTTTGGACACCACCGAGGGGTCATTCAGCTTGCCATCCACCTTTACGGCTACCTCGAGTCCCGGGAAATCCCAGTTACGGTAAACCCACCTGAGTCCCCTCGGGTTGATGCCCGACCAGAAATAATCGTCATTCCTGTCGAAATTGCCTCCGAAACTTATCGCACCGTTCTTCAGGATGTCGAACCGGTCCTTGGCGAAATATGCATTGCCGGAAACCAGGTTGCCGTCCTGGTCAAACACCGGATAGGCATCCCTCCACAGGTAGAAAACCTCATAGATGACCCCCAGGGCATTCAGTTCCAGTTCATAGTAGGTATCCTCCCCGGCAATGAAGACTTCCAGGTCGTTTTCGACCCAAAGGAGGCTGTCCCTCTCCGTGAGGGTGGCGGCAGGATATGGCTCTTCCACCCAGAAGCCAACGTAAAGCGCCTCCGCGTCCCACAATATCGCCGCCCTCGTGTCATAGATGCCCGGGGTTCCTCCTACCGCATCCACGAACCGGCCGGACTTCACGGCATTCTTCCAGACGGTCTTGTCGAGGTTTCCGTCTATCCTGACGGGGCTGTCAACCCTCTTTATCCGATATGCTTCCATATTGCTGTTTACCTATTTACAAATATAAGAAATTTGTAACTTTGGGCCTTGCTTTGAAAAATGAAACCTCACAGGATACTGTTGTTCATACTTTCCGTCTTTGCGATACTTTTCGCCTGCTGGTACTTCTTCCCGTCCGGAGGCGTCAAGGTCGGAAGCATGAAGTTCAGGTTCCCCTCCTATGAGGCATCGCTCCATGACCTTGAGAACAGGGGTACAGATGTGGACGTCGATTCTGTCCTCGCTGCCATGAGGATTGGGGAACTGATCCGCCAGTCTGAAGACACCCTTGGTTTTTTCAAGGAGTTCCTTGATTCAAGCGTATACAGGATACATCTTCCCGACGGTGATTACAGCTATTTCGACTCCCTGTTCATCGAGGCCGACAGCGCAGCGCTTGACGGAAGGATAGTCAGGATAATGCACTACGGCGATTCACAGCTGGAAATGGACCGTATCTCTTCCGTATTGAGGGAAGAGCTTCAGGGACGTTTCGGCGGTTCCGGTCCTGGTATGGTGCCGATGATGAGGAGCATATCTTCAGTGTCTGTCCAGCAGGCGGCATACGGTGGAGTGACCAGGTACGCCCGGGTGGCTGATTCCCTTTCACACTGGACTTCCACGCACCGTTACGGGCCATTGACCCAGTTCGTTACCGTATATGGTTCCGGAACTTTTACCTTCCGCAAGACTGACAGCAGGTTTGCGCAGGAAAGGGCGCAGAGGATATCCAGGGTCTCAGTCCTCCTCGGTCATAACAGCGAGGGCCTGGAAATGACGTTGAAGTGCGATACCATGAGTGTCAGGACAGCCGTGCTTGACTCTGCCCGGGATGATGTCTCACTGGTGTCGTGGACCCTGCCGGCGGATGTTTCCAAAGGAACTTTATCCTTTTCCGGAAATGCCGAAGTCTATGGCATAATGCTGGACGGGGAGCCCGGAATCACAGTGGACAATGCCGCTATGAGAGGCTGTGACGGAACCGTGTTCCCCGGGATAGACTCGACCGTGATGAGGCAGTCGTTCGACACCTGCGGGACGAGGCTCATCATCCTGCAGTTCGGAGGGAATGCAATGCCGGCGATAGGTACGAAGAAGGCTATCTCCGATTATGTGGCCAGGGTTGAGGAACAGTTCGACTATTTCCGGCAGGTGGCTCCGAAAGCGCAGCTCCTGTTCGTGGGTCCTGCGGACATGTGCAAGAGTTACGACAGTTATGTTGTCACCTGGCCCCTCCTGCCGGAACTCAATGACTCCCTCAAGGTCCACTGCCTGGATAACGGGGTGGCCTACTGGGACACTTTCAACGTAATGGGCGGGGCCGGTTCCATGCGTCAGTGGGTCAACCACAATCCTCCGCTCGGAGGTCCTGACTATATACATTTCACGACCAGGGGAGCGAACGAGATAGGTTCAGCGCTTGCCAGGTCCATATTGGTATATGACGATCTCCGCCGTCTGCGGAATACCATTTCCGAAGAAGCGGTCAAAGAATATCTGGGAAGATGAAACGGTTGAAGGCATACTTCCTGGCAGTCGTTTTCCTTCCGTCCCTCCTTGCGGGGCAGACGGTACGGAAGGATATCCCGGACCTGGATTTCGCCAGGTTCGACCGGAACCGCATCGTCATGAAAGGGGACAGCAGCAACTTCGAAACCGTCTACAGGAAGTTGGATTCCATACTTTTCACCGGTCGGGGTAATCTCAGGATCATGCATATCGGGGGTTCCCACGTCCAGGCCGGTACGATGACCAGGCGGTTTCGCAACGATCTCCTTTCACTGGGTGACAGCCTTGACGGCGGCCGTGGCCTGGTCTTTCCATTCTGGGCTGCCAGGACCAACAACCCCAGCAGTTACAGGACCAGATACGGAGGAGAATGGACAGTTTCCAAGAATATCCAGAAGGAGCCTGCCAGGAGACTTGGCCTGACCGGTATGGCTTTGTCGTCTTCGGATACTTCGGCCTTCGTCAGGATAGTCCTGAAGGCCAGGAATGCCGCGGAGGATGAGCCGGTATTCAGGTTTGACAGGGTAAACGTAATAGGTTACCAGTCGGGAGGCGACCGTTTCCCGGTTATAGTCAGGGAAAACAATGACACCATTTCAGGGACATGGGACGACGATTCCTCAAGCTGGTCTTTCCTTCTCCCCGAACCGATGGATTCCGTAACTGTGGCATTGGGAGGAAGCGGGGGAGAACTCACCTTGACCGGAATATTCCTGGATAACGCCAAACCCGGGATATCCGTCACGGGAGTCGGTGTGAACGGTGCGGCATTGAACTCATATGCCGCCTGCCAGGATTTTGAAAGGGACTTGAAGATGGTCGACCCGGACCTTGTGATATTCGCAATCGGAATAAACGACGCCGTCCCGACCGGTTTTTCCAAGGAGGTTTTCATCAGCCGGTACAAGGCCCTTGTGTCCAGGGTCCGTTCGGTCAATCCTGACTGCGCCTTGCTGTTCGTGACCAACAATGACAGCTACCGCAGGGTCCGCAGGAGGGTGTATTCCGTCAACCGCAACGCCCTGCCTGTCGAAGAGGCTTTCTTCACGATAGCGGAGGACTGTGGCGGAGGAGTCTGGGATTTCTTTGACATAATGGGAGGCCTGGAGTCCATGAAGCGTTGGGAAGAGGCGGGACTGGCTAAACAGGACAAGGTGCATTTCACGGAGGAAGGTTATGCCCTTGCCGGAGATTTGCTGTTCAACGCCCTGATGGGCAAATATGTAGAATACAGGAGGAACAGGTGATGGTAGGTTTGAAAGATGTCCTCTTGGATTTCGTGAGGAACCTGTTCTCCTTCGACCAGGCCCACCCCCTCCTGTTCACCCAGTTCTATTTCTGGGCGTTCTTCGCGATAGTCATGGCCTTCCTCTGCGTGTTCCGCAGCAAGGTCCTGCTGAGGAATGCCTTCATTTTCTTTGCCAGCCTGTTCTTCTATTACAAGACCAGCGGACTGTTCCTTATCCTGCTGGGCTTCGTGATACTCTATAATTATACTGCAGGACTGTGGCTGGCGAAGGACAGGAGCAGGGGTTTGAAGAAGGCCGTGGTCGTGCTGAGCGTTATCGTCGACCTGTCGCTTCTCTGCTACTACAAGTATGCATATTTCCTGACCGATGTGGTGAACAACCTGTGCGGGACTTCTTTCGTAGTGAAGGACTGGTTCGCCGCGGCCGGTAATGCCGTGGCAGGATCGCAGGCTTTCAGCGTAGATTCCATATTCCTTCCGGTCGGAATCTCTTTCTTCATATTCCAGGCTGTCAGCTATGTCGTGGATGTTTACCGCGGCCTGAAGCCTGTAAGGAATTTCCTGGACTTCGGATTCTACCTGAGTTTCTTCCCTCAACTGGTTGCAGGTCCGATAGTAAGGGCGAATGTTTTCATACCCCAGCTCAGGAAGCCTTTCTTCCTCGGCCGCACACAGTTCGGCATAGCGGTGTTCTGGATCCTCAACGGCCTTGCCAAGAAGCTGATACTGAGTGACTATCTTGCAGTTAATTTCTGCGACAGGGTGTTTGAGAATCCTCTCCTCTATACCGGCTTCGAGAATCTTACCGCACTGTTCGGATATTCCCTGCAGGTGTATGCGGACTTCTCCGGATATACCGACATCGCGACCGGAGTGGCGATGCTGATGGGATTCTACCTTCCCAAGAACTTCAATTCCCCATACAAGGCCAGGAATGCTGCGGAATTCTGGAGGAGATGGCACATTTCCCTTTCCACCTGGCTGAGGGACTATCTCTATATTCCTCTCGGAGGCAACCGCAAGGGCACTTTCGGTTCATATGTAATCATTCTAGGAATAGCATTCCTCGCCTCCGCCCTAGCCGGCAGCTGGTGGGTGTTCCTGTCCGTACTCGCCCTCACGCTGATAATCGCACTGTTGATCATCTTCAAGAAAGGCTGGAGGAAAGAACTCATTTCGGACATCAACAGGATGGACACCATGCTGCTCGGCGGACTATGGCACGGGGCAAGCTGGAATTTCATGATATGGGGCGGTCTGAACGGCCTGGGAATCCTGATATATCGTTTCTGGCACAACTGCAATGCATATATCCGGACCCTGGTAATGGTATTGACCGTGGGGGCCTTCTGGACCCTCAGGCATTTCTTCGGCGCCCCTGTCTTCAACCTGTTCTTCTGGTGGACTGTGATAATACTTGTCGGAGCGGTCTTAGGAATGGCTTTCAAGTCGGTTTCGGGACCTGCCGCGAAATGGATCAAGGACTCCTGGGCGGTACTTATGACTTTCATATTCATCACCTTCACCAGGCTCTTTTTCCGCAGCGGATCCAATCTCGATCCTGCCGAGGCCAACGAAAAGGCCTGGAACACGGCCAAGGAAATGGTGAACCGTATCGGAGGACAGTGGGACTGGTCGCTTGTCCCCCAGATGGCTTGGCAGCACAGGAGCATCATCCTGGTATTCCTGGTCGGTATGATGATCCACTGGCTGCCGGAGAACTTCAAGCGCCGCTACAGGATCTGTTTCGCAAAACTTCCCCTGGCCGTTATGGTCCTAGCCTGCGCTGCAGCCATATTCATAATCTGCCAGTTCGTCACCGCTGACCTCCAGAGTTTCATCTACTTCCAGTTCTAGATGCGCCCCTATTTTAAAGGAATTTTCCTATATTGCAGTATAAATCACAGGCAAGCAATATGAAAAGAAGGACATTCATAAAGGATACTGCGCTGCTGGTTGTGGCGGCAAGTACGGGCGGAGCCCTGAGGGCTGCGGAGAAGTTGGATAAGCAGGGTCCGGTCGGTGAGCCTGTCGAACCGGGCAAGTTGATTGCATCTCCCCCTATGCTTCAGAACTATGCCGAAACCTCGATAGGGGTGGCTTTCGCCGTGAGCGCACTGGCCAACGGATATGTGCTGATCGGTGAGAAACCGGACCTGAGCGATGCCCGGAAGGTGAAATGCGGAGGTTACCGTCTGACTGAGATAAGCGACAAGGTCAGCCAGATAAGGATCACGGGTCTCAAGCCGTCTACCAAGTATTATTACCGGATCGGGGCGGACCGTATCCATTACGGTGGCGGATACGACATGAAGATCCTAGGCAACGAGGAGGATCCTAACATATACGGTTTCACCACGGCCGGAAAGGATGCCAAGGCCCATTTCTGCGTAATCAACGACACCCACGTAAAGTGGGGTTCCATCGACAGGATCGTCGGCAAGGTAATGTCACTGTCCCCGTCCTGCGTTATCTGGAACGGGGATGCTTCCAACACGCAGGAAACCATCGAAAGCCAGGTCAAGATATTCCTGGACCAGGAGACTTCGCACAAGGAATATGCTTCCTCCACTCCCTATCTTTTCTGTCCCGGGAACCATGATTCGAGAGGTATGGCGAACCGCCACCTGGAACGGGTATGGATGTTCCGCCAGCCCGAGGAAAGGGCTCCCAGGGATTGGGATCTCGGAAGGAATTTCGCCGTGAGGATGGGCGATGTCGCCCTTATAGGGCTTGATACCGCCGAGGACAAGATGGATACGAATCCCTTGTTCGCCGGCCTGTTCAACAGCGACGCTTACCGAAGGGCCCAGGTGGCCTGGCTAAGGGATGCCCTAAAGAGGAAGGAAATAGCCAAGGCTCCCTACCTGGTCGCTTTCTGCCATATCCCCTTGTTCGATCCCAATCCGGACGCCAATCCAGGGGACATCGCTCCGGCCGACAAGGACCCTCGCTACAGGACGGATTATGCTGCATGGCAGCGTACCTGCGCCCAGCTCTGGGGGCCTCTTCTCGAAAAGGCCCGTTGCCAGCTGGTGATCACGGCCCATCAGCACACCTACCGTTATGATGCCCCTGAAGCAGGCAGAAGCTGGGCGCAGATCGTCGGTGGAGGTCCGGATATGAAAGAAAACCATTACCCGACGGTAATCGAAGGCAGGACGGAAGGCGGCAGACTGCAGGTCGTCGTACACAATATCATGACCGGACAGGTCCAGGAAACCTTCTCGTTCTCTCCCAGGAAAAGATAGGATATGAAACGGATAGCTTTAGTTCTGTTCATGGCCATGGCCTTCCTGCCAGGTCTTTCGAAGGTATGGGCGAGGAGTGAGCGTGTGATCGATTATGTAGAGCCAAGGATAGGTACGGCCCACTGCCGGTACTTCCATTTCGCCCCCGGGGCATTGCCTTTCGGTATGGCGAAGCCGGGACCTTCGACCAACGGCCACCTCGGCAACAAGGATGGCTGGGAGGCAACGGGTTATGACTATCGTGACAACTCCATCGAGGGTTTCCCTTCCGTCCATGAGTTCCAGGTCGGGGGAATCACCCTGATGGCGACCAGAGGCGGGGAACATCCGGTGACGATTCCCGGACGCCCTGACGGCACTGGTCCTGAGGGCTACCGTTCCATTTTCAGTCACGATGAGGAGGTGGTACGGCCTGGATATTATTCGGTACTGCTGAAGGAATATGGAATAAAGGCGGAAGTAACTGCTACCGAGCGTGTTGCATATGACAGGTTCACTTTCCCCAAGGATCCTCACAGCCGTATAATCTTCAATATCGGCAGCAGGATGGGTGAGAGCGGGGCCGTGAAGGACGCCTCCGTGGAACTCCTTCCCGACGGAACCGTCGAAGGATGGGTGATCACGCTTCCCGAGTATGTGAAGAAATATCAGCCCGGAGCCGAGGTCCCGATTTATTTTTCCGCTTCCTTGGACAAGGAGGCTGCGAAGGTATGGGCTTTCAACGGTCCGGATGCCATTGAAGGAGTGAGCAAGGCTACGGGTGTCGGGGCAGGTCTTTGCCTTGAATTCGAAACGGTGCAGGACGAGGCGGTGACGGTCAAGGTGGGAATATCCTATACTTCGGTGGAGAATGCCCGACTGAACCTGGAGAAAGAGGCCGCTTCGCTTCCTTTCGACCGGGTCAAGAAGGATGCCCTGAGGACCTGGGAACGCTATCTCGGCCGGATCAAGGTCAAGGGTAAGTCCAGGGAGGACAAGGTAAAGTTCTATACGGGACTTTATCATGCCCTGCTCGGCAGGGGTGTATGCAGCGACGTCAACGGAGCGTACCCGAAACACGACGGCTCGATCGGACAGATACCTCTCAGGGACGGTCGCCCTGAATTCAGGCTCTACAATACGGATGGTGTATGGGGAGCGCAGTGGAACCTGGTACAGGTGTGGGCCATGGCTTATCCCGAGCATCTCTCGGAATATATCAAATCCCACCTGCAGATATACAAGGACAGCGGCTGGCTTGGAGACGGAGTCGCCAATTCGCGCTATGTGTCTGGGGTAGGAACCAACCAGCTTTCACTGGTCATTGCCGCTGCCTATGAATGCGGAATACGTGATTTCGACATAGACCTTGCCTATGAGGCGTGCCGGAAGAACGAACTCGACGGGAAGGACCGTCCCTTCGGAGCGGGCAAGACCGACACGGACCTGTTCGTGAAATATGGCTATGTCCCCCATGCCGACAGCGGAGAAGGAGCGGACGAGATGTTCATGTTCTCCGCTTCCCACACACTGGAGTATGCATTCTCCGCCTATGCAGTGGCACAGTTGGCGAAGCAGTTAGGGCATCAGGCTGATTATGAGCAGCTTATAAGGCTTTCGAAAGGATGGGAGCAGATTTATGATGACGAGCTGGACCTGGTCCGTCCGAAGAAGGCGGACGGCAGTTTCATCGAGGATTTCGATCCGATGCAGGTATGGCGCGGGTTCCAGGAGGGCAATGCCTGGCAATACACATTCTATGTACCCCACGATGTCGAGACCTTGGTCGGCAAGGTCGGTCACGAAGTCTTCAGCGCCCGTCTGGACAGCATATTCACCCTTTCCCGTCCGAAGATTTTCAGCGGGGGAACGGTAGTCGAGGCTTTTGCCGGGCTTCAGACCCTGTATAACCATGGCAATCAGCCCTGCCTGCATATCTCCTGGCTTTTCAATGAAGCCCGGAGACCTTCCCTGACCCAGAAATGGGTGCGTGCGATCCTGGACGAGTTTTACGGTACCGAAGGAATACACGGTTACGGATATGGCCAGGATGAGGACCAGGGACAGCTGGGCGCCTGGTATGTACAGTCTTCCATCGGACTGTTCGACGTGAAGGGCCTCACGGCTGCCGACCCTTCTTTCTCCATAGGCTCACCTCAGTTCGACAAGGTGGTAGTCAAGCTCAACCATAAGTATTATAAAGGAAGGAGATTCAAGATAAAGACTGACGGGAATTCGAAGAGCAGCACCTATGTCCAGGATTTCCGCTTGAACGGCAGGGCGCTCCATTCAACCAGGCTCCCGTTCAGTGACTTCGCCAGGGGAGGCAAGCTCAAACTCACCCTCTCGGACACTCCTGTCGACGAATATTGACTCCGGCCCTAGATTGAAATGATACCGTGGTCGATGGACCATCGTACAAGCTCGAGGGAAGAATTGATCCCGAGCTTCTTGAATATATTGTCCTTGTGGGAATTGACGGTGTTGATGGAGATATCCAGGCGTCGGCTGATATCCTTGGCGGACAACCCTTGTGCGCAAAGTTCCAGTATCTCTCCCTCCCTCTTGGTGAATTCTGTTTTCAAACCCTTCCTGGCGTTACTGAAATCCCGAAGGATCCTGGCGATGTCCCGGCCGTAATACTCGAGTCCGTCAGCGACGTATTCTATCGCTGTCTTGAGTTCCTCCGGAGAAACCGACTTGTTTATAAATCCGTCAATCCCTATCCTGACCAGTTCGGAGATGGTCTCCCTGGTAGTTTCGGCCGAAAGCACCAGTATTCTCACGGTACATCCCTGCTTTCGCAGTTCCCTTGCGATCTCCACTCCGCTTTCACCTGGAAGGATGAGGTCGAGGAGGATTACATCTGCGACCTTTTCCTTCATAAGGCTGCGCAGTGCCTCGGCGCAGTCGGCGGTACCCACGACCTCGAACCTCCCCCTGTCTGCAGACAGGGTTGTCTGAAGCCCCAGCCTTACGAGCGGATGGTCTTCAACGATTATGATCCTTATTGGAGAGACCATACTTTCAAGAGTCCTTTTTCACCGTAAAGCTAAAAGTGGAACCTTCACCGACCTTGCTGATGATATCCACCGTCCCTCCATATGCTTCGACGATCCGTTTCGAAGCCACGAGTCCGAGTCCGCAACCTGTTTCTCCGGCAGTTCCCTTGGTGGTATAGGGCTCTTTTGCAGAACACAATCTGGGTATATCCTCGGGAGGGATTCCGATTCCCCGGTCCGTCACTCTTATCTCCACGGATCCTTGCCCGGTATCCTTGGCATCGATCGTAACCAATCCGCCTTTGTCGGAAAATTTGATTGCATTGCAGACAAGGTTCCTGATGACGGTTGCAATCATGTCCCGGTCTATGGATACGAAGCACTCATGGTCTACCTCATTCCGGATTTCCACTTCTTTTATCGTAGACTGGTCCTTAAACAGTTCAAGGGTATCGTCTACGAAGTCCCTCAGATTTGATCGGGTGAGGTAGTCAAAACTGCCCATTGACTTCAACTTCTTGATGCTGATTACATTATTCAGAAGCTGGTTTATCGAGTTGGAGGATCGGTAAAGTTCCGTAGCATATTTCCTCACGTCTTCCCTGGACAAGGAATCAATTGAATCGATCATATTCTTCAGGATGACGTTCTGGGCATTAAGCGGATTCTTGAGTTCGTGCGATACTAGTACGAAGAACTGATCCTTTACATTCAAAATCCTTTTCTTCTCACTGTTCTGCCGGGCTAGAAGAAATACCTTAGCAGAAAGTAAGCCGACCAAGGCCAGCAGGATAATTATTATGGATACCGATAAAAATCCCATGACAGGATACACAGGTGGTTAAAGTATAAGCAATTCTACAAGACGGCGGTCAGGCCGCTTGTTCAGACAAAGATAAGAAATTATTCCCAATGCCGGCAGACTTGAGGGCTTCGATAAGCACCTCTGCATCGGATTTCTCCTCGAAAGGTCCTACTTTGAAAACCACCGAACCGTTTTCCATGCTCTTGATCAGGTCCTTGTCGGAATTGTTCCGGATCACTTCCATCGCTGAATCAGGAAGAGTCTGTCCCTTCTCCGGATAAATGATTACGGTATACAGCCTCTGGGATTCGAGTTTCCTTGCAGCGGAAACGCTGATGCTGCGGCCATCCTGCCAGGCTATGATCTCCGCTGTCCGGAAACCTCTCTTCTTGACCTTGTTGAGGTTTGAGAGGACGTCCTTGTAGGAACGGAAGACACCGGCGGAATAGATGTACCTGGAACCTCCCGCCGTCCTTTCGAATACCGGGCTCAAGCCCTTGATATCGGCGACTGTCGCCTTCCTGGACTGGGTAAAGAGCTGGATCTGGTATACGATCCCGTCGGGGATGTCGTTGCTCTCGGCGAACCGGCCTTCCTGCAGGATCTTGAATGAATAGTCGAACTTGACCTTGGGTTTGTGCATCTTCAGGTCAGGGGCGGGACCGTAGCTGTTCCTGGAGAAGGTGTAGCCGGATGAGGCTCCGACCACTTCCTTGTCGGCCTTGGCCTGGAGTTTTGAGGCGTCGATGACTATTCCGTTAGCCAGGAATTCCATCTCAATGTCCTGAAGTTCCTTGACGGAGGCCTGAAGGGCTTTGTTCAAACCCGGGAGAAGCAGTTCCTTGGCCTGGATCGCCTCTGAAAGGGAGGCTTTTTCGTCATCGGCCGCGGTGGAATATTCATTCCTCAGTCCGTCCAGTTCGCGGTTGAACCGGCTGACCGAGTCCCGCAGCGCGCGGACTTCCTTGATCTTGTCGATATAGCGGCGGGTGTCGTCCCCTGTCTTGCCTGGGTCTTCGACGGCGGAGCCGTTGTCCATCCTGGACGGGTCTCCGGCGGGAACGAGAGATGAAAGTTCCCGGAGTTCCTTTATGTCGGAAATGGCCTTGCGGACAGGCATCCCGTCATATTCGAGGACGTAGATGCAGACACTGTCCTTGGGGCAGTCCCTGTTCGATGCAAAGATCGAATACTTGCCGTCTTCGGTATTGATGAACAGGAAATCGTCATAAGGGGATGAATATGGGAATCCCATGTTGACGGGGACGTCCCAATCCTTTGTCTCCTCGTTCCATTGCGACATGTAAAGGTCATATCCGCCCATCCCGTAAAGGCCCTTCGATGCGAAATACAAGGACTTTCCGTCCGGGGATAGCATAGGGTAGATCTCGTCGGAAGAGCTGGTCAGCTGTTCGTTGATGAGCATCGGTGCCGACCATAGCGAATCTGCCAGGAAGGTCCTGTAGATGTTGCGGATCCCGTCTTCGTCGGCTGCAGAGTAATAAATGTCCTTCGCACCTTCTGGAATATATACGGCGCGCGCGAGGGCGTTCCCTCCAAGGGAATCAAGCTGGTTGGGAGTTTTCCTCCATCCCTTGTTGGCAAGGGGATAGAACAGGAAGAAGTCCTGGAGCGGGAAGGTCTGCCTGGCTACCACAACCGGCTGGCTGCAGAAGTCCATCATGCTCCTGCCGTTCTGAACCACTATGAGCATGTCTTCAACCTTGGCCCTTGCCGTAGAATCTTGTTCGATGGCTTTTTGGCAGAAGGCCAGGGCGGAAGGGAAGTCATAAGCAAGCCGTGCTGAGTCCGCCTTTGCCAGGAGACTCTCCACCGGGGCTTGGGCTCCTGCCCTGAAACCGCACAGGGAGGCGGTGAAAAGTATCAGAAGATAAACTAAAGCCTTCTTTTTCATTCCAGGAATCCGGGATCAATGTATCTGCAAAAATAAGAAATACTTGGCAGATAATTTCTTTCTTAGAAAAAAATGCTAAATTTGTACCCTTATTTTTGTGAGTAATAGTTAAAACAATAAATAAATAAAGTAAAAAGTTATGCAAAGTAAAGGTTGGATAAGGCTTGTCGCCATCTTGTTAGCGATCGCTTCCCTTTGGCAGCTTTCCTTCACAGCGGTGACGGCTATCCAGGAAAAGAAGGCAGAGAAGTTTGCGGAGAAGGCTGCAGTCGCCGCCATGAACACCGCCTCTTTTGCCAAGATTCCCACCGAGGCCCAGGCTTACTATCTGGACTCGATCAGGAAAGACCAGAACAGGGTCTACATTGATTCCATTTCTTCGAAGAAGGTTTATCTCTGGAACACCTACAAGGATTGCAAGGCCAAGGAAATCAACCTCGGTCTGGACCTCAAGGGCGGTATGAACGTCATGCTGCAGGTCCAGCTCCAGGACCTTGTGACCGCTCTTTCAGGCGACAGCAAGTCTCCTGAGTTCCTCAAGGCCCTCGCTCTTGCGAAAGAGCGCAGCGTCAATTCCAGGGACGATTTCATAACGCTGTTCGGCAACGCCTGGAAGGAAGTTTCCAACGGCCAGAGGCTCGCGCAGGTATTCGGAACCTATGAGATGAAGGACAAGATTAAGCCGGAATCCACCGATGCTGAAGTCCTCAATGTCATCCGCGCCGAGTCCGAGAGCGCAGTTGCCAACTCCTTTAACGTCCTCAGGAACCGTATCGACCGTTTCGGTGTCACCCAGCCTTCCATCCAGAAGCTTGGAAACAGCGGACGTATCCTCGTCGAGCTCCCCGGTGTCAAGGAGCCAGAGCGTGTCAGGAAACTCCTCCAGGGAACGGCTTCCCTCGAGTTCTGGGAGACTTTCACGAACCAGGAGATCTCCGGTTATCTTGCAGAGGCCAACGCCAAGCTCGCAGAGATCCTTGCCGATGAGTCCGAGACTCCCGCCGAGGCTCCCGAGGCTGAGACCGTGACCGAGAGCGCCGACACCCTCCTCAATGCCGAAATCGCCCAGAACCAGGGCAATGAAGAGGCTATCGAGGCTTACAGGAAGCAGAATCCCCTGTTCGCCGTCCTGACCCCTTCCCAGTACACCGGCAACGCTTGCATCGGTTTTGCGAACGCCATCGACACTGCCAGGATCAACAAGTACCTTGCAATGCCTCAGGTCGCCGAGATATTCCCGGCCGAGTTCCGTCCCATGTGGTCGGTGAAGCCGTCTGAATATATCGACGCCGATAACGTATTCGAACTCATCGCCATCAAGTCCACTTCCAGGGACGGAAAGGCGAAACTCGACGGTGGTGTCGTCACAGACGCCCGCGTCGTCTATGACCACGGTACCAACGGAGAGCCTTCAGTCTCCATGAGCATGAACGCCGAAGGCGCCAACATCTGGGCCCGTATGACCGGTGACAATGTCGGAAGGCAGATCGCCATCGTCCTCGACGGTATGGTGTATTCCTATCCGAACGTCAACAGCGCCATCACCGGAGGTCAGTCCTCCATCACCGGACACTTCACTCCGGATGAGGCTACCGACCTCGTGAACGTTCTGAAGTCCGGTAAGCTTCCCGCCCCTGCCACCATCATCCAGGAGCAGGTAGTAGGACCTTCCCTCGGTGCAAAGTCGATTAAGGCCGGTATGATTTCCTTCCTGATCGCCTTCCTGCTTGTCCTCGTCTACATGATATTCTTCTATCAGGGCGCAGGTATCGCAGCTGACATCGCCCTCCTCTGCAACGTGCTTCTCCTCTTCGGAGTCCTCGTTTCCTTCGGAGCAGTCCTGACCTTGCCTGGTATTGCCGGTTTGGTCTTGACCATGGGTATGGCTGTGGATGCGAACGTGATCATATATGAGCGTGTCAAGGAGGAGCTTGCCGCCGGCAAGGGCCTGAGCAAGGCTGTGGCCGACGGTTACAGGAACGCTTATTCCGCCATCATAGACGGACAGGTGACCACCCTCCTCACCGGTATCGTTCTCTTCGTGTTCGGTTCCGGTCCCGTCCAGGGCTTCGCCACCACGCTCATCATCGGTATCATCACTTCCGTTCTCACTTCCATCTTCATCACCCGTCTGATCTTCGACGACCGTATCAAGAAGGGAAAGAACATCACGTTCGAGAACAGGTTCACCAAGAACTTCCTCAAGAACACCCACTTCGACTTCATCAGCGCACGCAAGTGGTCATACATCATTTCCGGCGCCCTCATTCTCATCTCCCTGGTTTCCATCTTCACCAAGGGCTTTACCTACGGTGTCGACTTCACCGGTGGCCGTACCTATGTCGTACGCTTTGACAAGCCGGTCACTGCCGAGGAAATCCGCCAGGCTGCCATCGCCGAGTTCGACGGTGCCGTCGAGGTCAAGCAGTTCGGTGGTGAGAGCCAGATGAAGGTCACTACCCAGTACAAGAACAACGAGGAATCATCCGAGGTTGACGCTGAGGTCGAGAGCAAGCTCTACAACGCCCTCAAGCCGTTCTTCGCCGAGGAACTCAGCATCAACGAGTTCAAGTCCACGCTTGACAACGCCAACGGTATCATCTCTTCCGACAAGGTCGGTCCTACCATCGCCAACGATATCAAGAGGGATGCCATCATCGCCGTCATCCTGGCCCTCATGGTGATCTTCGCCTATATCGCCTTCAGGTTCAGGGGATGGACTTGGGGTCTCGGTGGAGTTGTTTCACTGGCCCATACCGCTATCATCGTCATCGGTTTCTTCTCATTGTTCTCCGGCATCCTGCCGTTCAACCTTGACGTTGACCAGACGTTCATCGCGGCTATCCTGACTATCATCGGATATGCTATCAACGATAACGTGGTTATCTTCGACCGTATCCGTGAGTACAGGACCCTGCATCCGAACACCGACATCAAGACCAACACCAACCTGGCGTTGAACGCTACCCTTACCCGTACGGTCAACACTTCGGTCTCCACCCTCGTTACCATGCTCGCAATCGCGATCTGGGGAGGTGAGTCCATCAGGGGTCTAGCAGTCGCACTCATCGTCGGTATCTGCATCGGAACTTATGCATCCATCTTCATCGGTACCCCGGTGATGTACGATGCCACCATCGCACGTCAGAAGAAACTTGCAGATTCTTCCAAGAAATCTTCCAAGTAAGGAACACATAAATCACACAGAGCGCCGGCCCTCATAAGCCGGCGCTTTATATAAACTGATAATCATGACTGAAAAATTCAGAATCGAATCCGACCTCCTTGGTGAGCTCCAGGTTCCAGCCGATGCCTATTATGGCGTCCAGACCCAAAGGGCCTTGAACAACTACAAGATCTCCAACACCAGGATGTGCGACTACCCCGACTACGTGGTCGCCATGGCTTGCATCAAGCTTGCCGCCGCCGAGACCAACAAGGAACTCGGAGCCCTGGATCCGGTTATCGCAGATGCGATAGTGGCTGCCTGCAAGGAAATCATCGACGGCAGGTTTCATGACCAGTTCCCCGTTGACATGATGCAGGGCGGTGCCGGAACATCCGTAAACATGAATGCCAACGAGGTAATTGCAAATCGTGCCCTTGAAATCATGGGTCACGAGAAGGGCGAATACAAGTTCTGCTCTCCCAACGACCATGTGAACTGCGCCCAGTCCACCAATGATGCTTATCCTTCGGCTTTCAGGTATGCCTTCATCAGGATGAACAGGAAGCTCGTCGGGAGCCTTCAGAACTTGATCGACGCCTTCAGGGCCAAAGGAGAAGAGTTCAAGGACGTGATCAAGATGGGCCGTACCCAGCTTCAGGATGCCGTCCCCATGACATCCGGCCAGGAATTCCACGCCTTTGCCACCAACCTTGGTGAAGAGGTTCTCAATCTTGAGAGGAACGTCAACCTTCTCTATGAAATCAATATGGGCGGAACCGCAATCGGTACCGGCCTGAACGCAAAGCCCGGATTCGCCGAGCTCTGCGCCAGGAAGCTTACCGAACTTACGGGTGAGAAGTTCATCGCAGCTCCCGACCTTGTCGAGGCTACTCCCGACACAGGAGCTTACGTGAGTTATTCAGGAGCCCTCAAGAGGCTGGCAGTCAAGCTTTCAAAGATATGCAACGACCTCAGGCTCATGGCTTCCGGTCCGCGATGCGGCTTGAAGGAGATCAACCTTCCTCCCAAGGCTCCCGGCTCTTCCATCATGCCCGGAAAGGTCAATCCTGTCATCCCGGAAGTTACCAACCAGGTCTGCTTCAAGGTCATAGGCAACGATACCACGGTTTCCTTCGCGGCAGAGGCGGGACAGCTTCAGCTCAATGTCATGGAACCTGTGATCGCCGAGTCCGTAATGGAGAGCATCACCTGGCTGACCAATGCGATGAACACCCTCCGTACCGAATGTATCGAGGGAATCACCGTCAACAAGGATCGCTGCTACGACATGGTCAAAAACAGCATCGGTATCGTCACCGCCCTCAACCCGATCATAGGCTACAAGGCCAGCACTAAGATCGCCAAGGAGGCCCTGGAGACCAACCGTTCGGTCTACGACATCGTCCTTGAACAGGGAATCATGACAAAGGATGCCCTTGATGCAGCCCTCGATCCGAGGAACATGATCGGATAATCCCTTATAGCGGATATAAGAAAAGCCGGCCCCTGAGCTTGTCGAAGGGCCGGCTTTTTTCATCGATAGGAAGGATCTTACTTGATCTTCTTGTAGCCGTAGCGGGCCTCGTCGCCGAGTTCGATCTCGATCTTCATGAGACGGTTGTACTTGGCGATACGGTCGGTCCTGCTGAGGGAACCGGTCTTGATCTGGCCGCTGTTGGTGGCAACCGCGATGTCGGCGATGGTGGTGTCCTCGGTCTCGCCGGAGCGGTGTGAGGTCACGGTGGTGTAGCCGTTGCGGTGAGCCATCTCGATGGCGTCGAGGGTCTCGGTCAGGGAACCGATCTGGTTCACCTTGATGAGGATGGAGTTGCCGGCGCCCATTTCAATACCCTTCTGCAGGTACTTGACGTTGGTGACGAAGAGGTCGTCGCCGACGAGCTGGCAGCGTCCGCCTATGGCCTTGGTGAGCTTCACCCAGCCTTCCCAGTCTTCCTCGCTGAGGCCGTCCTCGATGGAGTCGATCGGGTACTTGGTGATGAGCTGCTCCAGATAGGCGATCTGCTCCTCGGAAGTGAGCTTCTTGCCGTTGGGATCCTTCTTCTTGCCGTCCTTCAGCTGCTTGTAGTCATAGTAGAAGGTGTCACCCTCCTTGAAGCAGAACTCTGAAGCTGCGCAGTCCATGGCGATGGTCACGTCCTTTCCGGGCTCGTAACCGGCCTTCTTGATAGCTTCGATGATGCAGTCGAGAGCATCGTCGATACCTTCGAGCTTCGGGGCGAATCCACCTTCGTCACCGACTGCGGTGGAAAGGCCACGGCCCTTCAGGACCTTCTGGAGTGCGTGGAAGACCTCGGCGCCGATACGGACGGCCTCAGCCTCGCAGCATGCTCCGACAGGACGGATCATGAACTCCTGGAATGCGATGGGGGCATCGGAGTGGGCTCCACCGTTGATGATGTTCATCATCGGGACGGGCAGTACATAGGCGTTGGTTCCGCCGATGTAACGGTAAAGGGGAATGCCGAGATATTCAGCGGCAGCCTTGGCAACTGCGAGGGAGACACCGAGGATGGCATTTGCTCCGAGATTGCTCTTGGTAGGAGTGCCGTCCAGTTCGATCATGGTCTTGTCGATCTCGCGCTGCTCGAGGGCAGACATTCCGATGATGGCAGGAGCGATCTTGTCATTGATGTTCTCGACAGCCTTGAGTACGCCCTTGCCGCCGTAGCGCTTGGGATCTCCGTCACGGAGCTCAAGAGCCTCGTTCTCTCCGGTGGATGCACCTGAAGGAACGGCAGCAGTGCCGATAATACCGCTTTCGAGGACAACTTCAGCCTCGATCGTAGGATTTCCTCTTGAATCAAGGATTTCCCTTCCTGTAACTTGGATGATTCTCATGATTAAATGAATATTTGATAATAAAAAATACGTTCAACCCGAAAGACAAAGATAGTCATTATTCCTCAATTATTTGATAAATTTGTCTTTATCATGAAACTGAAATATCCAATCCTACTGCTTGCCTTTCTGTCGGGCGTCCTGGTGTCAAGCGGCCAGGAGAGACTCCGCCGCGACCAGAGTTTCCTCGGAATCCATTTTGATTTCCATGCCAATCCCTCCTGCACGGGAGTGGGTGCCAACACCACTCCGGAAATGATCGGGACGATCCTGGACATGGTCCATCCCGACTATATCCAGGTTGACTGCAAGGGACACCCCGGTTATTCCAGCTATCCTACCGAGGTTGGGAATCCTGTTCCGGACATCGTGGGGGATCCGCTTGCGGTCTGGAGGAAGGTTACGGCGGAGAGAGGCGTATCCCTCTATCTGCATTATTCCGGAGTCTGGGATTCCAGGGCTGTGGAACTCCATCCCGCCTGGGCGGTCAAGGACAGGGACGGGAATCCCAGCAAGACCATCACATCCGTATTCGGGCCATATGTGGACAAGCTGTTGGTTCCCCAGCTCAAGGAACTTGCCGGCAAGTATGGGGTCGACGGTGTCTGGGTGGACGGCGAGTGCTGGGCTACCAGCATCGATTACGGTGAAAAGGCCGTCAGGCTGTTCAAGGAGCAGACCGGAATGGACGCACCCCTCTCTCCCGAGGACCCGGGATGGTTCGAATGGAAGCAGTTCCACAGGGAGGCATTCCGCAACTACCTGCGTCACTATATCTCGGCCGTACGGTCGGAGTATCCCGATTTCCAGATATGCAGCAACTGGTCCTACACGCACCATATGCCGGAGCCCGTGTCCGCCCCCATGGACTTCCTTTCCGGTGATTATGCGCCCACCAACAGCGTGAATTCCGCAAGGGTCGCGGCGAGGTATCTTTCCGCCCAGGGCATTCCGTGGGACCTTATGGCGTGGAGCTTCAGCAACGACAGCAAGCAGCCGGGCCAGAAGCCTTCGGCCCAGCTCATGAGGGAAGCCGCCGTGACGTTATCCCAGGGAGGCGGCTTCCAGGCCTATTACACCCAGAACCGGGACGGTTCGGTCAAGTTGGAGAAACTCAAGTCGATGGCAGACGTAGCCGTATTCGCAAGGGCGAGGCAGCCGTACTGCCACCACTCCGTCTCAGTGCCGCAGGTCGCCATATTGCTCTCCACCTACAATTACCAGCACCATTTCATTCCGGGCAATCCCGGGGCATTGTTCCCCAACGATGCCGGCGGTGCCGGCGGAGTCCTGGAATGTCTGCTGGACAGCCAGTACAGCGTGGACCTGCTCGGTGAAGGTTCATTGCAGCCAGATATGGGCCGTTTCCCCCTGATCGTCATTCCGGAGTGCGAGACCCTGTCGGAAGTGTTCCGCGACGACCTGCTTGAATATGTCCGTGGCGGAGGTTCGCTGCTTGTCATCGGAAAGGAGATGTCCGGGTCATTCTCCAAGGCTTCAGGAATTAGTCTTCAGGGAGACAAGTGGTTCACGGCAGGATTCGGCTCAGGAAAGATAGGATTCATCCCGACAAGGATTTCCGGCGACTATGACTCCGGGAAGAATCCCGAGATGATCCGTTCCGGCGTGAAAGCCGTCGTCGGCGAATTGTTCCCCGCCCCCATTGTCAAACTCAAGTCTTCCCCTTTCGTGGAAATGTCCGTCAGGAAACACGACGGAAAACTCCAGGTCCATCTGGTCAACACTTCAGGTGACCACAGACATACCGTATTCTTCGAATCGATCGATCCCGTCCGCAATATTGAGGTGGCAGTCCGTCTGGACAGGAAGCCCGAACGGATAGTCTGCCAACCTGATGGCAGGGATATCAAATTCGATTACAAGAATGGAAAGGCGGTCTTCAGGATCGACAGCCTTGAGATTTACGACATCATCGAAATAGAATAGACGGTTATTGGAGCCCCCACTCCTTGTTGGGCTCCGGTCCCATTTCCAGTTCCAGGGTCCCTCCTCCGAGTAATTCGGAAGCAGGGAACTTGAATGAATTCCATTCCTTTCCATTGAGTTTGGCGGACTGGACATAGATGTTCTTCCTTGATGCTCCGTCAGCCTTTATGACGAACCGGTCCCCACGTCCTTCCCTTCCGTCGAGATGTATCACCGTCTTCGGGAATATCGGACTTGCGATTTCATATTGAGGATCGGCATTGCATCCTCCGTCTATCTGGAAAAGTCCCAGCGAAGTCATAACAGCCCATGCGCTCATCTGTCCCTGGTCCTCGTCTCCGAGGTAGGCGTTGGCAACTCCGCAGCCGTAGTACCTGTCAAGGATGGAACGGCTCCAGCGTTGAGTGTTCCAAGGCTGGCCGGCATAATTGAACAGATAGGCGAAATGCATGGATTGCTGGTTCCCCTGAACTACCGGATGGTCCCAGTATTGGTCGTTAGGCGCATTGTATCGCCAAGCCTCATCCTGGTTGAACCCCCAGAGCAGCCGTTCGGTAAACCTTTCATGGCCAATCATTTCAACGAGGGCCGGAACATCCTGGGGGACGAAAAATGTAAGCTGCCATGCGTTTCCTTCGACGTACTGGCGGTTCGCTCCGCTTCTGAACGGATCGAACCCTTCCATCCAGTTCCCGTCACTGTCTTTCATGTGGCAGTAACCATCCTTATCAATTACGTTTTTCCACCAGTATCCCCGGTCGTTGAATATGTTATGGATATCATCCTTTCCAAGGGATTTTGCCAGCTGCCCTACGGTCCAGTCATCGAAAGAATACTCCATGGAGTTCGAGAACCGTCCTTTGTCATAGGGTACATAATGGTACTTCATGTAATGCACGAGGTCGCGGTTCCCTGCGAAACCCTTGAATACCTTCCCTGCCGGAGTTGTCTGCATCTTCACCGCCGCTTCCAGGGCTTTCTCAGGGTCGAAACCCCTTATACCCATCTGCCAGGCGCTGACAATGAGAGGTATCTCATGCTCCGCAACCATGACCGGAATGTAGTTAAGGCCGGCAGGGCCCTTTGCAAGCCGACCGTTAGCCTCATACATGGCCAGCTGTGACCTTACCCATCTGCGCGACCATTCCGGAGTTACCAGGTTCCAGAATTGATTGAGATTCCAGAATGTGTTCCAGAATGCATCGCACCCCAGCATCATGTCCTCTTCCGGATTCTCCACCTTGCGGACGCTCCCGTCGGTGGAGATCCATTCACCGTTGACATCACTCCAGATGTTCCGGCTGCAAACCGCCCTGTACATGTTGTTGTAGAACCTCGACTTCTCCAGGGCGTCGTCCGACTCGATCTCAATCCTTGCAAAGATGTCATTCCAGGTCGCTATGTTATTATTCATCACGGATTCAAAGTCCCAGCCGAAAGGAATGGCAACCTCTTTTTCCAGATTATCGGCGGCATTGGCTACGCTGACCAGGGAGATCCCGCTCCGGACCTGGACCTTTTCCCCATCTTCTGGATCGAATACCGCAAACACCCCGGCTGCATCGCATTCTCCCCAGCTGAATCCGGAGATGTCTTCAACTATCCTCCCGTCTGACCAGCAGCCTATCCTTTTGACCGGCCTGTCAAATTCAATCACGAAATGGAGGCGGTAATCCTGGTCGGCGTCCCTGCTCCACACGTTCGGAGAGAATTCATGACAGTATCCTTCCAGTCTCGTGTCGGAGACCTTCGTGATGCTTGCGTCCTTGATGATGATACCATATTCCGCCTGCGGCTTGAATTCCAGGATTATCCTTCCTTCGCCACGGTCGGCAGGGAAGGTGAACCGTTCGAAGCCGCAGCGGGTAGTTGCAGTGATTTCCGCCAGGATGTCGTAATCAGTCAACATGGCGCTGTAATAACCTACTCCAGCCTTTTCCGACCGTTTGTCGATCCTTGACCGATAGCCCTCGTCATCCTTCCTTTGATCTCCGACCTTCGTCATGAGCGGACCATTGGCAGCCATTATCCCAAGGCCAGCCATAGTCCATTCATGGATATGGCTGAAACAACCGATGCTTTCGAACGAAGGTTGGTATCCGGACTGCCATCCGGAATTCTGGTTGTCCGGACTCATTTTCACCATGCTGAAAGGCATCCATGGGCCAGGAGCTATCATCCAACGTGAATGGGCCGTACCGGTCCTGGTGTCGACATAAGCGGCCGGGGTCTGGTTTTGCCGAGGCGAACGAAGGACTGTTCCGGAAGCCACCTTCCTGCCATCCACCAGGACCTTGTACCTGCTTTTGACCGATTCCTTGACCGCAGTCATCGGAGCTTCCAGGATGTAACGTCCCTGATCTATGGTTTTTCGCATGATGCTCTTTCCGTCCACCTTGATTTCGAGGGAAGGGTCTCCTTCCAGATGCTCGATATCGACCAGAAGGGGTTGGATATCATCCCCAAGCTGATAACCGGCAGCTCTGACATCGCGTACGAACACTCCATGCGGCCGCCTTACCCTCATGCGTGACGGACCGAGAAGCTCGATTTGGTCGAACAGGATCCAGGAACCGTCCAATACGCTTATTGTCAAGATGTTCGGTCCTTTGCGAAGGTCCTCTCCATTCAGCGGCATCTCTATGGTACATGCGGAAGCTCCGGAAAGGTTTCCGGTTATTCCCAAGGTATCAGTCACCGGCTCGGTCGTGCCAGGTACCGGAAGCGACGACAAGTCCGTTCCTTCCTTTGTGAGCTGGACCTTATGGTCTTTTTCATTCAGGCTTATCTTGACAAGGGGAAGGAACTTCGCAGCATGGTCGGCAAGATGGATCTTGAGGACATATTCCCCTTTGTCGATGGGTTTTCGTCCCAGGTCGAAAAGGATGTTTACACAATGTGTCCTCCAACCAGCCGTAGACCAGGTACCACCCCAGGTGTCTGCCGGACCTGGCAGGACATAAGGGAAGTCCTTGGCCGGATCGGACCAGCCGAGGAGGAAGAACTTGTCCTCGAAACCGAAATCGTGTTCGATGAAGTCTTTGAATCCGTCGGGGGAAAGGGCGAATCCTTCCGAAGAACCGTCTTTTTCGCCGATCTGCCAGATAATCCTGTCTGATTTTCGGGCGGTGGCGTCGATCGATGTCAGACAAACTATTATTGCTAACGCCGATAAAGCTTTCAAGCAGTATTTCATATGGCAGATCAGCCGTTCGTTTTACAGGGCTTCAAGGAGGTCGGACATAGACCCGACAACGCGGTCGAAGATCTTGTACATGAGTTCCGGTTCCTGCTTTTCAGGAATATAGACAACCGTTTTCAGGCCCCGGCCGGCAAACCATCCGGCCTCCGCGTGGGCTGACCTGCCGCAGGGAAGGACCAGTACGCAGGTGTCTGCCCAGAGCATCGCATCCAGGTCTGCCTTGAACCCTTTTTGCGCCACCGGATGGTCCAGGTTGCGGATATATTCCCCGACACTCCATTCCTGCCAGTCTTCGCCTACGTCCGACCAGTGGAAGCCCCCCGGGTTGTCCTTGGGATTCCTGAAATCGTACACTTCGTGACCCGCTTCGCGCAACCGGGTCACCACTTCAGGTTGGTAGGCGTTCCGCCAGCTCGAAGCAACATATACCTTAGCCATATCGTCGATCCTTAAGGGAGTTTGGGAACTACGCCGTCACGGTCTATGAAGCGGATGAATCCCCATCTGTCAGGAAGATGGATATCCACTACGCCGGTAGGGGACCATACCCAGTTCTCTTCGGGTTTGGTGAGCCACTCCACACGGGAGAAATTCGCTCTCCAGACCTTGTTGGCCCTGGGGTCGTCTCCTCCCCGTTTCATCGAGGCGAAGGGAATGCTCATCTCCACGGTCCATCCCTCGTCGACGTCATTGGACTTGTTCAGGGTTCCGTGTACCTTGACTGCGAGTTGCAGACCTTTGAAATCCCACGGCATGATGTAGGTGCCGCCTTTCCTGTACGGTTTCTCCATCAGCAGGTCCATCACGGTACCCAGGGCGTTGGTCTCCAGCTCGTAGTACAGTTTCTCGTCACAGAAAGGGTTGAGGAAGACTTCGAAATCGTTGTCGTGGTAGACGATGTCGTCATGGTCCTTGACAAGGGCCTTCACATCGGGTTCCTCGAGCACGGCCGAAATGTAGAGGTTCTCGTAATCCCAAAGCATCCTCATGGTGGTCAGGTACTTGGGTGCAGCATGACCTTTGCCGCGGATGTCTCCGAACTCGGTGCACGGAACCGCCGCTTCCCAGGCTTTCTCCTTCAGTTTCCCGTCAATCTTGATTTTTCCCTCTGCCCTGTGGCAGTCGTATACGGGCTGTCCGAGGGCCAGCACCGGTATAAGGGAAAGCACTATAAGCAATACTCTTCTCATATTGGTTTATTTGAAATTCCTGGAGGCGAATGGCAGGGCGTTCCTAAGGGCGAGGTGCCAGTATTCCCAATTGTGGACTCCGTTGCGGATACGCAGCTCGCTCTTTACATTCCTTGCCTTCATCTTCATGTGAAGCTCGAAAGACAGCCTGACGAGGAAGTCGTCGTCACCGCAATCTATGAACCATTTGACAGTACGCAATGCTTCAAGCGTGGCATCATCCGCATTGTCGATGAAGTCAAGGGCGGAATGCTCGCGGACGGCCTGGCAGACATAGTACAGCTTGTCCTTCTTCGTATTGTTCCCTCCTACCTGTCCCGACTCATTGTCGAGCCAGGCGCTCATGGCATAGCAGCTGGAGAACATGTCAGGATGCCTCTGGCAGTAAACGGTGCTTCCGCCACCTCCCATGGAAAGGCCCATGACGGCCCTGTGGCCCTTGTCTCCGATTATCCTGTATTTCTTTTCGACGGCAGGGAGGAACTCCTTGAAGAAGAAATTCTCATAGTTCCATCCAGGCATGTTGAAATATCCGTTCCAGACATTATGGGTATCGGGGTGTCCGGCATTCGGCATTATGATTACCATCTCCTCCGCCTCTCCGCTGGCGATAAGTTCGTCTGCAACAAGTTGCATCGAGCCGTTCCTTGCCCACGTCTGGTAAGTGTCGCTGAGTCCGTGGAGCAGATAGACGACCGGGTACTGCCTGTCGGTCTTGTCGAAGCCGCTGGGGAGATAGACATTGTATTTGACATCGGCGCCGAGGATCCGGCTCTGGAGACTGTCGGTAACGACCTTGCCCGCCCTCGCAGCTATGGCGGGGACGAGGAGCGCAATCATGGCCAGGGAGAAGAATCTTTTCATATTTTTGATTGTGAACATATAAAAATAGTGATTATATTTGATAAACCGCATAAAATCTCGCTTATGAAAAAGGGGCATCTGCTGTTTGTTCTTTGCATCATATTGTTTGCCGGTTGTTCCAAAACCCCCGAGACAGTTCCCACCGACCGCCCCTGCGCCGACCTTGAATCCGCCGCGAGGATGTTCGGCGCCTGGACCGATGATCCGGCATCCATTCCGGTGTCTTTCGTCTATGGTGAAACCGTCCACGACGGACTGAAAGGACTGGAATTATTGTCCAGTGCAATTTCAGAAATCCCTGCCGGAAGGAGTTTGAAGGCGGTTTTCCGTCTTGATACTGATGTCCTGCTTACGGTGGACGCCTCGCTGAACACCGAGTTCGGCGAGACTGAATATACCGTCTGGATCGAGAACAGGGGCTCTGCTCCGAGCAAGGAGATCAAGGAATTACTCAGCGCGGTGATCCCGTTCGAAGGTGAGGATCCGATGCTGAGGGGATGCCTTGGAGACCATAGGAACCTTTATGCCGACTACCAGACGGAACTCAGGGACACGACCGTGTCTTTCGTCTCGTCCAACGGCCGTGCGACCCACATAGTTTTCCCTTATTTCGACCTTGTGCATGGGAACGGCGGCACCCTCCTGGCCATCGGCTGGGCCGGTACCTGGCGGGCTGAATTCGCAGGCGAAGGTTCCACGACTGTGTGGAAGGCCGGGAACTGCAATGATTTCGACTCGGTGCTTATGCCCGGTGAGAAGGTCCGCTCCGCCCTCATCGTGATGCTCCCGTACAAGGGCCGCGACCGGGACGACGCCACCAATCTCTGGAGGGAATGGTTCATCAAGTACAACATGCCCCGTGCCGATGCCGAAGGCAACCGGATACAGCCGTTCTCGACCACCTGTTTCGCTGCCGACACCGGACTCCCCAATTCCGACGGATCCATCTCGGAGCGTTTCTACACCTGGAAGAGGACCCTCGAAAGGCTTATCTATGAAGATGTGACACCGGACTTCAGGTGGTTCGATGCCGGATGGTATTTCGATCCCAGGGGAGAGACCGTCCCTTCCGACTGGTACGGAACGGTCGGGACCTGGGACCTGGATACCATAAAATGGCCGGGGAAGACCTTCCTGGAGTCCAACGAGGCCTGCCACAAGGCCGGAATGAAGGTACTGGTCTGGTTCGAGCCCGAGAGCGTGTGCGACGTGGAGGATCTGGCCAGGAATTACGGATATGATCCGGAATGGGCGGACCATTACCGCAACAACCGCTACACCAATAACCTGGGTAACCACGACTGTCTGGAATGGACCCTCGGACGGATTACCAAGATGATGGGAGAGAATGGTGTCGACCTGTTCAGGGAGGACAACAATTCCAATCCCGTCAAGGCCTGGAGCGGTTTCGACGGGAAGGAGGCAGAAAAGACCGGACTGCCGAGGAAAGGAATTACGGAGAATCTGGCCATCCAGGGCCATTATGAGCTTTGGGACAGGATCATAGACTTCTGCGCCCGGAACGGGAAGTGCACCTTCATAGACAACTGTGCTTCCGGAGGCGGCCGCAACGACATCGAATCGTTGAGGAGAAGCCTTCCTTTCATGCGCAGCGACTCCGACCGCACCACCACGGCACTCCGTCTCTCGATGACGACCTCCTACTGCCGCTGGATACCGTTCCATGGTGCCAACACAAAGGAGTCACAGGACGAGCTTGCACCCGGAGTCGCCGGTGGAAGCACTTTCTACATCACCAGGGCATCCTGGCTGCCGGTTTACAATATTTCCGAAGTATTCACCCACGATGTCGAACTGGATTACGACCGCCTCCGTGCGACCTTCGGCGAGTGGAAGAAGTACAACCACCTGCTCGTCAAGGATATGTATCCTCTGACTCCCTGGCACCGCCACGATGACGACTCCCACTGGACCGCAATCGCATGGCATGACCGGAGGACCGGGGAAGGCGTGCTCCAGGCATTCCGTCAGGAGACCTGCCCTGATCCGGAATATGTGGCCGTGCTGAAGTTCCTTGACGGGAATACTGAATATACCCTCACCAACGAGGATACCGGAGAGGTCCTGACTATGTCCGGTGCCGCCCTGGCTTCAGAGGGTATAAGCATCACCCTTCCGGAACCCAAATCCTCCGCCGTATGGCACATAGTGCCGACTGATAAATAATCTGCAATGTTTAATTCCAAAAGAATATGAAAAAGTATTTAGGACTGCTGCTCTTGTTCAGCATGCTCCAGCTTTCGGCTTTGGAGCGTGAGCCGATTTGGCCGAAGGGCAAGATGCCTGATGCCCAGAAGCATCAGATTGCGGCGATGACGAATGAAGTCTCGCAGGATGGTTTCAATCCGGACAAGTTCCGCACGGCTTATCTGGAATGGTTTGACGCTCCTGACAAATCTATACGCAAGGATGTCTGCATGATCCTCATTTCCGGAGGTTCATACCAGAACTGCTGCGACGTTGGTCTTATAGACTACTGGCAGAAAGAGTTGACTAAGAGGGGTGTACAGTGTGTCAATTTCGTGTACCGCACTCCCCGTCCGGTCGGCCTGCCGATCTACCAGACTGCATGGGAGGACGGGCAGCGCGCTGTCAGGATGGTCCGCAGCGAAGCGAAGAAACGCGGATTCGATCCTGAGAAGATAGGAACCGTGTCCATGTCGGCCGGCTCGCATCTGGCCTTGCTGCTGGCCACCAGCTCCCAGACTCCTGCCTATGAACCGGTTGACAAGCTGGATGAGGTTCCCTGCCATATCAACTGGGCGATCGTCAACGCACCCGCCTACGCTACAACCGATGGCGAATCCGGTATTCCGGCCACTAGGGAAGGCTATGGCATCGACGTAAAACTCAGCGATGTCTTCAAGTTCGACGAAAAGACCTGCCCGATGAGCCTGCACCATGGCGGAAAGGATCCTTATCCGCCCGAGGGTTCGACTCTGGTGTACCGTCAGCTGAGAAGGATGGGTATTCCTGCCGAACTTCACCTCTATGCCGACAAGGGTCACGGAGCATTCGGATTCGAGCGCGGCATCGAGTTCATGACCCAGATGGGCTTCCTCGGTCCCGTCGCGGAGACGGAGATGATCATGGACCGCTTCCCCAGTGACGGCGACCGCGCCGGTCACATCGTCGAGGATATCTGGCCCGAAGGCAAGATGCCGGATCCCCAGCCCAACCAGTGCAAGCCGTATATCGAGTGGCATATTCCCGCTCTGCTCAAGACCAAGGCGATCCAGATAATCTATTCCGGAGGATCATACACCGGCAACGATCCCGATGGTTTCGAGGTTGCTCCGGCAAGGCGTTATCTCAACGCGATGGGCGTGACGGTCGTCACGATGAAATACCGTACGCCCCGTCCCACGACAGGCTTGGCAAAGCATACGACAGCATGGCAGGACCTTCAGAGGGCCATCCGCATCGTAAGGAGCGAGGCTGAAAGCCGCGGCCTTGACCCGAACCGTATCGGAATAATGGGCTCGTCTGCCGGTGGCCATCTCACCCTGATGGGTGTCACTTCTTCACGGCACAAGTCCTACTATCCGATCGATGATATCGACAAGCTTTCCTGCAAGGTCCAGTGGGGTATCGGAATCTATCCTGCCTATTCGCTTACCGACGGGGCCGAGAGTCCTAACAAGGGTGGTGGCAACGATGATTCCGCGGTCCTGGTTCCAGAGTTCTCCTTCGACCTTGACACGGCTCCGATGCTGTTCATCCACGGTGATGCAGACAGCTGGGCGGCCATGAATTCCGTGAAGACCTGGGAGAAGATGAGGGCGATGGGCATCCAGTCGGAACTCCATACGCTGGCTCTCCGTCCTCACTGTTTCCAGAGGGACGCCTCTCCCGGTACGGGCAGCTACACCTGGCTTGACAGGATAGGAGAATACCTCCAGCCTTTCATCAAGGAAGAGTAGAAAGGTATTCCTTTACGGTTTCGAATACATTCCGCCGGGCGACTTCAGGACGCATTGCCGTTTCGAGGGTCATGTCCGGCGGATTTATGCACAGGACATCCTTGAATCCGACCTGTTCCAGCAGTTCCTTGTCGCTCACCTTCCCGGCGATTGCAACTGTCGGAATCCCGAGCTTCGAAGCGCGGCGTAGCACTGAATATGGAGCCTTTCCCAAAAGGGTCTGGGAATCCAGCCTTCCTTCCCCGGTGATGACCAGGTCGGCTCCTTCTGCGATGCTGTCGAAACCTGCCGCATCCAGCACCATCTCCGCTCCGGGAAGCAGATCCGAATGGAGGAAGGCCTTGAAGGCACCTCCCAATCCTCCTGCCGCCCCGGCCCCGGTGACGGTCTTCACATCGGTCCCGGTGGCTTTCCTTATGACTTCGGCAAAGGATCCCATTCCGGCGTCGAGGATCTCGACCTGACGGGCCCCCGCACCTTTCTGCGGGGCGAATACATGGGCAGCTCCTTCAGGTCCGCAGAAGGGAGTGTCTACATCGCATGCGGTTTTGAATGTGCATCCATCCAGGCGTGGATCCTTCCCTTTATCGTCTATACGGAAGATTTTTCCAAGAGAAGCGCCCACGGGGGGAAGTTCTTCCCCCTCCGAATCCAGGAACCTCCATCCGAGGGCGGAAAGCATACCGATTCCGGCGTCATTCGTCGCACTCCCGCCTATCCCCGTCAGGAAGGTCCTGCAGCCACGGTCCAGGGCGTCCGAAATCAGCTGACCCGTTCCGAACGTAGTAGTATTCAAAGGATTCCTGAGCGCGGGCGGTACAAGGGTAAGTCCGCTGGCCTTCGACATTTCGATGACAGCGGCACTACCTTTCCCGGGGATCTCCACGATGGCATATTCCGAAAGGATTACGTTGCCCAGAGGGTCCTTGACTTCCACCTGTATCCTGTTCCCTCCCAGGGAGTTGAAAAGGGCGTCGAGGGTCCCTTCCCCTCCGTCGGCCATTTCCAGGCATACGGTCCTGCAGTCCGGAAACACTGATACGACGGCCCGGGCTACGGCGGCAGCAACCTCCCCGGACCTTAGTGATCCTTTGAAGGAGTCGGATGCTACCACGATCTTTTTCATGATGGACCTATTGTTCCGTGAACGACATGATGCAGGCGATGGCCTCGTCCGGATCGTCGGTAATGTCAAGGAGAAGTGACTTGTATACTCCGCGAGCCACAAGATCCTTCAGGAGAGGATAGAGCGGAATCTCCCTGGAGTAGTAATCTTCTCCAAGGAATACCATCGGACTGGGATAACCGAAGGATTGGTAATGGTTCTGGGCGGCATCCTGGAATAC